>OHQT01000169.1_pt1 | contig 41734 bp, 53 predicted proteins | sample 1578221 | NCBI WGS metagenome assembly OHQT01 (sample SAMEA3879547, study PRJEB24766) | human gut metagenome | biome: human-associated habitat; feature: feces | place: USA | collected 1985/1987
CCTGCATGTGCTGGCCGAGCGCAAGCGGGGCAAAAAGCTTCGCCGCTCGGTGTGCGCAGCACTGTTTGCGGTGTCCGGTCTAATCTGCTGGTGCGGTATCAGCCAAGTCATCTCCAACTCGGTCAGTTCTGCCTTTGAAAACGCCTTTCACGTCCCGCCGCTGGCCACCACCGTGGTGCTTACCCTGCTGGCAGCGTTGATCGTGCTGCGCAAGAATGCCACCGTAAAAAGCCTTGACTTCATCGTGCCGGTCATGGCGGTGTGCTACTTTGTCATCACGGTGGGCATCGTGGTGCTGAATCTCCGGCAGCTGCCCGCCGTGCTGGCACGCATCTTTGCCGAGGCCTTCGGCCTGCGCCAGGTGGTGGGCGGCGGCATCGGCGCCGTGATCATGAACGGTACCAAGCGCGGCCTTTTCTCCAATGAGGCTGGCTCCGGTTCGGCGCCTTGTGCGGCGGCTGCCTCCCATATCGACCATCCGGCCAAGGCAGGCCTTTTGCAGGCCCTGGGCGTTTTTATTGATACGCTGGTCATCTGCAGCTGCTCGGCCATGATCATGCTGCTGACCCCCACGGAGCTTACCAACGGTCTGGAAGGCATGGACCTGCTGCAGGCAGCGGCGCAGTACCATCTGGGCAGCTTTGGTGTGGTGTTCATTGCCGTCACGCTGGCGCTGTTCAGCTTCTCCACCTTCATCGGCATTCTGTTCTATGCCCGCTCCAATGTGGCGTACCTCTTTGGTGACCGCTGGGGCTGGCAGACAGCCTATAAGGTGCTGGCCCTTGTCATGCTGATGGTGGGCGGACTGGAGGCCTATACCGTGGTGTGGGATCTGGGGGATGTGGGCATCGGCCTGATGACCATATTCAATCTCATTGCCCTCTACCCCATGTCCGGCGAAGCCATTGCCGCCTTGCGGGATTACGAGCGCCGGAAACATCTGACCCAAAACTGACCCTGCCGACAGCTTCCGCAGAAAAGCTGCAAAAATCCGAAAAAAGTAGTTGACAAATCGCCCGCAGTCTGATAAAATAAACAAGTCGTCCGGCAACGGACGTGAACAGAATCTGGGCGTGTTCCCGAGTGGCCAATGGGGACAGACTGTAAATCTGCTGCTTTTCAGCTTCGGTGGTTCGAATCCACCCGCGCCCACCAAGATAAAACACCTAGAGACGTAAATTTCTGGGTGTTTTTCTTTTGCTGTAACCCACAGTCAAACCCACTTTTTGCGGGAAACTATGCAAAAATCAACAGAAAACGGGCTGCCGCGCATCACACTCGCATGGCAGCCCGTTTTTTTTACCCCCTCACCACGGCATTGTAAAGCATCTCCAAGAACTGCACCGCGCTGGGTGCGCCGGTCAACGGATAGCCAGCCAACTGCTGAACGCCCTCGGGGTTCAGCACCCAGGCTTTCTCTGCTGCACGCCGGACGGCACTTTGAATGGCGGACCACTTGCAGCGCCGCTGGTCTGAAATGGGGGTATAGATCTCCTTCTGTACGGCTTCCAGCCGGTCCTCCTGCTTACAGATCAGAGCCACACATTCGCAGAGAACACGGTAATTCCTTGAGCTCCGGGTAATCCCCAGCGGCCTGAGAATTTGATCCAGCTGGGCAGGGGAGTCCGAAATTTTCATGTCAGGCATAGTTTGCACATCCTTTCCATCCAACTTTAACCGGAAAATGTCAGAATGTGCCGGATAATGCAGAATGCGTTGGAATATGCCGAAACGTGCCAAAAGAAAACAGCCCCGAGGAACCGTCAGGCTCCCCGGGGCCGTTGTCAGCTGCCGTTCTTTTCTTCCGCCCGCTGCTTCAGCACGTCCACAGCACGAGTCAGCGCCGCCGGGATGGGCACACCCATCAGTCCGGCATTCTCCACGATACTGATAGTCTCATTGCATACAAACGCAATGACAACGGTGTCCCGAATAAAGTTCGACCCGATGACAGCATCCAGCCTGCAGGCCACCAGTACCACCAGCAGGCTCACACCCTTGCGGCACAAGCCCTTCCAGCCTGCCCGGCTCTCAAGGGTGCCAGTTTTGGTCTTGGGACTGGTGTGGAACACCCCCGCCACGATCAGGCCGGTGATGTAGTCGATCGCCATAAAGATGATAAGCGTCTGCAGCGCCGTGTCCCAGCCGCCCAGCAGGCTGGCAATGGCCCCACCCACAATGCCGATGGCCGCACAAATCTCATTTTTCATTGTCATTCTCCTTTCACTTTGCCCAGCCCCTTGCGTTGGATGATGGTGGCGTAGTCCTTATACGCATGGCTCAGGTCTACCGGGCCGCTCACGCCTGGGATCTTGCCGCTGCTTGTGTACTGCCACATGCCGTGGCGGCGGGCGGGGCGCTTGCCGCGGTAGTCCGCGATCCACAGATCGTAAGCAGCGAGTGCTGCCATGTCGAGGGCGGTATCCGCGAAATTGGTGTAGGTGTACACCATTGCATACAGCCCCCACGCTTCGAGTTGGGCAGCGGCTTCGGCCACCAGGGCCGAAAGCTTTGCGGGGGCCAGGGAGCGCAGGCGTGGGTCCTCCACATCGATGGCAAGGGGCAGCTGGAACGTTTTGCCCCGGAGAGCTGTTTTGAGGGCGGCCAGCTCCTCCTCCGTCTGCCGCTGCGTGACCGCACAGGTGTAGTAATATCCGCCCACCGGGATGCCCCGCGCTGTGCACGCGGCATAGTTGCGCTCGAAGGCCTGGTCAACGTAGGGCTTGCCGCCCTTGCTGCCCAGCACCCGCAGCATCACGCCGTCGATTTTTCCGCTGCGTTTCACCGCGTCCCAGTCGATGCTCCCCTGCCAGCGGGAGACATCCATAATTTCAGCCATAGCGTCCTCCTTACTGCGTGATTTCCTCAAAGCCGCTCTTGATAAGAATCGCCTTGACCTTCTCCTTTAACAGACGGGGGCAGCGCTCATACAGAGCCTTTGCTTCCTCCGCAGTCTCAGCAGACATAATTTCCTGTGCCCATAACATAGCCATCATAAATACCAACCTTTCTAGTCTTTTGTAACATTTACGCATAGACAGTCTCGCTCATCTCAAGCAGACACTGTTTCAGCATCTCGTTTTCCTTTTGCAGTGCAGCCACCGTTTCCGGCATCTGCGCCATCTTAGTTTCATGCTCCTGCTGCCGGGCCTGTTCATCCAGCTCGTCCTGCGTGTACTTGATATACCGCTGGATTGGCACTGTCTCATCCCAGGCGGGCTTCGGTTCAACACCGGGAACATCGATAACCTCTTCTACGATGGTGCTGCCATTGGCAAGATGTTCGATAGGGACGTAATGGCTGACCTGCTGAACTCCAGCAATCGCGTCATGGTGCACGATTTCCACGTCATCCACCAGCCGGCCCAGTGTCAGGTCGGGTTCAACCGTCAGCTCGAGGCCGTTTTCATCAATAATTTTCATATTCATCCTACTCTCTGCCAGATATTTACTGCGTAATACGGGTTCATAATGTTGAAAGATCGTCCCCCTCCGGCGCTGCCGATGGTGGCTGTGTGGGTGTGAGCGCCATCGGAGGATGTCGAGAAGGTCGCAACGTTCAGTCGTTTATTGCGGTATACCGTAGGCCCAGGGCCGAAAACCCAGTTCCTTTGAATAGAGCCCGATACCGTATGGGTGTGTGCGCCATCCGTAGAAGTGCTCCCGGAGTGGGTGTGAGCTGCGAGATTACCTGCCGTAAGCGAAATCTGGGCTTGCCCACCGGTTTCACCAGCTTTGAAGGTGTCTCCGGCAGCTATGATGATGCAGTTCTTCAACTGCGTCCACACGGTATCCGGATAGATCGCGGCGGGGCTTGTCCCGGAATGCATTTCCAGAACAGCGTCAACCGGAGGAATCCACTGGGTATCTTCCTGCTTTATAACTGATCCAATCACACTTTGCACCTCCTAGCTGATTCTTTCCCAAGCATAGCGGACAATGTACGGGTTAAGAACACTGAACGCCTGCCCACTTCCTGCACTGCCGACCTCTACCGTGTGGCTATGGTTGCCGCCGCTGGATGTGGTTATCGTTGAATTGTCAATTGCAAAATTGTCACTTCGTGACATCGGGCCGCGCTCCCAATATGCAGAGGCAATCTCCGCGATGTATCGGCTGTGCGTATGCGATGATCCCGAGGAAATACTGCAGGCGTGTGCATGGCTCGGAAGATTACTTACGGCCAGCTGCTCTGAAGCACTGCCACCAGTCGTTCCGTTTTCGTAGCTTGAGCCAGCGGCAAGAATGGCCCTGTCCTTGATCTGCGCCCACGTTGTTCCTTCGTAGATAGAAGCAGGGCTAACGGCGCTTGCACTTTTCCATATGTACCCAACAGGAGGAACAAACATGGATGCCTTAAGCCCTTTTACAAATCCAATCATATAAGCTCCTCCTATGACACTCTGTACCAGATATACTTCGCAACGTACGGGTTCATAATATCAAAGGCCTGCCCGTTTCCGGTGCTGCCGATGGTGGCCGTGTGGCCGTGCGCACCGTTGGAGGATGTCGTGTTTGTTGGGTACACAGGGCGATAATCACCGTTGTTGCCTGTGTAATCATAGTCGGACATCATACTAACGCTTCCGGTATCATAGTAACTCGTTACAGTGTGATCGTGCTCACCGGAGCTTAGAACCGTAGCACTATGGCTGTGCGCTGGCATCTCGGCCACGGTCAGGGTGTGGGTGGCCGAACCGCCTGTACTGCCCAGTGAGTAGCTTTCTCCTGCACCGATAAGAAACCGGTCGGTAATCCGCGCCCAGCTGGTGCCGTCATATATCTCTGCCGGGCTGGTAGGGCTTCCTGTGGTGATGATCATGCCCATGGGTGGCACCCATGTTTTGCTTGGTGTACTTACAGCTCCAAGCGCCATGCCTCATCCCTCCTTACACCGGGTTCTTGTTGGTCAGCAGAAGCCGCAGGCTGATATCTGCTGTGGGAACCTTTTCGGCATAGAACCGGCAGTATCCGGCGCTGGTTTCGCAGATCGAGCCAAGGCCAGCTTTCTGGGCCACGACCACGCTCTCGAGGCTGACCGTGGCACTGGGTTCCAGCGCTGCGGTGCATCCGCTGACGGTCGCATCACACTGGTAGGCCCAGCCCGCGTTCTTGGCTGCTGTGTCAGAAGTGGCTTTCCAGCTGGCAGCGGCAAGGGCGATATCGTAGGCCTTGATAATGCTTGCAAAAGCCTTTCCGACCGCTGCCGCGTCCGCAGGAGCGTTTTCTGTGTTCAGGGCCTTGTCCGTACCTGCCCGCGTTCCCGCCAGCTCTGCGGCAGCCTCTGCGGCTTTCTGTGCCTTTTCCGCTGCCTGACGGCTTATGGATGCCGCCCCCGCACTGGTGGATGCCTCTCCAGCCTTGGTGATGGCGGTGGAAGCGCTCCCCGCAGCGGCATTCATATTGGCGGTGACCGTTTTCACCGCGTTCTGCGTATCCGTCAGAATCTGCTTGGCGGCGGTCTCACTGGTCTTGGCTGCCTTCTCGCTGGCGGCGGACTTGGTCTCGCTGCTCTTGGCTGCCTCCGCGCTGTCCTTGGCGGCAGCGGCACTGCTGGTAGCTTTCTCCTCCAGTGCGCTGATGCGCTCCCTGGCAGCGGCCAGCAGCTCGTCGGTGGGGATGCCGGTCACACCGTCCCGCACGAGGCCGCAGAGCGCCTCGTCCAGCCGGGTGTCGGTGATCTGGCCCGTAGAGATGCTGGTGGAGCCTGCCGGGCGGGTGATCTCGGCAAGGCAGAGGTCGTAGATCAGCTCGGTGCGGGAGATGGCGGGGGCCGTGGGTGTGCTGGATGCCGTGCCCTGCAACACATGCAGGCTGGCGGCTCTGGCACCGGCATCATAGCGCATGACGATGCGGTCGATGCGGGGGAGAGACGGGTCGGCCAGCGGCATGGTCAGGGTGTCGGCCTCCCGCTTGGTGATGGAGTAGCCGGTGAAGCGGCTGGGGTGCACCCAGCCACGGCCCGCCCCCACGGTGACCTTCAGCCCGCCTGCGGCTGTCACCGGGAAGTCCTCATCTCCGCTGAACACGCCGCTGGTGAGGCCCGCAAGGTAGGCCGCCACGTCTGCGGCATCGAAGTCGTAGCCGTTGGCGGGGTATAAAACGATTTTGCTCATCAAAAGATCATCTCCTTACAGCTTGCGCCAGACCGGCGTACCCAGCCGCACGGTGCGGGTGGTGCTGTCGCTCTGGCTTTGGGTGATGACATCGGCCACCCGGACGGTGGCCTTGTAGCCCAGCTCCGGGATGGTGCAAAAGGCCACGTCACCAGGGGAGAGCCCCTCGGCATCAATGGTCAACTCAATGGAGCCGGCACGGAGCTGTTCCAGCAGCTTGTTGGTGCCTCGGGCCATGAGCCGCTCGAGGTAGGCTTGGCTCTTGCTGGTCTCGCCTTTTTCCTCGTCCGGCTGCACGTCCCGGGCATCGACGTAAAGCTCCCGCCGGTCGGCACCGGTGGTGTCCGTCAGGCCCACGGTGACGGTGGCCCGGTTCTCGCCCTCGCCAGCGCCCTGCACCACGGCGATGTTGGCGTAGTCGGAATCCCCGAAGGCCCACGCGGCCTGCTGCAGGTTGCCCCACTTTGTGCTGAACCTGTTGTTTGGGTCAGCGGTGGGCCGGTAGACCTCGAACAGCAGCAGCTTGTCTGCGTTCTTGCCTGCCAGCCGCACCCGGAAGCCCAGATCACAAGCCGCGCCGATGGTCATCAGGTAGTCCATGATGCTGCCGCCGGAGGTCTGTGCAGTGTAGGTGGTGTCGAAGCCCACAGCAGCACCCAGCTCCAGCTTTGGCCATGGCTGCATTGCGCTGACCAGTCTGCGCATGGCCTGTTCCGCGTTCTCGTTCTTCACGATGCTGGTACAGGCCCGCTTGGTGAAGATCCACGTTCCTGGGAAGCCGGTGACCACTAAGTTGCTGTCGGTGTTCTCGTTGTCCCGGTGGCAGATGCGCATGGGTATGTCGCTGTCACTGCGGCGCAGCCAGCGGCCCTCCCGGAGAAGAGCGAGGTTCTCCTCGGTGGGGCGCACCTCCAGCGTGAACTCGCCCTCGGTGTTGTAGGGCTCGTCCCAGTAAAGGCTCACCCACACCTCCACCCGGCCCAGCCGGGCAAGGGTCAGCCCGTCCAATACGTCCAGTGTCACGAGATCACCTCCGGCAGAATACCGCTCACCATGGGATAGAAGCGCACTGTCACCTGCAGGCTGGTCTCGCCGCTGTCGGCGGTGGCCTTGAGCAGGTTGTCCCCGGGGGCCAGCTCCAGCAGGTCAGAATCTTCATCCAGCAGGGAGAAGATGTTCTCCTCCGTGCCGTCCTCCGTCCGCTTGACTGCCAGCTTGTCGGTGGTGGTGCGGTAGATCTCGATGACCTGCCCGGGGGTCAGGGTGGTCAGGATGCGGATGCTCTGGCCCGTGATGATGTTCAGCACGCACGGGTTGACCACAGCGCCGTCGCTCTTGAGGGTGGCCGTGAAGGGAACAGCCAGCGCCCCGGGGTTGACCGCGTTCAGCCAGCCGACGGAGGTGCGCACGCCGAACCGGTGGGGCTTGGAGTAATTCACCGGCAGCCTGAACGATGGCACAAAACCGTTAATACAGAAGCTCTGGGCGGTCAGGTCGTACCAGAAGGGTTTCGGGCAGAAGAGCATGAAATCCAGCACCGGGTAGGGGTGGATGCTCTTTGTGTAGGGGGTCTTGGAAAGCACAAAACGGCAGAAGAATTTATCCTCAAAGTACATTGTGCCGCTGGTGAAATAGGGCAGCTTTTCCAGCAGCAGGGCGGCATCCGCGTCGCCGTGGGGGCTGTGGCAGTGGATGATGAGCTCACGGCTCACCCCGGCCACGCTCTGGCGCTCCACGCTTACGCCCACCTGGTTCACGCCCTGAGCGGTCTGCACGTCCACGTCCACGCCGTTGATGGGGTCGAGGGAGTAGGGCGTGCCGTAGTCCCACCCGATGTCGAGAGTGGCCCCGGCATCCGTGACCAGCTGCAAATGGTCTTTGCGAAATGGCATTGTGGAGCCCTCCTTTCATCGTTTCTGGGCCTTGGCCCGGTCGGCTTCCCAGCGTGCTTCCCGCTGAAGGTCTGCCGCCGTCTGGGCCTTGGAGTAGATATACTGGTTGACCGTGGTGTCGCCCTCCCGGTGGTACTGGCTGGCGGCTGCGGCCACCTGTGCCGTGCCGGATGCGGCCACAGACCGGCTGATGGCCATGTTGTCAGACAGCACCAGCGTGTTGGCCTGCCGCACCATCTCGGCCAGCTTGGAATTTGCGGCCAGCAGGGCCTCGGTGTTGGCCTCCACAGCGTCGGTCAGGTCTTTGTCCGGGGTGGGGGCCGTCGGCGTGGTGGAGCCGGTGTTTGCGCCTGTGGTGGTCTTAGCGATGTCATCCAAACTGCGCTCCACCTTTGTCTGGATGCCGTCCACATAGGTGGTCACGGTCTTGTAGGAGCGTTCCACGCCGTCCACCAGCTTGGTACCTGCCTCGGTGACGGTCTTGGTCACCCGCTGGGTGATCTTGCCGGTCTCGTCCTGCAGCTTCTCGGTGAGCACTTTGGTGGTCACGGTGCTGCCGTCTGCATTGGTGGTCTTGCTGGTGTCGGTCATGCTCTCGATGACCTTCTGGGAGTTGGTGGAAGTGCCGGAGCTGCTGGGGTGGTTGGCAGCTTCCTGCTGCTTTTTCCGCGCCTCCTGCCGGGCCTTGCGGTCGGCAGCGATCTTGTTGGCGTAGTCCCAGGCCGGATTGCTGATGTAGTCTATGGTGCCGCCATAGAGCCACGCGACACTGTTATACGCGCCGATCAGGCCGTTGATGAGGATGATAAAGCCCTCGATGCCCGCCGCCACGATGCGCATCAGGCCCTCGAAGATGTAGCTCATAAAGTCCTCAACGCCCGCCCAGACATTCTGGAAAGCGTTGGCCACATCCTTGTTTTTGCCGCTGAAGTTCAGCAGCGCACCCACCAGCATCCCGATGAGGGAGATGACGAGGAGGATGGGGTTTGCGTCCATGGCGGTGTTCAGTGCAATCTGGCTCGTGGTTGCGCTGGCTGCGGCGGGCACGAACTGCGCCACCAGACCCATGGCCAGTTGGCTCAGGTTCCCGAACACGCCGGAAAGGGCGCTGCCCAGCTGGTTCAGGGCCCCCATGGCTACGGCCTGAATCTGGCTCTGCTGCTCCTTGGTGCAGGCCTGCCAGAAGTAGCTGGCCGCCCACAGGCCCAGGCTCTCGAGGTCGCCATCCTTGAGGGCCGTTGCCAGCGTCTCGATGGCCCCCAGCGCATCCGTCTGGATGTCAGACTGGATTTGCGCCCAGCCCTCGGTGAGCTTGGTGCGGAACTGCTCTGTGATGGTGGCCCCTACGGTGGAAAAATCTGGGCCGTAGTTGTTGAGGGTCTGGGCGATGTTCTGGATGGCTTCCTGTGCGGCAGGTGCACCGGTGTTGATGCCATTGACAAGGCCCTGCGTGACATTCTCGCCGATCTCAGTGAACACCTTCGAGGGCGAGTGGATGCCCAGCACGTTCTTGACGGTGCTCACCATGCCGCTGACTTTGCCCTTGACTGTGGACACCAGCGTGTCCCACATCCCGGTGATGCCGTTCAGCAGGCCGGTGACGATGTTCTCGCCGATGTGGCCCCACTCATCCATACTGCCGTCCCACACGCCGGTCAACTTTGCGATGCAGGCAAGGGCGGCTTCGCCCAGATTCTCAATGCTGCGGATGATACCGTCTACCAGAGTGGTCAGAAGGGCCGCACCGCAGTTCAGAAGGTCGGGCAGATGGGAGATCAGCGCGGCAGAGAACTTTGCAATCAATTCCGCTGCTGCTGTGATCAGCTGGGGCAGGTTGTCGGTGATGCCGATGATGAGCTGTTCCAGCAGCTGGATGCCTGCATCGAAGATCTCGTCCTGATGGTCAGCCAGATACTGCACCAGCTTGGTGATGACCTGAGTTGCTGCCGATGCCAGCCCGGGAATCTTCTGAACAACACCTGCGGTCAGATTTTCCAGAATGCCGCTGGCTGCGTCCAGCATGGCCGCCGGGCCGCCCTCATTCAGAGCACTCGTCAGGGTATTCAGGCAGTCAGTGCCCCAGTTGGCGGCTTCCTTCAGGCCCGGCTCCATGGCCTCGAACAGGTCAATGCTCAGGTTCTCTGCCGTTGTCTGGAGGCTTTCCATGCTGTGCTGGAAGGTGTCAGTCATGGTCTGGTAGGCGGTGTCGGTCGCTCCGGCACTGTCCACCATCTGGGCCAGCACGCCGTTGAATTTGTCCGCGCCGCCGGACACCAGGGAAAGGGCACCCGTGCCAGCTTCCACGCTGGACCACAGACCGGCAAAGGCGGTGCCATCATCGCCCACGCTGTCATACAGCACTTGCAGCACATCGCCTAGGCTCTTGCCGTCAGCACTCAGCTGGGCAAAGCTCTTGCCGGTCTGCTGCTGTAAAATCTTGCCGACGCTGGACCCGGTGTCGCCCAGCTCGTTCAGCATGGATTTGGTGTAGGTGGTAGCCTCAGCGGTGGCAATGCCGTTTGCGGTCATCACGGCCAGACCGCTGGACAGGTTTTCCACGCTGACGTTGTAAGCTGCGGCCAGCGGAATGACTTTGCCCATGCTGGAAGAAAGCTCGTCCACGCTGGTTTTGCCCAGGTTCTGGGTGGTCAGCAGCACATCCGAAACGTGGGTCGCCTGGTCGGCGCTCAAGCCGTAGGCGTTCAGGGCAGTGGTCAGGATATCCACGGCGGAGGTCGTGGAGGTAAAACCGGCGGCTGCCAGCTTTGCCGCCTGCCCCGCAAAGGCCACAGCGTTGGCGGTGTCCTGCCCGGCGCTGATGGCCTGGTAGGTAGCCTCGGCAATATCCGTGGCCGCAATGCCCATGGTGTTGGACATGTCCGTGATCTGACTGCCCAGCTTCTGGATCGAAAGCTTGCCAAGATCGGCGATGGTCCCGACTTTGGCAAGCGATGTCTCGTAGACGGAGCCGTTCCGGATCGCGCTCTGGGCAAGATTCGTCAGCTGGCTGCTGGCCGTCTTTACCAGGTCTGCGATCAGCGTTCCGGCGGCGACGGTCATGCTGCTGACACCCTGCGTGAAGCCGCTGGTGTCCAACTTGGTGTTGCCGGTAACGCTAAAATCAAATGCCACTGTGTCCACCTCTCATTCGGAGCGCGGGCACAGGGGCACAGGCTGCTATAACTTGATTTCTACCTCCCGCTTACATGCGGGGTTTTTGCATTTTACCCACAAACCGTGGGCGCAGGCCTCGGGAGCCGCCCACACGGGCAGCGCTCTGCCGCAGAAGGGGCAGGGCACCGGGGCGCGGGAATCAGCCGAAGCGGTCGAGGAAAGCGTCCTCGTGCTCTTGCAGGGTCTCGTTCCGCTTCACCCCCTTCAGCCCATCCGGCAGGGCAAAGCGTTCTTTCAGGGTCTCGTAGCAGTCCCGGTCGGCCCTGTCCATGCCGGAGGTGTCCTTGCCCCGGATCTCCACGATCTTGCCCAGCGGTGTTTCCGGCGGCAGGGCATGAAGCAGTGCTTTGAAGCGCCACCAGTGTACCTTGTCGGCGGTCAGGTCGATGCCGTAGGCCTGCTGAAAGGCCCCCACGATGTAGTCGGCATCGCACCGGTAGTCCAGCACAGGCTCGTCCTGTGGGTCGCTGCTGCTGCCAGTCCCGGTGCGCTCCTCGTCCTCGGGGCCGCCGCCCTGGCAGAAGCGCACCAGAGATTCAAAGGCTTCCTGGTACTGCACCCCGGGCACCGGCTCTACAAAGAACCGCTGAACGGCTTCACAAATCATCCGGGCGCTGTCCTCGTTGGTCTTGACGCGGCGGGTGCGGATCAGCAGCCAGATCATGGGCCGGAAGTCAGGGTCGATGGCGCGGCCCTCCCACTCGGTGGGCAGGGTGTCCGTCAGCAGGTCATGCATTGTCCAGTGCCTCAAGCTCTGCCTTCAGCTGGGCACGGCGGGTAGCCTTTGCCGCTTCCTGTGCCCGGAAATCCACCACTGCGGGATGTGCCTTGACTGCGGCCCGGCGCTGCTCACGGTTCATGGGGGCAGGGATGGCCTGTGCTGCCGAAGCCTGCGCCCGCTCCTCGGTGGGGTGGATCAGCGCGCTGACACTGGCCTTTTCTGCGGCCATGGCCTCGGCAAAGGCCTTGCTGACCGTCAGGCAGGCGTTGAAGTTGCTGCCGTCCAGCCCCAGCTTCTCAGAAGCACCCTCACCCAGAACCTCGTCCAGGTAGTCCATAAAGATGCGGCACTGGAAGCGCAGCCAGGCAGGGTAATCGCTCTCGGGGGTGTAGCGGCTGCCCTCCGTCCGGGCACGTTCCTGCTGCCGGGTCTGTGCAGCCAACATCCGATCCACGTCGTTGGCGTTCAGGGTGGAAAAATCAAATTCAATGCCGTTGATGATCATAGAAGTCCTCCTGTTACAAAAAGGGCCCCCGTTCACCGGGAACGAGGGCTGTATGAACCATTGAAAATCGGGTTAGCCTGCTGCGGCTACGGTCAGGTAGTCGAACTCAGCCGGAACACCTACGCCCTTCACGTCGCAGGCAAAACCTGCGGAGTTGCTGGCGGAGCCGCTTGCATCGGCAGTGACAATAAAGGCAGCTGCGCCCTTCTCGCCCTTGCCGGTCTTTGCGCTGAAGTAGATATAGGGGAACACCACATCAGTGCCGGAGCCGAACCTGACCTTGTGGGAGAGCAGGAAATCCTGCGCAGGGTCGCCCACGCAGCGGTTTCCGTTCAGGGAGAAGGTGCGCTGGGTCTCACCCTTCTCGGTGACAGTGCCTGCGCGGATATAGGCCACGTCCTCGGTGGAAGCGTTCAGTGCACCGGAGTGCTCCTTGACACGCTCTGCAAACACGATCCAGTCGCTCTCCTTGGTCTGGGTGGCGGCATCAGTCTGGATGGCAAAGATGAAGTCATCGGCCTTTTCGGTGCCGGTGTAGTCCGCGCTGGGCACGATGCCCTTCTTGGTCTTGAGCGCGGCCAGGGTTTCGGAAACAGTCATAGGATGGTCTCCTTTCAAAGTTTGGGTTGATAGTAGACGAGCCGGAGCTGCATCTGCATTTTGCAGCTTCCGGAGCCGTCGGTGACGATGTAGCCGGTGGAGGTGACTTCAATGCTCTGGGCTTCCTTGCCGTGCCCGCATTTGCTCAGATCAGGCAGGATGCCGCAGTCATTTTGTTCCATTACCCAGTCGGCCAGCTGTTCAAAGAAGCCGCTGTTCTCAATGGTGAGCACATCGGTCTCCCCGAACTCCCTTCTGGACAGGAAGAGGTAGTTCTTCGCCAGATCCCGCCCGGAGATATAAGTCTCCACAATGGGGTCGGTGGGGCTGTCTTCAATGGAAAAAGCGGTGGCTTCCTCTTCAAGCCCGGCAATGCGGAAGGCCGCACCGGTGGCATCCTGCTCCTCGGCGATGAGTGGACAGGTCTTGAGCCAGTCTCGCAGGGCCGTAATGGACGACGCTTTGGGCATTACGTTCCACCTCCCAGCTCTTTCCTGGCGGCGTTTTTGGCGAACTGGATCAGTTCGTCTTTGTGGTCAGCAATTGCCCGCTGGCCCCAGTAGGAACCGCGCAGGTGGTTCTCCCCATGCAGCCCCTGCCCCTGCGTGTGCAGGTAATACTGCCGCCGGGCATACGGGGTGTTATAGACCAGCTTGCCGCCTTTGAAGTCGGATGCCTGATTCACGCTGTTCTTCAGCGTGCCGGTGTCAAAGGGTACATAAGGGTCCACAGCTTTAGCCACCTGCTGGGAGAACGCATACTGAACCTTCTGGAAGCCCTTGTCCATCTCGGCCTGAAAGCCGGGCCGGAACCTGAGCTTCAGGTCAATAACGGGTGCACTCATTTCCTCAGCTCCCCTCTACATGAAAATGCGGCAGCAGCGGTTCCCGGTTGTCGGAGACCGCCGCCACCGTGCAGCAGATATGAGTTTTCTCGAGGGCGGCATACTCGGCCTCGGTCAGGCTGCGGACAGCGCCGCAGATGAGCTTGCCGCCCCGCTTGAGCGTCCAGTGTGCCGCCTTTCCCCCGGGAGGGAGCTTTGCCCACTGGAAATAGGGCAGGTAGCCCGCCGCAGGGGGCAGCCGGACGTGCACCGTCCGCTGGGGGTCGCCGCCGGAGGTGTCCAGCTTCTCCCGCCAGCTGCTCCCGGGGATGGCATGGCAGACAGGCCGGTCGGTCTCAGTGGCGGTGTCGTGGATGAGGTTCACAACGGTAACGCTGCACTGCATCAGAAACACCCCCGATACAGCAGGCCGTGGGGGTCATTACCCAGCGCGTTGGAGAGGATGCTCTGCGCTTCCGCTGCAAGCCGCTCGGAAAGCGCCCCGCTGGCGAAGGTGACAGAGTAGCCATCGTTGGACACGCTGGAAGCCCCGGGCACGGCACAGGCGCTCTGTGCGGCGCTCATGGCATCGACGATCTGTACGCAGGCATCGGCCAGCAGGGCAGCGCACCCGGCACAGGCCCCGGCGTGGGGCTCTGCCCGGCCAAAGGTGTGCCGGTCGATGAGCCGGGAAGCCCGGGCACACAGCGTATCAAAGGCGGCCTCGTCCAGCGTACCTCCCGCTGTCCGGTACTGGTCATAGGTGCAGTAAAGCATGGCGGCCTCCTTATGCTGCGACAGCCGCAGCGGTCAGGAATGCAAACGGAACCTTGGAGCGGTCGGCGTTCATGCGGGTGGCGGGGTTGGGCAGTGCCCAGCCCATACGCATCACAACGCGCAGGGCCACCATATCCTGCTGGGCCAGATTGTAGACAATCTCCTTGGTGGAGGGATCCTGAATCACGCCCTGATCCAGCAGCTTCACGGTGACATCCTGACGGATGGAGTACACCAGCTTCTTGAAGTTGCCTGCGATCAGCTGTGCCTTGGAAGCGTCGAAGCCGCCGTTCTCGGGGAAGTACATGGGCGCACCGTCCAGCGCGTAGGTGGTTGCACCCTGCATATCGGAGCGGAACAGCGGGCGGCCATTGGTATCCAGCAGGCCGCGCAGCTCTGCCTTGGCGGTCAGGTCGCCCACCACGGCATCAACGCCGAAGCCGCCAGCTTCGACCTTGGAGAACAGACCATCCTTGCCCAGCAGCTTGGTGTAGTCGATGGGGCCGGTGACCTTGTTCTTTGCGGCAAGGGTCAGCACGTCGGTCGTCCACTCGGTGGGACGGTCACCGCCAAACAGGATGGCGTTGTCGATCTTTGCGCCCATGGCCTCACGGACGCGGGGCTGTACCTCGCCCATGATGTCAAAGGAGGAATCTGCCAGAACGGCCTCGGGCACAGGAACGATGACAGCCAGCTCTGCGGCGGTCATGTAGACGTTGTCCCATTCCTGCTTGCTGGTTTTCTTCATGCCGGTGTCACCGTTGACCCAGTATGCCAGAGGCAGCATGGACAGGACGGGGATCTTGGTCTGGTTGGAGGTCATGTTGGCAAGGCGGTTGCCAAGCTGCATCACGATGGAGCTCTTGGGCACATCCTGCTGGATGGTGTTCACCAGCTGCTCCCGGATCAGGGCTTCAGCCTTATTGCGGGCGATTGCATCAATAGCCATAATAATCAACCTTTCTGGCCGAACGCTGCGCGGAATGCAGCATTTGCGGCCTCATGTGCGTTTGCGGGCTGGCGGTTGCCGCCCGGTGCGGATGTAGAAAACTGTACCATACCGCCGTCCGGCAGAATGGCGCTGGGGTCTGCGGCCTTGAAGGTCTTGACATAGTCATCAAAGCCCAGAATCTCGCCGTCCTTCATAGCAAAATTCTGGGCTTTTGCCTCGGCAAGGAATGCCTTGCGGGCGCTCTCGCTGGAAAACTTCAGCCCAGCGGCCTTGCGTTCCAGTGCATAGCCCTTTTCGAGGGCGGCTACCTGGCTGGCAGCGTCAGTCTTGGCCTGTTCTGCCTTAGCCTTCCACTCGGGGTCGTAGCCCTCCAGTTTGCCGTTTGCAGTGTTCAGCTGCTCGGTCAGGGTGGCCTTTTCGGCCTTGAGGGTCGTAATCTCGTTGGCCTTTGCCGTGATGTCAGCACCGTGCAGGTTCATAATGCTGTCCAGCTGTTCCTGCGTAATGCCGGGGATGATCTTACTCACATCTTCACGTTTCAATGTTGAGTGCTCCTTTCTGGTCAATATGAAAAATAGAATCCGTTCGGTTTTGTAACGCGGTTCGCCTTCCGCATGGATCCCGGGCAGGGTACGCACTGCCCTCTGCGATGGCACCGTCTGGAGGCATCGAACCTCCCGCTTCCGGTTTTGGAGACCGGCGCTCTTCCAGAATGAGCTAAGACGGCATGAAAAAAGCGCCCCTGCCCGGCTGGGCAAAGACGCTGACGATATTTGGTTGTTAGATGCCGGGGACGATTTCCTTAACACCCTTTGCAAATGCAGCGGCCTTTTTCATCAGGCTGTTTTCCTGAAGATATTCAAGCCCCTGCAAGGTGATATGCGGTTCCATGGGCGGCTCGATGCGCTCCGGCTGGCGAATGTAGCGAACGATGTTCAGGCCCTCAATGAACCCAGCCTTCTGAAGCTGAATCAGGAGAGCCTGAAAGCGGTTCGGATTCGTACCGAAGCGCTCGGCAGTAAAGCCAGCGCAATCGAACTCCTCAAAGTCCATGCTTTGCTGCAAATACTTCAAAATGCGGTAGATGATACGAAAATCTTCCATGATAACACCTCAACCCTTTCTGTTCGCAATCAATTTGCAATACTCGCCATATAAACGCTTCTGTTCGGCTCGTTCGGCATCAATTTCAGACGTGGAAATAATTCCTCTACTAGGAACAGAGTGGGTGCGTTTATACTCAGCAACAAGGGAACGTTCTCGCTGAACGCTTTTCTTAGTAAGCTGATCTATCTGTTCCAGTGTGTAGCTCATTTCCGTTTCTCCCTGTGGTAGCATTTCAAACCAAGCCGACGGCAGGTTTCGTCAATAATGACGTGCTGGATGTTTTCTTCGTAGTCATCGAATCCATAGCCACGGCTTGCCATCACGGCGTTCTGTTCCTCACGAACTTCCTCACACACGGTTTCCCACTGCTCAAAGGTGATTTCTCGCGGAACAGCAAATTGATACCTGTATTTGTAGTCCACAGCTTCCATGATGCGGGTGCCATCGGCAAATGCTGCCGGGATGTCTGTATCGGTGCTGAAGGAATATTGTGTGGTATCTGGCGGGTGTGTGTGGATGTTGTAGCTCCCTTTCAGTTTACCACCCAGATACGAGCAGTCAACCCCTCGGGGATTATTGTCGGTCATATAATGGACTTCACCGTTGCGGGTGATGACCATCATATTCTCGACTTTGGAATTGGCATAGCTGCTGCAGAATGAATCCTTAAGGGCTTCCACTTGCTTGGTGTCTTTCAAATCGACTTTTCCCAGGAATTTATGAACTGTTTCGCCGCTCTGCCCAGAGGAGCCACCGCTGCCACGCTGGTTGGGCAACATTGAATCAAGCTTCTTCGCCGCCCACGTTGCCCGGCTGCTCTGGCTTCTGCCAAAGCCTGCAACACTGGTGCGGGCACTGTCTGCCCTTCCGCCGGTGGCGCTGATAAAGTCAGACAGCTCCTGACGGGCCTGCCGGAGCTTTACCGCGCTGGCGGTGGTATCGGCCCCGGCGGCATCCTCAGCCAGATACCGGCGCTTGTACTTGCGCACGGTGCGCTCCCGGGCCCGCTGCATCTGGCTGATCTCGTACCGGGTGTACTTGCCACCGTTGTACTCGATGTCCCGGGCGTTCAGGGCTTCCAAGCTCTCCTGCGTCCATGCAGGCGGTGCACCCAGCTCCGGGAAGATGGAAAAGAAGGTGTGACGGCAGTTCCAGCCGCACAGCCCTGCTCCGGTGCCGTAGCCGGTGGCGGCCTCGAAGTCCGGGTAATGCTTGCCCATGTAGTCCACAGCGCCGCCCCGGTGGAACTGCCTGCCCTGCCACTCAGCGTGGGAAGGCCGGGCCCCGCCGTGGGCCGTGGTCTCGAAGAACTCAACCCCCATCTCGTCGGCCCGGGCCACTTGCAGCTTTGCGCCGGTCTGATTCACACCAGTCAGCACCGCCCGGCGGGCGGCAACTTCCAGCGTGTCGGTGTGGCCGGTGGGGTAGGTGACGTACTTCATGGTGTCGGCCAGACTGTCCACCGCGCCCTTGATGGCGCTCTTGTAGTCGAACGCACCGCTGCTCACCTTGAGATGGGCGCGGTCGAGGGCGGCTTCAAACTGGCCGCTGACGGTGTTGGCCGTGGTGGCAGTCAAGTTGTGGAAGGTCCCCGCCGTCTGCTGGTAACCCGCATTGAGTAGGGCCTGCAGGGTGGCATTATAGGCAAAGGGCGTGGGTTCCTTGCCGTAGTGGTAGTAGATCTCGTCCTCGGCTTCCATGGCCCGGGTGGCCGCTTCCTGCATGAGCCGCCGGATCTCGGCTTCACTCTTGCCGGTGTAGCGGGCCAGCTTCTTTACCACGTCCTGCCGGACAGCTTCCACCTGCTGGTATCGCCACAGCTGCCAGTGGGCCGTGGGGGTCATGGTGTCCATTTTGGAGATGCGCCGGGCCACGTCCCGCAGGATATCGTCCTCGACCTGCTGCCAGAGCAGCACAAGCCGGTCGGGTGCGTGGTCGAGATAGTCCGGGGCCAGCATCAGCCGCCACCCCCGAAGCTCAGCTCAGGCTGCCGGTTCTCGTCAGCGGCTTCCTGCGCCAGCTTGCGGGCTTCGTCCTCGCTGTATCCCTCAAACTCCACCAGATACCGCCAGAACGGGAACTTCCCGGCGGTAACGTATCCCCAGAACATCTGTTTGCGCTCCTTGGGATCTGAGATAATGGAATCATCGAAGTCGAAGGTCACAGTGCACTCGCCCGGCAGGGGAACCGCCGCGCCGCTGCGCCATGCGGCATCCAGCAGGATGTTCACGGCATAGACCAGATCAGTGATTGCTGTGCCGAGGGCCCGTTGCAGGTCTTTGACGGTGGTATAGCTGCGCTGCTTGCTGGAGCGGATCTCCTCGGCGGTCTTGTCCACGTTCTGCGGGTCAGACAGGGTACCGTAGGCAAGGCCGCACTGAAATTCGATGCGCTTGAGCATGGAATCCAGCCCTTTGCGGTAGCTCTCATCCCGCAGGGTGGGGGCAAACACCTCGTAAAGGTTTCGGCCGCCGGAGACGCTGCCATTGATCCAGTTGCGGTAGAGCCGCTGTTCCCGCAGAGGCATCGTGGAACTACCGTCAGGACCCGGGCGCAGGGCAGTCTGGTCTACATCGAGGGCCAGCTGGCCTCCGTTGTACTCCCAGAGCAGTGCACCATACTGCTCATCTGCATCCCGGATGATGTCCACTGCCGGGGCATACACGCTGACACCCAGCGGGGAGTGCCGGTCAGCGGCGTTGCCCTTGGGGGTCTTGAAGTATCCCCACAGCGGCCTGTCTACGCCAGTGAACTCCGTATGCGGGGCCAGTGCAGCCCACTCGGCAACGTCAGTCAGGGGGACTTCAATGCCGATGTCAGCGCTTGTCATGGAACGGAACGCCTTGACGGTGACGGTATACTTTCCGCTGGAAAACTCGTGGCTTTCCAGCCGGGTGTAGATGCGTCCGCCCCGCACCAGATGATCGTAAAAAATAGCCCCGGTCATACGTCCGGAGCTGTCAAAGCGAGTGGGACAGAAGCAATCTCCCTGCACCACATCGATCTGGATGTGGCCAGCAGGGTCGAGATAGGGACGGAACAGCACTCCGCCCAGAGCACAGCCGTACTCCACGGGAATGCGCAGGTCGGCAATAAAGGGCTTGAGCAGCTCATTGATTCTGTCTGCCCGGGCACTGCCGGAAACAAGACATTCCATTTCCAGCGTGGTCAGCCGAGCCAGCTCGGCAGCAATGCTCTGCGGCAGACCCAGACTGTGCAGCGGGTCTTTGCCGCCGTGACACCATGGGCCGCCGGTATCGTACATCTGCGCCCAGAGGGTGATGGCACTCTCCATGGGGGCAGACACGCTGACGTTGATGGGAGTGTCCTCCCCGAACCAAAGCCGGGCCTTCTCCCGCAGCCACGAAAGCAGCTTGTCAAACATTACTTGGCTCTCCAATCTGCCCAGCGGATGAGCGGGGCGAATATCGTGTAACAGAAATAGCGGATATCATCCATGGCGTGGTCGTTTTCCTTTACCACCCGGTCCTCCTTGGCCTTGTCATCCCAGGAGTAGGCACCGAACTCCCGGCGGGAATCGGTGCAGCTCTCATGGATCTGGACAAGCCCGGCCTGCATCAGGGATGCCACGCAGCGGATGCCGTTCAGAACATCGTTGTCTGCGGGGATGACCTGATACCTGCCGTGCCGCCGGATGGTCTCGATAAAAGATGCGGCAGACGGGTCTACGCATACGGCCTGAATGTAATAGCCTTTTGTGAGCCGTTCCAGCTCGGCGTAGTGCTCCTCATCGGTGCGCTGCACCCGCTGTTTGCGGCTGTCGAAATAACTCTCCCTGATACGCAGGGCCTTTCCTTCATGTATAACCCACAGGCCCATGGAACAGGGGTTGTGGGTGCCGTAGTCGATGGACACATAGAACCGTCCGTCCACACCTGCCGCGCTGCCGTGGAAGAGATAAGGATCCGGGCAGAGCGAAAAGAAGGGATAGATCAAACCAGACGCGTTGCACCAGTTGCCCAAAATGAAGCGGTCGTAATAGACAGTCCCGGCCAGCTCGTGCTTCAGGTGCTCCACGAACTCCTGCGGGAGAAAGGGGTTGTCGTCGATGGTGGAGGTCTGGCAGAAGATGTCCACCTCGGGGTCATCGATGAACTTTTTGAGAAAATGCTCCTGACTGTCCGGGTTCGCTGTGCCGTCGAAGTGGGAATGAGGACAGCGCAGGCGGGTCTTGAGCATCTGGAACACGTCTTCATCCCAGGTGGTCATCTCATCGCCGTAACCGTACTCGATGGTCATGCCCTGAATGCGGGCAACGTGTTTTTTGCTGTCCGCGCCCAGAATGTGGACCCGGCGGCCAAACAGCCGGGCAGTGTTGTCGCTGCTGATGGTTCCCACAAGGGCCTCGCCCCAGATCTCTCGCATGGGGTCCAAAACGTTCCGGCTGATGGTGCCCTGTGTGTTGCCCAGCATTACCGCTGCGCCCTCACCCCGCAGAGCCAGAAGGCGCTGGGGAATGACCACGGCATAGTCCAGCCAGCTCTTGCCGGAACCGGTAGCCCCAACTTTCAGGTTCCACCGGTGTGAACAGGAAGCAAGATATTCTTTCTGCTTAGTCGATAACACTGTCTACTCCTCCCAGGATCTTGCGGGCCTCGGCCAGCTGATCAGAGGCATCGCCGGACACGCCGTTGAACATTCCCAGGTGCCGCCCCAACAGATCCAGGGCTTTCAGCTTGTCGGCCAGCTTGACCTCCTGCTCCAGACCGTCCTCTCCGAAGGTCTTGACCTTGACCGACTGCACAGCAGCCAGATCGTCCGGTGCGGCATCGCTTTTCAGGGAAGCCGTCCTAGCATCGATGAGGTCGCCCGCGTTGACGAACGCCACCTTGGCCAGCTCTCGCACCACCCGGTCAGCGGACACGCCGGTGCGGCGGCTCTGCTCGGCCTGAAGCTGTGCGATGCGGTTCTGGATACTAACATTCGCTAACAGCCGTGCCGCCTGCTCGTTGGCCGTCTTTGGAGAGTATCCGGCACGGATGGCCGCCTGGGTTGCGTTCAGGTCGATCATATATTCTTCACAGAACCGCGCCTGCTTGTCGGTCATCCTCACCACCTCTCTCGTCGTCAGGGTACAAAAAAGCCGCCCCGGGATGGCCCGGAACGGCAAGTGTGATCTTTGAAAGCAGCCCGCAAAGCACAAGAAGGAGAAAAATGCTGTTAAGCGGCAAAAGGTCCAAAAGGAGCAATTCATTATGGAGGTACTCAGGAGGCTGCTTTGAAGCGGCGCACCGCTTTGCGCGGTTCCGCTTGTACCCAGAATATCACAAATGTGGTGTTTTGCACATGGATGCAGGATGGATGTGATGTGGAATCATTCCAGTTTATCCCAGAGCAGAGCCAGCCGCTCACAGCCCCGGCGGATGATCTTTGAGACCTCGGAATTTTCGCACAGCCCCAGAGCTTCCACGATGGCGGGCTGGTGCTTGTTCTCGATGTAAAACATCCGGATGCAGTCACCCTGCCGGACTGTTTCGGGGTCTACGGCCCCGGTGTAGGCCCTGCAGGTGGCATTCATCTTCAGCAGTGCAAGGCGCTGCTCCATCTGCTTCAGCTCCCGTTCCTCTGCATCCAGCCGGGCAACGGCATCTCCGACCTTATCACCGGAACTTCCGCCTGTGGGCATTCCGTTCAGGCTCTGGGTGCATTTCTCGGCAGCATCCCGGATGCGCTGGATCTTCTGCTTCTGGGCCTTCACGGCGGCAGCACCGTCCCGGCACTGCTGGAACCATGCCTTGACCGTTTTGTAATCCGTCATCCCCACACCTCCACACGCACGAACACACCGCAGGGGGCCGACCAGAACTTCTCCACGATCTCGCTGCACACCTGGGCATCATCGTGCCAGAAGTGCAGGCGGGTCATCTCGTCCTTGAGGGCCTTTTCCAGATTGTCAGTATCAGGTTTGGAGGTGCGCCAGCTGCCGTCCGGGCGGCCCTCGGGGGCAAAGCACCACTTGACCACCAGCCGCACTGGCTTCCCGGCGGGCACGGGCTGATCCGGTGCATGGGGTGCCAGGTAGGCGTGGAGCTTGGCCCGGGCGGCTTTCAGTTCGGCGCTGTCGTGGAGCACGGCACAGGGCTTGCCGCCCTTCATGTAGGCGTGCAGCTCCTTGGCGTTGTGGGTGGTGGTGGGCGGCTTCATGGGCAGGAAGAATTGAGCAATGGGCAAAAATTGCACGTTCGTTTCACCTCGTTCTTTCTTTTTTGTTCGGCCAACGTGATGGGGAGGGTTCCCCGGAGGGATGGGGGCTGTGTTCGCCCCATCCTCTGGGAGACCCCATCACACACGGACGGATTTTGTATATTATATATAGGCTATTTTCCGTCCCGGATTCGGAAAAATAGCCGCTATTTTCCGAAATCCGTAAGCGGATGCGGATTTGTGATAGCCGCTATTTTACCGTTTTTGTACTATGTGTAAAGCGAAATATTGCAGGCTGTAATTTACCCTGCGCTGCCGGGTTCTTTGCGGCCGATGTCCGCGCCGTCGATCCAGAAGCCGCCGTCCGCTTTCAAACGACGGCGTACAGTATCCGGTTTCAGCCCCATATATTCGGCCATGGAGTAGACCGTTACCTTGCCATCCATCATGCAGGCTTCAAAGGCAGTGTCCAGCTCGGCCTTTTTGTCCTTGCTGACTTTGTCCTTATTGCCCCAGCGCTTGGATGCGCCCCGGGTACCCAGTGACTTGTAATCGCTGTCCGGCTGCAGATCCTCCAGCAGGCCGGTGTCCGGCTTGTGGACAGGGTAGTCGAACCAGAGGTTCACAGGGTCGAAGCGGGCGAACTCGCGCAGGGTGCCCTCAATGCGCCAGGCGGTCATGCTGTCGGCTTTTTTCTGGGCGGCTGCGATCTGTGCATCGATGGCCCGCAGGTCGGCAAGGCCAAGGTGTTCTTTGGCAATGGCCAGCATCCGGCTTTTGCTCAGGGCATCGTCCGGGCCGTAGGCATCGGCATGGCCGCGCTTGTCCAGCATGGCCTTGAGCACACGGCAGGCGGCCTTGTTGTGGAGCTGTTCCAAGATGGCATCGGTGGGGGTGAGCTCTGTCATATCCAGCATGGCATCCGGGTCACGGGCAAACACGCCGGAGCCGCTGGCGCGGTCCATGCTGCGCTTGCCGCCCTGGGCACCCTTGGAGTGGTGGTGGCAGTAGATCACGGCACAATCCAGCGCACGGCAGACAAGGTCGAACTGGTTGCAGAACTTTGCCATCTGGTCGGCGCTGTTCTCGTCACCGGTGATGACCTTGTAGATGGGGTCGAGGATGACGGCGGTGTAACCTTTCTTACCCGCCCGGCGAATGAGCTTGGGGGCCAGCTTGTCCATGGGGACGGAAGCACCGCGCAGGTTCCAGATGTCAATGTTCCGCAGGTTCTGCGGGGGCAGGCCGAGGGCGGTATACACATCCTTGAAGCGGTGCAGGCAGGAGGCCCGGTCCAGCTCGAGGTTGATGTACAGCACCTTGCCCTGGGCACAGGAAAAGCGGCCCAGCCAGGGCGTGCCCTCGGCAATGGCGATGCACAGCTCAATGAGGGCGAAGCTCTTGCCCGCCTTGCTGGGGCCTGCCAGCAGCATCTTGTGACCCTTGCGCAGCACCCCGGTGATGAGGGCATCGGCCAGCGGCGGTAGGTCGTCCCAGTCGTCAGCCAGACTTTCGGTTTCAGGCAGCTCATCGGTCTCGGCTTCCAGCCAGTCCCGCCACTCGTCCCAGCAGCTTTTGCCGATGTTGGTCTCCAGCAGGGTCTGCCGCTGACTGCCGCGCAGGATGCCGGGCATCCGGGAAAGGCGGCTGGGGTTGCGGTTCTGCTGGTCGAGGGTCAGACCATTCTTCTGGCAGGCGGCATAGAGGTAATCCACCCGCTTGCGGTATTCGGTGTAATCCGGGGCATCCACCTTGACGATGGCGTGGACGCTCTTGCCGCCGGAGTAGACCAGGGCGGCACAGGGTAGCTCCAGCTGCTTGATGATGGCCTGTTGTCTGCCCAGATCCATGTTGTCGCATTCCACCAGAGCGTAGCGGTAGGCGGTGATATTGGCATCCTTGCGGCCCGTTCCGTCCACCGGGTTGAAGCAGATCCACGCGCCCACCTCGGGGTCGCAGTCGCCCACCACCTTGCCGATGTCCCCGCCGCAGGTGTCCAGCTCTGCGATGAGCTGGCCTGCGGTGCGGTCCCAGCAGCCTCTGGTGGGGCGGCGGCGGTCGTCGGCCATGAAGCTCTCGGTCACATAGGCCACGTGCTCGTCCTGCTCAAAAAGGGCCTGCAGGTAGCGCCTGAGCTGGTCAACTGGGTCCCACTGCTCAGGCAGAGCCAAGTCGTGGGATTCCACCCACCGGGGGTCCACCAGCTGTCCCTCCGTTCTGGAGGAGCCGGTGGTGAGCTCGTCGCCCCAGTCCAGCGCGTGGCCTGCGGGGCCGCTCCATCCGTGGCTGTAGGCCAGCTGGAAAATGCTGCTCTCGGTGACAGGCTTTGTGCTGCCGTGAAAGCTCTCCCACTTCCGGGCACACTCACCCTTGTGGTAGCGGCCCCCGTCCCGGGCGCTCCATGCTTCCCAGACGGTGACGGGCAGGCCCGCTTCCTTGAGGCCCATGCCCACCATCGTCCATTCCTCATAAGTCAGGGAGGCCGGGGAAATGAAGTCCAATGCTTCTTTGAGTTCGATCTCATCATTCATCTGCGTTACCATACATCCCATGCGGGTGTTTCAGGCGGGGCGGGTGGCGTATAGGTGCTTGGGGTAACACCCTTGGGCACACCCCGCCAGCCCTGGGCCGCAATGCGGTCGATCATGTGTTTGGCCTGCTCAAAACTCCATGTGCCCACATGCTGGAAGCCGTATTTTTCCAGACAGCGGATCTGTTTTGGGGTGGTGAGGCCTTCGTCCCGGCGCTTGTGCAGCCGGTCCAGCAAAAGGCTGGCCTTGCCTGCCGATTCCACCGCATCCGGCAGAATACCCAGCTTTTCGAGGGCGGTGGTCTGCTGTTCGGTGGGCGGCCCGGCTTCCCAGCCAAAAGCCGGTACATAGCCGGACAGATCCTCGGCCTGAATGCTCATTTCGTATTGGAGCGGGTCCACCAGCTTTGCCTTTTTGCGGCGCTGTTCGGCCAGCTGTTTTGCAAGGGCTTCTTCCCGCTGGGCCACTACGTCCTCGCAGGCCTGAGCGGCGGCTTCCTCGATGTCCTCGGGCGCACCGGTCTCTGCCAGATTTTCGGTCATCTGCCGGGCCACGGCCCTGTCCTCGCACACAAGGTCTGCCGGGCGGCAGAGCTCGTGCTTGTCGGTCATCCACAAAAAGTCAAGGAGCAACAGGTCGGTCTTGCCCTCGGCCAGACGTGTGCCGCGCCCCACCATCTGGCTGTACAGGCTGCGCACCTTGGTGGGCCGCAGCACCACTACACAGTCCACGCTGGGGCAGTCCCAGCCCTCGGTGAGCAGCATGGAATTGCAGAGCACGTTGTACTTCCCGGCATCGAAGTCGGCCAGCACTTCCTTGCGGTCGGCGCTCTGGCCGTTGACCTCGGCGGCCTGGAACCCCTTGGCGTTGAGCAGATCCCGGAACTTCTGGCTGGTTTTGATGAGGGGCAGGAACACCACCGTCTTGCGGTCCCTGCACCGCTGTACCATCTCGGCGGCGATCTGCTCCAGATATGGGTCCAGCGCCGTGCCCAGTTCCCCTACGGCGTAGTCGCCGCCGCTGAGGGCCACGCCGGAGATGTCCAGCTGCAGGGGAATGGTCTGGGCCATGATCTTGCACAGATAGCCCTCTTTGATGGCATCGGTCAGCTTGTACTCATAGGCCAGGCTGTCGAACACCTCGCCCAGGTTCCGCATGTCGCCGCGGTCAGGGGTGGCGGTTACACCCAGCACCTTTGCATCCTCGAAGTAGTCCAGGATGCGGCGGTAGCCGTCGGTGATGGCGTGGTGGGCCTCGTCAATGATGATGGTGCCGAAGTAGTCCCGGGGAAAGCGTTCCAGCCGGGCGGGGCGCTGCAGGGTCTGCACGCTGCCCACCACCACCCGGAACCAGCTGTTCAGGCAGGTGGATTCTGCCTTTTCCACGGCGCTGACAAGGCCGGTGGAACGCTGGAGCTTGTCTGCCGCCTGTTCCAGCAGCTCGCCCCGGTGGGCCAGGATGAGCACCCGGTCCCCGGCACGCACCTGATCGGCGGCAACGGAGGCGAACACGATGGTCTTGCCGGTGCCGGTGGGCAGCACCAGCAGCGTGCGCAGACGGCCCTGCTCCCACTGGGCGTGGATGCTGTCCCGGGCGGCCTGCTGATAGGGACGCAGGGCTTGGATGTTCGCCATCAGAATGCCCCCTGTGTCCAGCCCTGAGCGGGTGCGGCCTTGGGTTCCGGCGGCGGCAGGAAACGGGTGACCTCATTGCTCTGGCCGGTCTCGCCTGCGTTGGGGCCGCTCTGCTTGGTGTACTCCCGGATGCCCAGACGGCACCAGCCCCGGGCACCTACTACCTTGTTCCAGCGGGGGCGGAAGGTCTCGCCCCGCTTGCACTGGCCGATGCTCTCAAAGAAAGCACCCAGCAGGCCCTGGGTTTTGGTGTGCAGGTACAGGCGGTCGGTGACGGTGGTGCCACCCTTGGCCCCGCCGAAGATCTTCAGGGTCAGCTTTGCCATGGAGCAGGGCGGCAGCTTGGCGCTGCCCTCAAAGCGGGCTCGTTCCATGCCGATGACCTCAAAGGCATAATCGCCCTCGGGCAGGAGCACGAACTCCTGCTGCTCGTTGGTAAATTCGTCGTCCCAGCTCAGGGCGCGGTCGGTGTTCATGTCATTCATAAGTAAGTTCTCCTTTCAATTGTCAAAACGGCAGGTCACGGCTGTCCAGCACCATTTGAAGCACCTGGGGCCATGCGGCCACCAGACAGCCCTCTACGAAATCGGCCGGATAGTCCCGGATGGGCATATCCTCGGGGAAATAGCCCCGCTTGCCCACCACAGCCTGCAGCTCCTCCGGCGTGACGTTGTTTGCGCTCATCAGGGGAGCCAGCTTTTCCGGCACGCCCAGTGCGATCAGGTCGGGCACCAGCAGAGCTTGTGGCACCGTCTCGGCGGGCGGTTCCGGCTGCGGGGCGGGCGTGGGCAGGATGTCGGCATCCGGCTGGGGGCGCGGTTCCGGCCTCGGCTTCGGTGCAGGCGCAGGTGAGGTGCCGGGGATGCAGGCGGCGATACCGGCGTAATCAAAAGGCATCTCGTCGGGCAGACCGAAGCGGTTCTTGGCATCCCAGCAGGGGTGATGGGTGGTGTACATGACCCGGCGGCCGCCGGTGACCTTGTTTTTTGCGTTGGGGGCACTGCTGCTCTTTTCCACCACGGTCTGGTAGTTGACAAAGAGCAGCATATCGCACCACTCCCGGATCAGCGGCTCTACCTGCTTGGTGGTCTTCATGGTCCAGCGGTCGTAGGAGCCAGCAGCGTCCGGCTGCTCGAACTTGGTGATGGCCGCGTGGGCAAGGACCAGAACATTGTGTCCGGTGTTCAGCACCTCTTCCAGCGCGTCCAGCAGCTTACCGAACTCCTCTTTCAGGTAGGTGTAGCCCTTGCCGTAGCCAAAGCCCTCCAGCCCGTCCACCTTGGCCTTGGCGCAGACGGCATCAATGGCCAGCCGTTCGGCCCAGTCGGCGGTGTCGATGACCAGCGTGCCGCAGGGGATATTTCCCCTGCGCACCTCGGCTACCTCGTCCAGCAGCATGGCCCAGCTGGTGGGCTGGGGCAGGCGCTTGATGTTCAGCCGCTTGGTGCCGCCCTCAGTGTCGATGAACACCGGGTCCGGGAAGTGGGAGGCAAAGGTGCTCTTGCCGATGCCCTCGGGGCCATACAGCACAGTTTTGACCGGGGAATCCTGCACCCCGGCGGTGATGGCATACTTGCTCATTTAGAACGCTCCTTTCGTCCAGCTTCTGGGCTGGGGCTTTTCGGTGACAGGCGGCTCGGCATCTTTTACCATGCCGTCCTCAATGATGATCTGGCACTCGCTGCCGGTGGAGACCCGGGTGGCGATGGCCTGCAGGTGCTCGGCTTCCAGCCAGCGGCCAAACTCGGTCAGGGTGGTCATGTCCATCTGCTCCAGCTTGTCCAGCAGCACAAAACCGCAGTCCGGGTTCAGGCGGCGGACGATGGCGGCGGCTACCCGCAGCTGGTCACTGCCGGACATATCCCGCCAGTGCTTTCCTTTATAAGTAAGGGCACCGTCCTCCACACTCAGCTCAGGCAGGGGCAGGTCGGCACCGTTCAGCAGGGCCATGCGGTCAGCCCGCTTCTGGGTGATGGCTTCGGTGAGCTTGTCGTAGTCGCTGGCATACCGGGCCGCTTCATCCTCGGCGCGGGACTTTTCCAGGTTGGCCCGGACCTTGCGGTTGGTCTCCTCGATGCCCCGGATGGATGCCTCCAGCTCTGCGGTGGATTCGTCCTGCAGCTGGGCAACGGTCTTTTCGGCATTTCTCCGCTGGTTGATCAGTTTGGTGTGCTTGGCATCGAGTTCCTGATACTGTTGTTCCAGCTCGGCAATGCGTTCACGGGTGCGTTTCAGTTCGGCCACGCACTGCTGCTCCTGACTCTCAAGCTCTGCGTACTGTGTCCGCAGCCGCTGGTTCTCGCCGTTGCGGGCCAGGATCTCCTGCTGCTGGCGGATGAGGTCGGAGGCGCTGACCGGTTCTTCCGGGGCATCTGGGTAGGAAATCAGCTCCTCGGCAAAGTGCTTTTTCTGCTGGGCCAGCTGGCCGGTGAAGGTGCGCTTGTCGTACAGAGACTTGATCTCCAGATCCCGGACGTGCAGCTCGGTGCCGATGCCGATGATGCGCAGCAGGATGTCCGCTTTCTCCTTGTCGGATGCTTCCATGAAGCGGGGCAGGTCAAGGGCCAGCGGCTCGATAAAGGCATTGAGCAGCTGCTGGCCGCTGCGCCGCCCTGTGGGGTCGGTAACGGTCAGGGTGCTGTTTTTGCCCTTGCGCTCCACGATCACGCCATTGGAAAGGGTGACCTTGAGATGGGCGGGAGCCACGGCTCCGTCCCGCTGTGCGGCATTGGGGCGGAAGCGGTCGCCGCCCAGCGCCCAGGCAAGGGCATCCAGCACGCTGGTCTTGCCCTGATTGTTGTTGCCGCCCACGAGGGTGAGCCCGGTGGGGGCGGGGGTGAGCGCAACGGCCTTGATGCGCTTGACGTTTTCGGCCTCAAGGGCCGTGATGGTTACAGACATCTGGATACCTCCCCTTGGATCTGTCCGAGTGTGTGAACGAGCATATTGGTCAGCTGCTCCCGCTGTTCGGGCGGAAGCCTGCGGAGGGACGGAACCACCATTTTGCCGATGTTCTGGAAAGAGCGGTCGGCCAGCAGCACGTTGTCATAGGAGCTGTGGGCATCCTGTTCACTGCCGGAAGAGGCCTGTTCCAGCTGTGCCCGCAGGTCGGCGGTCATCTCGGCGGCCATTTCCCTGGCCTGACGCTCCATCTCTTCCTTGTCCACCACCGTGGTGATGGGTTGCTTCTTGAGTGCATCATTCTCGGCCTTGAGCTTGTCGCCCCGGAGCTTGGCCGCTTCGGCCACCTGCCGGGAGCCTGCAAGCTGGTTCTCCGCGTCCTTAGCGCGGGCTTCGGCCCTGTCGCGTTCAGCTTCGGCTTTCTGGCGCTGGAGGTTGGCCGCAATGCGGCTCTCGTCTGCATCGTGGTAGCTCTGCTGGAGCTTGGCGTTCTGTTTTTTCAGGCCGTCAATATCGGCAATGTAGACACCCTGCTGATCCAGCAGCGTTGCCCGCATGGCAGCGGCTTCCTCGTACTTTTCGTGGTACTCGTGTGCAGCTTTCCGCGCCTCTTCCTCGCGGGTTTCGGCAGCATCGGCGCGTTTTTTCTCGGCTTTGATCTGGGCCAAAAGGGCCTGCACACGCTGGCTGTCACCACCAGCGGCCACGACCTGCTCGGCGCAGCCACTGCGGGCGATCAGGTTCAGGTCTTTGCGGGTCAGCTCGGGGAGCTGTTTTAATTCGTCAACTGTTGACGAATTAAAAGCCTCACCATTCTGAACCATCTTGGTCACACTGCCATGGCTCAAGCCCTTGCTCTCGTACCACTTTGTCCATGTGCCGCCGCCATACCGCCCGGCTTTGGCCGTCAGAGCATGGATGCGGGCCAGATAGATGCAAGAGATGAGGTATTCGTCTTGAGCTGCTCCATAGTGAAGGTCAAACTGCTGGTCGGCCTCGGCGGCCTGCCCGGACAGCTCCCCCAAGGGAGAGAAGTCAAAGCTGGGGGCCGAAGTCATCGGTGCAGAAGAACCGCTCGCCGATGCGGCAGGGACCGACTCCTCCTCTACCGGTTCGATGGGTGCGTTCTTGCAGGGCTTGGCCTCCCTGAGGGCCGTCAGCATCTGCTCCGGAAGCTCGTAGTCATCCATCGGAATGAACCCTTCGCTGGTCAGAAACGTTTCCGGGGTCAGCCGCTTTTCAGCGGTCTTGGCCTTGTCGAACTTCTGGGCCAGCAGATGGCTTTCCTTCCAGACCCGTGCGGATTCGTCCCAGCGCCAGAAGCGCCCACGGGTATAGGCGTAGTAAACATCGTTGCTGTTCTGGCTGATGATCATACCCTTACCTCCGTGCCCTTCAAGCGGTCCAGCATCTCGGTCTGTACATCCTTGTTCATGGGCTGGATGTTGTTGCCCTTCCATCCGTAGCAGAGGATAGGCCCGTAAAGCTGGCGGCCCCGGTACTTCCGGTTGAGCAGGCTGGCGGGCTGGATAGGTCCTTCGTACCGGCCCACGAACAGCACCGCCGGGGTGCGGGGCATCACGATCATCTCGCAGGGAGTTCCCAGCCGGTTCTCAATGGCCCACAGGCTGTCGGGCAGGGACGCGATCACCGGGGCCTTGCCCGGTTCGGCTAAAATACCTTTCATTTGTAAAATCCTTTCTGATGTGATATCATCAAGGGTGATGGGGCTTGTGAATTCCATCACCCTTTGGGCTCGTCCGTGTTACCAGCACGGGCGGGCTCATTTTCGTCTTCCTACTTATAGTCGATTACTTTGCCCAAGAGAGATACTCGCTTCAGTCAGTCTGATAATGCGCTTCAGTAGCCAAATGCGGGCATCCAGAAGCCAGATCAGCACCAAAAGACCTTCCACTTCGAGTAGGGTGAGAATGCGCTTCTTCATGCGCCCCTCCGGTTCTGCCGGTAGTCCGGCTCTTCGGTGCGGGCGTGGGTGCGGTCGATGCGGCCATAGCGGCGGGCGTTCTGTTCACGATCCTGGGCGGCAAAGCCCAGCCGCAGGAACGCTACCGCTGCCAGAACCAGGCACAGGGCCGTGACGAACTGACTGTCAGAGATGGAGCTGCCCAGCTGTGCACCGCCCTCGATGCCCATGCCGTACAGCAGACTTACAGCACCGCTGGCAGCAGCCAGCCAGTACCAGACGCGGGATTTGATCTTCATGCGGTCTTTTCCTCCTTTGCGATTGCCGGGAAGAAATACTCCCCGATTTTTTCTTGCGGGATGTGTAGTGCTCTGCAGATGATGACGATCTCGTCACTCCTCCAAGGTTGTGTCCCCTTGAGCCGTGCGGTCATCGTGTTGGAGCTTACCCCAATCAGGGCCGCAAGTGCGCCCTGGTTGAGATCCTGGTCTTCTGCCAGACGACTGATTTTGAGATAAGGCTTTTTCATGGTGATTCACCTCCTTGTTGTGGTTGCATCCCTTCTGCGGTATACTGGGGCAGAAGGAAGGTGAAATTATGAAACTGTATCATATTGACCGATTAGGAACGCTTAAGGATGGGCAACGGATTGAGCTTATACCGCTGTCCGAACTCAGTGGGCCAGTTGGAAAGTCGAGGTTTGCACGGCAGCTGTTTCCTGAAGGTGTTTCGCATCATGGTGCTCAATATTTGGACACAGAAAGTGTATATAAACGATTTCTCGGAAGAACATACAACAATTTTGAATTACTTGAAGTATTTAATATCGAAGCGCTAGTGAATGATGTGAAATTATCATGCAGTAAATCAATCGAGCTAGTTTTTGAACTGGTTAGACAAAGATACTTTCCAGGGAAACCTTCGAGAATGACTTCACTGTGTGCTGTGGACAATCCAGAAGCTCGTGGGTGGAAATCTTTAAAAGCAGATGAAAAGCAATTATTTGAAATAATCGCTCCGGATGATACTCCATCATTTGATGGGGCTTTTTTGCGCGGAGGACTTGCGCTAAATCGAGATTCATTTGAAAATTGGAAAATTGACTTTTCAATATCAGAACTTTTTGATTTGGCATATGCTTATTGGTCTGGGGAATCTACAAGTTCTCCTCAGTATGAGTATCTTGTTCAGTTGCCAATTGCTCAAATTCACCTTGTTCACGCATCTTGACTGCATGGTCATAAGCGAATTTAGCTTCAGCTTCGAGAACCGATGTATAACCGCTCTCATCCATTGCGTGATAATGGGTAGTTCCTTTTTGATCTGGTGATACCACCCACTTGGCTCCAGGATTTGGAATGCTGATACCAATGCTGTTCGTATGTGCTCCAGATGTTCCGAACTCGGAACACCCAAACGTATGAAGCGGCATCTCGTCCATAGTCAATGTATGTGTTTTCGGCGTTGCCTCTGAGCCGCCCGGAAACGCATAAACCAAGGCCCTGCTACACGCTGCCACCGCTTGAGCCAGATCTGCAGCCGCAGAACTCAGTGCGGCCAGCGTCTCCCCGTGAGCTTCTTCGGACTCCTTGCTCACCAGCTGCAACTGGTGGGTGAGGAGTTCTTTGATTTCCGGTTTTTCGTCGGGCTTTTTGTTGTCGTTCATGTGGTTCACCTCCCTTCACGCCGCACCGCCGGGACGGGACTCCATCTTCTTCAGGTTATTGACCAGGTTGATGCTGCGGGCAGCGGTCTCCATCTGCTCAAAAGCATCTGCATCCATGCCTTTGCACAGGTCATGGATGCGGATCAGCCGCGTCGCTTCCTGAACGGTCAGGCCGTAGGCTTTGGGGTTCAGAGTATTATTCTTGTTGCGTGCCATATGTAGCACTCCTTTCTGTGGGTGGCTCCCACGACCGCTCCCATCGGAGCGGTTTCGACCCTTGCCGGGGGTCATCATCAGGCGGGTTGTGGATGGTGTCCTTCCCGTGCTATACTGGTGTAGGAAGGAAGTGTAAAAATGCTTGATGTAAAAACGCTGAAAATACTTAGGTTTTTAAATGAGCACCCGGATGAAACGTTTTCCGGTTATCAGATGGAAAAGTGCGGAGTGTCGGCAGACGGTGAAACGCTGGATTGGCTGTACAAGCACGATATGGTTTCTCGATATCAAGATGAAGATGGCTATGTGGATCCTTATGACGGACCAGACTACATCTATCAGATCAATGCCGGTGGGCGTTCGGAATTGCGCAGACAGCAGCACTTTGAAGAAGTGGAAAGACGTGCCGTTCATGCAGAAACGCGAGCGGATGAAAGCCTTCGAATCTCAAAGTTCAGTCTGGCCGTTGCTGTCATCGCCATAATAGCAGCATGGCTAAAATGACGGCCAGCAGAGACGCAATACTGAATGCCATCGACTGCCGCAACCGTGAATCTGTTCGCTTTTCGATTTGGCGGATGCGTTCCCAGTAGGCTTCCTCTTCTGCTTCCATCTTCTGGTCGAGTTCCAGCATCTTCTTGTCAAACTGCTCCTGTTCTTCCGGCGTTCGGGGATAGTGATCCATCTTCTTCACCCCCTTTCCATTGACTTGGTTTGCTAAGTCGCGCTTAGCTTGGCTATACTATATCATAGCGCTGCTATGATGTCAAGAACAAAATTATTAGCTGAGCTAAATTTTGTTCTTGACACCGTAGCACCTGCGTGGTACAATCCGAAATGGAAGGAGGTGACACAAATGAACGAGCGTATAAAGAAAATTATTGAAGAACTCGGTTTGAAAAAGGTGGATTTTGCAAACCGCTTGCACATCTCACAACCTTTTGCATCAGAACTTTGCTCTGGTGCAAAAGCCCCCAGCGACCGCACGATCGGCGACATCTGCCGGGAGTTCGGCGTCCGGGAAGCGTGGCTGCGTACCGGCGAGGGTGAAATGTTTGTGCAGGACACCCAGTCGGAGCAGGTAGCGGCTTTTCTGGCCGACCTGACCAAGGATGACAGTGACACCTTTAAAAAGCGTTTCGTCGAAATGCTGGCCGATCTGAGCCCCGGCGACTGGGAGCTGCTGGAACGTATGGCCGAAAAATTGACGAAAAAAAAAGAGGAAAGCCCGTAAAGGCTTCCCTCGCATGGTGGCTGGCGGCTCATCCGATCAGGTGGCTTGCGTACACCCACACAAGCCGCAGCTGGCGGAAATCGGCTTTTTCCAGCAGTTTCAAAATGGTGTTGATGTAATCTTGGCGAGTCATTTTTGCATCCCTCCTATACGTTTTCTGGTTCCTGCTTGCGCTATTATCTTAAAAGATTTTCATCGTTATTGCAAGGTGTTTTCCAGAAAAATTACCATAATCTTTTTGCAAATATTTCGCTGATGTGAACATATTGCACAAAACAATGCGCGCATATTACACAAAACCACTAAAGAGCCGAAATGTGTTCGGGCTGGAAATATATGAGTTTTCCCCCACTTGCGCCGGTTCTGAGCGGAGAAATGGGCTTCAAATTATGGCAATGTGCTGAAAATAAAAAATCCCGCCCATGCTGGAACATGGACGGGCAGCAATAAAAAACTCCCCCGGCGCGCCAACGCCGGGAGAATCAACAAGAATACAGGAGGACAAAATCATGGGCTTTATGGATACTTTACAGAAAGAATCTTCTTACTCTACCGCATCCGGTAATTCGTACCAGTATGTGGTGCTGCAGGTGACCTTGAAGGAAAAATTCATCGGCACCGGCTCTGGAAACCTGACTGAGCTGGAGAATGTCATTAACCAGCAAGCCGCCAAAGGCTATCGGCTCCATACGATCACTACCGCAAACGGTGGCAGTAAGGGTCTGATGGGCGGCGACCGGATTCAGGCCACCATGGTCTTTGAAAAGGTAGTATAAAACAAAAAAACTCCCCCGGTGCTGGAACACCGAGGGAGTTAAGATAAGCGGCTCACCCAGAAGAGGGCATCGCACACTCGACACTGCGATTATACCTCTTTTGGGCGGGCTTGTCAAAGTGTACCCCAAAGGAGGTATTTTTTATGGGAATGCGAACCAACACCGCCCAGTGGCTGCCGAACCAGAACCGTTGGCAGATCAAGGTGCAGAAGGACGGGGTGCGCCGGACTTTCACCAGCGCGAAGCCGGGCCGCACCGGCCAGCGGGAAGCAAATGCAAAAGCGGATGCCTGGCTGGATGAGGGCATTTGCAGCACTACCAAGCGCTGCTTGGAGGTCTGGAACGAGTATCTGATCTCGGTGCGGGCCACCGCCGGCACAAGCTATGCCCAGCAGGTGGAGAAGTTCGGACAGAACTACATCCTGCCAGTGGTGGGCGACCGCCGGATCGGTGACCTGAATACGGGAATGCTGCAGGATGTGCTGAATCGGGCATACAAGGAAGGCAGCATGAACCCACAGGCCACTCGAAAGAGCAGGGGAAACCTTTCGAGGAAAACATTGCAGGGAATCCGGGCGGTTGAAGTCAGCTTTGTGAAATGGGCAAGGCAGCACAAATACACCGCCCTGCGGCCAGAGGACGAGGGTCTCACAGTACCCAGGGGAGCGCGTCCAAAGGGGAGAAAAATCCTTCAGCCGGATGCATTGCGGGTCCTGCTTTCCACAGATACACGAACCGTTCGCGGCAGGGTTGAACAGGATGCCAATATCCATGCCTACCGCTTTGCGGTCCTGACTGGCCTGCGCCCTGGCGAACTGCTGGGCCTGCGTGTGGGCGACGTGGAGGGCAACCGGCTGCATCTTGCACGGGCCATCAATACCTTTGATGAGGAAACACACGGCAAGAACGAAAACGCTATCCGCACGGTGGTCCTGCATCCGCTGGCGGCTGCGGAACTCCACGCTCAGTTGCAGCAGCGGGCCTTTGAAGAAGAGCGGCCTCTTCGGGGAGATGATCCAATCTTCCTGTTGGAGAATGAGCACAGCCTCTATAACTACTGGCAGTTCTACCAGCGCAGCAACGGCATTGACCCGCCGGTCAGTCTGTACGAGCTGCGGCACACCTTTGTGAGCATCATCGAGGATGCCGTGTCCCCGGCAGAACTGCGCCGCATGGTAGGGCACAGCAAAAGTATGGATACTTACGGCTGGTACAGTCACGCCGTTGACGGCAGGGCTGACACGGCAGCAATGGCCGTTTCAGATGCTCTGGCAGAGTATTCTCCGCGTGCGAAATAACCCACTTTGTAACCCGTTTTTGTTCCTAAATGGTTGTGATAGCCGATAAATGATTTTTGGTGAAATTCAAAAAATGCGCATGAATCCATCACAATTTCAAAGCGCATCCAGCGAATTGTGATAGTTGAGCTTGTTCGAATCCACCCGCGCCCATAAAAAGACCGCCAGTGTAGAGATACGCTGGCGGTTTTCTGTTTGCAGAGGATGGTACGCAGAAAAGGAGAAGCGTGTTCCCGGGATCGGGAGCGCGCTTCTCCTTTATTATATAGTAATTATAGTATCGGCTCAGAGCTCGTTGCCGGGGAACCGGGGAATGCCGTCAAAGCCCTTTTGCAGGTCGGCATCGGTGGGAATGTAGTCGCTCATCTGGCCATCGTGGAACTTCTCATAGGCCACCATGTCAAAGTAGCCGGTGCCGGTCAGGCCAAAGACGATGGTCTTTTCCTCGCCGGTCTCCTTGCACTTGAGGGCCTCGTCGATGGCGGCGTATGACCATAGTTGATATGCATGTGGTAAATAAGAAAACAAATATATTTTTAATTAGTGAAAGCTTGAAATATCGATTTTATTAGACATTCTAGGAAGAAAATCTCAAACAGAAGGAATAGTACTTGACTTCGATTTTTTTACGTGATAAAATGCAATCAAACAAGTTGTGTTTGCTACGTCCCTTGAAAGTATGTGTTCTTCTGGATATCATGGTTATATGATGAATATATAGGATATGATGAGGTGAACAAGTGAAATTATACGAGTGGATTAAGTTTCGAGAGTATGGGGACTACACAGTTGTGTATGACACTGTTAAGGGAACAAAAACAATTTTTGAGGGCATTGCATCAGACATTTTAAATTTACTGCAAAGTGAAATATCTTTTGAGGAAATTGTCGAAAACATTATAAATGCATATCAGGTGGATGAAGAACTTCGTTGTTCTGTTGAAAAAGATGTTGAAACATTTCTCAATCAGATTGAAAAAGCAGGTATGTTGAATCAAAGTGGTGAGGAATGGAAAATTTCTAAAACCGATGCGAATCAAAAACTGGTAGAGTTATGCGGAGAATTACAGCAACTTGAACATGTGTATTTTGAATTGACATATCGTTGCAATGAAAAATGTATACATTGTTATGAAGAGCATTCTTCAGTTTCAGTAGATGAACTGTCATATGAAGAGTTGTGTGATGTTCTTGATGAATTGCGAGATATGGGGGTTCTTGAGGTTACATTTACAGGAGGAGAGGTTGCGGTTCGCAAAGATTTCATAAAGATTTGTGCATATGCATCCTTGCTAGGATTTGTTGTACATATCTTTACGAATGGAATAGCATTTACGGATAAGGATATTGAAGAGCTTTGTCAAATGCATATTGCGGATATAGCATTTTCTGTTTATAGCATGAATCCTAGTGTTCACGATTCAATTACACAGGTGCCTGGGTCTTTTTTTCGGACGATGTATGCGTTATTTGCATTTAAAAGTTCCGGAATTCGTACGATAATTAAAACAGTTGTAATGAAACAAAATAACACAAGCCACTCTGCTATTGTAGACTTTTGTAAGATGATGCATATTCAATTAGAGACTAGTATGCAGATTCTTGCAACAGATATGAAAGATTTACGTCCAGCGGTACATCGGCTGGGAGATGAAAATCAGTATTATGCCCATATGTTATACGAAGCTACTACGCTAGGCTATGGAACTAAGAATGTTTATGAGACTAGCGCTCGTTCGAAAGTTTGTGGATTAGGACAGAGCTTGAATGTGACACCGGATGGTACAGTTTATCCATGTAATGTATTAAATATTCCTTTGGGAAGTTTGCGAAAACAGTCAGTGCGAGATATTTGGAATAGCACGGAGCTACGCAAGTTGCAAGAATTTAATGTCTGCAATTTAAATGAACAATGTAGGAAATGTGAGAATCTAAACTATTGCTTATACTGCCCAGGTGCGGTATTTCGTGAGACAGGATACATGGCGGCTGTCGTTCAGGATACTTGCTTAATTGCAAACGCTAAACGGCGTGTGTATAAAACATTAAGAGAAAGAAAGGAGGAAACCGCATATGAAACAGTATAAGGCTCCTGTTGTTGTCGCTACTACTAAGCCTTCCGAGGGAAAAAATACCTTTGCGCTTCGTATGTAATTGATAACGGAACGGTAGACAGCCTGCGCATGTTACTGTGCAGGCTGTTTTTAAGAAAAGAGAAATGAAGACAATTGTTATTTGTGGATATTCTGGCGTTGGAAAAACTACATTTTGCCAAAGACAACCGTTTTCGATTGACATTGACAGTGCGGAAATACCTAAAGATGAAAAATTTGTTAAAGAGTATTTAAAAAGAATTACTGCGTGCATTGGACGATATCGATATATTTGTGTGAGCACACATGCGGTGCTAATAGATGCTTTGGCAGATATGAAATTATCGGTTGTATTAGTTTATCCGGATTTGAAACTGAAACGGGAGTATATACGTCGATATCTTGCTAGAGGAAATTCGTACGCATACGCTAAAAACATAGAATCAACATGGCATATTAACTTGGAGACATTAAAACATGAAGTGCGTTTTCCGGCTATTGTGCTCTCATCCGGAGAATATCTTTTGGACTGGTTGCCATATTTGGAAAGGATAACTTAAGTCAGTATGTTTTTTGCACAGGATGCGTATAGAGAGGCTTGCAGTGCTAACAGTTGTGATGATTTGCTATTTGCAATGTATGAAATTTCTGGAAGTCAAACAGGGCAAATGGTTATTATATCGCCATGCTGGCTTCCACATAAGGTATTGAATCCGCAATTGTTTCAAGTTATTTGCATAAGCCGCCACACATCCTTTGCTTCATATCGAATCTATTGTCGGCATAACAATAAGTTTTTTACGTGGCTGTATTGCTCTCCAGGTGCAAGTAATATAATCGATGTTTGTTTGGCAACAGCATATTCTGATGCGAAACAGCTTTTGTTTCTTGGTTCAGCGGGAACTCTAGATGCATCTTTGCCCATTGGAAGTATTGTCTTAGCTCAGTCTGCAACAACAGTATCTCCATGGATATCAATTATGAATGCGGAGAACCTGAAAAAAGCATCTTTCGATACTGTGTTTGCTGAAAAAAATCAGCTCTACGAATACTTGCATAGTGATGATGGATTTTCGTTGCGGCAAGTTTCGGTTTTTTCTACGCCGTCAATTATATGCGAGTACCAGCATAAGAATTATTTAAGACAAAAGTGTTTCCAGTGTATAGAAATGGAAGCATATGCTTTTATATATACTGTACAGAAAACAGAAAAACAAGGCACGGTGCTGCTATGTATATCTGATTATATAGATACTAATAGAGCTCTATTTAATAGAGATGCTACTATTCGAAATCAGTATATTAGAGGTCGAGAACAGATTTTACCAGAAATAATCTGTGCGGCATTAGAGAATATATAGTCCTATAAAATAGAAACCAGAGAGAAAAGGAGAAGCGTGTTCCCGGGATCGGGAGCGCGCTTCTCCTTTATTATATAGTAATTATAGTATCGGCTCAGAGCTCGTTGCCGGGGAACCGGGGAATGCCGTCAAAGCCCTTTTGCAGGTCGGCATCGGTGGGAATGTAGTCGCTCATCTGGCCATCGTGGAACTTCTCATAGGCCACCATGTCAAAGTAGCCGGTGCCGGTCAGGCCAAAGACGATGGTCTTTTCCTCGCCGGTCTCCTTGCACTTGAGGGCTTCGTCGATGGCGGCGCTGATGGCGCAGCCCAGGCTGCCGGTGGTGTCCGGGTGCTCGGCCAGGATCTTGCGGCCCACGTTGGTGGTCATGCTGGGGCTGGGGGTCACAAAGGCACCGTAGGTGCGCATCACCTCGCGGCGGAAGGGCTTCTGCTCATAGCTGATCTTGACCATGTACGCCTTGCAGTCCAGCCCGAAATAGCTGCGGGACAGGAAATAAAAAACGCTCCTGTCCCAAAACACATTCGTGCATTGGGACAAGAGCGGTAAGACCTTACACTCCTGCGGTGCCACCCAACATTGGCGGGAACGACCCCGCCCTCTCGTGATATGACACATACCGGCTTTGTTAACGGAGACGCTCTCCGTCGCCCCTACTGTGCAAAAGCAGTTCGGTTTGCCCTCAAAGGCCCATTCCCACCCGCAGCTGCCTTGCACCGGTCTCAGCATGTCCGGCACTCTCTGTAAAAGCAGAGGTTTGCGGAGGTACTTATGCCCTCTCACTGGTTTGGCTGGATTTTATCACGTCATTGTCCTGAAGTTAAGGGGAAATTTCGATTTTCACAAAATAATTTACGCCCCCGGCAGAAACAGCAGCGTGCCCCGGGCGGCCAGTACGGGCTGGAACAGGCAGCCCGCCAGCCCTGCGGTGAGCGCCACGACGAGAAACAGCAGTGCCAGGACCAGAACAAGCCGGGTCAGCCCGAAGCGGTGGTGCCCGGCGGGGACTTTTTTGCGCTGCATGGTCAAACCTCCCTTTGTATCAGAGCTCTGCGCCATCCTATGCCGGGCTGTGCCGATTGTGTGCGGGCGCAAAATGTGGTACACTGTTACCGACAAATCACGGAGGAACTGTTATGCTGACCATTACACTGCTGGGTACGGCGGCCACCATGCCCCTGCCGGACCGTGCCCTGACCGCCGCGCTGGCCGAATGCGGGGGCCATGCCCTGCTGTTTGACTGCGGCGAGGGCACGCAGGCGGCGGC
>OHQT01000172.1_pt1 | contig 41232 bp, 23 predicted proteins | sample 1578221 | NCBI WGS metagenome assembly OHQT01 (sample SAMEA3879547, study PRJEB24766) | human gut metagenome | biome: human-associated habitat; feature: feces | place: USA | collected 1985/1987
CCCGAAGGAGAAGAACGGATTGGTGATGTGAGCAATGTACTCTTTACCAATGGCTGGATTGCCGATGAAGATGGTAAGGTATTCATCTACTATGCGTCTTCGGATACGCGGATGCATGTAGCTACCTCTACTGTAGATAAATTGGTAGATTATTGCATGAATACTCCGGTCGATGGTTTGTCTTCTTCCGCTTCCGTAGAGACTTTGAAGAAGCTTATCGACAAGAACCTGAAATTAAACATTAAATATTAGGTATGAAGCGCTATTTTTGTACTTTTATGCTCTTTTTTAATACCTGATACTTAATACCTCATACCTCATATTTCATACCTATGGCAACACTTAAAGAGAAAATTGGTTATGGCTTTGGTGATATGTCTTCCTCTATGTTCTGGAAGATATTCTCCTATTATCTGCCTATATTCTATTCTAATATATACGGGCTGAGCCTGGCGGACACAGGTGTCCTACTGTTAGTAACGCGCATTTGGGATGCGGTATCCGATCCGATGATGGGAATCATTGCCGACCGAACACATACGCGATGGGGAAAATACCGTCCTTATCTGCTGTGGATTTCTCTTCCGTTTGCTGTTTGCGGTATATTGATGTTTACCACGCCCGATTTTGGACCTACGGGGAAACTCGTCTGGGCCTACGTTACTTACATTCTGATGATGACGGTTTATACAGCTATCAATGTTCCTTATGGGGCTATGCTGGGAGTGATGACGGACGATTCGGATACGAAAACCGTGTTCTCTTCTTACCGGATGTTCTTTGCCTATGGTGGTAGTTTTATAGCCTTGTTTGCTTGGGAACCGCTTTGTACATGGTTCAGGGAGATGACTGGTTCAGTGACCGTCAGTTGGCAATATTCCATGATTGTGATTGCTGCGTTGTGCTTCGTCGTGTTCCTGCTATGTTTCAGCATGACGAGGGAGTACGTGAAGAGCGTATCTACGGTTTCCATCGGGAAGGACTTCAAGTCGTTGTTGTCCAATGTTCCCTGGTGGTTGCTGATAGGTGCGGCATTGTGTTCTAACTTGTTTAATACGGTGCGTGGTGCTACGGCTGCTTATTTCTTTAAAGATTATATAGGTGACAGTATTTTTTTAAACTTGGGTGACTTCACGATTTTGTTCTATGCGGGGTTATTCCTCGGAGTGGGTGAAGTTTCTAATATGATAGGGGTAGTACTGGCTGTTCCCCTTTCGCGTGGGTTGGGTAAGAAGTCTACCTATATTTTCACGATGGCGGCATTGGCGGTATTGAGTATCCTGTTCTTTTACCTGCCTTGCACACCGTTTGGTTTCTGGTTGATGCTGATAATGCAAATCATTATATCTATTTGTACGGGTATCGTTTCACCATTGATATGGAGTATGTATGCCGATGTGGCCGACTATTCTTACTACAAACACGGCACAGCCTCTACCGCCCTCATCTTCTCTTCCGGTTCCATGGCCCAGAAGTTCGGTGGTGCCATCGCTGGGTCGGCTGTGTTGTTATTGTTCAGCTTCTTCGGCCTTCAGCCTAATGCCGCCACGCAGACGCCTGACGCCATCTTTGGCATGAAACTGGCGATGAGCTACATTCCGGCATTCATCGCGCTGCTGATAATCGGCCTGATGGTGTTGTATCCGCTTACCACCAAGCGTATCGCGGAGTTCAAGAGCTCAGATATTGAAAGGCAATGATAAGCCGTTAAAGAATAACACTTATTATTTCAAATAATATCTTAATATAGCGGAGCTAAGGTTTTATTCCTCGTGAAATAAGGTTTGTTTCCAGACAAAAGACACTCATCAAACCTTTATCAATAGGTAGTGAACCCGCTCTTAGGGAATTTTTTGCTTATTTTGCAACATATTTTTAGAAAATTAAATTAAAATCATGAAAACGAAATTAAGGATTTGTTGGCTGCTGACGCTGATGTTTGCCGTAATGTCGTGTCACGCCCAAAAGACAGCCCGGCAATGGAACAGCGAAGTCACTGCCGGATGGAACCTTGGTAACCAGTTTGAATGTTCCGCCCCAGGGCAAGACGGCGAGTCTATGATGATAGGCGAACCTGACGGTGCCGACAATGCGGAAACGGCCTGGGGGAACCCCGTGGTGACGAAGAAAACCATCAAGGCCGTGCACGATGCCGGATTCAATGCCGTACGCATACCTGTAAGATGGCAATGCCACATCACCAACCCTGCGGCCATGAGTATCAGCAAGACGTGGATTGACCGGATAAAGGAGGTGATAGACTGGTGCCTGGAATATGACATGAAAGTAATCGTCAACGTGCACCATGAAAAATGGCTTGAGAGCCGTCCCTATTATGCCAATAAGGAAGAAAACTGCCAGAAACTGGCCTTGCTCTGGATGAACATAGCAAATGAACTCGGCAAATATGATGACCGTGTCGCATTTGCCGGCACCAACGAGGTTCATGTGCCTAATAACTGGGGTAAGCCTACCGCCGAAAACCTTGACGTGCAGAACGCCTACAACCAGACGTTCGTCGACATTGTGCGGGCCACGGGCGGAAATAACGCAAAGCGCCACCTGATAGTGCAGACTTATGTATGCAATGCCGATTTCGGCCTGTACAACGGCGACTTCGTAATCCCTAAAGACATTGAGGGCAACGGCAATGATTACATGAGCGTAGAGCTGCATTTTTACAATCCGTGGGAATATGCCGGCAGCGGCGAATGCTACTACTGGGGCGAGCCGTACAAGCAGTATGGGAAAACGCCGCAGAGCGACGAGACGACGATGGTTAATTTCTTCGACAAGTTAGTTTCCGAGTGGGGCTCTAAAGGATTGGGCATAGTGATTGGAGAATGGGGCATTACCGACCATTACAAAGGTTCGGAAGCCGACCGTATGCACGAAAATATGACTTATTACTGCAAGACATTGGTGTCAGAGGCGCGCAAACGCGGATTCTCGACTTTCATCTGGGACAACAACCGGTTTGGCAACGGCACTGAAATGTTCGGCATTTTCGACCGTAATAAGAACATGGCGGTTAAAGCTGACTGGATAATAAAAGGCATTAAGGAAGGGATTGCAGAGAGTGCGAAACCTATGTGAACAATAAAAAACGCACGTTAACGGAGTTGTTTTGAGCGGAACAGCGGCAGTTACGGTTTTAAACAGCGGCCTTACGGCCTGCGACAGATGGCTTTTCGCCTCTTAAAAGGTGGCCTCTCACACCGTAAAAGGACGCTTCCTGCAAATATGTCTGAAGCAAGCTAAAACCGTAAGAAAAAGCCGCGGAAACGCAACATATCGTAAGTGTTTGCGATAAAGAGCCGCAAACAACTTCGTCAACGGACAAAAATGAAATACATCTTAAAACAATACTATTATGGAAATTAAACGATTTAACTTTGTGTTATGCATGCTCGGGGCGAGCCTGATTGCGCCGGCGGTCATGGCAACTACGCCAAGAAGAGCAGACGTAGGCATAACGGCGACCCAGACGGGTATTACAGTAAAGGGCAATGTCTCCGATGCGCAAGGCCCGTTAATCGGCGTATCAGTGAAGGTGGTAGGAAGCTCTAAGGGCGTTATTACCGACCTTGACGGTAACTTTACCGTACAGTGCAACGCCGGCGACGAGCTTGAGATTTCCTATGTAGGATACAAAACCGTACGCGTGAAGGCTCAGAACAATTTGAAAATCACGCTTGAGGAGAACACGGCGAATCTGGACGAAGTGGTTGTCACCGCGCTCGGTATAAAGCGCGACCGCAAGGCTCTCGGCTATGGACTGTCAGAAATAAAGGGCGACGAACTGACCAAAGCGAAGGAGACCAACGTGATGAACTCACTTGCCGGAAAGGTAGCCGGCCTTGTAGTCACGAATACGGCGGGTGGCTCTGCCGGTTCAACGAGAGTCATACTTCGTGGTACGACCGAGCTGACCGGTAACAACCAGCCTCTTTACGTGATTGACGGCGTTCCTTTGGACAATACCAACTTCGGAAATGCCGGCGAGCAGGGCGGTTATGACCTTGGTGACGGTATATCAGCCATTAACCCTGACGATATTGAGACGATGACCGTGCTTAAAGGCCCGGCTGCTTCCGCCCTTTACGGTTCACGTGCGTCTCACGGTGTAATCCTCATCACTACAAAAAAGGCGGATAAAGAAAAGATTTCCGTTGAGTATAACGGTTCGCTGACCATCGACACGCAGCTCGCTAAGTGGGACGACGTGCAGGAGATATATGGTATGGGCGATAACGGGCAGTACCAGCTTGACGCCTCGTCGGGCACAAACCAGAGCTGGGGCGTGAAGGCGGACATGATAGACAAGACTTATTATGATGGTTCAGTGCGTCCGTTCCTCATGTATCCGAACAACACGTCTTCATTCTTCCGCACCGGTCTTACAGCCCAGAATACGGCTATTTTGAGTGTCAACTCAGGCAAAACGGGCGTGCGTTTCTCTTTTACCGATATGCGTAACAAGGACATCCTTCCCAACACGCACATGAGCCGTGACAATTTCAACCTCCGTGTGACAACTTCAGCGGGCCCTGTTGATTTCGACTTTACGGCCAACTATGTGCGTGAGAACGTGAAGAACCGTCCGGCACTCTCCAACTCACAAAGCAACGTGGGCAAGAACCTCATGACCTTGGCGGGTACATACAATGTTGAATGGCTCAAGCATTACCAGAATGCTGACGGCACTTATGCCAACTGGAATGGTAACGACCAGTATAACAGAAACCCGTATTGGGACCTCTACAAGAACAACAACACTTCAGCGAAAGACGTGTTCCGCTTTACAGCGAAAGCTATTTATAACGTGAACAAGCATTTGAAAATCCAGGGAACGATTGGTACTGACATCAATAATATGAACTTCGATGAGTTCATTGCCCGTACGACTCCTGGCGTTCTTCCTGGTAAGCTCACCAACTCGATCTTTAATAACCGTACGCTGAACGCAGAGCTTCTTGCCCTCTATAACAACAACTGGGGCAACTTCGATTTCAATGCCACTCTGGGTGGAAACATATTTAAGGTCGACAACAAGACAACCGTCATTACCGGTACCGACCAGCAAATGGACGACGTGGTTTCAATCATAAATTATGCAGAGCAGAATGTCCAGCCGAGCACATACAAGAAGCAGATAAATTCTCTTTATGCAAGTGCAAGCCTTGGCTATCTCTCTACATACTATCTTGAAGGTACTATCCGCGGCGACCGTTCATCCACACTCCCGTCGGCAAACAACACATATATTTATCCTTCGGTATCAGGAAGTATCATCTTTTCTAACTTTTTCAAGAACCATAAAATCTTAAGTTTTGGTAAAGTCCGTGCTTCATGGGCGAAAGTAGGTTCAGACACTGACCCGTATCAGCTCGCCCTGATCTATTCGACGGGTAAATATAAATATCCGGGCTACACCATCGGTATGATAAACAACAACACACAGCCTAACAATAACCTTAAGCCGACAATGACCAGCTCTTACGAACTCGGCCTTGAGCTTAAGTTCTTCAACGGGCGCTTAGGAGTTGACTTTACATACTATAACCAGACATCAAAGGATCAGATTATAGCACTTGCTTCTTCTTCGGCTTCTGGATATCCCAGTCGTCTTATCAATGCCGGAAAGATTCAGAATAAGGGTATCGAGTTAGCCATCAACGGCCGCGTGCTCCAGATCAAGGATTTTGCATGGGACGCAGGTATCAACTTCTCAAAGAACTCGAACAAGGTTCTCGCTCTTGTCGAAGGCATGGATTACCTCCAGCTGGCTGATGCGAGCTGGGCTGGCGTCTCGGTTGGAGCAGAGGTCGGAAAGAACTACGGCTCTATCCTCGGAACAGACTTCAAGCGCAACGAGAACGGCGACATTCTCATAGACAAGAACACGGGTCTGCCGCTTTACGACGAGAATCTCAAGACCCTCGGCAACTCTACCTGGGACTGGACGGGCGGTTTCTACTCAACGTTCACGTATAAGAACTTCCACCTCTCAGCCTCGTTTGACGTGAAAATGGGAGCCGACCTCTACTCGTTCTCGATGCGTTCGGCCTACTTAACGGGTAAGGCCAAGGGCACGCTCGCAGGACGTGAAGAGTGGTACCGCTCTGAAGAGGCCCGCAAGGCTGCCGGCATGACGGAAGCCGAGTGGCGCGCTGCAGGCAAGTGTGAAGGACTTATTGTAGACGGCGTCGTTGACAACGGCGACGGCACGTACAGCAAGAACACATATCCCGTGAACCCGCAGAACTACTGGAAGAGCGTTGCCGAAAAAGCTCCTGCATTGTTCATCTACGACAATTCTTACATCAAGTGCCGCGAAATCACGTTCGGATACACCTTCCCCGAAAAGATGCTGGGCAAGTTCATAAAGTCGCTCTCCATCTCGTTCGTGGCCCGCAACCCGTTTATTGTTTGGAAGAACATCCCGAACATTGACCCTGACTCAAACTACAACACATCAGGGTACGGGCTTGAGTACGGCTCGCTCCCGTCACGCCGTAGCTACGGTTTTAATATAAATGTGAAATTCTAACAGACATATTGTGATTATGAAAAAACATATTTTCAACATAGCATCGTTCATGATGCTTCTGACGCTTGGCGTGGGGCTTTCTTCTTGCTCCGACTCTTACCTGGAGGAGGTCAACACCGACGATTCAAAGGCTGAGACCATCGACCCGAATGCGCAGCTCACCACGGCTCTGCTGCAGACATACGGCGACTTTTCACTGATGGACACTTACCGCAGTTACATCACCGGCTTCACGCAGTATTATGCCGGAGGATGGAATGTTTCCAACTATGCCGGAGCGGTTTATCCGAAGGACTCGGAGATGGCATATCCGTGGAACCGTTATTATCAGATATGCATAAAGAACCTTGTAGATGCCATCTATCACACTCAAGATATGCCGAACACCAATGCGGCGCTGCGTATCCACCGTGCCTACATGATGGCCGTGCTCTCTGACATCTACGGCGACATACCTTGCACGGAGGCTGGAATGTCGTACATCGACGGCAACGCCACCCCGAAATACGACACGCAGGAAGAGGTCTACGACTTCATTTTCTCAGAGCTGAAAGCGTGTGCCGAGCAACTCGGTACGGGTACTGACGTTATCTCCGGAGACGTCACTTCTTTAGGAAGCGACCCGGAGGCATGGAAGAGGTATGCCAATACTCTTCGCCTGCGTTATGCAATGCGTATTTCCGATGTCGCTCCGGAAAGAGCGCGTTCCGAATTTGAGTCTGCATTAAATGCCGACGGCGGCATTATCTCATCGGCCGACGAAGATGCTTACATAAAATACATCGATGTTCCCTTCACGCTTTATGACGGCGCCGCCGACCTTGATTTCAGGGCCAACGCACTTAGCGAGATGATATACGGACAAGACCCGACGTCGCCTTCGTTTGTCAGCTCCACCTTGTTTGATTATATGAAAAAGATGCACGACCCGCGCCTTTACCGTATTTGCCGCTGCTATATCCACACCACGCGCAGCCAGACCGATACGTCAGGCAACTATGACGTTACCGACGAGGTACTGGCTTGGGGCGAGCGCGGCGGCGAAGGCATCGTTCCGTGCAATGTCGGCGACGCCTGGTGGAGCGACTGGGTGAGCGCACCTGCCAACAGCGACATCCCTACCTTGGATTCACTTGTAAATCTTTATCCTGACAGAGGATACGATCAGAACAACTATAATGCCCGTATGATCAGGCCTACCATAGCCGTAGCGTTCTGCAATGCCGACTGCCCCGGCATACTTATCACCTCGGCCGAAGTAGAATTCCTGCTTGCCGAGGCTGCCTCGAAAGGCTGGAATGTCCCCGGCGACGCTGAAAGTCATTATGAAGCAGGCATTCGCGCATCAATGCAGGTGCTTAACAACTACTACGATATCGTCTCAAAGATTTCCGACGAAGAGATAGATGAATACATAGCGGAAAACCCGTTAGGCGATAATCCCCGTGAGTCGATCAATACCCAGGCATGGATTCTTCATCTTACAAATCCAAGCGAGGGTTGGGCGAACCTTCGCCGTTCGGATTATCCTGCGTTGGCTGACCGTACTTTGCTTCCTGTCCGTGGCGACTTCCCCCACGAAGACCCCAACCTGCAAACACCCGTACGCTTGCGCTATCCGCTGCTTGAGGGCAGGTATAACAGCGTAAATTACGAGGAAGCCGTTGACCGTTTGGGCGGAACCGACGATTGGCACGCCCGTGTATGGTGGGATGTCAACGAACAGAATTTCATGGACATTGAACAGTTTAGCGAATCAATAGAATAATTAACAGATTGAATAAAATGAAAAAGACATTATATAATTTGATAACGGCAATAGTTGTTCTCTCAATGGGAATGCTTTGCTCCTGCTCTGAAGACAACGAAGGGTTCATTACCGCTACCGAGGATGATTTCCCGCAGATACTCCTGCCGTGGTTCGGCGATTGGGAGAACGGTGAGCCTGCTGTTTACAAGAGTATTTCACGCGACGCGGAATTTGTTGATTCAGCCGTAGTGACCCCTGCCCTCTACACCACCGTAGAGTGGTTCCTTGACGACGAAAAAGTATGTGAGGGCACTAAGATTCAGCTTTCTTCGATTTTGGCAGGAGATTATATCTTGAAGATTGTCGCTACCACGACAAAGGGAAAACAAACATCCCGAACGGGCATACTTGAAGTTTTACCGCTTGAAAGCGACCCGACTCCCTCTGATGTAGCAAGCGACCGTCTGGTTGTTCCGGGAATGGAGGCGAAGCTGCACGGCACAAATATGGACAAAGTGGTGAAAATAACCATAGGTGACAAGGAGGCTGCTGCCACTTTTGTTCCCAATAACGGCAATGACTATATTGAATACACCGTGCCAAGCGACCTCGCTCTCGGCACATACCGCATAACTCTTACTGACAGTGACGGCAATGTTTATGGTGGCGATAAAATTGAAGTAACCGACGAACTTCCTGTCACGGAAGAAACAACTCTTTGGGAAGGCTCGTTCGACGTAACATGGGATACGCCGTTCGATCTCCTCAAGGATCAGTTTAAGGATTTGGTACAGAGCGGTGATATAGTCCGTGCGTATGTTACCGGCGAGGGAACGGGCACTATGACTACCGCCTGGTGGAACAATATTCTTACGGGTAAAGGAGATCCTGAGCGCGGTGATATTACGATTAGTGGATCTATGGTTCTGGAGTTTGAGCTGACAGACTACTCTATTCAGCTGATGAACGAACAAGACGGAGCCCTTTTCGTCGGCGACGGCTATACGATTACTAAGGTTACAAAAGAATAACATCGCGTTATTTTAGATTTATCATATTCTATGTGTGAATACAAGCCGTTGCCGATTATAAAGTGCAACGGCTTGCTTTTCTCTATTATGATTACAAATTGAAAACCATGAAAAAAATTCTTTTCCTTTTTTTTATGTTAGGTATGTTGACTTCAAGTGCTGCCAACAACGATGATATAGAGTCAATGGTGGAAACGCTTCTGAACAAGATGACACTTGAGGAGAAAGTCCGCCTTAGTTATGCACAATCAAAATTCTCAAGTCCGGGTGTGGCGCGTTTAGGTGTCCCTGAACTTTATTGTAGCGACGGACCTCATGGCGTACGAATGGAAATCTGCTGGAACAGCTGGGACCATGCCGGCTGGACCAATGATTCCTGTACGGCTTTTCCTGCTTTGACTTGTCTTGCCGCCACATGGCAACCGGAGCTGGCTTCCCTTTATGGGCGGATGGTGGGTGAAGAGGCCCGTTATCGTAAAAAGAATGTTTTGTTAGGTCCCGGCGTGAATCTATACCGCACGCCTCTTAACGGTCGCAACTTTGAATATATGGGAGAGGATCCGTATCTTGCTTCGCGGATGTGTGTTCCTTATATTCAAGGTCTTCAATCCAAGGGTGTGGCGTGCTGCGTAAAACATTACGCGCTTAATGAACAGGAAACCTTCCGCAACCATGTGGATGTGCGAGTTTCCGACCGTGCTTTGTATGAACTTTATCTGCGCCCATTCCATGCTGCAGTAGTTGAAGGAGGCGCATGGAGCGTAATGGGCAGTTACAACCAATACCTCAATCAGCATGCAACTCATAACGCTCGTTTGATTAACGATATTCTGAAGAAAGAATGGGGTTTTGATGGAGCTGTGATTACTGACTGGGGTGCCGCGCACAATACGGACGAAGCCATCTTTAATGGTCTTGACCTTGAAATGGGCAGTTTTACTGACGGTCTTTCTGCTGAAGCTCCGATAAATTCGTATGATGACTACTATCTTGGAAGAGCTTATCTTGAGAAATGCCGCAGGGGCGAAGTTCCTGATTCGATAATCAATGACAAGGCCAGACGTATGCTCCGCCTGATACTTCGTACCGAAATCGCTGCCAATCAAGGCTTTGGCTCAATGAATTCTCCAGAACACGTTGCTGCTGCTCGTAAGATAGCGCAGGAAGGTATAGTTCTGTTGAAGAACAACGGAATCCTTCCTCTTGTTCCTAAGGATAAGATGAAGATTCTGGTGGTGGGTGAAAATGCCACCCGTAGTTTATGTGCCGGCGGTGGTTCAAGTGAACTCAAGCCCCGCGATGAAGTGTCGCCATTGCGTGGCATTAAAGAACGTTTCGGCGACAAATGCACCATAGAATATGTTAAAGGCTATGTTTCAGGACGCGCAATGTTTGGTAAAGTGGATGTATTTCCTCAATCCCTTTATGATTCTCTCCGAAATGAAGCCGTTGAAAAAGCAAAAACAGCTGATTACGTCATCTATGTAGGTGGGTTGAACAAAAATCATAGTCAAGACTGCGAGGGCGGTGACCGTGAATTTTATCATCTTCCTTTCGGACAAGACCAGCTCATAACAGAATTGCTGGCTGCCAACAGCAACACAGTATTGGTGATTGTGAGCGGAAACGCATACGACACGCCTTGGATTGACAAGGCTCCGGCATTGGTGCAGTCTTGGTATCTTGGAAGCGAATCCGGACACGCTTTAGCTGATATTATTTCGGGAGACGTGTGTCCATCCGGAAAACTTCCGTTTACGTTTACTTACGAACTTACTGATTATCCTGCCCACAAAATGGGCGCAGTAGGTTATCCTGGGGTTTCTCCGGACAAGTTGCCTCAACCTTTTGGCGGCGAAGAGGGGAAACCGATGAATTCCGCCCGGTTGCTGAAAGCTGCCGTAGAAGGATGGAAAGGCATTAATTTCTGCGCTTTGCCAGGTGACGGAACGAAGAAGGATGAAACTGAAATATATGGCGAAGATATCCTTTTAGGCTATCGCTGGTTTGACTATTTCAAAACGAAAGTGCGCTTCCCCTTTGGCTTCGGCTTGAGTTATACGAAATTCAGTTACGGCAAACCTACGATTAACGGTCGCACAGTATCTGTGTCGGTGCGTAACAGCGGAAATGTCTCTGGGCAGGAAGTGGTGCAATTCTATGTAGGCGATGACAAGGCATCAGTAATCCGCCCTGTAAAGGAACTTAAACATTTCGAAAAAATCGCACTTGAACCGGGAGAAACAAAACAGGTCTCATATACTATTGATGACGATGATCTGAAATATTTTGATGAGGAAAAGCATGAATGGGTAGCTGAACGCGGTACGTTTACTATTTATGTCGGTTCATCGGCAGCCGATATTCATGGCAAGGTGAAGTTTAATTATTAATCGCATCGAAAATGGGGTTTGTCATCAAAATAATGATTGCTGTGTTTTGCGTTAATATGACTTGCAGTGCAACGACATTGGAGCAGCGTGTGGACCGGCTCTATAATAGAATGAGCATGGCTGAACGCGTGGCTCAGTTGAGGAGCATTTATATGTCGGAATTATTTACGCCTGATGGTAAAATTGACGAGGCGAAATGCAAGAAATTAATTCCAGATGGCATAGGGCATATATCCCAATTTGCTATGGATTTAGGAAAATCGCCCAATGAGCAGCGTGACATGGTTGCCCAGTTGCAGAAATGGCTGATAGAGAACACGCCCAACCATATTCCCGCACTTGTCCATGAGGAGGTGCTCTCTGGAGTGAACGCCTTGGATGCCACTGTTTATCCTCAACAAATAGGTATGGCATGTACGTTCAATACAGAGCTGGCTGAAAAGAAAACCCGGCTTTCGGCAGCGGCGTTGCGTGCTATGGGCGGAACGCTTGCCCTTTCCCCTATGGTGGATGTGGTTCGTGACCCTTCGTTCAACCGTCTTGAAGAATCTTACGGAGAAGACGGTTATTTGTCGGCTGCAATGGGAGTTGCCTTTGTAAAAGGACTGCAAATGGGTGGAAATCTGCATGAAGGTGTTGCTGCTTGTACAAAGCATTTCCTTGGTTATGGCGGTGGAGCAAATGCTTCCGAAAAAGAACTTATGGAGGATATTCTGCTACCGCACGAGGCTATTATCCGTCTGGCGGGCAGCCAGGTGGTGATGACCGGTTACCATGCGTTTAATGGTACGAAATGTGTGGCTAACAAGTGGCTTCAACAGGATTTGCTTCGCAAGTATGTGGGATTCAACGGGCTCTCCGTTAGTGACTACGGCTCTATTCCACAGATTGATGAATCTCTTTCGCCGTTAGAGCTGTGCGCTGTGGCAATGAATGCCGGCAATGAAGTGGATTTTCCTACCGGTGAAGTATATGTCAATATTCCTGAAGCGTTGGAGAAAGGCCTCATCAGTGAAGACGTAGTGGAAAAGGCGGTCAAGCATGTGCTGATGTTAAAGGCAAAGCTTGGTTTGCTCGACAATACAGCGCGTCTATACAGCGATGGGCATATAGAGTTTGACACTGACGAAGAGCGTGCCACATCCTACCAGCTTGCCGCTCAATCCATCGTATTATTGAAAAACGGCAATATAGGGAGTGATAATAAACCTATTCTGCCGCTTACAGCCGAAAAACTTTCAAGACTTGGCGGACGCGTGTTCCTGACAGGGCCTAATGCAAATTCAATGTGGGCACTTGCCGGCGACTATACCTTCCAGGCCATGCACTATTTTTGGAAGGGTAAAGAGGAAAGTCCTCTGCGTCCCAAATATGTGTTTTTAAAAGAAGGCATGGAGCAAAAGATGCCCCAAGGAGGCTCGCTGCTCTATTCACGTGGGTGCGACTGGACTGATGTACCGGAAACGATAATGGAAAAAGGTGGTGACCCGAGGGTGGCTGAACAAAAGATAATCGACAACCGCATGGTAGACAGCCATGAACCGGCTGATTGGGATGAAGCCCTGCGGATGGCACGCCAGTGTGACGTAATCGTTGCGGCTATGGGTGAAAATGTGATGCTTAGCGGGGAAAACCGTGACCGTACAAAACTCACACTCCCGGGGCGGCAGGAGGAATATGTAAATGCGCTTGTCGCTACTGGAAAACCGGTTGTGCTTGTTGTGTTTGGCGGACGTGCACAGGTAATTAGCGATTTGGCAAAGAAATGTGCAGCTGTGCTTCAAGCCTGGTATCCGGGTGAGGAAGGAGGTAATGCTGTTGCCGATATTCTTTTCGGCAATGTGTCACCGTCAGGTAAACTCTGTGTCAGCTATCCTGCCGTTGAGCTTCATGAACCTGTTTGTTACAATTACGGTTTGGAGAAAGACTCTCGCATTGCATGGCCGTTCGGTTATGGTTTGAGCTATACTTCTTTTGAATATAGTGATATGCAGATGGACCGGCAAGTGGCAACTACTGCTGAAGCGTTCGGCCTCAGTGTTAATGTAAAAAATACGGGTAATGTTTATGCTGACGAAGTGGTGCAAATCTATGTTTCTCCAATTGACAGCGAGTCACGGTTAAAGCCTATCCAACTTCAAGGCTTTGCACGGGTAAGCCTCAAGGCCGGGGAAAAACAGACAGTGAGGTTCAGGCTTTTCCCGGAGCAGTTGGGATATTATGACGGTGGACAATGGAATATTGCACCTGGACGTTACATGGTCAAGGTGGCCGCATCATCGCAAGATATACGACAGAAACAAGAAATTGTACTCACAGGAAAGCACCATGTAAAAAAACTGCGCGAACATTATCTGTCAGAGGTGGTGAAGTGATAAATTAATATGAATTCCGCAAACATCCAATTCTTTCTACGGCAGCCGTATGTTGCCTTTGATATTTTTATGTTAATTGCAGCAGGTAACGGTTGTCTTGATTAATCGTCTGATAATCAGTGTGTTGCAAAACGTGCCGTTTCGGAAGCCGAAACAGCACGTTTTAGCGGCTGAAACAGCACGTTTCATGACATGATATGGCGCATATTGAAAATCCGGATGTCATAAGACACTTTTCAGTTGCATATTCGCAGGCATGGGATGAATGCGGTATTAATCAAAATTAACAATATGAACTTTCTAAAACTGTTTTATACACTTTGCTTTACCGCTTGTTTTATCCAGGCGGAAGCACAAGGCGTCGTGTTGGAAATCAACACCAATAAAAGTGGGGCGGAAATAGCCCCGACAATGTACGGAATCTTTTTTGAAGACATCAATTATGGCGCCGACGGCGGACTTTATGGCGAATTGGTAAAGAACAGGTCGTTTGAATTTCCGCAACCGCTTATGGGATGGAACACCATAGGTGGTGTGGAAGTGAGGAATGACGGCCCGTTCAGCCGCTGTCCCCATTATGTGAGATTGTCGTATAGCGGCAAGCGCGATATGTCCACAGGGATTGAGAATACGGGATTCCTTGGAATGTCGCTTCTTGGCGGTGAAGAGTATCGGTTTACGGTATGGGCGAGAGTTCCAGGGGATGCTCAGGCGCAACTGAACGTTGGTTTGCGTGACCTTGATTTGCAGGAAGAAAGTTTTACTGTATGTGACACCAATATTAACGTATGCGGTAGCGAGTGGCGCAAATATGCCGTCGTGCTTACCCCGCCACACACAATCAAGAAAGCATCTCTTACGGTGTTTCTGAAGGGTAACACTCCGGTGGATGTTGAACATGTCAGCCTGTTTCCCGTAAATACATGGCGTGGGCATGAAAACGGATTGCGTAAAGACCTTGCACAGCTTGTTGCAGATTTAAGGCCTGGCGTGATGCGTTTCCCTGGCGGTTGTATCGTTGAAGGAGCGACTCTAAGCACCAGATACAACTGGAAAAACAGTATCGGGCCGGTTGAAAACCGTCCGTTGAATGAAACACGCTGGAACTATGGCAAGGAACGCACACATTTTGACTATTACCAGTCATACGGTCTCGGTTTCTTTGAATTTTTCCAGTTTTGTGAAGAAATCGGTGCCGAGCCGCTTCCTGTGCTTAGTTGTGGTATGGCTTGCCAGTTTAATAACGATATTACCACGAAAGGTTCATGGATAGCGCAAGGCGATAGCTTAAACGAGTTCATACAGGACGCCATTGACCTCATCGAGTTTTGTAACGGTGACCCGGAGAAAAATGAATGGGCAAAAATAAGAGCCGAGATGGGACATCCTGAACCTTTCAACCTCAAATACCTTGCCATCGGTAATGAACAGTGGGGAGAATGGTATGCGCCAATGCTCAAAGCCTTTATGAAGCCGATCCGTAAGCTCTATCCACAAATCAAGATTATAGGCTCGTCTGGTCCCTGGCCTGACGGGAAAGAATACGATTACCTTTGGCCGGAAATGCGTAAGGCCGGTGTCGATTTTGTCGATGAGCATTTCTATAAGGACGAAGACTTCTTTCTCTCCGGAGCCAGTCGCTATGATAATTTCCCGCGAAAGGGTCCCAAAGTATATGCGGGTGAATATGCCTGCCATGGAAAAGGAAAGAAATGGAACCGTTTTTATTCTGCGATTTGTGAAGCCGCATTTATGACCGGTCTTGAACGAAATGCTGATGTCGTGAAAATGGCAACTTATGCGCCTCTCTTTGCCCATATCAATGGCTGGCAATGGCGCCCCGACATGATATGGTTTGATAACCTGCGGTCGGTACGCACATCATCCTATTATGTGCAGCAACTGTTTTCCGTCAATCGTGGAACGCATGTATTACCCATTTCTGTTTCAGGGAACACGGATAAAATATATGCAAGCGCTGTTGCGGATAAGGACGACAAAAATGCGGTAATTGTGAAAGTTGTGAATACAGGTGAAAAAGATATTCCTGTCTCAATTAACCTAAAAGGCATGAATTGTGAAAGTTCTATGCTTACCACTGTATTATCTGCTTCTGAGAGCCAACCTTTGGGAAATGTTAATTATGGCAGTGACAAGGTTCATAGTATTCTTGATTGCGATAACTCACTCGATAATCCGGAGCGAATCATTCCACACACCGCTGAATCGAAAGTAATGTGTCCACATATTACAGTAAAAGTAGCCGCTTGTTCGGTCTCAATTTTCAGAATCAAGGCCATAAAATGATTTTATATGCTTTTTCTATACATGAACCATAGTAATAATGCTAAAAGAAGGTCTTTTTCACTGGATAAAAAAGCTGTATATGATTGATACACAGTTCTGAACGTATAAAATACCTTGAAAATCAATAAATTAATGAGGGAATGGCTTTAATCCTTCTCTCTGCTCAAAATTGAAAAAGTCCTTAAGATTGGAGCTTAAGGACTTTTTCTTTATTCGGTATTTTCCCTTTTATTCCAGGTAAGGAAAATGTGTCCGCCCATTCTGGAAATATGTATTTTTGTCTTGTACATTAATTCAGAAAGTGCGGACACGGTACATAGCAACTAAGCGTTCAACAAGTCATGTCGTTGCGGAGTATGACCTATTAGGTTATTCCCAACGAGGGTCGCCGGCGTCAACATCGCTCTTCAACAGTGTGAAATCGCCGTTTTCCGGGTCGGTGAATAGTGAAGAGGCGTCATATTCGAGCTGGACGGTCGGCGTAAAGACAGCCGAACTGAGCGCAAAGTCGTTGGTGAAGTAGACTTCGGATATGGTCGGGTCGGTGTCGTTTCTTATTCCGCGGCATTTCGATTCGTCCTGGCATGCCGAGAATATACAGCCCGAAATTGTAAACGTTATGCTAGAGCAGTCTTGTGCGTCAATGATGTACTTGTCGCTGCCGGGGCCGTTGTAGAACGTGCAGTTACTTATTTCCACCGAGCCGGTATTGCTTTTGCGGATGTCCATGAACGAGTGTGAGAACGTGTCGAACGTTGAGTTGCTAATCTTTACTCCGCCTACGGTGTAGGCAGCGTTGTTCCAGTACATTATGGCATAGCCTGCGCCGGTTGACATATCGGTGGCGATGCAGTTGTCAATCTTGATTGAGTCGATGGTTATTGCTGCTTCGTCTTTCAGGCGGATGAGGCTGCGCACGAAGTTGCTGAACTTGCAGTCTGTGAACGACAGGTCGCTGCCAACCGTTGCTGCGTCGCCTTCGTTAATCAGATATTGCGCACCGTTGTCGACTATTGATACGTTCTCAAACCGTATGTAGTTGTGCGAACCGGCTATGTCTACACTCTGGTTGATGTTGAGGGTTGGCGTGCTGCCTCCTGCCAGGCCGAAGAACGTCACCGACATACCGTCGGGTATCGATACTTCCGCGTCGTCCCCGGTTTCCGGGGCGGTAGCGTAGAGAGACACGGTAGTGCCAGGGTTGAGGCCTATTGTTACGGCATAGTTTTGCGGGTCAGTGCCGCTTTGTGCCAACGCAAATGCCGAAATCTCGTCTATGAGGTCTTGGTCAATGCGTGTAATGCTGCTGTCGAGAGTGTAAAGATAGGCGTCAGACGGCGGAGAAGCCATCGTCGAAACGTTCAGTGTGCCGCGTTTCGATTCGTTGTAGTACAGGATGAACGTGTACGTAGTCGAACTTTTCAATCCTTCTACCGTGTATTCACCGGTCGAAATCATCTCGTCCGTCATTTCGATTCTTGTCGTGTCGCCGCCTTGCACTTGCGCGATGTGTGTCAAGTTGTCGGTCACTGTCCATGACAGGCGTATCCATGTGTCGCCGCGGTCTTCGTCTGTGGGTGTGTTGAACAGTTGTTCGGCATCTGTCCTGAACGAATTTCCGTTGTCGTAGTACACCCATTTCGATTCGCTTTTTTGCGACGACATTGATTTTATTCTAAGATGGTATGGAGTGTCGCCGATAAGTCCACTTATCGTGTCGGGCGCCGATGTTATGCTTTTGTCTTCGCCGTAGGCTATCGAGCCGCTTGACGCTCCAAGGGCGATGTCGTCGGTAAGCGAGTCCGTGCTGACTTCGATTATGTAATATTCGGCGTCTGACACTTTAGTGAATGTCACTTCGGCGTAAGTATCGCCTGGCGATACTGTAAGGTCGTCGTTAGATACTCCGAACAGTCTGTCGTACGAACTGTCCACGTCCCAGTCGTTCTTGTCCGTACACGATGCCGCCGAAAAGCCGATGGCTATCGCTATCGCGAATCCGTATATGGTCTTTAATGTGTTCATCTTTTTCGTTACTTAATGTTTACGTTTTGTTAATTAGTATAGCCGTAAGAGTTCTGCAACGTTCCGTTTGAGGCTGAAATTGTAGTCGATCCTATCGGCATCAGGTAACGGTTTACAACCGAAGGCTCTGTACCTGATATCCCGAGCGACTCTATGCTGCTGCCTACGAGGCCGCTGCTTATCGACGGTAGGTTGGTGTACACCTGTGTATCGTTGGTGTCTGTTATGTCGCTGCTGCCATAGGAACTTTCCGAGTCGTCATAGTCGCTTGCCGTAATGTCTGCCGGATCGGTGTACCATGTTATGCTTGACATGTCAATCTGTGTTTTGGCAGCGTCTGAATAATTGAAATAAACAGTCTCCTTGAATGTTCCGTCTTGCAGGTATTGAAGGTACAGCTCTTTTGATTCCTTTATCTTTGGTACAAGCAAGTTCCATCGTATCAAGTCCCATTTACGCATGCCTTCGCCAGCCAGTTCCCATGCGTTTTCCTGTACAATCGCGTCGAAAAACGATTCTTTGTCAGATGGTATATTGTTTATGTATGCCTGTGCTTCAGTTAGGTCAGCCGAGTCGAACGCCCGGTTGTGCACCTGCGCCAGCGCTTCACGTGCCGTTATTCCGGCATCGCCGTCGTAACGGGCGTCAGGGCTGCCAGCCAATTCGTTCATCACTTCGGCATAATAGAGCAGAACCTGCGAATAACGCAGTTTCACGGGGTTGATACCATATCCTTGTTTTGCTGTTGCCACGAGGTTCTGTGACTTCCATGTGTCGCTCATCATTCGCGGATCCCATTTGCCTACGTAGATGGCGAATGGCGTGTTGCCGAGCATTTCTTCGACTGTCTGTGAGCCGCTTTGCACTATTTGTATGGGTGAACAGGTTATGTCGCGGCGCGTGTCGGCAGGATCTTAAGAATAAAAGAGCATCGCCGTTACTTTCATAACGCCTGATGAGTTACTGTAACCGTAAAGGGTGTTTGTGCCGTTCATGCGCACACCCACGGTGTATCCAAGTTCGCCGGAATCACCCAAGCCCATTGGAATCTCAAAAATATTCTCATGGTAACTTTGGTCTAACGTCAATTGGTTCAGCAAGTACCACTCGTCGTAGAACGAAGGGTTCAACTGATGGACTCCGTTGGAGATAATTGCCGCGAGGTGTTCAAGTGCCTTTTCGTACAAAGACTTGCGCGTGTCAGCATCAGGTCGTTGCGTCGGATATACGGGGTCGCTGTAGTCGGTTGCTGTTTCGTAACCGCTTTTGGCTTCTTCGCGTATCGCCCAGCCGGCACGTGTCAGCGCGATTTGTGCTAACAGTCCGTGGGCATAGCCTTTAGTTACGCGCTCTGTTGTGTAGCCTGATACATCGTCGGCCCACGGCAGGTAGTTTATTGCTTCTTCGAGGTCAATCATCAGCGTGTCCATTATTGCGTCACGGTCGGTTTTTCCCGTGTAAGCGTTGCTCAGGTCAGAGCGAGATGATTCCAATTTAAGCGGTATGTCGCCGAAATAACGCAGCAGGTCGAAGTATATCATGGCACGGATGGTAAGCGACTCGCCAAGGTAGCGCTTCATAGTGGTAGAGTCGCTGGTGCTGAGTAGGCTGCTGCCGCGTATTCCCTCGATGTTAAGGTTTGCGTCTTCGATGATGGCGTACATATCGTCCCATGAGTTGCTGAAGTTAGAAAAAGCGGGTGATGCGTTGTAGTTGCCAACGCCACGGTAATGGGTTGAGTTTGTCGCGTTGCTTCCAAGGCCGTCCACCAGCTCCACGTCACTGTTCAGTCCCCACTTGATTGTTATGTCCTGATCGTATGTCCTGTCGCCGTCCACCATGCCAGCGTACAGTTTGTTGATTCGCAGGCTGGTGTAGTAGGTTGAGTTCCATACGGTTTCGTCGGTCATCTCCGACGGCGATGTCTGGTCGAGAAATTCGTCAGCGCACGATGTTGTAGCGACAATTCCTACGACTATCATTATTCTTGAAAATATCTTTTTCATTTTATTTTGTTTTTTAGAAGTTATAGGAGTAAAGAAGTTATGGAAATTAAAGCCATTGCACTTGCCATTTAAGGTGAGCATTGGCTTTTTCACTTTTAATTCTTCACGCTTCACTTTTTAGAATGTTACGTTTATGCCTGCCACGAACGAACGGCTTTTCGGGTATGCGGCATAGTCGACACCTGGCGTCATCGGGTTGTTCTTGCTGCTGGTGTCTACTTCCGGGTCATAGCCGTCATAACCTGTAATGCACAGCAGGTTGTAACCTGTGAAATACAGCCTGATTTTCTTCATGTGGATAGCTTTTGTCCATTTCTTTGGCAGTGTGTAGCCTACGGTTACATTCTGTAGTCGCAGGAACGATGCATCTTCAACGGCGTAATCAAGAATGTACATTGTTGTCATTGAGGCTGGGTTCCACATCGTCTTGCCTTGGTTTATCTCGTTGAGGCGTGCCATCAACGCTTCGGCGCCACCATAGGCGGCAACCGTTGACGATGACGGTCGGCCGAGGTTCAGTCCTGTTTCTGGATCAATCCAAGTGTAACGGTTGTCGAGGTTGAAATCGGCTACAAGGTTGTAGTTCTTGCTTGACCCGGAGTAGAACGAGTTTGCGAGTTTAGTGCCGTTGAGAATCTGGTTTCCCAATGAGTAATTGAAGAAAATGTTGAAGTCAAAGTTACCCCAACGGCCGTCGAGGCCGAATCCTCCCGTGGTAGGAGCTACCGTGTTGCCAAGGCGTTGCTTTATGGGGTCGCCGTTTTCGTCGACCTCCACTTTTGCCATTCCTGGGTAGAGCGTACCTCCAAACAGGGTATAACTGTTGTCGGCGGCGTGCCCGTCAACAAGTTTCCATGTCGTTCCGTCGAGCACGAGGTCGCCGGTTCCGGTAGTTGGGTCGTAAACGGTATAGTAGCCGTTGGTCTTGTAGCCCCAGATTTCGCCGAGACTACCTCCCGGTTCTACGCGGAAGTCCTCGTATGTTGCTATTGTCGAGCCTGCGAAACTACTGCTTTGCCATGGATTGTCCATCGAGAGTTCCTCTATTTTGTTCTTGTTATATGCAATGTTGAAATTGAAGTTCAGGCCGAAGTCCTTTTTGTCAACCAGTACTGCGTTGACAGCGAACTCGACACCTTTGTTCGATGTCTTTCCGAAATTCTGGTATTGGTAGTTATATCCGGTACTGCTCGGAACGACACTGCGCATCAGAAGGTCGTCGGTTGTATTCCAATAAAAGTCCAACGTACCGCTTATCCGGTTGTTCCAGAATCCGTAGTCAATTCCGATGTTGCGTGTTGTGGTCGTTTCCCACTTCAGGTCTGGATTGTAAAGGTAAGTCCCTTTATTAAGGGCCGACGTGCGGTCTTCCCCGAAATACGGTACGTGCTCGTCGTTTTCGCTCATCGAGTAGGTGCGTGTTATGAGTCCGCTGTCTATTCTGTTGTTTCCCGCCATACCGAAGCTTAGGCGCAGTTTCAGGTTGGAGAGCCATTTTTGTGCGCTCTTCATGAAGTTTTCTTCGGAGATACGCCACGCCAAAGCCAGTGACGGAAACACACCCCAACGGTTGCCGTCGCCGAATTTGCTCGAACCGTCGGCACGCAGCGTGAACGTGGCAAGGTATTTGTCGGCCATGGTATAGTTGATACGTCCGAAGTAAGACATGATGTTCTCTTCTTCGGCTATGTCGCTTTCGTTGGGCAGGGCGGTGCCGGCTGCCATGTTTGCGAGGACCTCGCTGATTGTCATTGATGACGGGAACGATATTGAGGTGCTTGTGTTTGTGGTTTCCTGAGAACTGCTCCATTCCTGTCCGATGAGGATGTTGATATGGTCACGTCCGCCGAACAGTTTGTTGTTGTCATACGTTATGGTGTTAGAGTTACGCCAGCTTTTCGTGTTTTCGCGTGTCAGTACGGCTTGTGGCTGACCGTTTCCGCCGAACTTCGAGTTTACCGTAGCGTTGCTGCCCCATACCTGGTCGGTTTCGTATCTTTTCCATGTGTAGCCGAATTCCGAGCGGAATGTCCATCCCTTAAACGGTTTCCAGTTCAGGCCCACGTTGTAGCTTTGCTGCAAGCGGTCCTGGTATTTGTACGTGTCGGTTATACGTTCCGTTGGAGTACGTTGTTGCGAGGTGCTGTTCTCGGCGCCCTCGTCGCTGTCGGTAAGCGGTTCCAAGGGCGGTATCTTACCGTTTGCGCCACGATTGAGTTGGCCGCGCTGCTTTCGTTGGTGTCAGCTCCGCCGCTAAGTCCGTCGAGCTTGGTGTACGCAAGGCGCCCCGTGAAGTCAATGGTGAGCCACTTGTTTAATTTCGCGTTCAGCTTTGCGTTGACGTTGTTCTTTGAGTATCCCGAGCCAACCATGATACTTTCTTCGTCGGTGTGCGAATAGCCGATGTTGTATTTCAAGTCTTTTGACCCTCCGCTTACGTTCACGTTGTACATGTTCTGCTGTCCGGTGCGTCCGAACATCTGGTCTTGCCAGTCATTGCCTTCCACCGATTTCCAGATTTCAAGGTCGTCGTAGTTGCCGTAGTCAGAGGTTGTCGATGACGTGCCGGCCGTTCCCAACTCATATTGGTAGTACGCATAATTGTACGGGTCCATGACGTCGATGAGTTTCGTTACCTTTTTCCATCCGTGAGATGCGTTGAAGTTTACTTGTGGCTTGCCTTCGTGGCCGCTCTTTGTCGTGACGATAATGACGCCGTTGGCTCCGCGTGCGCCGTATATTGCGGTTGATGATGCGTCTTTAAGCACGTCGATACTCTCGATTTCCGACGGCGAAATGTCGCTGATACTCTCAACTGGGAATCCGTCGACGATGTACAACGGCGAGTTGTCCTGCGACAGCGAGCCTCCTCCACGCACGCGTATCTTCACGTCGGCGTCGGGCGAGCCCTCGGTCGTCGTGATGTTTACGCCGGCCATTTTGCCGGTCAGCGCCTCGCTGACGTTTGCCACAGGCGTGTTGCCTATCTGCTCGGCGTTGACGGAAGTTACCGCGCCGGTGAGGTCGCGCTTACGTACCGAGCCGTAGCCTATCACCACAAGGTCGTCAAGAGCCGTGGCCTCGTCTTCGAGCGTCACGGCTACGGTGGTTTTGCCTTTTGTGCTGACGGTGGTGGTTTTCATTCCAATGTACGAGATTTGCAATGGATTGTCGCCTGTCAACTTGATTGTGAAGTTACCGTCAAGGTCGGTCACGGCGACGTTTTTCGTGCCTTGCTCCTGGACTGTGGCTCCGATGACAGGTTCGCCTCCCGAATCTTTCACCGTACCCTTGACTGTCTGCGCCGAGAGGTTGCCAGCTAAGAGCACTGACAGTGCCAACAGCGCAAGTCTGAAAATTTTTGAATTGCCAAACATAATATTATAAATTTAAATAAAGGGTTGAATAAATCTGTATTAGTCAGGACGTCGTTGTTATGTTGTCCGTGCGTTTGCCGTGCAGCATAACGCTTTGCCTTACGATGGCTTTTCGGTAAAATTAGTTTTTAATAATTTTGCTTCGATTGCTGCAAAAATATCAAAAAGGTGTAGTTGCGGCAAGATAATTGTTTGCATTCTAAATCCCTGCTATACACATAGTTACATTTAACGGACGGATGTCTGGTTGGGCTTGTGCGGCGGTTGGCAGTATGTAAAAAGTGTTTATCATGTCTGTTAAAATCGTGTTATGTGCCATGTTGGTCTATGTAAACACGCTGTTGTCACTCGGAGCGCGGATTCCGGTCCTGTGCGGGGGCTTCGCCGGCAATGTTAACAACAGTTGCATGGCATGGCCGAAAGGTGCTCTGTTTTAAGGTTTTACAACGGTTTGCGTGTCATTTCCAGGCATTCCATTGAGGAGTACTGTTTGTTTTAAAATACAAAAGGCGGCAAAACGCCGTCCGAAAGACGGTATATTGGCTTGTAAAAGGCGGTCTTTTGCAGGCTAAAAGGCCGCCTTTTGTAAGTTGTGCCATTTGGTTATGCCATACGGGTGGCGTTCAATGCCTTTTCGTCATGTAGCCACGCTTCTTCCGACTGACATTTTTGTCAGCAATAATGTGACATTTCTGTCAGTTTGACTTTTGGCACGCTTTTCGCTATAATGTTGTCGAAAGCGCTTCGATGCGCACATGTTAATATATTAAGGTAAACAACATTAAAATTATAAGAATTATGAACATCAGACCATTGGCAGACAGAGTGCTGGTTCTTCCCGCTCCTGCAGAAGAGAAAGTCGGCGGTATCATCATTCCGGATACGGCAAAAGAAAAACCACTTCACGGCAAAATCGTTGCTACAGGTAATGGCACCAAGGATGAAGAGATGGTGCTCAAGGTTGGCGACGAGGTGCTTTATGGCAAATATTCAGGTACAGAACTTGAGTTTGAGGGCGAGAAGTATCTCATGATGCGTCAAAGCGACGTTCTCGCAGTTATTGAAAAATAAAAAGTAAAATAGTAAATAAGGTAAAACAAATATGTGAGGGTGAGAACGTGAGAAGATATGCGGCAAGGCATTACCGCTTATACCTTAATTACTTACTCTTTACATCCGAAAAAATAAATCATCATGGCAAAGGAAATAAAATATAATGTTGACGCCCGCGACCTGCTTAAGAAGGGCGTTGACCAGTTGGCAAACGCAGTAAAGGTTACACTCGGCCCGAAAGGTCGTAACGTCATTATAGAAAAGAAATTCGGTGCGCCCCAGATAACAAAGGACGGTGTTACTGTAGCAAAGGAAATCGAACTTGCAGACCACTTCGAGAATACTGGCGCGCAGCTTGTAAAGAGCGTAGCAAGCAAGACAGGTGACGATGCCGGCGACGGAACCACGACCGCTACTATCCTTGCGCAGAGCATAGTAAACGTTGGACTGAAAAACGTTACCGCAGGCGCTAACCCGATGGACCTGAAGCGTGGTATTGACAAGGCCGTTGCAGCCGTTGTTGAATACATCAAGAACAACGCCGAGAAGGTTGACGATAACTATGACAAGATTGAGCAGGTAGCTACTGTCAGCGCAAACAACGACCCCGAAATCGGTAAGCTCATCGCTGACGCAATGCGTAAGGTTAGCAAGGACGGAGTTATTACGATAGAGGAGAGCAAGAGCCGCGACACGCATATCAACGTTGTTGAAGGTATGCAGTTCGACCGTGGTTACCTGAGCGGATACTTCGTAACCGACGCAGACAAGATGGAGTGCGTAATGGAGAATCCTTATATCCTCATCTATGACAAGAAGATAAGCTCAATCAAGGACTTCCTTCCCATTCTGCAGCCTGCTGCCGAGAGCGGACGCCCGCTGTTGGTAATCGCTGAGGATGTTGATTCTGAGGCTCTTACAACACTCGTTGTAAACCGTCTGCGTGGCGGCTTGAAGATTTGCGCGGTCAAGGCTCCTGGCTTTGGCGACCGTCGTAAGGCTATGCTCGAGGATATAGCAATCCTGACCGGTGGCGTAGTGATAAGCGAAGAGAAGGGTCTAAAACTGGAGCAGGCTACTCTTGAAATGCTCGGAACTTGCGACAAGGTAACCGTAACCAAGGATAATACGACGATTGTAAACGGTGCTGGTGACAAGCAGTGCATCGCTGACCGTGTAGCCCAGATAAAGAACGAGATATCCAACACCACAAGCTCTTACGACAAGGAGAAGCTGCAGGAGCGTCTGGCTAAGATTTCAGGCGGCGTGGCAGTTCTCTATGTAGGTGCCAACAGCGAGGTTGAGATGAAGGAGAAGAAAGACCGTGTAGACGATGCTCTCTGCGCTACCCGAGCAGCTATCGAGGAAGGCGTAGTAGTAGGCGGCGGCACAACATACATCCGCGCTCTTGACACTCTGACAGGACTGAAAGGCGACAATGCCGATGAGCAGACAGGTATCAACATCGTAGTACGCGCTATCGAGGAGCCGTTGCGCCAGATTGTCGCTAACGCAGGAGGCGAGGGCGCAGTCGTAGTGCAGAAGGTTCGCGAGGGTGAAGGCGACTTCGGATACAACGCACGCACCGACGAGTACGAGGATTTGCGTAAGGCCGGAGTAATCGATCCAGCAAAGGTAGCCCGTGTTGCTCTTGAGAACGCCGCTTCAATTGCCGGCATGTTCCTGACAACTGAGTGCCTTATTGTAGATAAGCCAGAGGAAAAACCTGCAATGCCGATGGCAAATCCGGGTATGGGTGGAATGATGTAATTTGATAACTACAGATAACAAAAAGAGGGGGCATCCGTAAGGGCGCCCCTTTTTTAGCGTTTTTTGATGTATAAAATACAATTTTTTATGGCAAAAACTTGCACGGCACTTATAAAGTGCGTACCTTTGCCAATGATAAAAGATACATGATGGAGATAGATTCTAAAGTAGATATTTTTTTGATTTGTTTTAGTAGATTAGTTTTTAAGTAGTTTGTTTTTTGAAAATCGCTTGTCGTGACGACATGCGATTTTTTTGTATGTATGCATAAGTAAAAAACAAAGACTTTATTTCGTAGTGTATTTATTTTTGATTACCTTTGTCGCCAATAACTAACTTGTTTTTATGCTATCGGCGTTAAGTAACGCCCGTTATTTATGGATGTCAATGATTTTAAGATAAAGAAGGGCCAGTGGCTTTTGTATATTGTGGTGTCGGCTGGTCTGCTTTACATTACGGAGTCATGGCTTATGGCTCTGGGTATAATGCTTTTGCTGATACTTATTGACCGCATGATAGCTGAGTATGAGCGTAAAAAGCGTGGTGAAGACAATAATCTGTTTTGACGTATGCAGAAGCTTTTTGACTTATACCGCTCGTGGTGCGGAGCTGACCCAATGGGAGTTGAACCCGTAGCAGCCGCGGGAAGTAACCGTAAATACTATCGCTTAACGGCAGAGGACGGCAGTTCTGTGATAGGTGTAATCGGTACAAGCCGTGACGAAGACCATGCGTTCATATATCTTTCGGGGCATTTCCGCAAGCGGCAGTTGCCCGTACCGCGCATATTTGCCGTGGCCGATGATGAGTTGAGATATCTTCAAGAAGATCTTGGCAGGGTTTCGCTTTTCGGAGCCATAAGCGGAGGGCGCGATGCAGGTGGACGATACAACAGAAAGGAGCGGCAGTTGCTTATAAATACAATACGCGAACTGCCGGACATCCAGATTCGCGGAGCGCGCGGTTTGGATTGGTCAAACTGTTATCCGCAGCCTGAATTCAACGAGGACAGTGTGCTTTTTGACCTAAATTATTTCAAGTATTGTTTCCTGAAACCGACTGAACTTGATTTCCACGAATTGAAGTTAGAGGCTAATTTCCGCCTTTTTGCCAAAGACCTTGTGGCTGAAAAGGCGGACAGTTTCATGTATCGTGACTTTCAGGCACGCAACGTTATGCTCGACGCAGCCGGACATCCGTATTTCATTGATTATCAAGGTGGACGTAAGGGACCTTATTATTATGACCTGGCCTCTTTCTTGTGGCAGGCATCGGCAAAGTATCCGTATAAATTGCGGCGTGAACTTGTATATGAGTATTATAACTCATTGAAAAACTATACGGAGGTTCCATCCGTACGCCATTTCGTAGAGCGGCTTAGTCTTTTCGTACTGTTCCGTACGCTTCAAGTGCTCGGAGCATACGGTTTTCGTGGGTATTTTGAGCGGAAGAAGCATTTTCTTGACAGCATACCGGCGGCAATGCAGAATTTGCGTGAGCTGTTGAAACTTAATGTTTTCACGTATCCTTATCTACTTGATGTCTTGAAACGGCTTACGGAGTTGCCTCAGTTCGCTAACATAGAAGAGCCTGCTCTGACACGTGCTGACGGTTTTAAGGTGTCGGATAGCAATGTTTATTCGGCTCATCCTTCCGACGGCCCAGCGACATTCTCAAAATATGACAACAAAGGGCCGCTTGTTGTAAAGGTGTTCAGTTTCTCTTTTCATAAAGGAATACCGGAAGACGAGAGCGGTAACGGTGGCGGTTATGTGTTTGACTGCCGTGGAACGCACAATCCTGGGCGTTATGAGCCGTATAAAAAGCTGACCGGACTCGACGAACCGGTAATCCGTTTCCTTGAAGACGACGGAGAGATACTGACATTCCTTGAAAGTGTCTACAAATTGGCCGACGTCCATGTGCGCCGATACATCCAGCGAGGCTTCACGAGTCTGATGTTCAGTTTCGGATGTACAGGTGGCCAGCACCGCAGCGTATATGCGGCACAGCATTTGGCGGAGCACATTAACGACAAGTTCGGTGTTGAGGTTAGGGTTGTACATCGTGAGCAGAATATAAATAAGATATTGGAAGCAAAACGTACGGAAGTAAAATGATGCAAGCAATGATTTTCGCCGCGGGTCTCGGCACAAGACTGAAACCTATAACTGATACCATGCCTAAGGCTCTTGTCAGGGTAGGGGGAGTGCCTCTTATCGAGCATGTTATTGGGAGGCTCAGGTCATCCGGAACGGACAGGATTGTCGTAAACGTTCATCATTTTGCGTCACAGGTAACGGATTTCTTGCGTAGTAATGATAATTTCGGTATTGACATCCGCATAAGCGACGAGTCGGCAATGCTGCTTGACACCGGTGGCGGAATAAAGAAAGCGGCTCCGTTATTTTGCGGCGACCGCCCGATTCTCATACACAATGTCGACATTCTTTGTAACGTTGACCTTGCGTGGTTGTATTCCATGCATGCCGATAATGACGCGTCATTGCTCGTTAGCGAGCGCAAGACCAAGCGTTATCTGTTGTTCGATGACGATATGAGGCTGGTTGGTTGGACTAATATAGAGACAGGTGAGGTAAAGACTCCGTATCCTTATATTGATGTAAAGTCATGCCGTATGTTTGCGTTTTCGGGCATACACGTGTTCTCGCCACGTTTGTTTCCGCTTATGGATAACTTTCCGGATAAGTTTGGCATAATGGATTTTTACCTCAAAGTGTGCGCTGAAGCCAATGTACGCGGTGTGGTGAAGCCGGACTTGCGTTTGCTTGATGTCGGAAAACTTGATACGTTGTCAGAGGCAGAACAGTTTGTTGCCGCCAACGTTCTTTGAGCAAGTTATGTCTCGGTGCAGATTTCCTTATACTGACAAGTAGCCCTGCCACCTATTATTTATTTTGCAAAAGGCGGCCTTTCTGTTACTGAAAGGCCGCCTTTTGCGTTGCAATTTACGGCTTTTTGCAACGTTATTTGCCGTATTTTGTATTATTGATTAAATCTGTGCGTTTTTGAATTGTGTGTTTCCGTACGTACTATGGCGTGTTTTCGTTCAATAAACCAACTCATTATGTCGAAACATAAAAAAAATATTGTACCTTTGCAAAAGAATTTCTGAAGGTACAAGAAATATGGACAAGCGGACGGATGGCAAGGCACATCTTTTTGTCAACTTGTATCTCGTCACTTGTCAACTGTAAAAAAGCTTTTGTATTCGACTCTTTAACGGGCGAAGCAAACGGTAACTTCTTAAACTCCTAATAAATAGATACAATGCAGAAAATCATCATTCTCGATTTCGGATCGCAGACAACGCAGCTCATCGGCCGTCGTGTGCGCGAGCTCGACACGTTTTGCGAAATCCTGCCTTACAACAAGTTTCCGCAGGACACGACGGGCGTTATCGGCGTAATCCTTAGCGGTTCGCCTTATTCCGTGCACGACCCGGAGGCGTTCAAGGTTGACTTGAGCCTGTTTGTAGGCAAGTTCCCCGTGCTCGGAATATGCTACGGAGCGCAGTTCATCGCCTCGCAGGGAGGCGGAAAGGTTGAAAAGACCAATACGCGCGAGTACGGGCGGGCACACCTTACGTCGTTTGATGCGCAGAATCCTTTGTTCCGTGGCTTCAAGGAGAACTCTCAAGTGTGGATGAGCCACGGCGATACTATTACGGCGATACCGGCCGACTGCCACGTTATAGCCTCCACGGCCGACGTTAAGTTTGCTGCATACGCCAGCGACAGCAAGCCATTGTGGGCGGTGCAGTTCCATCCCGAAGTGTTCCATACTGAACAGGGTAAGCAGTTATTGCAGAATTTTGTCGTGGATATATGCGGCAGCAAGCAGGAGTGGAGTGCTGCATCATTCGTAGAAACGACGGTCAAGGAACTGAAGGAGCAGCTCGGCAACGACCGTGTAATCCTCGGACTTAGCGGCGGTGTTGACTCTTCTGTATGCGCTACTCTGCTTAACCGAGCAATCGGCAGCAATCTGACATGTATCTTCGTTGACCATGGAATGCTGCGCAAGAACGAGTTTCAGAAAGTCATGGATGCATATAAGGGGCTTGGCCTGAACGTGATCGGCGTTGACGCGAGTGACAAGTTCTTCAAGGATCTTGAAGGAGTGACAGATCCAGAGCAGAAACGTAAAATCATCGGACGTGACTTTGTTGAAGTGTTTAATGCAGAGGCAAAGAAGATAACAGACGCCAAATGGCTTGCTCAGGGAACCATTTATCCCGACCGTATAGAGAGCCTGAGCATTACAGGTATGACAATCAAGAGCCACCACAACGTAGGCGGACTGCCGAAAGAGATGAAGTTGCAGCTTTGTGAGCCGTTGCAGTGGCTGTTCAAGGATGAGGTTCGCCGTGTTGGTTATGAGCTGAAAATGCCAGAACGACTTATCAAGCGCCATCCCTTCCCTGGACCAGGACTGGCCGTGCGCATACTTGGCGACATAACGCGTGAGAAAGTCCGTATCCTGCAAGACGCCGACGACATCTACATCGAGAACATGCATAACTACGTTTGCGAGGATGGAGAGTCGCTTTACGACAAGGTATGGCAGGCCGGCACCGTTCTTCTCTCGACAATACGCAGCGTCGGGGTTATGGGCGATGAGCGTACTTACGAACATCCCGTAGCTTTGCGTGCGGTAACCAGCATGGACGCCATGACGGCCGACTGGGCTCACCTGCCTTATGACTTTATGGCAAAAGTGTCTAACGAAATAATCAATAAGGTGAAAGGCGTAAACCGCGTATGCTATGATATTTCGTCAAAACCGCCTTCGACAATAGAGTGGGAATAGTTGTTTGACGTAAGCATATAGGGAATACCAGTAAAAAATTACCGTTACGGTCTTGTCAATGCATATTGTTCATGGCAGCCGTGACGGTTTTTTGAGCTTGTTATGCTGCATTGTTTTTATTGTCTGTAAGGGTTTTCACACTGATGAAAATCCGTATTTTGCCCAATACCGTAATCGATAGGCTGGCGGACAGGTCTGCTGGCGGTATGTCTTTCAGGTTAAATAAACATGTATTGTTGGTAAAATGCGGTAACTCATTATGTCATTTTTTTAATTCTTGATGTGATGGCCGTTTTTGATTTGAACAGATTTTAATCGTTTGGTTAATAATCTGTAACCATTGCTTGTTGTATAGCTTTCATTTTATAGTAAGCTTTGTCTTATTACTGTTTTTTCATAACTTTTTGGCGTTTTAATAAAGTTATGTTTCGTAGAACGCCTGGAGTATTATCTTTTGCATTATTGACCAGCTCAGTCAACACAGCCATTGGTTATGCACAGCAGTATTCAGCTGTGGTATACGACATGGAGACGCGTCGTCATGTGTCAGGAGTTACCGTCTATATCAATCCTAAAGGCACTACAGAAACCGACCGTTACGGACGTTTTACCGTCAGTGGACAGTGTAGTGGCGTAACCTTGTCACATGGAACATATGAAAGTTTACGGCTTGACAATGATGAAATAAAGGATACAATATGGCTTATGCCTAAGACCAGGCGGCTGGACGAGGTGGTAGTAACGGCCCGGGGACTTCGTCCGGGTTTTGATATTAAGGCAGAATGCCGTAAGATGGGAGTGGCAGGCCCTAAAGCAAGTTCAGGAATTCAGTTCGACTTTTTCTCCATTTTCAACAGAAAGGAACGTAAGCATGCCGAGCGCCGTAAAAAGATAAAGGAAATGTTAGATAAATATTGAATTTCGTCTGTCATCCTTCAGTTTGGCACGCAATTTATTGATTATCAGTCTGTTATGGTATGAAAGATTGTGCAGAATAATCTTTCATCTGGTTGTCGTTTATGTTGCGCTGACAGATGTAAGGAGCAGCTGTCAGTATATAAGGCGTTCATTGTCAGGACTTTACGCCTAAAATGAAAGACTGAAAGATAAAATGCGAATCTTTTTTATTGCTATTGATTGAATGTGAACACATTTATTGAATTATAAAAGGCCACCTTTTACATTATGAAAGGTGGCCTTTTATAATTCAATAAGCCGTATTTTAAGGCTAGAAGACGGTTTATTACAATGCAATGTATTACAGTTTCTCTATTTCCTCCGGTGAAAGACTTGTACACTTGGATATTACATCTACCGATATACCCATGGCCTTCATGCTTCGTGCAATGTCAATGGCTTTTTGGGTTCGTCCTTCAGCAATACCTTCCGCACGTCCTTCCGCACGTCCTTCCGCACGTCCTTCCGCACGTCCTTCCGCTAATCCGTCAGCATGACCCTCATCCCATCCGGTCTTGATTACACTGCGTTGGTAACGCAGGGCCTCCATGTCACGGTAATAGGCATGCTTCTCGCGTTCTGGAAGCGAGTCTATGCGCAAGCGTTCACGTGCCTCGGGAAGGCCCTTGGCTGTTGCCGTAGCGTCTATCTCGCCTGTCTTGAGGAACTTTACCCACTCGTCAAGAGGAGTCTTGGCCACTTTGTCGAAGTCGTTTACCCGCAACACGTAGTATTCGGGAAAGATGTCGCCAGCGTCTTTACCGATGAATATTTCCCGCTGGCGCACCGACAGTTGCAGTATGTCATTCTTGTCGTGAAGGCCACGGAACTCCGTCTTGCCGTGGTAGACATAGTCCTTGCCCTGGCCGAGGTCGAAGTAGACAATGTTTATCGAGTATACTTTGCGCACCTTGTCGTAGTCGTCGCCGAGGTTGATATATTCCGAGATGGTCTTTGACACTCCGTACAGCATGCGGTGGAAGTAGTCAAGCTCACGGTTGTTCTGCACCTCGATGATGAGCAGCTTGCCGTTGGTGTCCTCCACGAGCATGTCCGCGCGGTTGAACTTATCGGTGGCGTCGTCCTGGTTGGACTCGCTCTCGAGAAACCGGCATATCCGCAAATCCTCGCCCAGCAGTGTCGAGAGAAATCCCTCAAGTACTACGTAGTTGCTTTTGTTCCTTAGGAGGCGTTTCATCGCCCAGTCAAATCTTATCAGGTTCTCGCTCATTTCATTTTTGTTTTATCGCATCGGCAAAGATACGGAAAATATGTTTACTTACAAAGACTTATGCGCCAATTGTCATAAAAATGAAGGCGGCATGCCATAATCGGCATGCCGCCTTTCCCTCGTCCCGCCTCACGGCGGTAAAGAGATATAAACTTACCTATTCAACTATTTTATTCTTGTGCTGTGTACCAGCGCGGGTCACCGATTTGGCGGGTACTTACATCTTCGTTCTGGATGGTGAAGTCGCCTTCATCTGGATTTCTGTACTGTGGATCGTAGGTGTATCCTGACGTGTCGAAGAAGCGTGCTGTTGATGTTGCGCTGGCTGCTTCAGTCAGGTTCAGTGTATTCCAATAGTTGTTGTTGCGGAAATCTGGTACGTATGTCGCACTGTTATCAGAGAACCCTCTACCACATTCTGGCATGTTAGATACAAGGTTGTTTGTCCATGTTATCGTATTACCTGTATAACGAACATACAACAGACGGCGACTGGAGCTATTTGCAACTCCGTCAATCGTACAATGGTCAACTGTGATTACCGGTCCAGCCTCGCCTGAGAAGCTACTTGATGCATTATCCATGCGGATGAAGTCACGACCTGTTGCGCTGTGGCATATTGTGCTGTTCGTCAGGTTGAACTCACGGATAAGACCCGTACGGCTGTCGAACAAGTCACCGCCATTACATTCAACACTGTCAACAATGCAGTTATTGAATGTTACCCTATTTATTATGGAGGCAACGTTGAGGTACATTACGCCTTTACCGTAATTCTTGATTGTGCAATCCTGGATGTCGAGTGAGTCGTATTCTACGCCAGCCGTCCTGTAGTTGAATGCCTGCGGGTTGTCGCTTGCGTCCATGTGGCTACCGTCAAAGATAATCTGGCTTGCGCTCAGCGAAGCTCCGTTTTCAATGTCAAAGTTACCGTTTATGACAGGAATGTCTGTCGGGTATATACCCTTAATCGTTATGCTTGCCGAGATTGTTGCGGTACCAGCGTCAGCCTCGGTGTCTCCAGCTATTCTGTGTGTACCTCCGTACAGTGCGAATACGTCACCGTCCTGTGCTGCTTCGAGCATTGCGCCGAGGTCGTCTGTATCATGTACGAGGATAGCTCCTTCAAGGTCGGCTATGGTAGTGAATGTCCTTGTGCCACGCTCTTTGCCGTTTAAGTACACACGTACGCGGTAGCCGGTTTCGGGTTGCAGTCCCTCGACAGTAGCCCTGCCAGCAGCAATTTCGTCGGCTGTGAGATATCTTGACGTTACTGTAGCGCCGTCGGTGCCGCTGGTGTACAGGCATACGGCAATGGAGTCCATCTCGATTTCAGCAGGCCATGACATTGTTACGCTTCGGTCGGCTATATTCTCATTCTCAAGCCCGTCCAAGTTTTGTTCCGGCTCGGTGCGGAATGCAATCTCGCTCCATTTTGAATTACGGTCTGCATCAACAGAGTCGTTTGCCATTACACGTGCGGAATATTGTGTGTCATACACCAGTCCTGTGATGAGTACCGACGTTTCTCCAGTTGTTAGTGTTACGTCTGGCTCTCCTGAGAAAGACAGACTGTCATCCTCAAACAGTTGGATTGTATAGTCGCGTGCGCCCTGTGAGGGGGTCCATTGCAGGCGTACGCTTGTTTCCTGAGGGTCGCGTGCCTCAAGGTCAACGGGAGAGAACACTCTGTCGTAGACCAAGCTTGTCAGCTCGTCCATCGGGTCGTCGCACGATACGATTGATAACAAGCCAAGTCCAACGACACATGCCTTTAAAATATTTCGTTTCATGATAATATTCTTTATTTATGTTTCATTTTGTTTAGTTCATTAAAGTGTGAAGGAGGGAGCTGCCTCACGTTATCGGTGAAATGCTATTCACACCTTCCCACTTTTTCACTTCTATCAGAGTTGTCCGTAGTTACCGTCATTGTTGATAAGTCCGTTACTGCGGTCAATTACCATCTGCCAGATGGGCCAGAGGCAGTTAAGGCTGGGCTGGTGGTCGTCAAGGTACAGGCCGTTGATGTAATCGTCGGTGATTATCGGCTCGTTGGTTTCGCTGTCGACAAACCAGCTTGTGCTTGTATACCCTTCTTCGTTACGTAATCTCTGTCCTTCGTCATCTGTATCGCCGTGGTTAAGTCCGTATATCAACAACGATTCTCCGTCAGTGTCATATTTATAGTAAAGTCTCTCGGGCAGATCGCTATATGCTCCTTGGCGATTCCTCAACTGGTTCAGTTTTGTCTTCGCCTCGGCCATCTTTGTATCGATGTTACCCCAGCGTATGAGGTCTTGCTTGCGCAGAGCCTCTCCTGCGAACTCTAACGCACGCTGGTCGTATATACCCTCGCGGAAAGCCTGTTGGCTTGCGGTGTACTGTGACAGAAGAGCTGTTACCTTCTCTGGATGTGTCGGGAATGCCCTGTTGAGAATTTCGCGCATATAGGGAGCAGCCTCTGACGGCCCGCTAAGTTCGTTAATGGCTTCAGCCGCCATGAGGTATATATCGGCATAGCGCATTACCGGCCAGTTTACACCATCGTCGTTTGTTGAGGTGACATAGCGGTTCATCCATTCGTAACGGTACTTGCCGAAGCACCATTTATCTATCGAACGCAAGTCCTGGTAAGATGTAGTGTAATCAACGCCTCCCTGGCTTCCTTGCGTACCATCTGGATTGGTGTCCCACTGGTATGGCACGCACGTGATGTCACGGCGAACATCGTCTACGTCGTAGTCATAGAACAGGTATGGAGCAGGGCCGTTGTCGCCGCCCTGGTTCTGGCCCGTGTACTGGTCAGCTTCTCTGTGGTCAACGCCCCATGTGTAAACCACGCGTCCGCGTCCTGCTGAGAACGGAATTTCATATATCGACTCCTGTCCGGCAGTAACAATATCCTGACAGTAATTGCGGAATATCGTTTCGTAGTCAATAAGATGGTTGCAGCCTTGGTTGATAATGCTTACGCATTCATCCCTTGCGATTTGGTACATAAGTTCGGGAGCAAGTTCAGGATCATTACTGAGACGATACCCGTTGCCGCGCAGGTTATAGCCTCCGGCGCTTAGGGCTATGCGGGCGCGCAAGCCCTTTACGAACGCCTTGCTTACCCGTTCTGTCGTACGTGTCATCGTACCATCGTTTGGCCAGTAGCAGTATTCCTCGGCTTCGGCGAGGTCTGCGAGTAATACTTTAAAGATAGAGTCTTTGTCGGCACGTGGCATATACATTGTCTCATTGGTGATAGGTTCGAAGCGTGCGGGCACATCGCCGTGCATCTTGATAAGGTCAAAATATACCATTGCCCTGAGTGTGATCGCTTCGCCGAGCAGTTGTGCCATATCGGGATTGTTTTCAATGTCGCCGTATGTGCGCAGACCTCTGATGGCGATGTTTGCACGTTCGATGGCCTCGTAGAACATAGAATAGCAGTCGTTATTGATGTTCATACGTGTATTGGTCGGGTCTGTTGCGTAATTGGCCAAGTTTTGGTCTTGGTTGAGCCTGTCGCTGTACGAAGGAACGCTGTTGCTCTTTACCTCTACGTCTGTGTTCAGTCCGTAATATGGCATGAAGCGTCCACGGAATGCATTAGTTTCGCACAAGGATTCACAAATAGACATAACTCCGGTTTCCGCCATTGAATAGATGGAGTACACAGAGCTTTCGTCAAGTGAAGACTGCGTTGGCGCATCCATGTCGCATGAAGTGACAAGGCCTGTTGCAGTCAACGAAAGTAACGATATTTTAAGATAATTCTTCATTGTTTTGTTATTTTGCAGGAGGGAAAGAGTTAGGAGGGAAGGAATAAGTAGATATGCTTTTATTCATATTTATCACTCTAACTTATCTTTCTCCGTCGGAGTAATCTACTTACTCCTATACTCCTTTGCTCCTCTACTCCTTAATTATTTTACTAAAAATTAAGATTCAATCCTATTACGAACGAACGGCTGCGTGGGTAACCCGAGTAGTCTATGCTCGGTGTGAGTGCAGTGTTTCGGATACAATCAGACTCGGGGTCATAACCGCTGTAACCGGTGATTGTAAACACGTTGTATGCAGTGCAATAGAAACGCAGCGTGTTGATACCAATGCGCTTGGTAAGGCTCTGCGGTAGCGTGTAGCCTAATGTTAGCGTGTTCAGGCGGAGGAATGAAGCATCCTCTATTGCCCAGTCTGTAAGAACAAAGCGACCAGTATAAGGAGACCACATCGTTGTATTGGCGTTAAGTTCAGCCAAACGTTCCGGATCATTACATATCTGCCCTGTTACAGGATCGAGGTTTGTCCAGCGTTTGCCGTCCGCCATGATGTCAATCATGTTGCGGTATTGATAGTTGCTGGACGTAGTGTACTCTATTTTATTGGCGTTGTACACTTGGTTGCCAATGCTGAAGTTGAAGTTTGCGCTTAGGTCGAAACCGTATGCATGGGCGTTAATACCGAAACCTCCGTAAAGATCAGGGTTGACGTCACCTATTTTAACTATATCCTCGTCGCCTATTGTTCCATTACCTACAAGGTTGCCGTTTTCGTCTTCCTCGGTAGCCATGTCTACCAATTTCATTGAGCCAGGACGAACTTGTACGCCGAGTACTCCTGAAGCATCCGGCACGCCATCTTTTAATGTCCATGTGTCGGTTGCAGCGTCGTAGCCTGTGAAGTCACTTACTTCATAACGTCCTGCATGCCGGTAACCTATAATTTCGCCGACAGAACCACCAACAGCTATACGATATTCGTTGCTGATACCGCTGCTGCCACCAGCCCAACGGCTGTCATACAAGAAATCTTCCATTTGGCCGAGATCCTTGATCTTGTTCTTGTTGATACCGATGTTACCGTTGAGGTCAATGCCCCAGTTCTTCTTGTCTATAACGTGGTAGGTGAAACTGAACTCGAGGCCTTTATTCTCTGTTTCTCCCATGTTGCGGTATTGCGTATTGTAACCTGTTCCGCTAACTGGGAACTCTATAAGCAGATCTTTGGTCGTGTTGAGGTAAGCTTCAATGCTACCTGAGAGTTTGCCGCCGAACAACGTAAAGTCAAGGCCGAGGTTACGAGTGATGGTTGTCTCCCACTTAAGGTCGGGGTTGGCCATGGTTGTAGATGTCAGCCATATATTAGAGAAACCGTTAAGCCACGGTGTCGTTTGAGAATTAAGCATTTGCGTAAGCTGTCCCGTAGGGATGTTGTTGTTGCCGGCCGTACCGTAGCTGAAGCGCAACTTCAAGTCGTCGAGCCACTTCTGCGTGCCCTTCATGAATGGTTCTGAAGATATACGCCATGCGACGGCAGCTGAAGGGAAGTATCCCCAGCGGTTTTCCTTACTGAACTTTGACGAAGCATCGGCACGGAACGTGGCCGTCAAGAGGTAGCGGTCCTTATAGTTATAGTTTGCACGGCCAAAGAACGATAGCAACTTGTCGTCAGCGCTGTAATTGTCATCTATGCTGTATGGAACACCTTGGGATGTCAGTTTCCATGCATCTTCCGCTGTGTAATCGGTTGGAAATCCGTGAATTTCGTTCGTCAACTCACGTTCTTTTGTTATAATGTACTCGTGACCAATCATCAGGTTCAGGCTGTGGTCCTTGTTTTTGAAAATTTTGTCAAAGTCGTAGCTGATGGTATTTGAGTTACGGAAACGGTGACGGTTGGTGTCAATCAATCTTACAGCAGGTTGATTGGGGTAGTCAGAGTAGTTCCTTACGGCATACGTAGTAAGTCCCAAGAAACGTTGGTCATACCTTCTGTATTCATCGTAACCGAACTCCGTGCGTATCTTGAAGTTCTTAAATATCTCCCAACCGAATGCTCCAGCCATATTGAAGTTCTTGCGCTCTTGTTTGCGGTCGTTGTCTGACTGAGCTACAACAGGATGGTAAAGGCTACCGAATTCGTCATCATCAGCAGCGGCATCTGGGTCAAGGTTGGTCAACGGGATGGGCGGATAAATAACGGCATACCTAAGGCGCTTGTCCGTATCAAGCGTACTTGTGGCGTCATTTGCACCGGCACCGCGGATATCGGTGTCTGAATAACGTGCCTGGAAGTCAAGCGTTGTTGTCTTGCTTGGCTTGGTGTTCAGCTTGAGGCTGAAGTTGTCGCGCTTATAGTTAGAGCCTATCTGTATGGCCTTGTCGTTCATGTGGGCGTAGCTGAACGAGTAGCGTATAGTTTCCGAGCCGCCCGTTATGTTGATGTTATGGTTGAACGTGTGCCCTGTGCGTCCGTACACGATGTCCTGCCAGTCGTTTGCTTCTACGTTACGATAGAGATCGAGGTCTTCGTAGTTTCCGAAATAGTTGGTGTACCAACTGATGTCGTCAGGATTCCTGAGCAGCGCCAGCTCGTACTGCCATTTGGCGTAGTCGTAAGGAGAGAGCACGTCCATGGTTTTTGCAACTTTCTTCCAGCTGTAGTAGGCGTTGTAGCTTACGTTTACCTTGCCTGCCTTGCCGCTTTTTGTGGTAACGAGGATAACGCCGTTGGCACCACGCGAACCGTAGATGGCTGTGGATGATGCGTCCTTAAGTACGGTAATGTCCTCGATGTCGGTTGCAGGAATGTCGCTGATACTTTCAACGGGGAATCCGTCGACGATGAGCAATGGGTCGTTGCTCTGAGTGATGGAGCCTCCTCCACGTACACGTATTTTCACGTCTGCGTCGGGCGAGCCTTCGGTCGTGGTGATGTTTACACCGGCCATCTTGCCCGTGAGGGCTTCGGTTACTGACGCAACAGGAACAGCCGCGAGGGCTTCGTTGCTCACAGTGGCCACGGAACCGGTAAGGTCCTTGCGGCGAACGGAGCCGTAACCGATGACAACGAGGTCGTCAAGATTGGTTGCCTCGTCTTCCATTACGATATTGACGGTGCTTTTGCCGGTAACGTTTACCGTCTGCGGCTTCATACCAATATATGAGAACTGCAGTTCGTTACCGCTCGATAACTTAATGGAGAAGTTTCCGTCGATATCGGTCACTACGGCGTTTTTAGTCCCTTTTTCGTGGACTGTTGCGCCGATGACGGCCTCTCCGTTGGAATCTTTCACATTTCCTTTGATTGTCTGCGCCGACAGCGAGCCCACGATTAGCGTGAACAGCGCCACAAGCGCAAGTCGAAAAGTTTTTAAATTTCCAGACATAAATGTTACTATTTTAATTAAATAGTAACTCTACAGCCTTCACTCATAGAACTGGTGGCTTTAAAAATTATAATTATATACGGTAAAATAATTGCGATTTTATTTAATTTACAGTCGATAAATGCTATTTATTTAATTATTCAAAGATATTTGTTCTAATTTTAAAAAGCCATCTTTTGCTGGCTTAAAGACGGCTTTTAGTAACCTTAAAAGCGGCCTTTAAGGTTATTAAAAGCGGCCTTTCGCACCGTCGATGACGACATCATACCGCCAAATCAGCAAAACATTACGATGTTTGTATGCTCGGCAAATGCCATATCCTATCCGCATACGCAACCGAAGGCCAGTAATGGCCCAATGACGACATAACTTTTAGTCTAATGTGAATACCTTACCGTTGGCAAAATCC
>OHQT01000179.1_pt1 | contig 39927 bp, 29 predicted proteins | sample 1578221 | NCBI WGS metagenome assembly OHQT01 (sample SAMEA3879547, study PRJEB24766) | human gut metagenome | biome: human-associated habitat; feature: feces | place: USA | collected 1985/1987
TTAAAAAAAACAATCTACATTTGTGTGTGTTTTACCCTTGATTTTGAGGGGACAGACAAGCAGATTAGTCAATACTTTTTATAACAATGTAGAACAATCTGCATTTCTATTTGTCTGAAAATCAATTATCTGCAAATTTTGACCGATTGTCGGTACAATTGCCTTTCTGGTATAGGCAATTAATTTTTTGTTGATGGAGACGACAAAGTTAGTTTTTTGGCTTAGTCGACAAAAAGTAAGATAAAATCTCTGCAAAGTATTGATTTTAACATCTTTGCGAAGATTATTGCCGAACGGCAAAAAGTATAATTGACAAGAATGGGAAACAGGGTGGGTGCCGCGCTGTCAGGAACGGGAGGTATCACGCTGCCCGGAACGAGGCTCCGTATCAGTCACATCCCGTTAGGCAGCTCCGCAAGCGCTGTTGCCAGGTTACTGTATTGCCATGTCTACCGTGCTGCTCCTGAATCTGCTTTTTTGCCAAGTCTGTCATTGCTATGTCTGTTGGATTACCAAATCTGCTTTTTACTAAGTCTGTAGTATGGTTTGGCCTACCGCATTGCTAAATCTGCTGTATTCCAGGTCTGCCGTACTGCTAGACCTGCCGTATTGCCAGGTCTGCCGGAAGCGTGAAGTTCCCGGTTTTCTGTCGGTATAGTTACGATATAAAAACCCGGGAACCAGGTGCTTTTTGAAATGTCTGACTGTTAATCGTTTGCAATTAGCACAGGTTCGTAAGTCGGTGTTTTTGAGGCGGCCAAAGAACAGGCGTCTCCGAAAATGTGCCTCTGGGTGGCCTACATAGCCGTTTCTGCAAAACCCGTTGTTCCCAGGTTTTTATACCAAAGCCGGGCAGTCTTCGTTACCGACAAACTCTGCCATACCTACCGGGGCTCTGCCATTTCTCCCTTCAAGCTCTCACTCCTCTCGGAACGGCTTGCACGCTTCTTCTGTCAATTAGGATTAACTTCAAAAGCTGTCAAAATAAAATGCCAAACGCCCAACCGAAATAACGCCAAATGGTAAAGTAATCCATAAAAACATTGGAGGAGAAACGATTTGGAGTGCGATGCGATTATGCACCTGTGTGACGGACACGCTGGGCTGATAGAAGTGAAACTGAGAGGCAGCACGGGTATAGAAAAGGAAGCTGCTACGCTGAAAGCCTCCCGCAAAATCATCATTGTTTTCTGAACAACTCCCTTATCGCAGCAATCCTTTGAAGCAAGCTATCGAAATCAGGAGAACTCTCCTCATAAATAAAACTCCCAGTCATCTCGTTGTAATCACTTCTGAAAGAATCAATCACCCTTGCCGGAAGAACAAAATCAATGGTATCAGGCAATATCTTATCATAATCTACATAACCAAGATGATAATACTTCTTCCTGTGCCGTACGATTTGCATATACAAATTATGGTCAGCAAGAGCCATAGACATATATTTCGTATGCGAGAGTTTTTCCATGTCATACAAATGCCTTGACATCCTACTGGTTCTCGGGCTGTCTTTCATAAACTCTTCAGCCAGCAGGAAAGCTTTTTCAAGGAAAGTCCTTGCCGGTGACACGGTCTTGATTTCTTGAGAGAAATCATCATCCACACTCTCACCGAACATCGATGAGTTAATCTGTTCGACAAGCGAAAACACAGGTTTGACCTCATATGGTTCTCTCATTGAAAGACAACTTATTTCAATCTTCACGACAGGCAAAGCGTATTGCTTTTTCGTAGAAAAGATTGACGGATATCTAACATATAGGACCGAAGGATCCTTGTCGTGCGACACAGTCTCGAATATGTCTTGCCTAAGCCGCATCTCGTTTTCGTCAACAACCTCTACCATATCAAGCCCCATCTCCACAAGCATTCTGGACAATTCATCCTTGTATTCACCAAAAAGGAAATCCTGGCTCTTCTCCCTAAGATTGCGGATCTGAGTATTATTGGCACATGCTGCACATCGCCAATGCTTTACATCAAGATAATATGTCCTGTCGAGAGCGATATCCACATCTTCGCTGAAACGGCTGATGATATTCCAGGCTTTGCTCAGGCTGGTTCCACCCTTGAACAATGCATAGTCCTTTATGCTGGAATGGAAAACAGCATAAAGGACAGCAGTTACCCACCAATCTTTCTCGACCGCAACCGGGTCGATATGTTTAGCCGAAGCGGCATTCGCAATCAAAGCCTGCCGTTCATACTCATTATAATCAATCCATTTAGCCATGGTTTTTCCTCCTACATCGTTTCGCGAATCACTTTCCTGATCCATGCCGGTGCCAAGCCCAAATCGGAATCAAAGTTCTTATCCCTGGGAACATCCTTCAGAATACCTGGTATCTTGGCCTTGATTTCTTCAGTGACTCCGTCTGCACCGACAGCTCGCAACGCCTGCACAAGGACACCGACTATTTCATTATGATACTCGAAATTTTTCGGAGCGGCATTCTTAAGCAGGACAGTTCTGTCTCCAAGCCGGATAGTCCTGTATGTTCCCGTTATGAGGAAGCAAGACCTCGTCGGCACCTGTTCGGAAAAGCCGAGCATATTTGCAGCTGTTTCTCCCGTAGGAATAACCTTCGCCCTGTCCCTCTTTGCAATTTCTTTCACAATGATGTCAAGAGGAGGATACGCTATTCCGAAACGTGTCTGCCGGGCCTTCAGGTATATACCCTTGGATATACGCACAATCAGACCCTCTTTTTCAAACCCGGCAAGAAGTTTTGAAACATATGCCACACTGAATCCGGGAAAGGAGGAAGCAAAATATACGGAGCCATATTTTCCGCGCGTAATTATACGCCTTATTTTGTCTATATCAGTTTGTTGCGTCATAATTTCAGTCGAAATAATCAAAAATTCTTTCGACTGCCAAGATAACAAAAATTATTCAAAGCCAGAAATCTCTGTAAAAATCAGAAGCCGGGCACTAAGCCCGACCACCTCTTGGTAATCAATAAACGGTATATAATGGCCTACAGCCTTACCTCTTTTCCATAGCCCTCCTTGATGAGTTCCTCAACGGAATAGCAGCAGTGAATGTGATGTTTCACCTTGCCCCACACCTTTTTCTGAATGTCGAAGAAGTCACGGTCGTTCCTTATAGGAATTGGCTGACCGTCATTCATCCATTCGTCACGGGCTCTCAAGCGTGGTGAGTCTCCAAGTTCGTCCTCATATATCTCGGCATCCCTCGAACGACTCCCGTTACGCTGATGCAAGTATTTTATCAAGTAGTCATCAAGACTGTACCCCTGCTTAAAACCAAGGGACTTCATTATGGTTTCCTCTTTTCTTTTCATACGGTCACTATTTTTCCGACTGGCCGGAGCTATTCTGCCTTGGCATCCTCACGATTATTCTGTGACGGGTTGGGTCTGGCTCCAACTGTACTGATTTTCCTCCCAAGCCAGCGGCGATAAACTTCGCGTCTATTCTCTCTATCAAAGTAGCCACTCTTGATTGCTTTGTTTTTCCTTTCCCTTCCTGTGTCATAACATTATGTCTTTTATATCGTAAAAATAGACACCGAGAGTGCCATTCTGCGGCACTCACTGTACCCATTCACGAATAATGGAGAACCAATACCTTATCACATCGGTAATCACAGATAAGGCAACGGCTAATTCCAACATGTCCGCGAACTTACACTCTCGACAAAACCATTGCTCCAGAAAACATGAAATTCCTAAAGGCTCTGGATTTTTTATTGCAGTTCCTGAGAATGTTGTATATTTGCGTTGCGATAAGGTTGTTTACCTAAAGACGCATGGGTAATTAAATGGGATTACGCTGAAATATTGCGCTGCGCAAAAGATGTATCTCAGCAACCTTATTGTTTCATCGTAGGAGGTGTGCAAAAACAGGCGAAATATTCTCCGGTTATTTGAATCTCTATTCACTTCTATTTTCAGTACAATCCTACTTCTTCTTGAAAAAACGAATGTCTGCCTATCTTCTCAAAACTCAAATGTATCGTTTTTATGAGAAATATAATCCCTCAGTATCGGTTTCATAACAAGTAACCCGGCTTTACTTTCACCAATCTGGCAGTAAGTCGAGAGTATTGGTTTCATAATAATATGCAACCTGGCTCCTGCCGGTGGAATCGCACCATTTCTCCTTTCCGGCAGCGCGATACGTGTCCGACTTCGAGAAATATTCTATCAGTTTTCCGTCCTCTATCCTTACCCTCAGCGTATTGCCACCCATTTTCTCTGCAATGATTACGAGAAAATCGCTGAGGACATCGCATATCGCGACAGACGCCAACTCGCGCACTCTTATATCCGAGACATATAGGACTTTGCCTTTCTCAACAGTCCAAGGCTGAAGTTCCGCCTTTGCAAAAGGCATCTCTGAAAGCCGGAACACAGCCTCGATATTATAGATAGAATTTCCGTTAAGAAAATCCGAACGCTTTCTTTCCGTTATTATGCCGTGCCTATATATCAGACATCTACTATAGCGTTCATCATCATCGTAGACTCCGACAATACAGTCCTCTTCTTTGTAGTCGTCGAATGCAAGGAACAAATGCCTGCCACGTCCTCCTGACGGTCGGTGGTGTATGCTCCCCATGTACGGCATACGTATAGCGTCATAGCCTCGATAGACTCCGACGATACAGTCCACGACCTTGTCGAGGTCGATTTCAAGGAAATGCCAGTCCGACTGTTCTCCATGCCGGGTATCCCAACTGACAGGATATGTCTTCTTGAAGAAGAGTTCCTGTTCATGATACCTGGCATATTTATCCGTTTCGGGCATCGACAACCCGAACCACGTGGAATCTTCCTCCAACTTGGTCTTATAAAATGCGCTACACTCCTTGAACTTTTCGACAGGGGTGAACATATAGAACCTGCATTCGGAATATCCACACGCACCCCCTCCCTGCTCCAGGAGGCTTTCGAGGAAATGCAGGTCCTTGTATATCCTGAACATCTTACCAGTGAAGGCATTATTGTCCTTGACAGACCTCAATAGGATAGCGCAGGAACATATTGGTTTACCTTCCGCCTCGAATCCGCACTCTATATCCACCCTTTTCCGACGGGCTGAATCGGAAAAGAGATTATGCCGGACGAAAAATCCCGTCGCGCCGAATTCCAATGCCTTACGCCTGATGATACAGGCAAACCGTACGCAGAAATAATCCCTGTCGTAAAAGCGAACATCCTCCACCAATATGAAATCACTTATGAAATCACTGAATTCACGCCACGCCGAATCCAGAATCTCAGACATTTTCATTCTGGCTGTCAGCGAGTAGTAATGAGGACTTTCATTGTCTTGGGCGGAATCAGCGTAACAGCCGCATCTAAACTTATAGAATTGACCTACCCGGTCAAGATAACTCAGCACACTGCTGATCTCGTGACAAGCATCGACGACGCTTTCCTGCCCAAGCACTGTCTCACTGTGGCTATCATGTCCTTGATCTTTCATCGCACATCGGTTTTAATGCCATTACGGCACAAAAATAGACATCCACAGTGCCGTGTCCCGGCACTCTATAAGAAAGTTACGACATTATCTTTTGATGCCGCAAAATATAAAAACCCAAGAGCAGCCGGGTTTGCAAAAATGACCTCACAGGCATCAGTAGGGCATATTTGTCAATTCCTGCTGCTCTCAAGTCATCTGAGAGGAATCCCTGCGGACCGCCCAGGCTACTTAGTCACATCAGCCACGGCAATTTCAAGGAAATACCAACTGTCATTCTCTGCACTTCCATACTTTTCCCAAGAAATTCCATATTCGTTATGCAAAGACACTACCCTATCTTTGTCCGAACCTTTCTCGGGATGATAGATCACTTGCTTGTCCACCTTGTCTCTGTTTAGTCCGAATGACTTATACTTATCCTGCTGTTTGGATTTATTGATATATGCAGGCTTTTGGCAGTAGTCGCTATTATTTGTAATGAAATAAAAACGTCCTTCGGAATACTTGTCCATACCTTCATCACCTGCTGCAAGCACTTCCGATTCAAGGGATTTGATATCCTTATATATCGCAAAAAGGTTATGAGGCAAAGCGCCGTAATCCGCTCTTTTGAATTTAAGTTCTATGGCACAAGCATATTCAGGTACACTATTACCGAGTTTATAAAAGCCGCAGGTAATGTCTATATATTTTTTCTTCCCCTCTGATTTATCATCATGACTTTCCCATTTGGTTTCCAAGTCAACATAGAATGTCTCTCCATGCAATACATACATATTTCCTATCGATCTGATTATCGATGCAAAATGCAGTTGAAAAGGCGCTTCATTTTCAATATCCTTCACAAAGGCCTTATTAATAAACTGCCACTTGAAAACCTTCCATGATTCGTTGAGGATTTCATCCATCCTTGACCGACAGTCATTTGAAACTAATTTTAACTCTTCCATGATCATTATGTTTTAAATGTTAATAGAATCCTTCCGTATCGGTTTCATAATAGGCAACCTGGCTCCTAAGGGCGATACCGCGCCTTTCCTTTCCGACAGCGCGATACGTGTCAGACTTCGAGAAATACTTTATCAGTTTCCCGTCCTCTATCCTTACCCTCAGTGTCCTGCCGCCCATTTCCTCTGCATTGATAGCGAGAAAATCGTTGAGGACATCGCATATCACGGCAGACGCCGACTTGCCCACTCTTATATCCGAGGCATACAGGACCTTGCCTTTCTCAATAGTCCACGGCTGAAGCTCCGCCTTTTCGAAAGGCGTCTCGGAAAGCCGGAACGCCGCCTCGAGACCGTCGTCAGAATTTCCTCCGATAAGATCTTCGTACTCTCTTTCCGTTATTATGCCGTGCTCATATACCAGGCGACCGTCGTCGTGGACGCGATAGACTCCGACAATACAGTCCACGACCTTGTCGAGGTCGATTTCAAGGAAATGCAAGTCCGGCTGTTCTCCAGTCCGCGTATACCAGCTGACAGGATATTCCTTCCTGAAGAAGAGTTCCTGTCTCTCTCCGCTACCACGGGCATCATGATACCTGACATATTTCGCCGTTTCGGGCAGGTTCAGACCGAACTCCGGGAAATCTTCCGACTTGGTCTTATATGCAGGCGTCTTCCTGAACGCTTCGACAGGGGTGAGCATATAGAACCTGCATTCGGAATATCCGCACGCGCCCTCTCCTTGCCGCTCCAGGAGGCTTTCGAGGAAATACAGGTCCTTATATATCCTGAACATCTTGCCCGTAAAGGCGTTATTGTCCTTGACAGACCTCAGCAGGATAGCGCAGGAACACAGGGGCTTTCCTTCCGCCTCGAATCCACACTCTATATCCACCTTTTTCCGACGGGCAGAATCGGGAAAGACATCGGTCCTGACGAAAAATCCTGTCTCTCCGGATGCCTGCCGCCTGATGATATCGGCAAAAAGCCGGCAGCACGAATCCCTGTCACAACCGTTCTCCACGGATATCGTATCACGGAATATCCTCCACGACTCGTTCAGGATCTCGGACATTCTGGTCGGCAGCGAGCAGTCCCGGGAAGGTTCAGTGTCTTGGGCGGAATCATCGTCACAGCCGGATCCGGACTGCTTCAGACCTTCATACCACCTGTCAAGATGCCCCTGCATCCACAATGCCCCGCCTACGGACTCCCCTGCCTCAGGCTTCGGATTGTCCTCCCCGTCAAACATGGATTCGCGGACAAAAAGAGGTAACGGAATCCTATCGCCCTCATCGAGACCGACATCCACGGATATTCCGATGATGAGCATCCGGACACCCATGGTTTCAAATGCTTCGACATACTGCACCGGCGACAGGAACTGATAGTCATCCTTGTAATCCTCACTTATCGAAAGCAAACTCGTCATTTCAGACATATCAAAAGTAATCGGAGATTCATCATGTTCGTCCTCGCCAATCATTGCCCTTAAATTGCTTGCGGCGTCGCCTTCCAGCCGGAAAGACAGCCTCCCTGTATCCTCCACATTACATTTGTACGCAAAGGCAGCAAGCCTGACATCGCAATACCTTCCCGGCCGGTATTTATCCTTATTGATATGATAGTCGGTGGCAAAGAAACTTATTTCACGGTCCTCGCCGAATTTCATGGTCACCACCGCCTCCTCATTGTTGTTCCATATCTCGATGTCGGTAATCTGTCCTTTCAGCAGTGCCCCCTCATCGGCAAACGGATATGCGGACACCAGTTCATTGGCACCGTTATCGTTGGTAAGGATAGTCATGTAGTGCACAGGACTTTCAGATATCGAATCCAAAAGTTCAGATGTCGGGCCCAGAAGTGTGAGCACATCCTTTGCCCTCAGTACCCCGCTGTTCAGTACGATTTCGTGGAGAGCACCGGCGACGCTTTCCTGTCCCAGCACTGTCTCCCAATGGCTGCCATGTCCTTGATCTTTCATTGCATATCGGTCTTAATGTCATTACGGTGCAAAACTATCCTTCACGGTGCCACACGGTGGCACTATACCAGCTTATCTTTACCGACAGAAAAGCGTGGGCGATCCCGGCGGCTGTTGAGGTCCTGACAAAACCTTTGATGCACGACAGGAATGCCCACGCAACGCGTAAGCAGACCTCATCTTTTGCATCAATTTGAAAGTGTCAGGTTCCAACAGGCAAGATGAAGTGTTGCGATATTTCAGTTCCTCAAATATAAGAAACTGTTTCGGGATTTTCAACCTCCGCCGTTCCTCTCCAGTGCCTTCCGGTATATTTCGCAGAGTTCCCGGCGGAGATGTTCGGGCGCAATGACTACGAGGTCTCTGCTCTGCGACAGGAGTTCCTGCTTGAAGTCGTATGTAATCTTGATTCTCAGGCGGATACGGAATTCCTCGTCATTGTCGACCAGCGTCTCCTGCGACGAATGCAGGGGAAAGGCCTCGTTATACCTGCCGGCCTTGGGAGAAAACGACAGTATAACCTCCTCGACCGGAAGTTCTTCCTTGGAATAGGCGCCTATGACATCCTTGAATTCCTTCTCCGGATCGATCGCGGGATTTCGCGTGAAACGCTCCTTCGTGACAATCAGGTCCCTGATGCGGTCGAGTCCCCAGCTCTTGATTTCGCCGGCATGACGGACATTCTCCCCTATCTCGACAGCCAGCAGATACCACCTGCCCCGGCCCTCCTTCAGGGCATACGGCATCACGCGGCGGAAACTCGAGACCGAATTGTTGAACTTCACATAGGTGAACTCCACTATCAGGCCGCGCTTTATCGCATGTATCAGCGGCGAGAGGAATCCGGTACCGCGGGGCTTCCTCTTCTCGGGAAAGACGAACGAGGCCAGTTCCTCCCTCGCATGGAGCGAAGTCATGAGGTCATACTGTTCCAATATCCTTTCTATGTCGGATATCTGGTCTTCGTCCTCCGGTATGTAATAGCCTTTTTCCTGTCTCGAATACTCGATGCTGATGTTCATGCCGGACCGGATCTCCCGCAGGTCGCGCAGGATAGTCCTCCTGGAGACGCCGATATCGCCGGTGTCGTCATAATACGCCAGCCCGTCCTCCACCTTGCGGACAAGCTCGGAGAGCGGAATGTACCTGTTGTTCCGTACCAGACGGATAATCAGCAGATAGCGTTGGATGTAACCTTGCTTTGACATAACCTAGAACTGAAAATATATGAACGCCTGGAGTCCGGCGCTCGAGAACTGGTAGAGTATGAACACTATCGCGACCACCACTATGGCGAGCACCGGGAGGGGCAGCAGCGCGAAGTTTATCCTGAAGCGGCGTTTCCAGCGCGACGGGAGCCAGTGTATCGCGAGTCCGAGCACGATCAGCGAGAAAGGTTTCCAGTACTCGGCACATATCTGCCCGGCGAGCTGGAGGTTCCAGTCGGAGCCTATGCGTTCCACCATGTTCCTGGCGGTGCGTATCGCCGTCTCGTTGGCCGTGGCCGGGTCGAGGTTGCTGCCGCTGCGGAAGAAAAGCCGCGTAAAGGTGATGAAGGCGAAGGTCTGTGCGACACCCCATATATATCCGGCCCTGCCGCAGCCCTTGCCGCCGAGCAGGCTGTAGACGGTCCGCACGAGGGTTCCGAGCCAGAGCACGGCAGCCCATACGGCAAGTATGTTCCATATCGGGGCATTCCAGGCCAGTGCCGCCGTGACGGCAGCGGCGCAGAGCAGGGTCATCAGGGCCATGCGCAGCCACCGGGCCATGTCCTTCCACAGCTGCCAGGCGACGAGTCCGATGCCGTTCAGTCCGCCCCAGATTATGAAGTTCCACGACGCCCCGTGCCACAGGCCGCCGAGCAGCATCGTAATGAAGCGGTTGATGTTGGATGTTATGACCTTGCGCGAGGAGGGACGCAGCAGCGCGAGCAGGGCGCACGCGGATGCCAGCACCACGAACACGAGCGATACCAGAAGGCTTCCGGAGAGCAGGGCGGCAATCAGCGCGAAGAGCCCTATCCACAGCCAGGTGCCGAAACTGGCCCTGCGGTTGCCGCCGAGGGGGATGTAGAGATAGGTCTTGAGCCAGCGGCTCAGAGACATGTGCCACCTGCGCCAGAAGTCCTGCGGATTGGAGGCCTTGTAGGGCGAGTCGAAGTTCTGCGGCAGGTAGAAGCCCATCATCATCGCTATGCCTATGGCTATGTCGGTGTAGCCCGAGAAGTCGGCGTACACCTGGAGAGAATAGCCCACGAGTGCCGCGAAGTTCTCGAATCCGGTGAACAGCAGCGGGTTCTCGAACACCCTGTCGACGAAGTTCACGGCTATGTAGTCGCTGAGTATCAGTTTCTTCGCAAGGCCGCTCATGACCCAGAACACTGCCAGCCCGAACTGCCTGCGACTAAGGGAGAACTTCCTGTAGATCTGCGGGATGAACTCGCTCGCCCTCACAATGGGCCCTGCCACGAGCTGGGGGAAGAAGCTCACATAGAAGCCGAAGTCGAGTATGTTGCGCACCGGCTTCACATCGCCCCTGTACACATCCACGGTATAGCTTATCACCTGGAAGATATAGAACGATATGCCCACCGGGAGCACTATGCTTCCGCTGCCGAACAGGTTCACCGCACGGAACTCCAGCCCCGTAAGCGAGCTCAGGGCGTCGGCGAGGAAGTAGGAATATTTGAAGTAGCTGAGTATCAGAAGGTCTATGAAGACGCTCAGCGCGAGCCAGGCCTTGCGCGCACGCGGGCTCGGACTGCGGTATATCCTGCCTGCTATCAGATAGTCCGACACTGTCACGAACATCAGTATCAGCACCGACAGTCCGCTTGTCTTGTAGTAGAACAGCAGGCTCGCGAGCAGAAGGAAAGCGTTGCGCAGCATCAGGCGGTTCCCGGCGAGGGCGAAACCGGCGTACACCAGTGCGAAGAACACCCAGAAGTGGAAGCTCGTGAAAAGCAGCGGAGAGGCCGGATCGAACGAGAATATCCTCCCCAGATACGACAGCACCTGCTCAATCATGTTCCTTCCTCCAGTGATAATAGTCGTAGTAGAGCAGGAAGGTGTCCGAAAGCATGGAAGCTACCCTTTCCGCACCGGCCGGGGTGAAGTGCACATAGTCCGAGCCGGCAAGGGGCGGATCGGATTCCACCCAGCGCACCATCGAATTGCGTCCGCCCATCGCGGAATACAGGTCCCAGTATGCGGCACCCGAGCCGGTGACGGCATTGCGCAGCGAATCCACGAACTCTCCTATCACGGGATACGAGGCGGTCACGCCGTTCACCCTCGTAGCCATGTCGGAGGGGCCGATGAAGAGTATCCTCACGTCCGGAGCGACCCTGGCAAGGTACGAAAGCTGCCTGCGTATGCGCGAGGCGTAGGCCGAAACGGCCTTGGTCGTGGAGCTGAAGGGTATGCTGTTGCCTCCGAACTGGAGCACCACGAGGGCGACGCCCTCGCTGCGGAAAAAGTCGGAGAGCATATCGGAAGGAATCGAGGTGAACACCTCTCCGGAGCAGCCCCTCATCGCAATGTTGTCCACTCTCACGCCCGTTTCGGAATCCAGCAGCACGCCGTAGATGTCGCCGCGGCCCTCGAGTGCAAGACTTGCGCTGAAGCTGCTGTCGGCGAGTTCGAACACCGTCCTGTGCAGGCCCGAGCCGGCAGGAATCACGGCCGTCCTCCCGGCGCATTCCGCGACAAGGGTGGAATCTCCCCCGCCCGAAAGCAGGGTGAGCCTGTCGAAGAAAGCCCTGTCCTCATAGTCGCGGCCTATCGCGGAGTAGCTCAGGACTAGAGCCGTGTCGAGCTTCACGACCTCTCCGAGCGGCCCGTAAGCTCCGTCCGGCGCCTTGTTGCCGTAGACCGTATATCTTTCCGTCCCGGCCGACGGGGTGCAGCGCGCCGTCAGTGTATAGACCTGCGAGGCCGGCATGAAACCCGGGCCGCTGCCGCCGAAGCGCTCCTGCAAGACCCTCCTGAAACCTGAACTTATCCTGTCCTCCTCTATCTGCGAGTCGCCGAAATGCACTATGCGCACGGGACTTACCCTGGCGCTGTCGAGCCTCTCGAACACTGGGTCAAGGTATTCCGGCCCTTCTGAGGGGAAGTATATGCGCGCGGGGTCGCTTCCTACAAACTCGGCGAAGTTGTCGCGCACAGCCTGCTCGGCCGCGAGCTTCCTTTTCTCCAGGAGCACGGCAGGATCTTCGGCCTCCGGCTCCTCTTCAGGCGCTATCACATCCGTGACCGAGGGAAAGCGCAGATGCAGCCCGGCAACCCTTACGCCTCCCGAAGGGAAGGCGGTGGAAAGAGCCGCGAGCAGCCCTATCACGCAGAAGAGGAACAGAACTATGCCGGAACGCCTCATCTGTCCTTCCAGACTTTAAGATATTCCTGGAGAGCCCACATTTCGTCCCTGTAGCGTGCGGCATGGGCGAAGTCGAGTTCCGCGGCAGACTTCTTCATCCGCTTCCTGTCGTCCTCTATCATCTTCTCGATCTGCGAGCGGGACATCGAGCGTATCACGGGATCCTGCAGCACCGCGGCAAGATCCGCCCGCACGAAGCCCTCCTTAAACGCGTCCCCGTCGCTGCGGCGGGAGTCATGTCCGAAGCCGACCGTGATCTTGCCCTTTCCGAGGGCGGAAGGATCGGGGATGAACACGGGATTGTCGTAGGAGTTCGCCGCGCTGAACCTGCCTCCCCTGGATGAGGACGACGAAGTCAGTTCGCTGGCGAGTACGTTCTGGCGCACCTCGACCTGCCTGGGGACTATGTGATGCGCCTTGTTGTACTCTATCTGCTTGGCACGCCGGCGGTTTGTTTCGCGTATCGTCTCGTCCATCGACCCGGTGACGGAATCGGCATACATTATCACGAGACCGTTGACATTGCGCGCAGCCCTGCCGGCCGTCTGGGTGAGAGCCCTGCCGGTGCGCAGGAAGCCCTCCTTGTCGGCGTCGAGTATCGCCACGAGCGACACAGAAGGGATGTCGAGCCCTTCCCTGAGCAGGTTCACCCCCACGAGCACGTCAAACAGCCCTTCCTTGAAGTTCTCGATTATCTCCACCCTCTCTGCCGTATCTATGTCGGAGTGTATGTACCTCACCCTTATCCCTATGCGGCGCAGATAGGCGTCAAGCTCCTCGGCCATGCGCTTGGTGAGCGTAGTGACGAGCACCCTCTCGTCGGCCTCCGCGCGCCGGCGTATCTCCTCCACGAGGTCGTCGACCTGGTTCTTCGTGGGACGCACCTCTATCGGCGGGTCGAGAAGCCCCGTGGGACGAACGACCTGCTCCACCACGAGCCCTCCTGACTTCTCGAGCTCGTAGTCCGCCGGAGTCGCGCTGACATATACGGTCTGCCCAGTGAGCTGTTCGAACTCCTCGAACTTGAGCGGACGGTTGTCGGCAGCCGCAGGGAGGCGGAAGCCGTAGTCTATGAGTATCGACTTGCGCGAATGGTCGCCGCCGTACATCGCATGTATCTGCGGCAGGGTCACATGGCTCTCGTCGATGAAGGTTATGAAGTCCTTGGGGAAGTAGTCCAGCAGGCAGAACGGCCTCTGCCCGGGCCTGCGTCCGTCGAAATAGCGCGAATAGTTCTCTATGCCGGGGCAGTAGCCCATCTCCTTTATCATCTCGAGGTCGTACTCCACCCTCTGCTTCAGCCTCTTGGCCTCGAGGGGGCGTCCGCTGTCCTCGAAGAACTTCATCTGCTCCACGAGGTCGTCCTGGATCATCGACACCGCCGCGGCGCTGCGTTCCTTCGTGGTCACGAAGTTGTTGGCCGGGTAGATGCTGATGCTGTCGAGCTCCTCCCCGCGCGCTCCCGTCACCGGGTCTATCAGGCATATCGAATCCACCTCGTCTCCGAAGAACTCTATCCTGACTGCCTCGTCGGCACCGCTCAGGAACACGTCCACCGTGTCGCCCCTCACGCGGAAGCTGCCGCGCCTGAACTCCGCCTCGGTGCGGTTGTAGAGCCCCTCGACGAGCCTGTAGAGCAGTCCCGTAAGGCTCCTAGTCTCGCCCCGGCACACCTCGACCGTCTGGGCGTGGAAGTCGTCGGGGTTGCCTATGCCGTAGAGGCAGGACACCGACGAAATCACCACGACATCCCGCCTGCCCGACAGCAGGGCGCTGGCGGTACTCAGGCGCAGTTTCTCTATCTGGTCGTTGATGCTGAGGTCCTTCTCGATATAGGTGTCGCTCGAGGGGATGTAGGCCTCTGGCTGGTAATAGTCATAGTAAGACACGAAGTACTCCACGGCGTTGTCAGGGAAGAACGACTTGAACTCGCCGTAGAGCTGCGCCGCAAGGGTCTTGTTGTGGCTGAGTATCAGTGCAGGACGCTGCAGGCGTTCGATGACGTTGGCCATCGTGAACGTCTTGCCCGAGCCTGTCACTCCGAGCAGCGTGACGTCGCCCACCCCCTCGCCGAGGGCCTGGCACAACTGTCTTATGGCCTCCGGCTGGTCTCCGGAGGGCCCGTAATCCGATTTCAGATTGAACTTCATCAGGGCAAATATAATAATATTACCCCGATCCGGCACCCGTCACGCAATTATATCTTGCCAGGCCGCATTGCGGATAATCCTTAATTTTTATGTATTTTTAAGCCGGAAAAAGCTAACCACAAGTAATAATGAAACCGGACAGAATACTGACTGCGCTCCTGCTGCTGTGCTGCGGGTGCATGTGCTGCAGCGCCGCACCGGGCGGCGTACGCGAACTTATTAACCTCAACCGCGGGTGGACCTACCTGCGGGGAGACCACCCGGGAGCGGAGCAGGTGGATTACGACGACTCGGAATGGGAGCACATAGGCCTGCCCCATTCGTTCAGCATCCCCTATTTCCTCTCGAGCGACTTCTACACCGGCTACGGCTGGTACCGCAGGACGGTAGACCTCTCGAATGCCGATATGCGCAAGGACATCTTCCTGGAGTTCGACGGAGTGTTCCAGGAGGCCGAGATATATGTCAACGGCAGCCTCGCAGGGACGCACCGGGGAGGCTACACCGGCTTCAGCGTGCGCATCACGCCCTACGCAAGGCCCGGGCACAATGTCGTGGCCGTGCGAGTGAACAACCTCTGGAGGGCAGATCTCGCCCCGCGCGGAGGGGAGCATGTATTCAGCGGCGGCATCTACCGCAATGTCCGCCTGGTCAAGAAGAATCCGGTACACATAGACTGGTACGGCACCTTCGTCACCACTCCGACGCTGGAAAGGCAACAGGGGCGTTCTTCCACGGTACGGGTACGCACCGAAGTGCGCAGCAACTCCGACGCGGCGGGAGAATACAGGCTTGAGATAAAGGTCGCAGCCCCCGACGGCCGCATCGTCGCCGAGAGGGACACCGCCTGCACGGTACCTGCCGGGGAATGCGTGATATTCGACCAGACGACCGCTGAAATACCGGGAATAGAACTGTGGTCACCGTCTGATCCAAAACTGTATGTGCTGGTTAGCGAACTCTACGAGGGACGACGCCTCGTAGACCGCGACGAGACATCCTTCGGATTCAGGTGGTTCCGCTGGACCGCTGACAAGGGATTCTTCCTGAACGGGGAGCACCTTTTCTTCCGCGGGGCCAATGTGCATCAGGACCAGGCCGGCTGGGGCGACGCGGTTACCGAGGAGGCAATGCGGCGCGACGTGCGCATGATGAAGGAGGCCGGTTTCGACATCATCAGAGGCAGCCACTATCCCCATGCTCCGGCCTTTGCCAGAGCCTGCGACGAGGAAGGCATGCTGTTCTGGTCCGAGACTTCGTTCTGGGGCACGGCCGGGCCGAAAGTGGACGGAGCATGGACCGCCAGCGCCTATCCGGTGAGGGAGAGCGACATCGAGGCCTTCGAACAGAGCGCGCTACAGCAGCTGACGGACATGATACGCATCAACCGCAACAGCCCCTCGATAGTGGTATGGAGTGTCTCTAACGAGCCTTTCTTCTCTACCGAAGAGGCCATGCCGGGAGTGAGAAGCCTTCTGGAGAAGCTCGTCGACCGCGTGCATGAGCTCGATCCCACGCGGCCTGCGGCAGTGGGCGGCGCGCAGCGTCCTATAGGCGAAGGGAGGATAGACCTGATAGGCGATGTGGCCGGATACAACGGCGACGGGGCGCGTATTCCCGATTTCCAGGCACCCGGAATACCGAGCGTCGTGACGGAATACGGCAGCACCACGGCGAACCGCCCCGGAGAGTATATCCCCGGCTGGGGAGACCTTGCACGGGACGAAGGCTGGAAAGGGCGCGAGTGGCGCAGCGGCCAGATAATATGGTGCGGCTTCGACCACGGCAGCATCTTCGGCGAGAACATGGCCACACTCGGCATAGTGGACTATTTCCGCCTGCCCAAGCGCTCGTGGTACTGGTACAGGAACGAATATTCCCACCAGGCTCCGCCCGAATGGCCGGTGGACGGAACTCCGGCCCGGCTGCGCATAGAGGCTTCCGAGACGGAAGGCATACTGGCCGACGGCACCGACGACGTGCAGCTCATAGTCACGGTGCTCGACAGGGAGGGACGCGAGCTGAGCAACTGCCCTGACGTGCGGCTGGAAATAGTTTCCGGACCGGGCGAATTCCCGACCGGACGGAGCATAGACTTTTCGGCCGACAGCGACATCTGCATACGCGACGGCAAGGCGGCGATTGCCCTGCGAGCGTACTATTCCGGACGGACCGTGGTGGAAGCCAGCTCGCCGGGACTCGAGTCCTCCCGCATAGAGCTCGAGTTCACAGGGGCTCCGCGCTACAGGGAGGGAAAATCGCCCCAGACGGAGTCCCGCCCCTATGTGCGCTTTGTCAGCAAGGCCGAGGCTGTCCGGTTGCAGTACTACGGCAAGGACAGCCCCGTCTTCGCCGGCACCTCGGCCCCCGGACATTCCGCCGGGCTTGCGGCGGACGGCGACACGGCAACTTTCTGGCGCCCCGCAGACGAAGACGCGCGCCCGTATGTGACGCTGGATGCCGAGCGCACCCTGAGCCTGCAAGTGGTGAAAGCCGTATTTGCCGGGGAGACACCCGGACATTTCGTGGTGGAGGCATCCGACGACGAGGCTGACTGGAAGAAAGTGGCCGATGTATCCTCATGGGAGAAAGACAGCTGGGAACTCTACCTCGAATCTCCAGTGAAAGCCCGCTTCGTCCGATTCAGCTTCCCTCAGACCGGCTCAGGCCAGGCACCGTCCGTGGCCGAGATAGAGGTCGGCGGCATTGTGGCGGATTTGTAGGATAAAGCAAGCCGGCCCGGGAATCACTTCCGGGCCGGCCTGCATGAATCTTCAGGCGGACATGCCTATCTTGCATATTCCGACAGAGGCTTCTTCGCAATCCTGTACTTGAAGCCGGCGCTGCCTATCCGTTCCGCCTTCTGTCCGGGAGTCACGGCCCCGCGGGAAACAGTCGCCTTGGTTCCGCGCATGCCGGAATAATCTTCCAGCACAATCTCTCCGGACCAGCTGCCGCTCCAGACATTCCCTATGTCGTCGATGCACTCGAAGGAGATATCATAGGTGCCGTCACCGTTGTTTGTGACTACGACATCTCCGTCAACGGCCGGAGCGAGCCCGTCGACCGAGGCTCCTTCGGAATCCATGCTGCGATAGTGGACATACGAAGTACCGTAGATATAGCCGTCTTCGACATATCCGGGTATGTATTCGCCCGGACCGGGCTCACCTTCACCGGCCGAGACATATGTTCCGGAAGGAATTCCGGCCTCGAAGCCGTCGTCCCCGGCGACAAGCTCGACCGTAACCCCGTCGCCGGGCACGGTAGAAGGAACTATGTTGAGCATCCAGGCGGCACCTGTTCCGTAATAGTTCCCCATATACAGTCCTTCCCCTGCAGCGCCGTCGAGATCAAGCCCGTAGTCACCGTCGAGTGTCGAATCATATATTCCCTGCACGGCAAGGCTGCCGCTGTAGGTACATTTTATGGAGACATCCTCGGCGGTGACAAGGTCGCACACCACGGTGTAGCTGCCGGGAACGGGATTTTCAGTGATCTCCATGCTTCCTGCCACGATATGTCCCGTAAGTTCGGTGTATCCGTCAGGCAGATATGAAGCATACGACCCCACAGGATATCCGAGAAAATCCATACCTGACGACATAGTGAACGCCTCGAGAGTGTTGTCGACATGGTAGGTTCCGGCAGACAGGTTCCCCTTCGGGTCATACGGCATATACACATCGAGGGTAAGCAGGGTTCCGGGAGGTACCAGATACCCTTCAGAGTCGACCTCCATATCCGTGAACTGCATAGTGACTGCCATGACTTCCGCGTTGTCCTCCACATATAAGGCCGAAGCGAGCGATGCCGTGAAGTCGACAGGCTCTTCGATCGGATCATATCCGGGCTCGGGCTCGGGCTCCTCGATTATGGCTGCGGGACCGGTATATGTGACATGGTGGGTAAGGCCCCTGTCGTCAGTCACCTTGGCGTCGAAAGTGTAGATATCGCCGTCCTTCGTAACCGTCAGGGCTCCGTCCACGAAGAAGGACTCCTCATTCTCGGGATCGTCGTAGTCATCCGAGTGATACTTGTAGTATTCGGAATACTGGGCGCAGGTGCCGGCCGCCGTAGAGCCTGAGGGATCGATAGGATAGACTCCGGCAGGGATTACCGGTCCCGTATCGGGAGCAGCGTACATATCGAACACATAATATATGCCTCCGGGCTGAGGGAACCCGCTTTCGCTCATCGGAATATCGCTGATGAATATGTAGAAGTTATCCTCGTCGTCGTTACCTACATTCTTGTAATACTCCATATAGAATTCCGGCATATCATACTCGTAGTCGTAGACCACCGCCGGCCCGGCATCCTGGGTTATGGTGAACGCCACCTTTTCGGTCATTCCGGGATATGTCACCGAAAATTCCGCCTCTCTCGGATCGGTGGTTTCATTCTCGGCCAGACTCACACGGATCGCCGAAGGCTCGACCTCCGTGCCTAAGACCCATTCATAGCTTCCGGCAGGGGTAACGCTGATCTCGGCGCCTTCCACGGCATTCTCCAGACTGTAGCCCACTACCACGTCTCCACCGGATGCAGGAGCGGTCAACTCCGTCTTTTCAAGTCCGATGACTGGCGGAGGTGTGATTTCAGGTTTGCGGCATCCGTCCACACACAACAGGACACCTATTCCCAACAGGGAATAAAGGGCATGATTCCTCATACGCAAAAGAGTTTTGATTGTTTGAAACAGTTTTCGGGTGTCAATATAGGAATTTTAATTCGATAGAGGTGAAAAAAGAGTTATATTTGATGCCATGGACAATCTTATAACAAAGGCGAGGGAGGTGGCCCTAGCGGCGCTCAAGGACGAGACCCGCTACGACGGGGTCCCGTTTATCGAGCATCCCGACAACGTGGCGAAAATCGTCGAGGACGAGATAGGCCTGCCGGAGGCGTGCGTCGCCGCCGTATACCTTCACGAGGCCACGAGAGTCCACAGGGATATCGATATCGGCGCATTCCCTGCGGACGTGCTTGAACTGACCGAGGGTCTCAACAGGATTTCGACGATAAAGCCGAAGGACACGAGGCTCGAGGCCGAGAACTACAAGCGCCTGATAGTCCAGTATTCCACCGACCCGCGCGCGGTGGTCATCAAGATTGCAGACAGGCTCGAAGTGATGCGCCGCCTCGGGATGTTCCCCAAGGGCTCGCGCGACCAGAAGCTGCTCGAGACCATGATGCTCTACATGCCCCTCGCCCACCAGCTGGGGCTCTACAACATCAACAACGAGCTCGGCAACATCTGCCTGCGCCACACCGACCCGGAGCAGTACCGCACAATCACCAACAAGCTAAAGGCCACCGAGAAGGACCGCGAGAGGCTGACTGCGGAGTTCATACGGCCGCTGGAGAAGAAGCTCTCCGAAGCCGGCATCAGATACAAGCTGAAGATACGCACCAAGAGCGCATACTCGATATACCGCAAGATGCAGGCGCAGAAGGTGCCTTTCGAGGGCGTATTCGACGTATTCGCGATACGCTTCATAATCGACTGCGACGAAGACCCCACGGTGGAGAAGGACCTCTGCTGGAAGGTCTACTCGTTCGTTACCGAAGAATACGAGCCCGATATCTCGCGACTGCGCGACTGGCTCACCACGCCGCGCCCCAACGGCTACGAATCGCTGCACATAACGGTCAAGGACCGCCGGGGCAACGCCCTCGAGGTTCAGATACGCACAAAGCGTATGGACATCGAGGCGGAGAGCGGCAACGCGGCGCACTGGGCCTACAAGGGCATAAGGCACGAGGCCTCGATAGACCGCTGGCTCCAGAGTGTGCGCGACTCCCTGGAACATCCGCTCAGCGCCGGCCCCGAAGACATGCCCGCGCCTCCCAGCAAGGAGATATTCGTATTCACCCCGACGGGAGAGCTGAGGATACTGCCTGCAGGAGCGTCGGTGCTTGACTTCGCCTTCAACATACACTCCAACCTCGGCTGCCGCTGCACCGGCGGACGCGTCAACGGCAAGAGCGTGCAGATTAAGGAAAAGCTGCGCACGGGAGACGTGGTTGAGATAATAACGGGCAAGAACCAGAGGCCGAGCCGCGACTGGCTGGGCTGGGTCGTAAGCTCCAAGGCGAGAACCAAGATAAAGCAGGAACTCGACGCCGAGGAGCGCAAGGCTGCCGCCGAAGGACGCGAAATCCTCGCTCGCAGGCTCAAGAACTGGAAGCTGGAACTCCCCGACGAGGCTCTGCAGGATCTGATGAAGAACTTCAGGTACTCTTCCGAGATGCAGCTCATGGCCGATATATCACGGGAGACCGTGGACATCAACGACATAAAGTCCTTCATAGTCCAAAGGCAGGAGGAGAAGGAGAGGGCCGCGCAGGACAGTTCCGCTCATAAGGAGCAGGCCGCGACCGTCCAGAGCGGGAAGGTCTACTCGGGCGATGCCGACGACATACTCGTTATCAACGCCAAGAACGTGCGCGGGCTCGACTACAAGCTCTCGAAATGCTGCAATCCCGTGTTCGGCGACGACGTGTTCGGCTTCGTCACGAGAACGGAAGGGATAAAGATACACAGGATTTCCTGCCCCAACGCGGCGAGGCTGCTCGAGAAATACCCCTACCGGATACAGAAGGTCGTATGGCAGGACAGCACCTCCAGCGGCAACTTCCTCTGCACTCTCGCCGTGCTCGCCACCATGGAGGCGCCCATACTCTCGCGCATAATGGATGTCATAGGCCGTTTCAAGGTGTCCATGCGTTCGTTCAATGTCAAGGAGAACGCCAAGAAGGGCCTCTATGAGATAAGCATCAAGCTGCTCGTCCCTTCCAACAGCGAACTCGACAAGGTAATCTCCCAGGTCGCCGCCGTCAAGGGCATAACCAAGGTACACAGGATATGAGCAAGGACACACAGCTGCTCGACAGCTTCGAAAAGACGCTTCAGCTCGGTCTCGAGAGGATCTGCGAGGCTGCCGGCCTGCTGGAGGGAGGCCTGCTGCAGAGCGACGACATAGACTCAAAGTGGGAGGAATATATAAAGGACTACGTGGCAGACGCCGTGCAGAACTTCAACGACTACCCCGAGGCAGCCCTCGCATGGGCGGGATTCCTCGGAATGGGCGTAGCCCACAACTGGGACGACAGCTGGACCCTCCACCGCCACGACGTCTACAGGGACTATTACGGAGCAAGGGGCTGGGACGACATGGACGAGCACATACTGCGCGGCGTGCTCGGTCTCAACCTCGATTCTCCCGAGGCGAAGAAGATTTCCGGCACACTGCAGAGCTGCGCCCTCGCCACGCTCGGGCTGATAAGCCACGAGGGCATCGAGCCGCAGACCGCGACGGGCTTCTACGCCCTCACGAGGAGCTATTCGGTGTTCTACAGGATAGGAGAAGGCATCGAACTGCGGCGGTTGGGATACAAGAAGGAAGCAGTAGACCCGGCATCGTTGAAATAGGCAGTCACAGGCCGGATTTCCACTGAAAGAAGTCATTACCTGCGGGCAGCCCTGCTGCGCCTGTCGAGCTCCGCGCGGAAGCGTGCGGCATTGCGGTTGTGCTCAGAGAGCGTGCGCGCGAAGACATGCGTGCCCGAGAAGTCGGCATTGGCGCAGAAATAGAGGTTTCCCCTGCCCCTCGGTCCGCCGTAGTCGGGATTCAGCACGGCCTCGAGCGCGGCCTTTACCGGGACGCAAATTGGCCCGGGAGGAAGGCCTGCATGCCTGTAGGTATTGTAAGGAGAGTCTACCTGAAGGTGCTTGTTGAGTATGCGGCTGAGGCTGTAGTCGAAGCAGTAGGCCACTGTGGGGTCGGCCTGGAGCGGCATCCCTATCGCAAGACGGTTCAGATATACTCCCGCAATGAGAGGCATCTCGGCCTGGGCATTTGACTCCGCCGTCACTATGGACGCCAGTATCCCGACCTCCCTCCTGTCGAGGCCGACTTCTTCCGCCTTGCGGAGGTTCTCCTCGGTCCAGAACGCGTCGTAGGCCCGCTTGAACCTGTCGAACACATCTTCCACACCGGCAGTCCAGTATATCTCGTAGGTCGCAGGAACTATCAGGTTGAACACATCCTCCGGACTGAAGCCGTAGCGTGCAAGGAAGTCCCCGTCATCCATGGCCCTGCGCACCGATGCGGAGTCGAGCAGCAGCTGGCTCGAAATCTTCGCGGCGATGTTGCCCTTGAGGCGCAGGTTCCCGGAAAGGGTCAGGCTGACCGGAGTCTGCCAGCCGTTGTTGAGCATGCGCGCCACATATACGCTGGAAGAGGACTCGTCCACGGTATAGTGTCCGGGCTGCATGAACTCGAAGACCCGCTTGTCTTCGAAGGCACGCTCGAGGCTCCTGCGGCTGCGTACTCCCGTCCGGGAGTCTATGGTATCCAGCACCGCCGACGCATCCTCGCCGGGATAGACGAACAGTTCCGCACTGCGGGAGAAATTTCCCCTGCGGTTGTCCTGATACCAGCGCGCGCAGAGCACGGCGGCACATATTGCCGCAACGGCAGCGCCAACACACGCCGATATGGCGCAAATCCGCTTGAGAGACATCACTTCCGGAGATTTACGGTATCGCCTTCTTCAAGGACCAGCCCCGACAGGGCAGGATTCATCTTCAAGAGCGACTTCATCCTGACGCCGAAACGCTGGGATATGCTCCACAGGGTCTCGCCCTCAGACTCCACCACATACTTGGACACGCCCTTGGGGCCCTGGGTCTTCTTCCTGGCCAGATATACGATCTCGCCGCCCTCGAATGCGCACGGCGCGGAAAGGTCGTTGAAGCGGAGGAGCTCCTTCGCAAACAGGCCGTTGGCCCTGGCGATAGCGTCACTCGTCTCTCCCTCGACCGCATATATGAACGGAACCCCGTTCTGCTCATATATGGTATGGATCGGGGCGAGCTCGACGGTCTCGCTGTAGTCTATCTCGGGACGCGCCTCCGGAAGCACGGCAATAACGGGAGACTCGAGCTCCGAGGGAGTCTTTTCAGGAACCTTGACATTGCGGTCGTAACGGTAAAGCTCGTAATCCTCTATGAGGTCTATCAGCTTGTCGGCATAGAGAGGGTCGGTGGCGTAGCCGGCCTTCTTCAGGCCTTTCGCCCAACCCTTATAGTCGCGCCTGTCGAGGTCGAACAGGCTCTTGTAGCGGTCGCGCGAACGGAGGAAGTCGGAATGGTCGCGGAACGACGCCTCGACATTGGAATATACCCTGAAGCATTCCCCGCGCCTGTCGTCGTCCTGGTACATCTTCTTGCCGCGCCAGTCGTTATGGCATTTTATACCGAAATGGTTCTTGCCCTTGACCGCAAGCTCCGACTGTCCGTAACGGGACTCCAGCAGGCCCTGCGCGAGGGTGATGCTGGCCGGTACGCCGGTACGCTTCATCTCCTTGACGGCAATATGGGCATACTTGTCTACATATTCCCGCCTGGGATCGGTGTCGGCCGACGCTGCAACAGACAGCGTTACGGCGAAAATCATCAGGAGCAACTTTTTCATCGGCGCTAAGATACTAAATTTCGAAAACATCCCCGTCCCGGGCCGCGACCGTATCCGGGAATATCTGCCTGCACTCCTGCACGAAGGCGTCGAAATCCTTGACACGGGACGAATAGTGCCCGATCAAGAGTCTGCGCACGCCTGCATCGAGCGCACACCGTGCGGCGTCCAGGGTGGTGGAATGATGATGACATGCGGCCTTGTCCGCCAGTTCGGCGGGATAGGTAGCCTCATGGTACAGGGTATCTACACCCGAGAGCCACCCTGCAAGCCGGGGCATGGGTTCCGTATCCGAACAGTAGGCGTATGAAGGCGGCACCGGATGCCTCTCGGACGCTATGCCGTCGAAGCGGTAGCCGTAGCACTCTATCTTGTGGGCCAGAGGGAATGCCGTCACGGTCAGGTGCTTGGAACTGTGGACAGTCTCCGGTTCCCGGCACTTCACCGCAGTGAACACGAGCTTATAGCCCATACCCTCTCCGAAGAACGATTCGTAGAACTTCAGCACCGAACCGAGGGCCTGGGGACCGTAGACATACAGGTCGGCGGTCCGGCCGTACAGGGCCATGGAGCCGAGCAGGCCGAACAGGCCGAACATATGGTCGCCGTGTATGTGCGTTATGAACACGGCCTCGATCTTGAGGAACGACACGCCTGCCTTGCGCAGCTGCTGCTGGGTACCCTCGCCGCAGTCGATAAGGAAGAAGCGCCCCTCGGCGCATAGCACCTGGGCGCTTGGATTCCTATCAGAAATGGGCATGGCCGAAGCCGTGCCCATTATCTTCAGAGTGAATTTCATATCGGACTACTCGCCCTTCTCGAGCTTCTCCTTCAGGGACGCGAGGACATCGAGGTCGCCGAGAGTCGCCTTCTCCACGTTGGCGTTGACCCTCTTTACGGCCTTCTTGGTGTTCTCTGCCTCTACAGCTGCGGCCTTTTCCTTTACCTCGGCATAGGTGCGCAGGTGTGAGAGAAGGATGCGGCGGGTAGAACGGCGGAGCTCGACAACCTTGAACTCAAGGGTTTCGCCCGTCGTTGCCGGCTTGCCGTCTTCCTTGACGAGCTCGCGGGTGAATGCGAAGCCTTCGGCACCGCCCTCGAGGGTGATGTTGGCACCCTTGTCGGACATTGAGGCTATGGTTCCTGTAACGGTAGAGCCTACGGGGAACTTGGCCTCGATCTCATCCCAGGGGTTGGGGGTGAGCTGCTTCAGGCCGAGGCTGAGCTTGTGGTTGGCCTCGTCGAAGTCGAGGATCTGCACGTCGATCTTGTCGCCGGGGCTTACCAGCTCGGAAGGATGCTTGATCTTGTTCCAGCTGAGGTCGCTGATGTGGATGAGTCCCTCAACACCGTCCTCAAGCTCGGCAAATACGCCGAAGTTGGTGATATTGCGTACGACTGCGGAATGCTTGCTTCCGACAGGATATTTCTCGCGGATGTTCTCCCAGGGGTTGGGGGTGAGCTGCTTCAGACCGAGAGAGATCTTGCGAGCCTCGCGGTCGATAGAGAGCACCTGGGCCTCCACCTCGTCGCCGACCTTGAGGAACTCCTGGGCAGAGTGGAGCCTGGGAGACCATGACATCTCGGACACATGTACGAGACCCTCCACACCCGGCTCGATCTCGACGAATGCACCGTAGTCTGCGATAAGGATGACCTTGCCCTTGACCTTGTCGCCGACCTTGAGGTCGGGGTTGAGGTTGTCCCAAGGATGGGGAGTGAGCTGCTTCAGACCGAGGGCGATCCTCTTCTGCTGCTCGTTGAAGTCGAGAACTACGACCTTTATCTTCTCGTCGAGCGAAACGACTTCGTCGGGGTGGTTGATCCTCCTCCAGGAGAGGTCGGTGATATGGATGAGACCGTCGACACCGCCGAGATCCACGAATACGCCGTAGTTGGTGATGTTCTTGACCACACCCTCGAGTACCTGTCCCTTCTCGAGCTTGCTGATGAGCTCGGCCCTCTTCTGCTCCTGCTCGGCCTCGAGCAGAGCCTTGTGGGAAACGACTACGTTGCGGAACTCCTGGTTGATCTTGACGATCTTGCAGTCTATGGTCTGGTTGACGAACTGGTCATAGTCGCGGATAGGCTTGATGTCGATCTGCGATCCGGGGAGGAACGCCTCGATTCCGAACACGTCCACGATCATACCGCCCTTCGTGCGGGTCTTCACGAAGCCCTTCACAACCTCGTCGTTCTCGTAAGCCTCGTTGACCCTGTCCCATGACTTGAGCGTGCGGGCCTTGCGGTGTGAAAGCACGAGCTGGCCCTTCTTGTCCTCGGCAGACTCGACATATACCTCGACCTTGTCACCTACCTTGAGGTCGGAATTGTAGCGGAACTCCGAAACGGGGATCACACCCTCGCTCTTGCCTCCGATAGAGACAACAACCTCGCGCTTGGTGACAGCGGTAACGACACCCTCGACAACCTCGTTCTCCACGATCTTGGAAAGGGTCTTGTCGTAAGCCTCCTCGATAGCCTTCTTGTCGGCGTCTCCGTATACGTCGGAACCCTCGAAGGCATCCCAGTCGAAATCCTCGGGCCTTACAGACGCGTTGAGGGCAGGCTTGGCGTCAGCCTTGGGCTCCTCGACCCTGCGTTCTATCTCTGAAACGACCTCGGCTGCGGGAGCCGTAGCCATGACGGCCTTGATGCCTTCCTTTGCGGCATCCTCGGTGTCGAACTCCCCGCTCACGCCGATTTCACGGTGATTGGCGGCCTTGAGGTCGAAATGATACTTTCCGTTTGACTCCGAAAGGCCGTACTGACCCTCTTCGGAAGCGTTCTTCTTGACGGACTCCACTCCGCTCTCGCAGGCAGCGAGAGTAGTGTAGGCCTCGGAGTTGAGGATAACCTGACCCTCGTCGCCGATGAGGCTGAAATGGAACTGCCCGTCCTTTGCCTGATTGATAACAAATTTACCCATTTGAAAAATGAACCAAATTAGTAGTTGAACATTATGTCACAAGCCCTCCGGCGCACTGCCGGATTTTGGGCGCGCAAATATAGTAAAAAACTGATTACAAACAAAATAATTTACCGGAATCCTCGCCCGGGGCTCAGAGCATCCTCTTCTTCTTGAAGAAAAGCCACACCGACAGCACGAGCAGCAGCATCAGAAGCACCACGCCTATCCACGCCCACCACCTGTCCGACAGGGGAAGGGCCACGTTCATGCCGTAGAAGCTGGCGACCAGCGTGGCAGGCATCAGCAGCAGGGACACGAAGGTGAACAGCTTCATTATCCTGTTCTGGTCGAGGTTGATTATACCGACCACGGTATCCTGCATGTACTCGAGCCTCTCGAAAGTGAAGCTGATGTGGTTTATCAGCGAGGCTATGTCCTGGAGTATGATCGAGAGGTCGGAGCGCAGGTCCGGATCCTTGGGACAGGTCTTGCTCTTGAGCAGGTTGGACACCAGGCGCTGCTTGTCGACTATGTTCTCGCGCACGTTCATCGCATTCTGCTGGAGCTGGTTGATGTCCAGCAGGAAGTCCTCGTTGATATCCTCCTTCTGGTTTATGCGCTTGCTGAAACGGGTAACGTCCTTGGAAATCAGCTCCACTATGTCGGCGTCGAGGTCGACGCGCTTGTCCATGATGGCCACGAAGATCGTGAAGCCGTCGGGATACTGGTCGGGAAGTGCCTGTATCTTGAGCTGGAGCATGTCCAGGGAACGCAGCGGCATCTCCCTGATAGTCGTAAGTATCTTGCCGGCAAGTATGAACGATACCGGATCCATAAGCATCTCGTCGTCTGCGGGGGAAAGGAAGTTGGTGTTGGCGAAGATTGCGCCCCCCTCCTCGAAGAAGCGTGACGAGCTCTCGATCTCCTCGGCCTCGTCCCTGCTCTGGATCTCCGTCCCGAGGAAGGTCTCCACAGACCTCTTCTGTTCTCCTGTAGGCTGCAGCAGGTCTATCCACAGGACATCCTCCCTGCTTACAGAAGCAAACTCCGTTTCGGACTGACTGGATACGATATCAGAGCCTCGCCTATAGAAAAACTTTATCATGATGCCCTCCTTTGCTTGTCCCGGAACATTGACGGAGCGTCCGGCGGGCAAAGATAAAAAATATTTTTCATCCTTGCGACATTTTCGGCCGTCTTGCGCAGCGGAAAAGACAGGGGCGCGCCGGAAATCCCGGCACGCCCCTCAAAATCGCTCGGAGCCGCAGCCTACAGGGCCCTCCAGCCGGAGGTGGCGACCTTCTCTGCGGGCTTCGGGTCAGGCTTCACCGTCATGGACGATGTCGACATGCCTCCGGTCATATCCGTAAGGTTCTCGGGGCCTTCGTAAGAGACGGCGATCTCGTGGCCCTTGTCGGTCGTGAACACGCCGGACATCTTAAGCACGCCGTCCTTGATCGATACGGACATGTCGCCGTCGACGACCATTCCTATCCTCACGAGGGAACCGCTCTCGTCATATTCGCTCAGATATGTTCCGACAGGCATCTTCATCCCGTAGTAGTCCATGACGAAACCGGGAAGATAGGTGTAGTTCGCATAACCGTTCTCCCAGTCGTGGTTGGGTGTATAGGTTCCCGAATAATCGCCGCCCGCGACATCGAAGAAGAGTTCCGCGTTGAAGATATATCCGGCACCCAAAATCCAGCCGTCCTCGTCGAGAGGGACGCTATAGAAAGTCATGGTGTAGTCGTTGTACACTCCGTCACCGGGATAGATGCCGCCGCTATGGCCGGTCAGTACCTCGTTCATGTCGGAATCGAAATGGATGTAGCCGTCCGTGAGGTCGACGAACTCGAGCTGCCCCTTGAAAGTGCCGCGCACCTTGGAGCCCTCGCCGTCCGCTATCACAAGGTCGGCCGTAATGTCGTATTCGCCGTCCTCGAGGCCGACGGTGACGGTTCCGGACTCATATCCGATGCTCATCCAGCCCTCTTCGGTGCTAATCGCCCAGATGCTTCCGTAATCACCGCCGAGCAGGTCGAACGCTCCCTCGGCCTCTTCCTTGAGGGTATATGTTCCGGGAGCCAGCACGACGTTCTGCATGTCCGGACCGTCGCCGACCTCGGACTTCTCGGTATAGAGGTAGAGCCTGAGCAGTTCGCCCTCGCCGTAGGGCATGGCGGAATATTCATCGAGGCCGGCGTTGCAGAGCGACAGGACTATCAGGTCAGAGTCGAGAGCCCCGTCATAGCCGAAATACCATGCGAGAGTGGCGGTAGAGCTGACATTGCCGAGCAGGTCGGACTCGGTCGTGAACTCGAGCACTGCAGGCCCGGCCATAGCGGCATCGGCATTCGACGCCGCAGCGTATATCTTGTAGGATGTAGCCGATACGAGGCCGCTGACCTCTTCGGTAACGGCACCGGCAGAAACATCCAGGGTCTTTCCTTCGGCGAGAATCTGAGAAACGGACGGAGCCTCCTCGTCAGATTCGAGGCAGATGTAGGCGATTTCGTCAGCATCCGTAGCCTCTGCGGTAAACGTAAACGTGGTGAAGTCGGCCCTGACAGCGGTGAGTTTGACAGTCGGCGCAGGAAGCGACTTCTGACAACCGGTCACAAGCACTGCAGTAGCAGCGATGACCGTCACAAGATAAGATAACTTTTTCATGTGATTATTGATTAAAGGTAACACTGCCATAAAGTTATTAAAAATATTAATTATGGCAAGCGTCCTTTGGATTTTTACGGTCTGAACTCGTGCCGGCCCAGAATGGAGCGGCCGAGGGTGAGGCTGTCGGCGTATTCGAGGTCGTCGCCGAAGCCGAGTCCGCGTGCGAGCGTGGTGACTTTCAGGTCATTCCTGCCGAGAGAGGCGATCTGCCTGTAGATATAGAAAGAAGTGGTCTCCCCTTCCACGTCGCCGCTGAGCGCGAGTATCACCTCCATGGGGGTTTCCGCGCCGCGGAGTCGCTCCAGCAGAGCCGGAATGGCAAGGTCGGAGGGAGCGATGCCGTTTATGGGAGAGATGATGCCGCCGAGCACATGGTACACGCCGTGATACTGTCCGGTATCTTCGATACTCATCACGTCCCTGACGCTCTCCACCACACAGATCTGAGTATGGTCGCGCCGCGCGTCGGAACATATCGGGCATGTCTCGTCATCTGAAATCATATTGCATACCCTGCAGTACTTCACCTCGTCGGTAAGGCGGTCTATGGCCGAGGTGAAATGGTGGACATTCCCGGAAGGCTGTCCGAGCAGGTGCAACGCCAAGCGCAAGGCGCTGCGGGAGCCCACCCCCGGAAGGGAGCCTATGGCTTCCACAGCGTCTTTCAACAGCTTGGACGGATATTTGTTTCCGGTCAAGGAACTACCTTGCTTTTCCGTTTGAACCGAGAACGTTCTTGATCTTCTCGATGTACATCTCCTTCATCTCCTCGCGCGCGGGCTTGAGATACTGACGGGGATCGAAATGGCCGGGGTTCTCGGCAAGATGCTTGCGCACTGCGGCGGTCATCGCGAGACGCGAGTCGGAGTCGATGTTGATCTTGCACACTGCGCTCTTGGCTGCCTTGCGGAGCTGCTCCTCGGGGATGCCGACAGCGTCAGGCAGCTTGCCGCCGTACTGGTTGATCATGTCCACATACTTCTGGGGAACAGATGACGAACCGTGGAGTACGATAGGGAAGCCGGGGAGCTTCTTCTCGATAGCCTTGAGCACGTCGAACGCGAGCGGAGGAGGGACGAGACGTCCGGTCTGAGGGTCGCGGGTGCACTGCTCGGGCTTGAACTTGTATGCGCCGTGAGAGGTTCCGATAGAGATTGCGAGAGAGTCGCAGCCGGTCTTCTTCACGAAGTCCTCGACCTCCTCGGGCTTGGTGTAGTGGGATACCTCCGAAGCCACCTCGTCCTCGACGCCTGCGAGCACGCCGAGCTCGGCCTCTACGGTCACGTCATACTTGTGCGCATACTTCACGACCTTCTTGGTGAGGGCCACATTCTCTTCGTAAGGGAGTGAAGAGCCGTCGATCATCACAGACGAGAAGCCGAAGTCCACGCAGCTCTTGCAGAGCTCGTAGCTGTCGCCGTGGTCGAGGTGAAGCACGATCTGGGGCTTCTTCCAGCCGAGCTCCTTGGCATACTCCACCGCTCCCTGCGCCATATAGCGGAGAAGGGTCTGGTTGGCATAGTTGCGGGCTCCCTTGGACACCTGAAGGATGACCGGAGACCTCGTCTCCACGGCCGCCATTATGATAGCCTGGAGCTGCTCCATATTGTTGAAGTTGAACGCAGGAACGGCATAGCCGCCCTTTACGGCCTTGGCGAACATCTCGCGGGTGTTCACAAGTCCAAGATCTTTGTAAGAAACCTTCATAAATCTGAGAAAATTATGATTAAAATAATCCGTTTTCGGCAAAACCGCACAAATTTAACTATTTTTGTATAAATACGTATGCAAATGACAGGCAAAGTCATCATATTTTCCGCACCTTCCGGCGCCGGCAAGAGTACCGTCATCGGGCACCTCCTGAAGCTCCACCCGGAGTTCGAATTCTCGGTTTCCGCGACCTCGCGGGAGCCGCGCGGAACCGAACGCGACGGGGTGGAATACCACTTCATCTCCGCCTCACGTTTCCGGGAGCTCATAGCGCAGGACGCCTTCGTCGAATACGAGGAGGTCTACCGAGACCGTTTCTACGGCACCCTCAAGAGCGAGGTGGAGCGCATCTGGGCCAAGGGCAATGTCATCATATTCGATGTCGATGTCAAAGGCGGGGTAAACCTCAAGAAATATTTCGGAGACAAAGCAATGTCGGTACTTATACTCCCCCCGAGCATGGAAGTGCTCGAACGGCGCCTGCGCGGACGCGGCACCGACAGCGAGGAGGCGATACGCGAGAGGCTCGGCAAGGCGCAGTCTGAAATAGAGTTCGCAAGGGGCAGGTTCGACCGCGAGATAGTCAACGACAGGCTCGAGGACACGTTCCGCGAGGCCGAAGCGGCCGTAAACGGCTTCCTCGGAGAATAAGGCGGCCGCCAGAACCGCATCAAAGCTACAGGGACATGCGCATAGCCGTCTACTCGGGATCTTTCGACCCGCTGCACATAGGGCACAAGGCCATAATGGAATACCTCACGCAGACGAGCGACTTCGACTGGGTGTATCTGGTGATTTCGCCCCAGAACCCGTTCAAGGACAAGGACAAGGCACTGAACGCCGTGCAGAGGTACCGGGCCGCGGTAGATGCCGTACGCAGACACCCCGAGCTACATGTCTGGGTAGACGACATAGAACTCGAGATGCCGGCCCCGCACTACACGATACGCACCCTCGACGCGCTCAAGAAGCGCGAGCCGGACAACGACTTCACTCTGGTGGTGGGAGCGGACAACCTGCAGGGCATAACCGGATGGAGAGACGCTCCGCGGATACTCAGCGAATACGGTGTGGTGGCATATCCCCGCAGGGGCTACGACCTCGAAGCTCTGCGCAGGGGGCTCCTGGCCCGGTGCCGCAACTTTCCGGCGCCCTATGTCCTCGACTCGTCAAGCATCTATCCCGACCCGGGAAGCATCAGCCTCGAAGACCTCGGCAGCATGTACCATATCGAGATAATAGACGCGCCCATAATAGACATATCCTCGACCGAGATCCGTGAAAGGCAGGCCGCAGGCGAGGACATGTCGGAATACCTGATGTAGCCTTAGTATAACTGTTCCTGCTTCATCCCATATATTCTCCGTGCATCCCTGGAGGCGTTTACCCGTTGACCAGCCTCCAGGGAGACATCCAGGGAAACACACTGGGAGACATACACGGAGAATGCAACGGACAGCGATAAGGCAGACATCTTTACGGAGAAACATTTTAATTACTTTAAGTTAAATTATCGACAGGTATGAAAAGATCATCATCAGTTATCTGCGGCCTGATCGCCGCATGCCTCCTTGCCTCGTGCAACGGCAGGGGGCCCCAGACTCCAGGAGACGGCACCGTCGACCTGAGCGGATCGGGAACAGGATGTTCCAACTGCTATCTCATCGGGAAGGAGGGCAGGTACTCGTTCGACGCCACCGTGATGGGCAACGGCAAGGCCGTCGAGGGGCTTGACGCACCCTCGGCGCTCAACCCTGCCGGGGCCAAGCTCGTATGGCAGACCTCGAAAGGAATGATAGAAGATGTCAGGTTCGAGGACGGAAACATCAGTTTCGAGGCCACCGGAGCGAACGGCAACGCCCTGTTAGCCGCGCTCGACGCCGACGGCAATATAATCTGGAGCTGGCACATATGGTTCCCCGAGCAGCAGCCGTCCACGATGACCACCAAGACCGGATATGAACTTATGGACATGAACCTCGGAGCCATGAGGCCCGAGTTCGACTCCGACGACGACGTGAAGCCCTACGGACTGCTTTACCAGTGGGGCAGGAAGGATCCGTTCACGAACGCTCCGACCCGCACCGGTGACACCCAGACCGTCGGTGCGACAGTCTATGACGCCGACGGCAACGAGGTGGTTTTCGGGAGTTCGTCAATGACCTCCACCGAGCAGAACACCATAGCGTTCTCTATCGCAAACCCTACCGTATGCATATCGAACATGGCCCAGTACTACACATCGAAAGACTGGCTCGAAGCCTCGCAAGGCAACGACGCACTCTGGGGCAATCCCCTCGGATATGAAAGGGACGAGGACAACGCCTATCCCAACAAGGGCAGCAAATCGTATTACGACCCCTGCCCTGCAGGCTACAGGGTACCGCCAGCCGATGTATTCAGGAGCTTCACGTCCAGCGGCGGCTACACCGAGAGTTTCGACAGTGTCGACGCCTACGACATAAGCGGAGACGGGCAGATAGGAGAAGAAGACTACAACTGCGGCTGGATGTTCAATATGGAGTCCGGACACTCGTTCTTCCCCGCGGCGGCACGCTACGACGGAAGCTACGCAATGCTCTACGGCTCGGTAAGCGGCCTCTGGGGCTCATATTGGAGCAACTGCCCCTCATATGTCACAGGCAGTGGAGGGCTCGGCCATGCATGCCTGTCGTTCAGCAAGCAGGCCCGGGGCTATACATTCTCTCCCTCGGCAGGCGGAAGCAAGGCCGACGCATATTCGGTACGCTGCATAAAGGAGTAGCTTCCTAGATTCGGCATAATATAATAATGATACGGAAGCGGCCGGACCCCATGGCGGGACTCCGGCCGTTCTTCTTATTTATTACACCGGCCCGGACGGCCGGATGATATACGCGCCTATTCCACGAAAGCGACTATCTCGCCCTTCACGACATCCTTGCCCTGGGGCGCGGTGACCGCGACGATGCGTCCGTCGACGGCAGGCACAATCTCCTCCATGCCGTAGTAAGTCTGCACATAGCCGCAGGCCTTCCCAGCCTTCACCTTGGTGCCGGCCACGGGAGCCTTGGAGTCATCGATGACATCTATCTGCCAGAGTATCTTTCCCTTGACGGGAGCCTGCACGGGCGTTGCCTTGGGGTATTTCCCGACTATCTTGTCGATGTCGAACTCGGGCATCTCCACGACGGGGCGTTTGATGACTATGGGAGCACCGGCCTTGGCCTTGAGTTCAGCGAGTTCCTTGTTGAACCTCTCCTTGGCGATGCCGCTCCTGTAGTCGCGGTACTGCCTCTCGTGCATGGCAAGCTCGAAGAGTTCCTCGTCGTCCTGGCCGCAGTCCCAACCCTCGTCCTTCATCATCTGGCGGAACTTGGGAAGCTCGTCAGGATATTCATCCTGAGGGTTGCCGGTATAGAATTCCATGCCTTTCTGCTTGGCAAGCTCCACGATTTCGGGAGCGAGAGGCCCGGGCAGCTTGCCCATCCTGCCGAGTATCATTCCCCAGGTATCCTTGTCGATAGACGAGAAGCGGGGCTTGTTCTGGCTGAGGGCGAGCAGGTTCATCAGCGCGGTGTTCTTCACATACTGGCTGAAGGGGGTCACGAGCGGAGGATACCCCAGACGCGGCCATACATACTCAACCTCGTTGAACAGCTTGAGCATAAGTCCGTCGAGGGTGCTCTCGGGCTTGCCGTTGGCGCGCTCCGAAGCGTTGATCGCGGCCTTGAAGCCCTTGAGGTCGGCCATCATCGAGCCCATCATTCCGCCGGGAAGTCCGCAGCCCACGAGCAGCGAGGTCATCTTGGCGTTGCTGGGGTTGATCCAGTAGCCGAGGAAGTCGTCTATAAACTCCTGCGTGAGGCTGCGCACCTGCATGTAGGCATCCATGTTTATATCCTTGACGAGGAAGCCGTCGGCGCGGAGCATCTGCTGGATGGTTATCACGTCGGGATGCACCTTGCCCCATGAGAGAGGCTCGACGGCGACATCGATATAGTCGGCACCGGCCCTCGCCACCTCGAGCATAGACGCAGGCGCGAATCCGGGGCCGCTGTGTCCGTGGTACTGTACGACAATCCTGGGATATTTCGTCTTTATCTTTTTCGTAAGTTCGGCAAGGAAGGTCGGACGGCCGATTCCCGCCATGTCCTTGAGGCAGATTTCGTCGGCACCGTACTCCACGAGCTTGTCCACGAGCTGCAGATAGTACTCTACGGTGTGGATAGGAGAATGCGTGATCGAAAGCGCGGCCTGCGAGATCATGCCCGCCTTCCTGGCGTACTCAATGGAGAGCTTGAGGTTGCGGGGGTCGTTGAGTCCGCAGAAAGAACGGGAGATATCGGTTCCCTGAGCCTTCTTGACCTTGAACATCAGCTCGCGCACATCGGCCGGAACGGGATTCATCCTGAGCGCGTTCAGTCCCCTTTCGAGCATGTGGGTCTGGATTCCCGCCTTATGGAAAGGAGCCGTCCACTTGCGCACGGCGACATTGGGGTTCTCTCCATAGAGGAGGTTCACCTGTTCGAACGCGCCGCCGTTGGTCTCCACACGGTCGAAGCAGCCCATGTCTATAATGGCCGGCGCAACCCTTACGAGCTGGTCGACTCTCGGCTGGTACTTGCCGGAAGACTGCCACATATCTCGGTAAACGAGAGAGAATTTAATTTCTTTTGCCATATTTATAAGGTACTCTTATATTCAAATCGTACAAATATAACTGATTTTTCATTCACATCACTTGCAGGGAACAAAAATCTTCCTATCTTTGCAGTCCATTCAAATGGTGCGATTAGTTCAGTTGGTAGAGCACTAGATTGTGGTTCTAGGTGTCGTGGGTTCGAGCCCCACATCGCACCCGCTCGTAGTTGCGGTAATTGACGGTGAACCTGCCAGTTGCCGCAATTCCTTTTTCCTATCCGCCCGAATCCGGGTATATAATCCGCCCGGCAGGCCGGGATTCCGCTACCCTGCCAGGAACGAGGCCATGGCATCGAGATCGTCGCAGGCGAAGTCCTGCTGCACTCCCGTGGCGAGGTTCTTGAGGTTGACCCTGCCGGAGATCCTTTCGGACTCGCCGGTTATCGAGATGAACGGTATGGCCTTGCGAGAGGCATAGTCGAACTGCTTCTTCAGTTTGACGGCGTCGGGATATACCTCCACGGAGATTCCCCTGCCCCTGAGAGCCGAAGCTATGCCGAGCACATACCTGACATCGTCGGCACCGAGGTTCGCGAAAAGCAGCCGGGAACCTGCGGAGAGCGCCTCGGGGAACTTTCCGAGCCCTTTCATCACATCGTAGATCCTGTCTGCCCCGAAGCTGACACCCACTCCCGACATGTCGGGAAGGCCGAAGATTCCGGTGAGGTTGTCGTAGCGGCCGCCTCCGCAGATGCTGCCTATGGCAAAGCCGCAGGCCTTGACCTCGAATATCGCCCCTGTATAGTAGTTGAGCCCCCTTGCGAGCGAAAGGTCGAGCTCGACCCGAGTTCCCACTCCGGCCGAAGCGACGAGGGAGAACAGTTCCTCCAGTTCGTCGAGGCCCCTGAGTCCCGCCTCGGAGTCCTGCATCAGCGAGCGCATCGTGGAAATCTTGTCCGCATTGGAGCCTTCGAGCTTCAGCACCGGTTCCAGTATGCCTGTCGCGCGCTCGTCGAGACCCTTGGAACGGAGTTCCTCCTTGACGGCGTCGAGACCTATCTTGTCGAGCTTGTCAATGGCCACGGTTATGTCCACCACCTTGTCCGGAGCCCCGCAGAGCTCGGCCAGCCCGGTGAGCACCTTGCGGTTGTTGACCTTCACCACGACATCCACCCCGAGCCTGCGGAACACCTCGTCCACGATCTGCACGAGCTCGAGCTCGCACATCTGGCTCCGGCTGCCTATCATGTCCACGTCGCACTGGTAGAACTCGCGGTAGCGTCCCTTCTGGGGCCTGTCGGCGCGCCATACCGGCTGTATCTGGAAACGCTTGAACGGGAACGATATCTCGCCCTGGTGCTGCACAACATATCTCGCGAACGGCACCGTAAGGTCGTAGCGGAGCCCTTTCTCGCACACCTGAGGCGTCAGCGGCCTCGACATGTCGGCTCCGGCGAACGCGTCGCCCGAATTGAGTATGCGATAGAGCAGCTTGTCGCCCTCGTCCCCGTACTTGCCCAGGAGCGTGGACAGGTTCTCCATTGCGGGAGTCTCTATCTGCGCGTAACCGTAGGTGGCGAACACCGAGCGTACAGTATCGAATATATAGTTCCTCTCAGCCATTTCCTGCTGGGAGAAGTCTCTCGTGCCTTTGGGAATAGAGGGTTTCTGTGACATCTTTTTTATTTGATTTTGGCGCAAATTTAGTATTTTTGGAAGAATTAACGTTTAAGTCAAGATGAAAGATTTCCTGAAGATGACCCTGGCCGTCATTTGCGGTCTCGTGGTCACGACCGTTATCCTGTGCATCATAGGCTTCGGAACACTCGGAGCACTGCTCGCCGCCGGCAGCAGCACCCCCGTACTGCCGAAGGAGGGAGTACTGACGCTCGACATGTCCAAGATAGTGCTGGCCGAGCAGAGCACGGGGACCGACCCGTTCTCGGCGATCGCCGGAGGCAGCACCACGACGATCGGCATCTGGGATGCCGTACAGGCCGTCAACCGGGCGGCATCTGATCCGGCAGTGCAGTACATATACCTCAGGACCGACAATTCCGCGAGCGGGCTCAGCGGAATCGAGGAGCTCAGGGCCGCCCTCGAGAACTTCCGCACCACGAGCGGAAAGGCGGTGGTGTCTTATCTCGAATTCCCCTCCCTGGGCGGATATTACCTCGCGTCGGTAGCCGACAAGGTATATATGAGCTCCTACCTCGGCGCGACGCCGATGATGACCGGGGTCAGCGCCCAGATGACCTTCCTCGGCGACCTGCTCTCGCGCCTCGGTATCAACGTGCAGCTCATACGCCACGGCAAGTACAAGTCCGCGGGCGAGATGTATACGCGCTCTTCGAGCAGTCCCGAGAACCGCGAGCAGTACCAGAGAATGGTGGACTCCATGTGGGAGACCATGTCCGGGGAGATAGCGCTCAGCAGGGATTTCAGCGTCGAGCACCTTGACGACGCCATAGACAACCTGAGGCTCAACCTACCCCAGGACTTCATAGACTACGGACTCGCAGACGAACTCCTCACGAGGGAAGGCCTCGAGCAGAAGCTCGCCACCCTCGCCGTCGAGGAGGACATCAAGGACGTGAAGTTCATCCCCTTCGCCGACTATGTCGCGGCGAGCGCCCCCGTGGTCAAGTCCGACAAGGAGATTGCAGTAATATATGCCGACGGCGAGATAGTCGACGGCGGCTCGGGCTCCGATGTTGACGGCAGCCGCTTCGCATCGATAATATCCAAGGTACGCGCCGACTCCACCGTCAAGGCCGTGGTGCTCAGGGTCAACTCTCCCGGAGGCAGCGTGATCGCGTCGGAGAAGATCAAGCACGAGCTCGACAGGCTCGCGGAGGTGAAGCCCCTCATAGCGTCATACGGAGGATATGCGGCCTCGGGCGGATACTGGATATCGAACAACTGCGACAAGATATACTCCGACGCCACGACCCTTACCGGCTCCATAGGAGTCTTCGGAATGATTCCCGACTTCTCCGGCCTTGCGAGTGACAAGCTCCATGTGAACATAGAGACCGTATCGTCCGGCAGCCACGGCGACATGTTCAGCGGCATGAAGGCCCTCGACAAGACAGAATACGACTTCATGCAGCGCTCGATCGAAAGCATCTACGACAAGTTCACCACGACCGTATCCGAAGGCCGCGGAATACCCAAGGAGAGGGTCGACGAGATAGGCCAGGGACGCGTGTGGACTGGGGCCGACGCCATGGAGATACATCTCGTCGACGAGATAGGCACCCTTGAAGACGCCGTGAACTACGCGGCGCTCTGCGCAGGAGACGTCGACCTCGCCAACTGGAAGGTGACCGGATATCCCAGGGCACAGACCCAGATGGAGCAGATTTTCGGAATGATTTCCGGCACCTCCGACGAGGAGGGCGTCCTGCTCGGCGAGTTCAGGCGCATCAGCGAGCCCACCGTCATGGCAAGGATGGACACACGGATAGAAATCTGTGCGGATTAATTTGCATTTTCAAGAATTATCCGTATCTTTGCAGTCCAACATCGCGGGATAGAGCAGTTGGCAGCTCGTCGGGCTCATAACCCGGAGGTCGGTGGTTCGAGTCCGCCTCCCGCTACC
>OHQT01000189.1_pt1 | contig 38275 bp, 41 predicted proteins | sample 1578221 | NCBI WGS metagenome assembly OHQT01 (sample SAMEA3879547, study PRJEB24766) | human gut metagenome | biome: human-associated habitat; feature: feces | place: USA | collected 1985/1987
TGTTCAGAGAATGGGCTTTCAGATAGTCCACCGCCCGTTTGACTTCCTCAAAGTCTCGGACAGTGCATTTCAGTTTTGCCTTGCCAGACCAATCGCTGCGCTGCTCATTGCGAAGATTGAAGTAGTCCACCAGCAGGTCGGACAGCGTGGGCTCCTTCGCTTTTTCCAAAGCACTCAGAAGAAGCTGCTTCTTTTCGGTCAGGTCTGCGATCCAGCGTTGCAGTCCACGGATGGTGCTGCGAATGGACTGCATCAGGCTGTTGGCTGCACGAATGTCCCGGTTCAGGTTGCCGAGAAAGGTTTCCACTCCACGCTTTTCCATCTGGTGTGCGGCGGGGCCGAGATGGACGGTCGGTATCTGCTGGATGCCCTGCCGCTCAAAGGAGCGCAGGTCAACACGTTCCGGTCTGCCAGCAGCTTCCAGATAGCGGTTGGTGATGGTCTCCCAGCCATGCCGCCAGACCTCGGCGTACTTCTGGTCGTTCCAGTCCACGGTGTTTTCCTTGTGACACTTCCAATTCCCGGATGGGAGCCGGATGCGCTCGCCGTTCTCGTCAAGGTCGTACACCTTTCTGGCTTTCGGGAGCCACTTGCCGTGTTCATCTATTGCCCGGAGCGTCAGCAGAATGTGGGCGTGTGGGTTTCCATCGCCCTTGTCGTGGATGGCAAAATCGGCAATCATGCCCTTGGAAACAAACTGCTCCTGACAGAATTCCTTTATCATGGAGAGATACTGTTCTTTCGGCACCTCCACCGGAAACGCCAGCACGATGCGCCGGGCAAGCTGGGAGTTCCACTGGTTCTCCACGGCTTCCACGGCGTTCCAAAGTGTTGCCCGGTCTGCATATCCGGGCGGCGCATGGGACGGCAGCATGATCTCGGCGTGGACAAGCTCTTTCTTCTTGTTGTAGAATTTTGTTTTCTGGTCGTACTCGCTGAACAGCCGTTCGCCGCTCTGGTAAGCAGCCCCGGCAACAGCGGACTGCCCTTGGCTGCGCTTAACGATGGTAATTTTGAAATGCGGACACGGAATAGGCATCACCTCCTGATGACATTTGAATCGTTCTCTTGTAAAAATCATGGAATTATGGTACTATTATTTTGGATAAGTAAGCAGAAAGCTGGTGAGCCAATGTCGGAAAGAAAATCACAACAGGAACTGGATTTTGAACGGAAACACGAAGAAGATTTGCAGCGGTTGCGTGGATTGCGGTTGATTGATGATGATTTCATGGCTGCGGTGTTTGAAGAACGTGCCTGTGCTGAGTTTCTTTTGCAGATCATCTTGAAACGGGATGATTTGACCGTCAAAGAGGTTCACGGCCAGTACAGCATCAAAAATCTGCAAGGGCGTTCAGTCCGATTGGATATTTTGGCAGTGGATCGGGAAAACCGTGCATATAATATTGAGGTGCAGCGCAGTGACCGTGGTGCTAGTGAAAAGCGTGCACGGTACAACAGTAGCCTGTTGGATGCAAACCTGACTGATGCGGGCGATGATTACGATGCGCTGAACGAAACATACGTTATCTTTATCACTGAAAATGACGTATTAAAGGCCGGCCTTCCAATTTATCATGTTGACCGTACAGTTCGGGAAACAGGAACGTTTTTCAACGATCAGGCTCACATCGTTTATGTGAACTCACAAATCAAAAACGAAACTGCATTGGGAAAACTAATGCATGACTTTTTCTGTACCAACTCGAAGGATATGAATTATTCCATTTTGGCACAGAGAGTTCGTTATTTCAAAGAAGATACGAAGGGAGTGGCAGCTATGTGCAGAGCTATGGAAAAAATGCGAGATGAAACCGAGCATGAAACATCGATCAAGCACGCATTGGCAATGTTGGCAGATGGTGTGCCTTGTGAAAAGGTGGCAAAGTACACCGACCTCTCAATTGAGGAAGTCCGGGCATTAGCTGAAAAGAAATCTGCCTGATAAAAAGATAAGCCGATTGGAAATGTTTCTGTTTCCAATCGGCTTTTTCTATGCGTGTTTTATGGTAGTGGGCAAAAGGATAGCTGCAAAGCAGCGCAAGGAAAATGCAGTTTTCCTTGGGATGGAATCGGGCTGGCGCACAAACGCCAGCTTCGATTTCATCGAGCCGTCTGCAAGACCGCAATTTCACCGGAACGGTGTATAATTGCGCCCTTTATTCTAAAGGGTTTTGGACGTTGCTGCGTTCGTGAACGTCATGCACCATCTTTGCAAGTGCCAGCACGACTTCCGGCTGACGGAACGAGATCTTCAGCAGTTCCATCACCTGATCATCGGTCAATTCTCCCGGACAGACCAGAAAACTTTCCAGCATTCCGGCACGAGTGCAAAGACGATGCACGCGCTCTCTCCGGTTCAGCTCCAACATCTGGCGTTCAAGGTTTTTCTCCCGGTGCTGACAAGCGCGCAGCTTCTGCTCTGCTTTGGCTTTTTCGCTGCGGAGGTAGGTTAGGTTTGTTTTCGGTTGGGTCAATGGCATCAAACTCCTTTTTCAGAAAATAAAAAGCCAAACAATCAGTATGGAGGTACACTGATCATCTGGCTGGGAGAACTTATGTATTTATTTTCACTTTCAAATAATTGGCGATAGCTTCCAAGCTAACCGGCTTATATTTATTTGCATCAACACCAACATCGTAAATTCTAAGCGGCAGATTAATATCTCTAGGATGGTGTCCGTAGGGAAGAACTCGATTCTTCAGATATTTCCGAGCGTTCTCTTCATTATAAGATTCAGGACTGTGAATATGACCATGGAGATGAATGGTTCCACCAGAAGCTCCATACCATTCCATGATAGGATAATGAAATAACACTACTATACCATAGGGCGTTTTCAATTCCTTATAATACTGTACTGATTGAAAGATACGTTCTTGGGAGTAATCCTGATCGTGATTTCCATATACAAGGTGAACATTCCTGCAATTGATTCTGTTACGGAACTTTTGAACTTCGACCTTATCTACTCTGAAAGCAAAATCTCCTAAAATCCATAGTTCATCGTCTGCACCGACAACACTATTGATGTTGTCAATTATCGTGTTGTTCATTTCTTCTATATTTGAAAATGGTCGTCCACTGCGGCTGATGAGTACTTTTTCATCTCCTAAATGAAGATCGCTTGTAAAATAAAGCATCTTACATCGCCTTCCACTTCATGAATTGGCTTATTGCGTCTCTTTGGGAATGTTGTCACACATATACTGGTAAATGTGTTTGACCATTACCTGCCGTGCAATGCAAATACTAGGATCTTTTCGATTAACATTACCCGTCCCGGTCATTGCGCTCCAAGGACAGCCACCATAGCACATTGCCCACACCGGACAGTTCTTGCAATCAGACTTTTGAAGTTCTTCTGTACGGTGGTCAAAATACTGGTTCTTTACCAGTGCATTCTCCAACCCCTCACGGATATTTCCAAAGCAGTAGTCCGAATAGCCTACCCAATGCTCGCAAGGGTAAAGATCGCCATTACAATCAATGGCAACAAAACTTTTGGAACAATCCGGCCGCCAATGACAACCGGGGTCTCCATGTTCAGCATTGATTAGACCTTGCATAATTCTTTCAAACGGATGAATGCCGATTCCGTTTTTCTCATCCTGAATCCAAGTGTCAAACAATTCGCAGATTTTTCTGGCATAATTGTTGTCATTCAGCGTCACATCATCGTCGGCTTTTGACGGAAAAAGTGCATTGAAGCTAAAATTCAAATTCTTTTTGCAGAGTTCTTGGTAGATTTCCGGAAGATCATTCACGTTTTCGTCCGTGATGGTCAACAACGTTCCGCAACTTATGCCAGAGTTGCGCAGTCGTTGAGTATTTTTCATGATGACATCATAGGTCGGATTTCCATTTTTAAATATGCGGTATTTATCATGGTGCTTCTTCAGGCCATCAATACTAACGCCAACGCTCACCTTATACTTTTGGAAAACACGGATGTGTTCATCCGTCACAAGAGTTCCATTGCTTTGCATTTCCCACCGAATATCATGGCCTTTTTGCAGTTGGTCAAGCATAACCTGTTCCATAAGTTGCGGCCTGATTAACATAGGCTCACCGCCGTGCCAAATCACTTTAGTGGTGGTGTTTTGATTATGTGCATATAATTGATCAATCAAGTCGATAAAGAGAGGAATCGCATCTTCAAACTTTTGATTGATTTCTGCCAGATTGGGCGCACAGAGATTTCGGCCATTGCCTTCATAGCAATATTGACAAGCCATATTGCACTTTAATGTGCAGCAAATTAACCCGGTCATTCTACGTCACATCCTTTGATTTTTAGTCCTACGCATTTTTTATTTCCGAAATAGCACGATGCAATACATGTTCCGTCACCAATTTGTTTTCTGAATCCACAAGCTTGGCAGCTCCTGGAGTTCAAAATTTTGGTAACTTCATTAAACGCCGTTTCTGCGTGAGATAATATTTCTTCTAAAGTGTCAGTATTTATGTTTCCCATATAAAAATGTTTGCCCCTAAGAAGTGAACAGGGGTAAACATTTCCTTTGTTATCAACTGTCAAAATACTAATGATATTCCGTTGTAACGGACAAGCGTTTTCGGACAGTATATTACGCCCACCTGTCCAAACAAAATAATCTTTCTGTGCGATTTCTTCACACCAATGTACCAAGGTTTCATATCCGATGCTTAGATTTTGCTGTCGATCTTCACCAGTATTAACCATTGGCCGTAGAACGAGAGGAATTCCAATTCTATGAGATAAATCAAAGAAGTTCTCATATTTATCATAAGTTTTTGAAGTCAATGTGGCTCGAAAATAAACATTCAAACCTGCATCGTGTGCCAACTTAGCGTTCTGGATGATTTTCTCGAAGTTGAAATTGTTTCTTACAGCAAAGAATGTATCAGAGTCATACCCATCCAAACTTATTTGAATTTTTAAGTTTTGTACATTCAGAAAAGCTGTCAAATACTTATCCAAGAATAAGCCATTCGTGTTTATTCTGATGTTGTATTTTCCGCCAAGTGCATTTAACAACGGAACAATTTGTGGATACAGAAGCGGCTCACCACCGCTTATGACAATATTGGGATGATAGCCGGATGCTTCAAGCTGATTTAAGAAATGGAGCACTCTATCATAATCCAAGTCAATGGGAGTATCGTCAAAATTTTTATAGCAATGGTTACATCGAAAATTACAGTTGTCGGTTATGTCGAACATGACATTGTAGATTCTCATGAACTTCACCTTTCCTGTTATATAACAACAGTGGCGTATGCATAGAGCGCACACGCCACTGCGGGGGATATTGCTCAGTCTACAATAACGCAGTAATGATCGTCATAGACGCTGTAATCAACGCTGTAGTGGGTAGCCAGATTGCTCGACTCCTTCAAACGGTTGACGACACTATTGTAGACTTTTTCAAACTTGCTCCCTGCATTTGCAAAAGGAACAGTCGGGAAAGCAACAGCAGCTTCCATTTTGTTTCTCCTTTCTGTTACATCGCTTGACAAGGGCACACAGCCCTTTGTCGTGTGCGATGGATAAGTAAAAGTCAAATTTTCCACTCAATCGAAACGTGTTCGTCGGTTGCGCGGATCTGTGAGATCAGGCCGTCGGCAACCTGCCGCCTGTCCTCGAAGTCAATTTCTTCCCATTGGTTCAGGTAGACCGACAACCGCTCAATCTGTTCCGGGGACATGGTTTCCGCTGACAGCGCCGCGATCTCTTTTGTCAGGGCTTGGCGGCGTGTGTCCAGCTCCTCGATTTTGCTGTTGGCATAGGACAGCAGCACCGCATTAGCCCCGGTCAAAGTATTCAGCAGCTTTTCAATCTCGTCCTCCACGCGGGCAAGCTCCATGTTCAGCGCGGTCAATTTGGGATTGACCGTTTCTCGCTTTGCCGTCAGCGTCTGGAACTCAGACAGCTTCTTGACCATCTCGCCGTACAGAAACCTTTCAAATTCCCGTGTGCGGAGCGTCCCGCAGCCGTCACAGCTTTTACTGTCAGCCCGCTTGGAGCAGCGGAGATACTGAACACCTGTTGGATTGCCGACGCTCATAAGCGCGTACCCGCAGCGGCCACACTTGACCTTTCCGGCAAGCCATGTGTTCTTTGCCTTGCGCCCGCCTTGGAACGTCTTGTTTGCCATGAGCTTTTTCCGGCAGCGCAGCCATGTATCAGACGATACCAGCCCCTCGCTGGGAGCCAGAACAAGTATCTGATCTTTCAGGTGCTTGTTTTTTCTTTCTTGCACGTCCCGGCCCTGATAGAGATAGCAGCCGTTTGTCCCGGCAAAATCTGTGGCTTCATTGACTACCACCGTACCCTGGCTTTTGAAGAACTCGTACATATCGAGGTCAGCCTGTGCGTAAATGGGGTTTCTCAAAAGTTGGGAGATAAAGCCCCGTTTCATTTCCTTGCCGTAGATCAGGATGCCCTCGTCGGCAAAGTAGCGGGCGATGTCCCCGAAAGAGATTCCGGGCTGGGAGTACATTTCAAACATCAGCTTTGCAATATCTGCCGTTTCCGGGTCAGGCTTCATCATTTTTGTGCGGATGCCCTCAATGGTGGTCGGCTCCAGTTGGAAGCCGTAGGGGGCCGCACCGCTCATGTGAAAACCGTGCTGGCAGCGGGAATAGTAGGCATCGGTCACGCGCTTTTGGATAGTTTCACGTTCAAGCTGGGCAAACACAATGCAGATATTCAGCATGGCCCGCCCCATCGGGGTGGACGTGTCAAACTTCTCCGTGGAAGATACGAACTCAACATTGTATTCCTGAAAAGTTTCCATCATGGTTGCGAAGTCCAGAATGGAACGGCTGATACGATCCAGCTTGTAGACCACTACGCGCTTGATCAGGCCCCGGCGAATATCGGCCATCATTTCTTGGAACTTGGGCCTGTCGGTATTCTTGCCGGAATAGCCCTTGTCGGTGTACTTGCGGAAATTGCCTCCTCTCAATTCATACTTGCAGAACTCAATCTGGCTTTCAATGCTGATACTGTCCTTGCGGTCAACGGACTGTCTGCCATAAATGGCATCTTCACGAATAATCATTTGGTGCTCCTTTCCGTGTAGGAGCTACCAAACCTTACACCTATATTATACCTCTGGCAGCCCCGCATCTCAAGGATGTCCCGCATTAGTGCATCTGCGCCCGTCCCGGCGCATACTTCACAAAGACCTCATACAGACAGCTTTCAATTTCACGCTTGCGCTTGTCCCGTGCTTTGGGAGAGAGCATCGGGGTCAGGTTTTCCACGGTGATGGATTTGCCCTGAAAAGACGCGGTTTTGACTTCCTTGTGATAGCCGACTCTTGCCTCCGTCATCTGAAAACCTCCTATAACAATCAGCGGTGTGAATAGATTTGATGGTTTCCCGTTGTCCGTGGGGAAACGTGAAAGGACGGCACAAAAGCGCCGTCCTTTGACCTTGCCCCACCTCTGGCCACGATGACCAGAAGCAGCGGGACAGTTGTTTTCCGTTTCAATCCACAAAAGAGGGAGCCGCCGCGCCGGAATGGTTTGGGCTGTCATAAGACAGAAAGGCCCGGTTTGACGGCTCCCTGTATGATCGTTGTGTGCCGTATTTGCCACGCATCCCCGGCACGGGGAGTATTCCAGACCGCCGATGGCTTCGGCTGCATAGCCCCACAGTACCGCTGCCCGTGGAGGGCTGGCGCATACCGCAGGGACTCCCCCTCAAGTCTGTGGGAGGGCGTGAGCAAGTTTCATTATCCTCCGCGCTGTCCTCGCGCCCGGTTTGCCAACACCGGGTCAAAGGCTGCGTTGATCGCTCGGCCAGCTTGTCCATCACCTCCTGAGCTGGCTGTCGTGGCGGCGCGCCTTACGTCGCTATCACGCGGATTTCGTATCGGAAATACTGTCTATTCAGTTTTCAAGGCGAGGAAGAAAACTCCTCTCACCTATCAGGAGGTTTTGGGGGCAAATGTACTCCCTCTTACAGAGATTTTTTCAAAATATTTTTCATAGAGGCCAGCCCGCGCTCAATGGAGCAGCAGATGCGGCTCCGGCCAACGCCCTCGGCTGCCGCGATCTCGGCCTTGCTCATGCCAAGAAGATAGTGCTGGTACACACGCCGGGCCTGCGTGGGCGGGAGCTGGGCCAGCGCGTCATAGAGGGCAAGCGTGGTTTCACGCGCCTCAACGTATTCGTCCGGGGTCGTGGGCTGGCGGAGCACGTCGGCCTCAAAGCCGGGATCGGTGTCCAGCGAGCACTCGCCATTTCTGCGCTTTTGCCGCTTGTAGCTGTCGCACAGGCGGCCTCCCATCGAGAGGGCGGCGGCGATCTCGTCCGAAACTTCCAGCATCACATTTTCGGTCATATAGGGGTAATACCGTTTCAGGTTGATAGTCGTCATGATTGTCCTCCATTTCAAAAGGTGGTTGGTGAGTGCGGATTGAAATGGAGAACAGGCGGCCCCCGGCACCTTGGAGCCTCTGGCCACCGTGACCAGAAGCAGGGGCATATAAAAACGCCCGCACAGCATGACACTATGCGGACGCAAGCAAATGAATATCTTGTTACATGATGTTTAATTTCACTTTCAAAGCCGGGCTGCTCCGATGGAGGAGCTACGCTTTTTTTAGCTGGTGCAGATCACGCGAACAATGAAATAATAAAATGGACACGGCAAAATAACCTCCAATCGGCTACCGTGCCCCTGCAAGTCGTCATTGGTTTGTGTAGACGCAAAGAAACGGCGGCTCTGAAAATCAAAGCCGCCGCTTCAAATGGGCGTGTTGATAGGCTGCTGTACGACGGCTTTTTTTCTTTTGCCGTCGTGCGGCAGCTTGTTCCTTTTGCGTTTATCTTAACAAGCAATCCTCACAGAAATGTCACCGACACACGCTGTTTCGACAGAATAATGGGCTGAAATCTCACGAACCTGTGAGATTTGAAAAACCGGGAGAATAATCTCCCGGTTTTCATCGCAAATATTTAATTCTGCCGCAGTCTCTCTACAACGCTTTGCTTAACATTTTGCATGAAAGTTATGACGGGAGTTGCCAAGCAGACCAGTAAAACAATAGCTGCGACAACCAACAGAGAAAATACAGGATAGTGAAAAGCTGCATAAGGAACCATTTTTCTAAAGGCTGAGTATATCGGAATATATATCGCTGTTCCCAGTGTGGCAAGCAGTAGGAAAGAAATACTCCAATAATACCCGCCTTCCCAAAGCAATACATTTCTAATTTGATTTTTCGTCATTCCTATACTTTCAAGTGTGGCAAATTCATGTTTCCGAGTATTTACACTAACAACCATTGTGTTAATGAAATTCATAATTCCTATCAGCAAAAATACAGTGGACAACCCTGCGGCTATAATCCTTGAGGTCAGCAAATATCCGGCCATTTCTTGCTGCTTTTCATATCGTGACAGAATCGTAATGCCCGGTGACGAAGCAGTAATGGATTGAAGCTGCTCCATAATCCCTTTATCATAACTGCTATCAATAGTATCAAAAGCAATCCGAAAGATTTTAGTTTCTCCAGACAACTTCTCTAATGCCTGCTCACTGATATACAAATCAGGGGCAGTACCTCTCTCATTTCCTCGACCACTTTGAAAATCAGCGTCCAGAAAGCCAGTTGCCACTGTAAAGGCCAGTTCTCCGGACTCACCGACAACGGTGATTGCTTGCCCTGGCTGAATCAATGGGTTTCCCTCAGCATCCGTCATAGCGGACAAAACCACCAACTCTCCCTTTTCAAAGGCTGTTAAGTCAATAGGCTTATCAAGCGTTTTATTAAGTTCTTCGATATATCTGGAATCTATTCCGTAAACGCCGCTCCAAAAATTATCTGTATAGTTTTTCCGTGTTTCCGCATTTGAAAAATCAAGACCCGATACGCCATCCAAGGAATCAATATATTTCCCGAATACATTTTCGCTGTAAATGACATCCATAGTGGGCCACGGTGAAGCGGAATAAGTGACGCGCAGATTTTCAATTCCCTGCATTGTTGCAACTTGCTGCAACATTTCATCAGAGAGCAGGTTTCCTTCTTCGAAAATGCTGTAAGTCAATGCGAAATCACTTTCTCCCCATTGATTTACAAAATTGTCTGGACTTAGGCTTGATAGTAAACCAGCAGAAACCAAAAACAATATTAAGCCTAAAAATAAGGACGCAAAAGTAAGGACAGCGCTTTTAGGGTTTCTAAAAATATTATCTCGTGCCATCCGGGATAATTTTGTTCTATGGCTCTTATGATCTCGGTAACTCCTTGTATTTGCCTCCGTATAGCGTAAAGCCGCAACAGGAGAAATACTTGCAGCTATTTTCGCTGGTTTCATGCTGCCGATGATTGCGGTAAAAAATGTGAAGATTGCGGCACCCGCAAAAATAATGGGGGAAAAGGACACTATCTCCCCAAGGTCTGTATCGCCTGAGTACATTATATTCATGGCAAACGGAACAAGTCCAAGCGAAACAATACCACCGACAATCAGGCCGCTGGGAATACCGATCACCGCCGTTCTGAATATTTGAGAACGCACGATTCGCTTGATTTGTCTTTTTGTCGTGCCTATCGTTTTAAGCTGTCCATAGAATTGTGTATCTCTTGAAATTGAGATATACAGAATGTTATAAATCAGCAAATAGCCGCTGATAATGATAAAGACGATAATAGCAGCCAGTGGAAGAACAATGGTGGTGGAATTACTCTGAGCAATAGGTACAATTTCAAAGGACTGACTTTCTGTAAACGAAATCTTCCGTTTTAGTTTTTCACAGGATCGCAGGGCATTACTGTCATCAGAAAAAGAAATCATTGCGGTAGACACACTATCAAAGGGAAGCCCTGTTTGTGTTGCAAAAAGCTCCGAAACATAAGCAGCACCACGGTTGCCTGCACGCGAAGCCGAATAATCTGTGTAATAGCCTGACAAAACAAATTCATCGGAGCTGTATTGATAATCTGTTCCGAGCTGATAGGAAAGGGAAATATTCATCCCTATCTGTGGATCATCAATCCCCATTGCACGCAAAGCCCATGTAGGGAGCATAATTTCATTTTTTGCTTGCGGATAATCTCCGTGTATATCCGAAATTGTTGGTACACGGTGTTCTTGCCATTCTGTTTCGTCTATCCAAGTAATACTCAGCAGGGCATCGTCCATTCCAGATGTATCAATGCTGCCCAATCTCTGACTGACACCAACTACGGATACCAAGCTGGATCGGCTCAATTCTTCATATTGTTCTTCTGAGAGGCTTGTAATTGCCACATCCGCAGTCGTGCCCATCGCACGAATTTGCTGCATTTGATAGGTTTCGAAATAACTGCACCCCAAACTAAACACAGATGTAATCATAAAGGCGGTCAAGAATAATGCGATGGTAACGAAAACATTTCTCTGCTTATTAGCGCGGTAGCTTCTTTTGGCAAGACGATTGATTGTTGCCTGATTATTGTTCCCAAATAAAATATCATCCATCAATGTCACCCCCTGTCACTGTGCGATTTTTCCGTCCTCAATACGGATAATTCGGTCGGCAAGCTGGGCAATTTCATTGTTATGGGTAATCATTACAAGCGTTTGATGGAACTTCTGACTTGTAACTTTCAGCAAACCAAGAACATCACTACTTGTCCGGCTATCCAAATTGCCTGTCGGTTCATCTGCAAGTATAATAGCTGGTTTGGAAACAAGGGCGCGGGCAATCGCTACACGCTGCTGCTGGCCGCCGGACAGATTGTTAGGCATACTGTTCAGCTTCCCATCGAGAGCCAACATTTTCACGACTTCATCCATAAACCGCTTGTCCACGGTATCACCATCCAGCTCCACCGGCAGGACAATATTTTCATAGACATTTAGCACAGGAACAAGATTGTAATTCTGAAAGATAAACCCGATGTTACGTCTGCGGAAGATGGTAAGCTGTTCATCCTTGAGTTTCGATAATTCTTTCCCTTTTACTTTAATACTGCCGGAAGTTGGCGTATCTAACCCGCCCATCATGTTCAGCAAAGTAGACTTACCGCTGCCGGAAGTACCAACAATGGCAACAAATTCACCTTCCTCAATGGATAGGGTCACGCCATCCAATGCTTTTGTAATGTTCGGTTCGGTGCCGTAATATTTCTTCAAATCTGTCGTTTGTAATATGTTCATATAGAACACCACCCTTTCTTTTTGATGGCTCTATCATAAAAGGTAAACCTCACAGAAATGTCACGGGAAACAAAATACCTCTGTTTAATTAAATCTCAAATGTCATAGGCCTGTGACATTTTGTTTTTTAGCGTACTTATTTTATTGTCGAGGCAGAAAGACGGAAAAAGTTGAACCCCTCCCAACCTCGGATGTTACTCGGATATAACCGCCTTGCAAGGTTACGATCTCACGAGCCAGATATAGACCAATACCAATTCCATCTACATCATGTACGATGTCCTCTCGATAGAAACGCTTGAAAATTGCTCCCTGATGCTGTTCTGAAATGCCAATGCCTGTATCTGCAATGTCGATTTTCACATACATTTCCCAACTTTCAACCGAAACACGGATTTGACCGCCCTCCGGCGTATATTTCACTGCATTGTCCAAAATATTGAACAGTGCTTCGCTTGTCCATTTTCTATCATGGGAAACGACCAAGTTCTCCGGGCAGTCCACTTGAACATTGATCTGTTTTTTCTCGGCGTTCAGAAGAATACCTCCCAATGCGGCGGCAAGCGTGTCATAAAGCGGCTGGCTTTTCTTTTCCAGAGAAATGACACCTGTTTCCAGACGCGAGGTTTTAATCATAGCCTGCATGAGAAAATCCAGTTTATCAAGTTGGGTGGCCTGTGCTGTAAGAAACTCTTTTTGCTTTTGCACAGGGATTTCATTTTCAAGCAGGGTGCTGTTAATCACTTTCAAGTTCGCAATCGGGGTCTTGACCTGATGGGAAATATCGGAAATAAGTTCTTGCAAGTCAGCCCGCTCTTGTGCAATGCTGTTCTTGTTTTCCTGCATGACTTCATACAAACGGTTCAACCGATATTCAATTTTATAGAAAAGACTTTCTTCTTCCACAGTCTGTTTCGGCTGCATATTCCCGGACAACATATCATCCATCAAACTGCAAAAAGCATCGGAGAACATCGCCAATTTGCGGCGAACCAGCACCATAAAACAAATAGAGCAAAACAGCACAAAGATGCCGAACAATAGTACATACCAAACAGCGGTTATATCTTGGGTCAACGCATATAAAGCCACTGAAACCGTCACCATTGCCGCCAGCAGGAGAACAGCTAAAAAGATACAGGCTTTGTTGACGGAAAGTTTTCGCACATTCATTTCAGCGCCCCTCCGATCCACATATAGCCCATACCATATACCGTTTTGATGTACTGACGGTCGGGTGTTTCGATTTTGTTTCGTACCCGGCTGATAGCCGCAGTCAGAGCGTGTTCATCCACAAAATTTCCGTCTGCGTCCCACAGTTTTTCCAACAAGACTTGCCGCGTCAAAACGATCTGTGGATTTTTCATCAGGATTTTCAAAAGTCGATATTCCAGTGGGGTGAATGTAAGTGGCTTTCCTGACAGGGCAGCACTCATCTCTGAAAAATTGATGGTCAGTGTGCCATCCTCATAAGTATCACCACCATATTGTTTTGTCAGCCGCCCCAGCACCACCGCCAGTTTCTTTTGAAAGACGCTCATAGGGAAAGGTTTTGTCACATAATCCTCTGCGCCCAGTTCATACCCTTTGAGCATATCGCTTTCCATATCATTTGCGGTCAGAAAGATAATAGCGGTATCAGGGCGGCGCTCTTTTACCTCCCGGCAGAAGTCAAAACCGTTCCCGTCCGGCAAATTTACATCCAGCACAATCAGGTCATAGTCCTGCTTCGTCAAGAAACTACCGGCCACTGATTTTGTCAGTGCAGAATCAACCGTATAGCCCGCAGTATTCAAGTTATAGCATAAAGTATGATTCAAAAGTCGATCATCCTCGACTACTAAAATTCGCATGGTATCACACTCCTTCATTTTCAGTGTAGCACCCAAATGTCACAGAAACCTCACAATATTTCTGATTTTATTTTAGATACCAACTTCTGATCTTCGGGACAAATTTAATTATAAGTACATTTTACATCACATTTTCAGCGTCATCAATTCTCTTAGCATGAAATTAAATATGCAGTGAAATGAAATTTGACGCCGTTCAAATGTTGCCACATGAAATGTAAAATTACATTAGGTGGTGATGCTATGAAAATTGAACGTGACGAACGCAAATTTGACTTTCACGGGATCGGACTTGCTATCAAGAAAGCCCGTGAGCGTGAGGGCATGACGCAGGAGCAATTAGGATACATTGTTGACCGCGATCCGCGTACCATTATGTATCACGAAAATGACGGACAGCATCCGAGCCTAAACGCCTTTTTCCAAATGGTAACAATGTTCGGTATCTCCGTGGACGAATACTTTTATCCCGACATGGGAGCCGATGAAGCCGCAAAGAAGCGTATCAACATTCAGCTTAATTCCCTCAATGAAAGCGAGCTGCGGCTCGTCGAGGGTATTATCAATGCAATCATAGAAAACCGTGGAACGGAGGAAGCGTAAGAAACGGCGCTGCCTCCGTTTTTCGCGGGGGTTCCGGGGGAGCGCGTTAGCGGCAAGCAAGGCAAGTGTATTGACACTTGCAATTTCCGCGCTGCGGAAATGCTTGTTGGGGTGCCCCCAAACCCGCTGGACTTCTGGCCACCGTGACCAGAAGAAACATTGTCTGCGTCGCCGTCCCTAACGGGCCTGCTCCTTATTGCGCTGGTTGTCCGTCAGCCCGCGCAGGTGATCCACGCTGCCCTTGACCGCCACCAGCTCCCGCATATCCTGCTGGGCCTTGCGGTATTCCAAATAAAGAGCCTTTTTCCGCGCTGCCAGTTGGCGGCGTTTTTCTTTTAGTACGTCCATTTTGGGGAGCTTCTCGCCGCCCAGCAGCTCGGCCATTGTCGCCTTGGCTGCCCGGTAATCGGCCAGCTCTGCCTCATGCTCGGCAAGGTATTTCCGGCTGTACTTGGCGGCCTTGTACCCATCGAACGCAGGGCGGGTCTTGGCGTACTGCACCACGGCGGCCATCAAATCGGACACACGGGAAAGCTCGGCCTCGGTCTGCTGAATGTCCCCGGCCAGCGTGTGAAACCGCTCCGTGGCGGCGTCGGTCTTTGCGGCCAAATCGTCATATTCAAATAGCCGGTGCTCTTTCAGATATTGCAGCGCGGCAGCCATCTGTTTGAGGTTATACACCTTGGCCCAGCGTTCATAGGCGGGGCCTTTGCCCTGACGCATCCTCTCCTGAATGTCGATCAGCAGATTGACACGGCGGGGCGCAGGCGTTCTCCATGCCGGGGCCGTTCGTGTGGGAGCCTTGCCATCAATGACGGCCTGCACGTCCTCGGGGCCGTAGCCGTCCCCCAGCGTGGACGCCCGGAAACGGGCCGCCCGCTGTTGTCCTGGCACAAGGAACGAGATCACGCCGCCGCGCCCGTGCTTGACCTGTATGCCTGCCGTTTCCATGCGCCGGAGAAAATCTGCGAAGTCCCCGGGGCGCTCCGTCAGGGCCGCGTCAATGGCAAGGCGAATCTGTTCTTTCTGTGAGAGCTTTTGATTTTCGCCCAGCCATTGACCGTAGTGCAGATACCGTCCCTTGCTGTGGAGCTTGGGATTTGCGATCACGGATAGGTCGTGCTCCAGACATACCCGGTCAGACAGCCGCCGCAGGGCGAACGAGGAGCCGATGAAGTTGCGAAACTTCCGGGAGCGGTCATAGGCGGTGGAATTGTAGTAAATGTGATTATGAATGTGCTCTTTGTCTATATGGGTACAGACGAAGAATTGATACTTCCCCTTTGTCCAGCGCATCGCCGTTTCATAGCCGATGCGGTTGGCCTCCTCCGCTGTCACCTCGCCGTGGGGAAACGCCTGCCGGATCTGGTAGCACAGCGCCCCGTGTCCGGCCCTGCGGTCGGTTTCGCCCTGATACTGATTTTTGACCAGCATGAACTCGGCGTGTGCCGTGGCCGGATCGCAGAGGTAGGAGGAAACGGCCCCCAGCTTCTCCGGGTTCAGGCCATAGTCAAAGCGGTCTTTCAGGCTTTGCAGGGCCGTCCGCTTATCGGCCCGCTTGTGAGATTTGAGGTAGGTTGTGGCCGTAGGCATCCCTCCTTTCCATACGACAAACGGCGGATGGGATCAGCCGCCGTTTTCTGCATCTTCTGGCCACCGTGACCAGAACTCAGCCCATGATGAAGCCCCGCAGGGAGCCGTTCAGCTCGTCCAGCTTGGCAAGCAGCCATCCGGCCAGCGCAGGCAGGCCAAAGGGTGAAATGGCAAACGCCATCAGCAGCCCCGCGATCCCCGTGGAAATGTCTTTCTCCACAAACAGCATCAGGACACTCAGCAGCCCCAGCATCGACGCGAGGATGGAGAGCAAGCCGGCGGAAAGACTCAGCAGGAACGAGAGCACGGCCACAAGCAGGGTCAGCACCAGCACAAAGGGAGCGGCAAGGATTTTGAATATGATCCGCATAGGGGGTTCCTCCTTTTTCCTGTATATGTCTATTATAACTCTGAAAAAATCGGCACCCAAGGATGTCCCGGCCCTCCGCACTTCTGGTCACAATGACCAGAAGCAGGGACAGCCGGGGAACGGCGCGGGGCCGTTCCCCCTGTGTCACATCGTTACAATGGCGGAGAGCTGGGCCAGCAAATCAGACAGCGGCCCCCACAGGTCGGCATAGTCCTTTTGCAGACGCTTCAGCTCGTCCGGGTACAGGCCGCCGTAGCTGTTGGCATGGATGGCCGCCTGATTAAGATTGTTTGCACAGCGCCTCTGGAGCGACACAAGCTCCTTGACGGGTTCAAGGTCAACGTGGAGCACATAGCCGCCCAACGCCATTTTTCGGATATAGGCGCTCATGTTGCGGATGCCCGCCTCGGCCATGCGCTCCCGAATGACCTCCAGCTCGTCAGGCCGTACCCACACATAGATGGGGACGCTGCGGACGCGCTTCTTTGTCAACGCTCCTCACGCTCCCGGCTGCGGCGCTTGGGCGGGTGTTCCCGCACCTTATCCAGCGGCTTATCCTCTGGGAGCGGCGCAGGCAGATTGTTGATGATGCCGTCGATCTGATTATAGTTCTGCTCCATAGAAAGCTCGGCGTTCTTGTTGGGATTGCGTTCCTGATCCATAAATGTCCTCCTATCTGTCGCCCCGGTCAGGGGCATTTTTCTTTGGGGCAGCTTGGCCCCGGTCAGCCTCGGCCTGCTTTGCGGCGGTTTTCATCTGTTCCCGGATCGAACGGGGCCTGTCGGGATTGTCAGGCGCAGGCCGCAGCTCATAGTCAGACGCCTGCCGTTTCGTCAATGGCCGCGTGTAGGTCAAATGCCCCCACGCCAGAAATGATCCATTTTCAACCGGGACGCGCTGATCGTAGTTGACGATCTCATCCGGGGCGTTACGGGGCGGCTTGGGGAATGTCCCAATGTCCACAGGGCGCTGGGTAGAGTAATACTTGTAAAGGCCGGGAGCCTCGACCTGCCTGACATCGACGTTGTAAAGGCGCTGGTATTCCTGCACCCGCGCCGCAAAGTCCTGTTCCAGAGCGGCACGGTCGCTGCCGTAATGCCCCCATTCATACTGCCGCTGGCCGTCCTTGTCGTCATAGCAAGCCCATGTGACATAGGGCGAGGGGGCTGCTGGGTTATGCCCCAGCGCAAAGCCCCTGCCATTTTCCAGCATGACGGCCTGAATGATCTCATAGCCTTGGTTTTTGTCCATACGACCTCCTTTCCAAAATGTTAGCAATATTTCTGCAAAACCGGGCGGGGCTATGAAATCATACACCCCGCCCATGAAGCGGCCCCGGAAAGCCCTGCAATTAAGGGTGTTTTCCGGGGTCAAATGCTCACAGCCTACCCCCGGTATTTCCGCATATAGCCGCGCTGCTTCTGCCGCCTTGCAGCCCCGGCGCAGGCCGGGGAGCAATACCGCTGCCGCCCGTCCGGGAGAAAGGCCCTGCCGCACACTGGGCAGGGCCGGGTTTCCGCCACGGTCTCCACGGTCAGCGACCTTTCCAGCACGGGATCAAGGGGCAGCACCGCCGAACGGAAATAGCGGCAATAAGCGCCCGTCCAGCATTTCCCCAGCATATAGCACTCGCAATCCAGCGGCAGACAGCCAATGTCTTTGTCATAGTTGGCACACCACCGCTTCACAAGGGAGCGGATCGCCGCCTTTTCCTGCCGGGTCAATTCACGGCTCATTTTTGCCCCCTGTCTTTACCCTGAGCTGCTCCCGGTAGCAGAACACGCAGCCGATCCCATGCCAATAGAGGCAGCCGTCGCAGCGGGAGCCTTTGGGCGGCAGGTTGGGCGGGACGCCCTTGAAGTAGCTCTTTTCTTTCATAAAGTCCTCATAGGGGCTGTCGGTAAACCTCATTCTTCACCGTCCTCGTCCCACGGCGGCCCGTCATCCTCGGGATCGGTTTCGTCATAGTCCTCCGCGCCGTCATATTCGCCGCCGTAGTCCGCCTCGGACTCAGCGGCCCGCTGCTTCTTGGGACGGTAGATTTTGAAGTACCAGCCAGCGCCGCCGCCAATGACCACCACGGCCAGCGCCAGCAGAAGCATACCGCCGCTGCCCGTGGCCTTTGGCTGCTCCGGCTCGGGGTCAGGCTCCGGCTCTACCACAGGCGCAGGCTCGGGAGCCTTGCCCTGGCACTCGCTCATGTTCACGGCGCAGACGGTACAATCCGTGTTGATGACACCAACGGCGCATTTATCCGCGCAGGAACACTCCGGCAGCTCACCGCCCGCCGCCTGTATCGCCGCCAGCAGGTCGGCCTCGTCCACCATGTTCAAAAAGTAGGTCTGATACTGCTCGCCGTCCTCATCGGTGGGCTTGTCATAGTCAATGACGATGTAAAAGGTGTTGCCGCCGCTGGTCTGCACCGTGATGAACTGCTTGTTGGTGGCCTTATCGTAGAGCAGGTCACGGGTCACAAGGTTGCCGTCCTCAGTGAAGCCCTCGCCGGGGTCAACGGTTTCCGTGGGCAGCGGCTCCACAGGGTCAAGCCCGTCCCATTCCTCGCCGCCTCCGGCGTAGGCCGTGACCGCCATACTACCCATGAGGACGGACACACAAAGCGTTATCAGCAAAAGCCGCAGTTTTTTCATTCCGTCACCTCCGCCTGTTCTGTCGGCTTCTGGCCACCGTGACCAGAAGCGCCGCCCCGGAGCTGCTGGAGCACCAACGGCAGATCGGCAAGGGAGATACTCATGCCGCGCACGATCTCCACGATCTCGCTGTTTTCCGCCTCCAGCTTCTTCTGCTCCAATTCTTTAAGCCGCGCCTGCTGCTCGGCAATTTTGGCCTTGACCTTTTCAATCTCGGCCTGAATTTTTGCGCTTTTCGTAATTGCCATATCAAAAACCTCCTTTACGGTAATCGCCCGTAGGCGTAAAGATGGGATTGCCAATAGCTGCTGTTCAGGTTGGCATAGCTGATGGGGTCGCCACAATGGAGCATCCAGCCGTCGCCCACATAGATGCCCACATGAGAGATCCCCGGCGTGTCATAAGTCCCCGTGAAAAATACCAAGTCGCCGGGTTTGGGGCTGCTCGTCCGGGTGGAGATGTTGTATAGCCCCTGCGCCCCCAGCCGTCCGAAGCTCCAGCCGCATTGATTGTAGACGTAGCTGACGAAGCCGGAGCAGTCAAAGGACGTAGACGGGCTGCTGCCGCCCCACACATAGGGGAAACCGAGATATTTTTCCGCTTCTTTCAGAATGGCGGCAAAGGTTTCATCATCCAGATAGGACTCCGGGACTTCATGCTCCGGCGGGCGGCTGGTAATGTATTTTCCGATATAGCCGGACGCGGGGAACAGATCGGGGCGGTTCCCCAGCGTGGACATATACAGGGCGTACATGGAAAGCTGCTTCTCGGACATCATGTAAACCGGGATGTGTGAGAGATTGAAGTTTTCCAGCGTGACATAGCAGATGTAATAGTTGTACGGCACCTCCACATCGTAGTTGTTTCCCTCGCTGTCCGTCCGGGTGACGGTGCGGTAGCGCACCTCCACCACCACATCCTCGGTCAAAATATACTGGCGGTCAAAGAGGTCTTGCAGCGTCCCGCGCACCTCGTCCAGCGTCCACGCGCCCTCATGGAGCGCGGAGATCATGGAGATCAGTACATAGGGATCGTGTTCAATGGTGTCGAGGTCAAAATGGTATTCGTCGTAATCGTGGGTGCGGGTGTAGGTGTCGAGGTAACGTTGCAGCTCGTCCTCCAGAGCGCAATAGGCGGCCTCGGCCCCCAGCATATCCGCGTCCTCCGCCTTATAGGTGCTGGCGGCGATGGCCGCAAGGGTGCTGTTTCCCACGGAAACCATCGAGGACATACACGATTGCAGGGTCAGCACCACCAGCAGGCAGCCCAGCGCAAGCAGCGTCCCCACGGGATGCCGCTTGACGAACGCCGCCGCTCCCCGGACAAACCGCTCCGTGGCCGATACGGTTTGTTCGGCGGCCTTGGCGGTCTGCTTAGCGGTTTCCCGCGCCTTGCGCTGATACTCCCGTTTCAGCTTGTAGCGGTGCCATAACCGGGCGGCGGCGCTCTGCGCCTCCGGCTGCTCCTGTGCAAACTTGCGGGAATGGTAGTCCGCCGTGGCCTTGATGTACCGGGACTCCGCACGGGCGGCAGCCTTGGCCGGGTGCTCCCGGATGGCCTTGCGTACCTTGTGCCGCCCATAGTGCAGCGCGGCCTCGCCGGAACGCTCCACAAAATGGCCGCCCTCCACGCCTACATTGTCGCGTTCCTCCTGATACACCTTTCCATGCAGAAAAGCGTGGGTTTCGTGTCCGGCAATCCGGGCGATCCGCTTGATGGGGCCGGGCTTTTTCGGCGGCTTCTGCTTTGCCAGCCTTTCACGGGCCTTGTTCAGCCGTTCCTCCCGGCTCTCCATGCGGAGCTTGGACTTGTGGAGCTTGGCCTGTTCGCTGTCGGTATGGAACTTCTGGCCACCGTGACCAGAAGCAGCCCCGCCCTCGGGCGGCTCATTCTGTCTGTTTTCCATTGGCGGCGTCCTCCGGCTTGGTGGTCAGCAGGTCGTAGATCTCGCCACGGGGGAAACGGTCAACAAACGGGATGGTGACGCTGCCATAGAACAGCAGGCCCTCGCCGGAGTTGGACTGCGTGATATACGATAGCTGGTGCTCTGAAATGCCGATCTGCTTGGCAAGAATGGCGCGGTCACTCTGCGCCTGCGACAGCAAGATCATAAAATCCGTGTTGTCCAGAATGTTCTCGATCTCCCGGCTGGCCAGCAGGTCTTTCACATTCTGCGTCAGGGCCGAGGGAACGCAGCCCTGTTTGCGGAGCATCTTCCAGACGGTCACAAAATAGCTGGCGGTCAGCGGGTCACGGAGCAGAATATGGAACTCGTCAAAATAGCACCACGTCGCCACGCCGTTTTTGAAGTTGGTTCCCACCGCAGAAGTGACAAAATCGTTGGTGATGTGCATGGCGATCTTGCGGAGATTTTCGCCCATGCCTTTCAGCACGAAGCACACCACGCGGGAATTGAGGTTGACGTTGGTAGGATGGTTAAAGAGGTTGAGGGAGCCTGTGCAGTAAAGCTCCAGCGCCGTGGCGATCCGCTTGGCCTCCGGCTCTGGCTGGCGCAGCAGCTCCTCATACAAATCTTGCAGCAGCGGCGTTTTGCCTGCTTCCAGCCCCAGCGCCATTTCCCGGTACACCTGACGCACACAGCGGTCAATGACGGTTTTCTCAATAGGCTGCAAACCGTCCCGGCCTCCCACCACCAGCTCACACAGCGACAGCAGAAAATCCGCTTTCAGGGACAGAGGGCTATCCCCACCGCCCATGTCCATCTGAACATCCATCGGGGAAATGTGGTTGGGGCTGTCCGGTGCGATCTCGATGACCTGACCGCCCAGCCGTTCCACCAGCGGAGCATATTCGCCCATCGGGTCAACCACGATGATGCGATCCTGCGGAATGGCAAGAAAGACGTTCAGCAATTCACGCTTGGCGGCAAAGCTCTTGCCGCTGCCCGTAGAGCCGAGGTAAAGACCGTTGGCGGATTTCAGCTTTTTGCGGTCAGCCATGATGACGTTATGGGACAGGGCGTTCATGCCGTAGTAGAGGGATGGGCCATCCATACGAAGCTCCCGCGTCATAAAGGGAACGAAGATGGCTGTGGAGCTGGTGGTCATGCCGCGCTGAATTTCAATGCCGTTGTAGCCGAGAGCCAGCGAGGACATATAGCCCTGCTCCTGCTGCCAGTCCAGCCGCTTGACGGCACAGTTATATTTCTGCGCGATGCCGTTCACGGTGAAAATGTCGTTTTCCAGCCGCTCCCGCGTGGGGGCGGTGTTGACGATCAGGAACGTCAAGAGGAACATTCGCTCGTTGCGGCTTTGCAGGTCGGCCAGCAGCTCGGCGGCGTCCTTGGAAAAGGTGACGAGATCGGGCGGGAGAATGTCAGGATCATATCCGGCGCGGGTAGCTTTGCGCTGCTCTTCCACTTTCATCTTGTCAATGTCGGAGATTTTACCCTTGACCGTTTTAATGGCCTTGACCTGATCCACCGTCTGAATGTGCATGGTGACAGTCAGCTCGGCATCCAGCTCCAAAATCTCCAACAGCAGCTTATCCGACAGCTCCGACGCCATGATCTGCAAATAGGACGCCGCGCCCCATGTCTGGCCCACGCGGAACGAGCGGCTCTGGCGGAAGTCAAAGCTGTCCGGCACGATAAAGTCTTTCGTCCCCATGCCCGTATGGGCGATGTCCGCCCACTTGAAGCGGAACGGCTCCCGGCTGCCGGGGTGAAGCTGGCCGTGCAGCAGGGCCAGACGCTCCCGCCCGTCAAGGGGCTGGCTCTGTACCCCCAGCCGCTTAAAGTTGCCGATCACGTCCGCCTCTACACGTTCCAGGCGGGGGCGGGCGGCGGCCACATTTTCAGCGGGGATGCAAAAGGTGACGTACTTGGCCCGTTCGATACCGTTGTTGCTTTTGGCGATCTGGTTTTTCAGCATCCCCGTGTATTCCGTGCGGACGCTGTTGAAGCGGTCATCCGCCTCGGAGATATTCACCTTGTAGCGGCTCCCGGAGCGGCTGCGGCGGTTGACAAAGGAAAGCTGGAACGGCAGCGAACTGTCAAAATAATTCAGCCACGAACTCCAGCCGCCGAAAATGGCCGTCTGATCCTCGGCGGACGCAACGGAATAGTTGATGTCCTCATATTCCAGCGTTTTTGTGTAGACACCGCCGGGGAGCTGACAAATGCCGTCCGGCAGCATCCGCACATAGGGAATGGTCTGCTGGGCCGATATGGTCGCCGGACGATTACCGGCCCGCGTCAGGCTTTTTGACTTCTTGGGGCTTTTGCTCAAGTGTGACCTCCTTTCCCGCAAACGGGGCGTAGATATTCTGCGTCTGATAGGGCCTCACACCGGGCCGCAGGAACTTGGCCCGGATAATATTCCGGGCTACCTTTTCAAAGGGCAGGCCGTCACGCTCATACATCGCCATAAAAAAGGCCGGGAGCATGAGCGCGATCATCAGGAACATCGCCCCGGTGCCGCCCAGCGCGTGACGGGTCAGCAGATACACGGGGATACCCACGGCAGCCGCGCCGCCGAAGCAAATAAGCTGGCGGCGGGTGAGGTTAAAGGCAATTTTCGTCTTGATCTTGGAAAGATCGTTGGGAACATTCACATAGGGCAAGAAACATCCTCCTTTCCGCTATCTTCTGGCCACCGTGACCAGAGGCCCGCTGTCGGCTCCACCTCGTTGCCCCACACGTCCCAGCCGGGAGGGGTCTGCCGTGCGAACAGCTCAACGCGGGGTCTGTCGCCCATGAGGGCAACGATCTTGTCCCGCGTTTCATCCGGCTTTTTGCTGTGGGCCTCGATGGGGGAAATGATAAACTGGTGGATGTCGGCGGCCTGCCGCTTGGGGTGTCCCTTGGTCGCCAGCAGGCAGATCTCGGCGTTGGCCCGCGTCCAGAAGCCCAGCCCATAAAACCAGCTATCCGCCTTTTTGTTCTTTTTGAGCCAGACAAAAGCGACACTTTTATAGGTAAAGCCCCACGCACGGATGAGCCGCAAAGCCTCCGGGAGCTGTGGGAACGTGGCCCACATGAAAAGGGCGCTGTCCTTGGCCGCAAGCTCGGCTACAGGCAGCGCGCACAATTCATCAATGCTCATGGTGGGGTAATGGTTTTCCGCCGCCCCCTGCACTTTCTTTGCGGAGTAGCGCCACGGGGGATCGGCGTAAATAATTTCGTAGGTTCCTGTCATCATTCTCCTTTCCCGCCAGATGCCACAGCCTCCCGCGCCCGCCGGATACGCTCCGTAGCGGGGCCGTAAAAGGCCGGGGCGGTTTCAAAGCAAACGAAGCGGCGGCCCGTGTTCAGCGCGGCCACGGCAGTTGTGCCGGAGCCAGCGCAGATGTCCGCCACCACCTCGCCGGGGCGTGTGTAGGTGCGGATCAGGTACTCGCACAGGGCCACGGGCTTCTGCGTGGGATGTACGGTAGTTGTCACCGTGGGGAACGCCAGCACGTTCCCCGGAAAGCGCCGCCCATCGGACTCCCCGCTGGTGCGTTCAAACTCCCCGTAGTTGGGGCTGCTCCCGCTGCAACGGTGGATTTTCTTGTACGGCTTGCCCTGTTCAAACTGCGGGAAATAGGCCGGGGACTTCTGGTAGAACACCAGAATATTCTCCGTCTTTTTCAGCGGAGCGCGGCGGGCATTGAGAAAACCCGTGCAGCGGCTTTTGTACCATACCCACTCATAACGGAGCATGGCGAGGTTGGACGCGCCCAGCACCTTGTCATAGGGGCATTGTGCGAAAAACAGCACCGCGCCCTCCGGCTTGACGGCCCATTTCACCGCCTCCCACAGCTCCGGGAGCGGCAGCGGCACATCCCAAAAGTTCCGGGTCGTGCCGTAGGGCGGATCGGTCAGCAACATATCCACGCTATGCTTCGGCAGGGAACGCAGTCCCTCAATGCCGTCAGAGAGGTGCAGGCCCTCCGGGATCGGCCTCTGGCCACCGTGACCAGAAGCGGCGGTATCAGCGATAAGATCACCTTTCCTTTCTCAATGGGCGCTGAAGATGCTTTTGGAGATCGTCCCGGTTTTCATCAGCATGAAGCACAGAAGCACCGTATAGCCGATACAGCCCCAAATCGCGCCGATGGGATCTCCGCTTGTGGCGATCCCCTGAATGAGCACCGCATAGATCGCCACGCAGACGAGGATCAGCATACCCTGAAAGCCCACGGCAAACAGGGAGCGCAGATAATTCTGGCCCATCGTGCCAAGCTCCCGGTTGGAGAGCGTCGCCACGGGGATGGGGGCTAAACTGGTCAGCAGATATATCTCGATCATGCGGCCATAGACGATCACAAAAATAAAAATGTTCAGTGCCAGCATGGTAAACTTAATGAGGAACGATTGCAGGAACAGGCCCAGCAGGGAGCCAAGCTCCATTGTTTCAAGGGTCATTTCCAGATCAGCCAGCATATCCGGCGTGATGTCAGTTGCGCCTGTGACGATGCCCGCCGCGCTTGCGATCACGCTTTGGGACACGTCAAAGACTGCCATGACGATATTGAACGTGTTGGACAGGATCAGGATGGCACAAGTGGTTTTGAATACCCATTTGTAGATATTCGCCACGTCGAACTCGTGCATATTGTTCTTTTCCAGTATCATCTGGATCAGCTCATAGGTGGCAACAAAGGTCAGGATCAATCCGGCAATCGGCAATATCACCGTTTCGGAAAGCTGCCGTATCAGGGAGAACACCCCGGCGTTCCATGCCGCCGGGGTAGTCCCCACCTGTACGGATATTTCCCCGACGCGGGTATTCACCGTGTCAAACAGCCCCTCGAGGTTTCCCATGATGCCCTCGATCAAAAGCCCTTTGAGCCATTCCGTGATCCATTCGGTGAGAATACCCATCGGCAGCTACCCTTAAAACAGGGTAGACAGCAGAGGGATCAGGGTCGTGCCCAGCACGATGATGCCGCCGCCCGCCATGAGCTGCTTGATGCCCTGGCTTTTGGCCGCTGCGTTATCCGAGCCGTAGCCCTCCAGCAGATTGACCACGCCCCACACGGCAAGGCCAGCGCCCAGCGCCACGACGAGAGTTTGCAGGGTAGTAACGGCAGAAGCAAAAAACTGCATAAGTCCTCCATTTCTCCAGGGGGCAAAGCCCCGGCCATGAAAAAAGCCGCCATTTCTGGCGGCAGCTACTCCTCTGGCCACCGTGACCAGAGGTTATACAAAGGCGTCCGGGTCGTCGAGGTCGTCATAGTTGAGGATGTCCTCGTCCTCGCCTGTGAGCGCCTCGTCCGGCACGTCCACCTTGTAAACGGTATAGGTTTCGTTGGGGTTGAGCTTGTCCATCCGCCGTGTCACAAGGCTGTTGAGGTCAAAAGCGTTTTTCACCTTGTCGGCCTCGGCGGTGTATTTGTAGTTTGGATGCTGTTTCAAATCGTACTTCTTGGAGTAGAACGGCGGCAGGCCCCGAAGCTGCAAAATGCACCGATCTCCGGGCATGGTGGCAAGCTCGCTGGGGGTCATCAGCTCCCGGCCCAGCCGCTGGGTATTTTGGCTGTAGCTTTCGGATTGGCCCCGTGAGCGTCCCTCGGTCTGCATGGAGATGGTGGCCTTACCCAGCCAGTTCTCGGATATTTCCTTGATGGTGGAGCTTTCGCGTCCGCCGAGGAACAGCACACTATCCATGTTGCCGAGGATGGTTTCCGCGTTCTTATCGTAGATGGCCTTGCATTGGGCCAACTGCTGATACAGCAGGCACAGGCTGATCTCACGGGAGCGGATGACGGCCACCAACTTTTCAAGCTGGGGCACCTGTCCCGTATTGGCCGCCTCGTCCCACAGTACCCGCACATGATGGGGCAAGCGGCCCCCGTGAACATTGTCTGCCCGTTCACACAGGAGGTTGAACATCTGCGAAAAGGCCAGCGCCACAAGGAAATTGTAGGTGCTGTCCGTGTCGCTGATGCAGAAAAAAGTAGCCGTCCGGCGATCTCCCATGCGGTCAAGCTCCAGCTCATCATAGGACATGATCTCCCGGAGCTGGGGAATGTCAAAGGGAGCCAGACGTGCGCCGCAGGAAATGAGGATGCTTTTGGCCGTCTTGCCGCTGCTTAGCTTGAATTTGCGGTATTGCTTCACGGCGAAGCAATCCGGTTTGCGTTTGGCAAGGCCGTCAAACATATAATCCACGGCGTTTTTATAGTTTTCATCATCCTCCTTGACCTCCATGCCGGAGATCATGTCCACCAGCGTATTCATATTCCGATCCTCGGCAGGCCCCTCAAAAATGATATAGGCAATCAGGGCGCAGTACAAAAGCGTTTCCGCTTTCGTCCAAAATGGATCGCCCTCCTTGCCCTCGCCCTTGGTGTTGGTAATCAGGGCGTTCACGAATTTCAGGATGTCGGCCTCGTTGCGGATATACGATAAAGGGTTGTAGTGCATGGACTTGGAAAAGTCTATGCTGTTGAACACCTTGATCTGATAGCCCCGGCGCTGGAGAAAGGCCCCGACCTGTCCCAGCACACCGCCCTTGGGGTCTACCACCACATAAGAGGAATGAGCCTGCAAAAGCTGCGGCGTGAGCCAAAAGCGGGTTTTGCCGGAGCCAGACGAGCCGATCCCGCAGAAATTGAGGTTGCGGGCGTTGGCTGGATTTTTGGGGCGGGTATTCATGGTGAGCCGTTCCGTGGCGGTCAGCAGCATATTGTTTTCAAACTTAGGATCGACAAAGGGCTTGATGTCTTTTTCGTTACCCCAGCGGGCCGTGCCGTACTCTGCATCGTGGCGAAATTTCTTTGCTTTTTTCGCCTTGCAGAAGATCAGCAGCCGGAAACCGACTGCGCCCACAACGCCGACAAGCCAATCCAGCGGGGCAAGGCCGGGGGCAAAGCTGGCAAAGGCCGCGCCGATGGTCTGGCCCAGCCCCAGCAGCTTTTCTCCGAAGCCCGCACCAGCGGCCAGACGGTACGCCGTGCCGATTTTCAGGCAAAACCAGCCGATGAACAGATACGGGATATTCGGAAGAACATACTTCCTGATTTTATCTGTCGCCATGCGCCGCCTCCTTTGTCAGTTCCCGCTGGGGCTGCTTTTTCACCTGTTCCTCCGCCTGCCGGAGCTGCTCCCGGATCGGCGTCTGCCGGGACTTGGCCCGTTTCAGTTCTAAACGGGAATACTCGGCAAAGCAGCCTGTGATGGCATCGGCCTGCCGTACCTTGAACAAAAGCAGATATTTTTCATCCCCCACACGGCGGATGGCGTAGTCCACGCCCCATTTCCGGGCTACCTTGTCAAACAGCTTGGGCGTGTCCACCTCAATGGCGTTGGTGTCCCCGCCGTGGCCCATGAGCTTTCGCACACTCTGCTTGCCGTGGGGCGTCTGTGCCTTGCGGTGCTCCTTGGCGATCTTCCGGCCCACGGCGGCCACCACATAGGCCAGCGCACGGGCGGTCAGCTTGGACGCCTTGACGCTGACAGCGATGGTTTGCCGGGACACTTCATCTCCGACGATAGCTTACACCTCCTTTGCCCTCTGGCCACCGTGACCAGAAGCGGCCTATCTGTCCTCGCGGCTGGCGGGGAGCCGCTGCTTTTCCTCGTTCAGCGCCGAACGGTCTATGACCTCCTGATACGCCGCCATCTGCTCCCGGATATTCAGCTTGGGATAGGCGAAGATGCGGTGCTCCGGGGGAATGTCCTCTATTCCGTGATACCGCTCCACAAAGTTGCCGCCGTTATTGAACACATAACCGCCGGGGGCGAAATGGCCGCCGTCATTGATCCGTGCATCCCGCCCGTAGGCTTCAAAGTCGAAGTAGGGCAGCACATTATCCGGCACATCCAGCATTTCCATTTCCTCGATGTAGACCCGGCCCAGCGCCTCCTCGCTGTCAATGCCGGGGTAGAAGTCATAGCAATCCAGATTTTGCGCGAGATTGATCAGGTCATGGACGCTGCCTGTGTATTCGCCGCTGTCAATGACGGCTTCAAACTTTTCAATATCGCTCTGGTCGAGGTCAGACAGCACATGGGCCAGATGGTTCAACTCGTCAATGCTTTCATACTCGCCCAAATGGTCATACAGGCCCAGCACATCACCGTCAAATGAGGTAATAAAGATTTCCTCATACCGTACCCCATCCACGCCGATGCGCTTCAAAAGGGCCTGCACCTCCTCCGTGGTGGCCGGGAATTTCAGCGTTTCGCCCACAAGCCGCCCCTCGTTGTATTTGCCGAGGTTGGTAATGTAGGCTTCAAACAGGGATGACATTTTCAGCACCTCCTTGTCAGAACATCGTATATGCCGCGCACAATGTACTCGGCGCAGGGCAGCGCGATAGCATTTCCCAGCGCCCGGTAACGGTGGGCGGACAGGATTTTCTCACCATCCGCGCCGCACTTTGTCCAGCCCTCCGGCAGCCCCATGAGCCGTTCACATTCTCTTTCCGTGGGAAAGCGGACACAGCCCCCGGCAGGATCGTCCTCATACCAAAAGGCAAAGGGACTTACCGCGCTGGCTAACAGAGTGGGAAAAGGGTCAGTTGGCAATCCGAAGCTGTTTCGGAACGCCTCCGTTGTCCGCTCCTTTGCCGATGCCCGCATACGGTAGCATTGAAAGGGTCGGGTGATCGGTACACGCCGCCCTGCTTCAATAAAAGAGCCTCGATCTCCGCAGGCGGCGGACAGCCAGCAATCTCCGCCAGACGCAGAAATTGACTGCACTGTGCGGGGCTTAAAAAGTATTTCGTGGGAACATTGTCCTCCAAAGTCTGCCACAACAAAGACGCGCTGCCGTCGTGCCAATCGGGGGCTTGCCCAATGCTGGGCATCCATGAGCCGCCATGCGAGATCGGGCGTATGCCCTCGCACCATTCCGGCTCCTGCCCATCTTCCAGAAGCAGGCATTGAAATGTCGGCGGCTGTGAACGCTGAGAGCACGGCTCTAAAGTCCATCCGGTCATTTGAAAAAAACGCTCCCATGACGTTCTCCCAAACAGCGATTGCTGGAAATATACCATTTGTCGCCTCCCTCATTTCACGGATAATACGGATCGCATGAAAGAACAGACTGGATTTTTCCCCGGCAAGACCGGCCCTGTTGCCGATCTGTGAGAGGTTCTGGCAGGGTGAGCCAAAGGTGATGATGTGGACAGGCGGAATGTCGCCGCCGTCCAGCTTTGTCACATCCCCTAAATGCGCCATACCGGGAAAATGGCGTTTCGTGATGGAGATAGGCGCTTTTTCTATCTCGCTGGCCCATGCGGGCACGATACCGCAGCGCACCGCCGCCAGCGGGAACACGCCGATCCCATCAAACAGGCTCCCCAGCCGGATCTCGTTCATATCAGCGGCGGCCCTGACGCTTTACGGTCAGGATGCCGTCCAGCGTGGTTGCCGTGATCCCCAGCCGCTGGGCAACAGCCACATCGTTTTTCATGCTTTCCGTGGAGATACTGCCGCACACCACCAGCACATGAGAGCGGCGGAGCAGGTCACGGCCCATGTCGATGCCGCTCTTGTGCTCCTCGGGAACGGCGTCGTTCAGGAAAAGGGGCTGATAGAGCGTGGGGCAGATGGGCGAAAAGCCCGCCTCATAGACAGCGCGGCAATACTTGGCGGCCTGCTCCGTCGCCTCGCAGGGATCGCCGCTCCACGCGGCGGTGATATACGCAAGGGGTCGTTTCATTGTGAAAACCTCCGTTTTTATATAATGTAGTGGGTCAACCTTTTCCCCCCGCCCTTTTCCAATCTTGGAAAAGGGGGCGGTTCTGGAGGATATACCCCCGCCGCTTGCCGGAGAAAAAGCACAGCCGGGGCAGGCGGTCAAGGGCAAAGCCGCCGCACACGGCGGGGCGAAGCCCCCTTGACAGCCCACTCCCGCCTGTGCTCGATTACGGGCGGCGACGGGGGATATAACCGCAAGAGCCATATCCTATCGGGGCAGCAAAAAGCCTCTGGTCATGGTGGCCAGAGGTCGTTACTTTTCCATATCCATTTTCTTGTCGGGCTTGGCAAGCTCGGGCGGCTGCCGCTCTTTCCAGTCCTCCAGCAGCGTCATGATCTGGTCTTTCATCTGCCGGGGCGTGGCCTCCTTGCCAAAAAACTTTTCCAGTTCAGCGCCAGTAATGATCACGTCACGATCCTCCTTTTTCTTTTCTTCACACAAAATACCGTCGATCACGTCCGGGGAGAGCTTGTTTTCCTTGTCCAGCTCACGGAGCCGCTTTGCCTGGCCCTTGGAGGGCGAAGCCTGCTGGCCCTCAATGGACACGGCAATATACTTCTGGTGCTTGGGGCGCACACGGGAAATTTCCACAGCCGGGGTGAAAGACAACTTTCCGTCATCCATCGTCTGCTTCAACTCCGGCACAAGGTCATTGAGCCAGATATACCGCTGTACGGTTTTTACGCTCATGCCGTTGCGTTGGCCCACGCTTTCAAGTGAGAGCTTTCCGGCCTCGGCGCTGTCGCCGCGCGCCCCCTGATGCTTGATGGCCTCATACTGCATTTTCAGGGACAGGGCCTTTTCGCTGGGCAAAATCGTTTCGCGCTGACGGAGGTTGTCATCCGTCATAGCGAGAATGGCCTCATCGTCCGTCATATTGCGGACGATACAGGGCATATTGCGATACCCGGCAAGCTGGCTGGCCATCTGACGACGGTGGCCCGCGATGATCTCATAGCCGCCGCCCTCACGGGGACGCACCAGCGCAGGCTGGTTGACGCCGCCGTTACGGACGCTTTCCACCAGAGATTTCATTTCCGCATCGTCACGGACACCGAAAGGATGATCCTTGAACGGGTGCAGGTCGGAAAGGTCAAGATAGACGATTTCCTCTTTTTCGGCGCGGGTAGCGTCGCGGGGTGTAGGCGGCACTTCCGGGGCCGGGGGTGCTGCCTTTTCCTCGGGGGCTGCGTGGGTCTTGCCAGCCTTGGGCGGCTTGGCCTGCTCCGGGGCCGCTTTTTCTGCCTTGGGCGGACGGCCACGGCGGGGCTTTTCCGCTTTTACCTCTTTCTTGGCCCCCGGCTCGGTGGGCGTGGCTTTTTCGGCTTTTGCAGGGCGGCCCCGTTTGGGCTTGGGCTTCTCCGGCTCCGGCATGGGCTTTTCCCATTCCCGCTTGCTGTACTCGGTGACGGAAACGGACGGGGCCTCCGTCTCCTTGGGGATGTCCGGCGGAGCGTCCTTTTCCGGCGTGGAACGCATCGCGGAAAGGTCAATCACCTTTGCGGACGGAGCGGGGCCGCCGCCCACATCAGGGATTTCGGCCTGCTCCATTTTTGGGGCCTTTCTCGGCATTTCAGGCGGAGCCTGTTCCTCCGTGGTAGGGGGATGCTTGTTTTCTTCTGCCATGACACGAATAACCTCCTTGACAAGAATTTAGGCCATGCCGCACGGCTGGCCCATATCGGCACACAGAGAAAACGCTGTCTGCATACAAAAACACCGCCTATGTCCTGTTAGGCGGTGCATTGTGTAAGGCTTGGCAGCTCATTTTCAGTTGTTTTTCTCTGTGTGCCCTTGTCAAGCGATGTTTAGAAGGTTATATTATAAAAAGGTTTCCCTTTTTATACATCAAACAGGCAATTCACTTTTAATCTTCTTGATTTCCTGAAAATCAAATTGCTTTGCCAAAGAAAACAACGATGCAGCCGCTCCAAAAAGGCCATAGCTTTGAGGAGAAGCTTCAATCAGCTCATCAGAGCTAAAGTGGCCGAGATAAGCTTCCAATACGCGTCTTGTGTACGTTAGCCCAAGGGGACGCGTATTCAGCTTAAATCTATACTGGTCGGAACAGCTATCGGTTTCCAGTAACCGAGTGAGTTCTTCAGGGAAAAAGCTTTCCAGTGCATACAATTCACTTGGTGTGGAGGTCAAAAGCTGCTGAGCGACTATCTTCCGGCACTCTGTTCCATTTCGACAAGGCCCCGGACAAGTAAAACTACAACCATTATTGAGGAGCAAAACAAGGTTATAGCCGCTTTCCAAAAGCTGATGACGCATTTCTTTGCTACGCAAATATCGTTTTCCCACAACAACAGTATCAAAGCATTTGGGAATGTCTTGATAATCTGTATTATTAAAGCTATATTTTAGTTCACAGTTAGGAAATGCCTTGCGAATTTTTTCGCCGTATTCTTTTAAGCAGACAATTTCCTCTGGAATGATTCCAAATTTTTTTGTGAATTCAATTGCGTAGTCAATATCAAGATCGGAAAGATGATAAGTATTCAAGGCCAGCTCTCGACGAACGCCCAGTTCCTTGGCATACGTCAAAACATTAAAGAGTCGCTGGGCAGAATCTTCATCTTGAAATTCGTCTTTGATTCCTAGCCGAGAGTAGTATTGCATACCCATCGGAAATGAGAAATACAAGCTCGATAGGTATTGATGGTAATCCTCTAATAATTTTCGATTGTCATTTTCATCCGGTGTCAGGTTCAGTCCAATCGAAAACTTTTTCGACAATGATTTTTCAGACATTTCAATATCTCCTTACGGCAGTAACATTGCATCACTAAGATAAATCGGTGTGAATCCGCCGTTGATGCTTTCAACTTCCAAGTCTTTGACATTAGATACATCAATTTCAAATGTAACCGGGTCATCGCCGCCATTCATCGTAATTCGCTGAAGCTGAACATCATCCCCTGTAATAATAAGATCGCCTGCCCAGCCACCAGTGCTTGCTGTAAACACTGTTCCAGTAAAGGTACTATATTGTTTATCCAGTCTTACCGCAGACAGGTTCGACATCATACTTCCGGCATACATATGGAGACTATTTTCATGGTTAGTGCCGAAGCAATCTTCAACTGTTCCATAGTTTGCAAACGAACTGCCACGGAAGACCCGCATCATGTCCAGCCGTGTTGCTCCACTTTTTCTATAATCGTTGATTTTGGCAATAATGTCTGCATCTGACTTCAGTTGCGCCGGTGCATTATTCAAAACATCGAGTGCTGCTTTCCAGCCCGATGCACTGTTACAGCTTTCTGCATTAGCAAGCAAAGCATTTTTGCAGTCCGTCAAAAGATGATCATATGCAACCGCCAATTCCGCAGATTCGGGCATACGTTCTACTGCATCGCTCAAAATTTGGATTGCGGAATCATAGTTGCCCGCGTTATATGCAGCCGCAGAATTATTTGTTGCCACATTATAATAAGCGGCTTTTACACTTGCCGTTTTTTCTATTGCATCTGCATACTTTGCAGAACTCGGAAGAATTTGGGACAGCGTATCTAATGCCTTTGCATAATCACCCGTGGACTCATAGGCAGAAGCAAGTTCATAAAGCCGTTCACCATCATCAACCACTGCTGCCACAGATGATGCACGGGTAGTTTCCTGAGCAGCCGAAGACACAGATACGGTATTCGATAAAGTCCCAGTATTCGCAATTTTACTTGCCGCCGCACCACCAACCAAAATAGCAAATATTACAATTCCTGTGGAAGCGGCAATATGAAATAGGGGTGTTTCCGTATATCTGTTTTTCATGGTTGTTATCCTCCGAGCAGCATGTCTGTTTTCTCCAACATGTTTGCCAAAACCTTATTTTCAACCTCTAGCGAAATGTCCTCATTACGATAGAGTGCATCCAATTCTTGCGATGCAATTTTCTGCATAGTTGTGATATATTGGATTATTTGTTTTTTGATGGAGGCAATGTTATACGTGTTACTGGATGGTAAAGAAGTATAACGTTCCAAAATTTCAATCAAATCAGGCAAATTTGAGTTTTTGAAACGCGAAACCCTCGATTCCTTTTCAGGGTATAAGCTGACTTCTTTATAGATAGCTTCTGAATCCGCGATGATTGATTCCACAGATTCTTTTAACTCGGTATCTCGAATGGAATCCTTCAAGCATTTTAGATTGTGTAGCAGTTCGTCCCAACTTAGGCTATACGAAACCAGCTTGTCGGGAAAGAACTTTTTAGACACGTAAAATGCTAGAAGGCAAGCAGCAATTCCAAAGCAACTGCCAAGATAGCTTTTGTATGTTATTGTCCATGCCCATACAACACCCACAGCAGCTGCTATATAATAAGGTACAATGGAGTATTTTGTGTGCGTTCGTTTCATTTTAATCCTATCTATCATTGGATTTGAAATGTGTACTTTTCAAAACGCCAACAAAATCTTGGCAAATTCGCCAAATTCTCTTGAAACGGTGCGGGATTTGTGGCATAATTCCGTGTAGAAGGTATATTTTTAACAATTTTGAAAAGTACACATTTCAAAATTTTGCAAAGTGTTTGCTTAGGTGGACTTTTCAAACTGAATGGCTTTCCCATAGAACGTGCCTACGGGCAAATCACAGGCTTCAGCAGCTTCTTTAAGGGTTATTTTCTTATCTCTCCATGCTTTGTGAACATCATAGAAGTTATCTGGAAGTTGTCTTGGAGGCCTACCAAACTTCACGCCACGGGCTTTCGCCGCTGCAATGCCCTCCGCCTGCCGCTGCCGGATGTTGGTACGCTCGTTTTCAGCCACAAAGGAAAGTACCTGCAGCACGATGTCGCTCAGAAAAGTGCCCATCAGGTCTTTGCCACGCCGGGTGTCCAGCAACGGCATATCCAGCACTACGATGTCAATGCCCTTTGTTTGGGTGAGCAGCCGCCACTGCTCTAAAATTTCCGCATAGTTGCGTCCAAGACGGTCGATGCTTTTGATATAAAGCAGATCGTCTTTTTTTAATTTCCGCACCAGCCGCTTGTACTGCGGACGGTTGAAGTCCTTGCCGGACTGCTTGTCCATAAAAATATTTTTCTCCGGGATTTTCAGTTCCCGCAGTGCAATCAACTGTCGGTCCTCGTTCTGGTCACGGGTGCTGACCCGGATATAGCCATATAAATTTCCCAATAAATCGCCCCTTTCTGCTAAAAGTGAATTTCATCGTTCTATGTAAAACGGGCAAAGCATCCCTCCTGACGCTTTGCCCGTTGTTCTTTATTCTACCATAGCAGATCGGTTATCGCTTTCAGGATGCCCGCACAGGCTGGATAGCCAGCGCAGCACCCCTGACCTGATACGTCACCCCGCCAGCATCGCCCCTTGATTTCCGCTGGCACACCTCCGGGTGCTGCGCTGTAAGGGCATCAAGCTGCTTTTGCAAGGCAGGATTCAGCGTAAACACGCTATTCGTTCCGTCCTCACTGGCGTAGATCATGGTCTCCAGCTTAAACATTGTCATCGGGCTCGACAAAATCTTCCTTCCTCCATTCTTTGTCCTCCTCAATGTCCTGCATCAGGAGCAGCATATTGGTGTAACACTCCATCTCGGCACGGACGAAGTAGAACATCTGGTCATACCAGTCTGCCAGCGTTTCGTCCTCCAGCTTCCGGCAGAAGTCAAGCACCAGCTTGTTCTGGTCGGGGTCAACCGTCAGCCCGGCAACTCCGTACAGCCGCTTGCGGGTCAGTGCCAGATCGGGGTTGCCGTAGACATAGAGCAGCTTCTTTTCATCAAAAGTCAGTTTCATAGGCATGTACCTCCGTATTAAAAAAGGGCCTGCCCTGTGCAGACCCGATGTAACGAAAAGACCGCCTTGCGTTGTGCAGGGCGGTCAGAGATGCGATATTGTATCAGACAAAAATCAGCTCAGTTTTGATGATTTCCTCGGCACGACTGCGGATGCTGTTCATCCTGCGCACCCATTCCAGTTGATCGGCAGCTTTCAGGGCTTCGGTCACGCCCTCGGCTTCCTGCATCTGCCGGACAGTCAATGCAAGCTGTTCCTCGGCCTGTTTGTCCAGCTTGGCAAGATAGCCGCTCAACTCACCGGACAGGAGCAGCTGATTGTACCGGACAGGGTGCTGCGCCTTCAGGTACGTCTTATGTAAGCGGCCCCACCGCCCGGTGGGGTCCTGCTCTGCCGGGGCTGCTGCGGTCAGATTCGGCAGATAGTGGTCATTGACAAGGGTGTAGTCCAGACCGTTGGCATTGTCATGGATAGATTTCTTCAGTTCGTTCATGCGGATTCTCCTTTCATTTCTTCAGGCGTTTCAAAAGACGGTTCTAATTGAATGGGGACTGTATCAGCAGGCTCCTGTTGAGCCAGCTTTTTATTTTGGGCATACTTGCGGCATCGTTCACGGCCTTTCTGCAAGAGGGCTTCATACTCTGCTGCCGCCTGTGGATCAGTTTTAGCCGCTTCACGCAGAACCGCACGTTTCTTTTTGCGGTTTTCCCCGGCAGTTTTCTGATATTTCTTACGCTTGGCAAGTTGCTGTTCTGTAAGATTTTTCTTGTCGCCGCGACTAATCTCAATTTGACTAGGGAACGTATCACCGATAAAATTGAAGTAGATATCGATTTGCTGCTGACGGTAGATCGTCCGTCCGCCGGATGCGGAATGAATCACCACTTTTTCTACCAGTTCGTACAGCATTTCATCTGTCAGCGTGTCACAGTCCTTGTATTTCCGAATCAGTTTGACAAAGCGTTTCAGATCAACCTTCGTTGTTTCAGCGTTGTCCAGTTCTTTCTTCAACTCGGCAATGCGAGCTTCGCAGACAGTTTGTTCACCATCATATTGCGCCATCAAACGCTGATACTGTCGTTCGGGGATTTTTCCTAAGACGCTGTTTTCATATAGGCTCTGAATCAAAGCGTCCAACTCGTCCATTCTTTTTTGAACCGAATGCAGTTCTTTTTTACTCTCGGAAGATACCTGTGTGTTTTGGTTTTCCCATGCAGCTTGAAGCTGCTCGGCAAATTCATCCTCATTTTCAATAATTTCTTTTGTCATCGCTTTGATTGCATTGAGAATAGCGGCTTCAATGGTTGAGGTCTTGATAAAATGGGATGTGCAGGAAACGTACATATTACGGTATTTGCTGCACTGCCATGAAGAATCCGAATCATACACCACATCAAAATCCCGGTGTTTGGATTCGGGGCTGGAAAAGCTCATTCGGGAGCCACAGTCAGCGCAGAATACCATCCCGGCTAACCGGTGCGAGTATGTTCCGTTCGGAAGTTTTTTCGGATTCCTCTTGCGCAGCCTCTGTGCTTTATCCCATGTTTCTTGGTCGATGATAGCCTCATGAGTGTTTTTGAATATGATCCTTTCTTCCGGGGTTGCAGCACGGCGCTTTTTCAACTTGAAGTTCTCACGG
>OHQT01000191.1_pt1 | contig 38138 bp, 33 predicted proteins | sample 1578221 | NCBI WGS metagenome assembly OHQT01 (sample SAMEA3879547, study PRJEB24766) | human gut metagenome | biome: human-associated habitat; feature: feces | place: USA | collected 1985/1987
GCGGACGACGCCGAGGACGCGCTCCAGGACGCCTTTTGCCGGCTGTGGGACCGCCCGGCCGCGCAGCGCTCCGAACAGGAGGCGGGCGCACTGCTCACCACGACGGTGAAGCACCTGAGCATCGACCGGCTACGGCGCAAGGCCAGCGACGCCACCGTCCCCTTCGACGAGGAGCGCGACGACGCCCCCGACGACGAGGCCGAGGCCGCCGCCGACCGCGAAGCCCTCTTCGCCCGCGTGGACCGGCTCGTCGCGACACGCCTCACCGACGTGCAGCGCGAAGTCCTGCGGCTGCGCGAATACGAAGGCTGGGAATTTGAAGACATCGCCGCCCGCCTCCACATGCAACCGGCCGCCGTGCGCATGCAACTGTCCCGGGCGCGCAAGACCATAAGGAACTGTTATCTGGACCGACATGAAGAAGAATAAGCGATTAAGGAACGAGGCCGCATGGGACGACCTGGTGGCCCGGTACTTCGAGGCGCAGACCACGCCCGCGGAGGAAGAGCGCCTGCGCCGCTTCCTGACGTCGCCGCGCGGCGCCGACGCCCGCTACGACGACGTGCGCGCCGTCATGGGTTACCTCGCCGTGGGCCGCAGCCAGGCCCGCCGCCCCCGTCGGCAGCGCCGGCAGCTACGCCCCGCCGCCGTCTGGCGCGTGGCCGCGGCGGTCTGCCTCGTGGCCGGCCTGGCCGCCACGCTGGCCACCGTGCACTACCGACGGGAAAACGTCTGCGTGGCCTACGTCTCGGGCCAGAAAGAGACCGACCCTGACGCCGTGATGCGCTACATGGAGGCCGCATTTTCCGAGACCGTCCCCGACGAGGCGGCCCCTACGATGGAAAGCCAGCTCAACAGTATGTTCCAATCCCTGGATAATCCCTAAATGCTCAAGAATATGAAACGACTCGCTCTTCTACTGGCAGCGCTCCTGCTGGCCCTGCTGACGGCCGCGTCGCAAGAAGGCTTAAAGATAGACCAACTCTTCGACGGCAAGTTCAACGACCGGAAGGGGACGACCGAAGTACTGGTGAAGGGAAAGAGAGCGCGCAGCTACGGCCTGAGCCTGTTCCGCAGCCTCACGTTCCGCCCCACGGAGAAGGAGGCCCTGTGGGTGGAACGCCTCGTCCGGGCCGACCGCCCGCAGGCCAGCAACCTGGAGGAGGGGCGCAAGAATGCCCGCCTCTACTACTCCTTCTACGAGTTCCCGCCCCTGGCCGACGGGCAACACCGCTACCTCTTCTATCGCAACAACCAACTGAAAGAAGGCGCCAAGGGTATGCTCACCGTCATCTACATGGAGGGAACGGCCACCATGGCCGAGCTGCGCCGCCGCTTCGGGCAGTGACGGCGCCCGCGCGCCCGGCCCGCGCCCGCCGCCACGCCGGCCGCCCGCTCCCGGGACAGGGCGCGCCGCCCGTCCGCCAGTTGCGCCAGACACGGGCCTTAGCCCCGTAAAAACTGGGCCTATCCCCGTAAAAACTGGCCTTAGCCCCGTAGTCGGCGCGCAACGCCGGCCCGCCACCGGCCCGCTCCGGCGGGGCAGCCCCCGTAACATCGGAAACAAAATGTTTAACAACCATAACACACATCCTATGAAACTCAAGACTCTCTCTGCCTTTCTGGCGGCGCTCCTGCTGGCCTTGCCGGCCGCCGCTACGGAGAAAAACGACACCCTCATGGAGGAAAGCGACACCCTGCTCGATCTGCGCGACGCCAGCCGCGTAGTGCTCGTCGAGGACAGTTCGCAGGTCTCTCTCCACATTCGGGGTTGCCGCAACGACAGTAACTACCGGTACGACTATACGACCAGCTCCGGCGGCAGCTTGAACTCCTTGGTCCAGAGCAAGGGCGCAAGCTGGGACTTCGGGAGCATCACGCTCGGGCGCAAGGGCAACGCGCGCTGGTACACGGAGTTCCGCCAGGGAGGCTTAGGCTTCGGCTTCGTCAATGCCCTCGGCGCGCCTGCGGAGATGGAGGTCGACATGGCCTCGTCCTATGAGATTTTCGCCGACCTCGCTTCCTTTCACCGCTGCTCGGCGGACGACAGCCACGATTTCTCGCTGGGCTTCGGCCTGGACTGGCGCAATCTGCGCATGACCGGTGACCGCCGCTTCGTGAAGGAGGGGGCTGTCGTCTCCATAGTACCCTATCCCGACGGGGCCGAGCCCAACTTCTCGCGCATCAAGATTTTCAGCCTCACCTTCCCTTTCCGTTACCAGTTCAATTTTGGGGCGAAGAAGAAATGGTACGTCCATGCCGCCGCCATCCTGAAGGTGAACACCTACGCCAGTCTGAAGACGCGCTACACCTTGGACGGCCGCAAGTACAAGGAGGTCAGCAAAAACATCCGGCAGAAGCCGGTGAGCGTCGACTTGATGGCGGCCTTCGGCTGGAATTTCCTGGGCGTCTACGTTAAGTACGATCCCTGCAAGGCCTTGAACACGACGTTCTGCCCCGAGTTCAACACCCTCGCGGCCGGTCTCACCTTCTTCTATTAATATCACGACCCTTCCGGCCAGTATCGGCCGGAAACAGCGGTCCCCGCCCATCGCGACGATGAGCGGGGACCTTTTTTATGCGTGCGGCGCACGGGGCGCGGCCACCGGGAGCCCGGCGCGGCCCTTACTCCTGCGGCGTGGCGGCAGCCGGCGCCTCGGGCCCGGCCGGCGTGTGCTCGCCCGCCTCGCTCAGCTTCAGGACCGACTCCACGGCTTCGGACACCACGGGCTTGTCCTTGAAGCGCTGCGTGTAGCCGGAATAGTCGGGATGAATGCGCTCGTAGGTCGGGTCCGTAAAGAGGGGGCTCGAGATGATATGGTCCGCCGTCGAGCGGTTACAGCAGAAGACGATGTTCTCTACGCCCGCCAGTCGGGTCAGTGCCTTCACGTCCGTGTCGTGCGGCTGCAGCGTCATGGGGTCAGTGAAGAAGAAGAGGTAGTCTATCATCCCCTCCACGATGCGTGACCCCATCTGCTGGTCGCCGCCGAGCGGTCCGGACTTCAACAGGACAAAGTCCCACTCCGTGTCGGGATGCTTCGCCCGGAGCGCTTCCAGAATCAGGGTGCCCGTAGTGCCGGTGCAGTAGAACTTATGCCCCATGAGGCGTTCCGAATTCCACAGCACCCATTCAATAAGGTCCTTTTTCATGGCGTCGTGCGCCACAAGGCCGATGTGCCTTACCACTTTTGTTTCCATAGGTCTACTTCTTTTTGTGTTGGTCGGGACTATTCCCGAAACGGTTGCAAGATACGCACTTCCTGGCACACGGACGGCGCGGACTGTGTTAAAAAACCGAGAGCCGCTTTTTCCGCGCCGTCCGCCCCGCGGTCGTGAAAGTTTTCCTATTTTTGCAGTATGGAAAGCTATAAGGAAGAAATCCCCGAATACGAGGACTACGTATGGCTCGAGCCCGAGGGCCTCACGCAAGGCGTCAGCTTGCCCGACGCCTACCTGCTCATCCTCCGCGACCAGGACAGCGGGCGCCACCTGCCGTTGCTGCTCGACCGCAGCGGGTTCCAGTTGCTCGTGCGCGCCACGAAGCAGCACGAATATCCTATGACGTCGCTCATGAACCGACTGGCACGGACGTTCGGCATACGCCTGCGCCACGCCCTGATACACCCCGCCGCTTCGGGCCATACCTACGTGGCCCTCTGCATGGAGCAAACGCGCGACGGCGACAAGGAGACGCACGAGCTGAACGTAGACCCGGCGCTGGGCATCGTTGCCGCCATGGAAGCGCGACGGCCCGTCGGCATCGCGCGACAGGACTTCGAGCGACTCTATAACCGCCACGGACGCAACGGCCAGGTGACGGTCCCCATCACCTCGATGGGCAACGACCTGCTCCGCGAGGCGTTGGAGCTGGCCGTAGAGAACGACAACTTTGAACTGGCCTCGCAGTTGCGGGACGAACTGCGCAGCCGCGACGCCACGGCCCGCGACGTCGCGCCCAACGACGAAGGGGCCACAGACTGAACCCCACATGAAAGAAACGCACTTGTTCTACCTGCCCGACCTGGCCACGTCGGGCGAGATGCCGGCCGAAGAGGGCGGACATGCCGTCCGCGTGCTGCGAATGCGTGAGGGCGATGCCCTTTGGGCTACCGACGGGCGGGGCACGTTCTATGCCTGCCGCCTCGTCGCCGCCACGCCGAAGCACTGCGCCGTGGAGGTGGAGGAGCGCCTTACCGTTCCGCGCACGTGGAACGGCGGCATTCACCTCGCCGTCGCGGCGACGAAAAACATGGACCGCATGGAGTGGCTCGCCGAAAAGGCCACGGAAATCGGGTTCGACAGCCTCACGTTCCTGGACTGCCGGAACTCCGAACGCCGCGTAGTCAAGACGGAGCGCATCGAGAAGATCGTCGTCGCCGCCCTCAAGCAGAGCCACAAGGCCTGGAAGCCGCTCGTGGCGGGCCCCGTGCCGCTGGCGGAGTTCCTGTCCCGGCCGTTCGCCGGCCAGAAGTTCATCGCCCACTGCCACGCCGCGGCGTCCGTGGGCGGCGCCTTCGAGGGCCTGCTCGCCGGCACGGGCGTCAGCACCCTGCTCGCCGGCGCCGTGGCCCCGACGGGCGACGCCCTCGTCCTCATCGGGCCCGAAGGCGACTTTACCCCCGACGAGGTGGCCGCCGCCGAAGCCGCCGGCTTCCAGGCCGTCAGTCTCGGCAGCAGCCGCCTGCGCACAGAGACCGCGGCCCTCGTGGCCGTCCACTTAATGAACCTGGCCAAGAGCGGAAGCCCCGCTCCGGCGCCCCCTCACCCCCTCACCCCATGCAGCAACTCCTGAAACTCTACGCCGCCTGGAGCGGCGAGTCCCCCGCCCACGTGGAACGCCTGCCCAAGGCCGGCAGCAACCGCAAGTACGTCCGCCTCTTCGGCGCCGACGGACGCTCCGTCATCGGCGTAGACGGGCCCGACCCGAGCGAGAACCGCTGTTTCATCTACCTGAGCCGCCACTTCGCGGACCGGGGCCTGCCCGTACCGCAAATATTGGCCGTCGACGCCTCCACGTCGTGCTACCTGCAGACCGACTTGGGCACGCTCTCCCTCTACCAGGCGCTCAGCGCCGGACGGTCCAAGGGGGGAGCGTACGACGAGGCGGAACGCGCCCTGATACGCCGCGTCATCCGTCGCCTACCCCACGTGCAGGTCACCGGTGCGGAAGCGCTCAACGCCGGCTATCTCCTTTCGCCGTCGCGCTTTGATGCCCGCGCGGCCATGTTCGACCTGAACTACTTCAAGTATTGCTTCCTGCGCACCACGCCGGTCAATTACGACGAGCTCAGGCTGGAGGAAGACATGCGCAGGCTCGCCGACGACCTGGCCGACGACCCTTGCGACACCTTCCTTTACCGCGACTTCCAGGCCCGCAACGTCATGCTCTACACCCCGCCCGGCAGCGCCGAGGCGCCGCAGCCTTACTTCATCGACTATCAGGGCGGCCAGCTCGGCCCGCTCCAGTACGACGTGGCCTCTTACCTGTGGCAGGCCTCGGCACGCTACCCGCAGTCGCTCCGTGACGAGATGATCGGGGCCTATCTGGACGAACTCGCCACGTTGCGCCCCGTGGACCGCGCCGCCTTCCTGCGCCGCCTCCACCTGTTCGTCTTCTTCCGGACCCTCCAGGTGCTGGGCACGTACGGACTGCGCGGCTACTTTGAGCATAAGAAATATTTTCTCGACAGTATCCCCCTGGCCATCCGCAACCTGCGCCAGGAACTGACGGACGGGACCGCTGCGCCCTACCCCTATTTCGCCGACCTGCTGCGCCAGCTCGTCGACCTGCCGCAGTTTGCGACGCCCGCCGCGGCGCCGGCCGCTGCGGACGGGACTGCGCCCGCCGGCGGCCCCCTCGTGGTCCGTGTCTTCAGCTTCAGTTACAAAAAAGGCATCCCCGCCGACGAGTCGGGCCACGGCGGGGGCTACGTGTTCGACTGCCGGTCGACGAACAACCCGGGCCGCTACGCGCAATACCGCGACCTGACGGGGCTCGACGAACCCGTGGTGCGCTTCCTCGAGACCGACGGGGAGATTCTCGCCTTCCTGGACAACGTGTTCCAACTGGCGGAGCACCACGTGGCGCGCTACCTGGAGCGGGGCTTCACTGACTTGATGTTCTGCTTCGGCTGCACGGGCGGGCGCCACCGCAGCGTCTACGCCGCGCAGCACCTGGCCGAGCACCTGCACCGCAAGTTCGGCATCGAGGTCCGGCTGTGCCACCGCGAGCAGGGCCTGTCCACCGTCTTTCCCGCCCGCTGTCCGGACTGACAGCGCCGCGGCCCCGCGTCCCGCCGCCCGGCGGGCTGCCCGCAGCGTCCCCTCGCCGCCCACCCAGGCCGCGGCGAGGGGACGTTTCGTCTCCGCCCCGCCGCCGCTGGCCGCACCGCGCCGCCCCGCGCCGAGGGGCCGCTCTCCGCCGGCTACGGAAAATTTTCACGGGGCTAAGGCTCGTAAAAACTGGAATAGGGCCCGTAAAAACTGGGCTTAGCCCCGTAGACACGCGCCTTAGCCCCGTTTTTGCGCCGCACGTGCCCGGCGCCCTGCGGCCTGAAGGCGGCGCGGCGGACCGCGGGCCACTTTTTGCACCGCCTGTACCCGACGGTTGCGGAAAAAGACGTATATTTGCTCCAATAATCCAACTATCGACAAAATGAGCACCTTAGAAAAAATCTTTGCGAAGAAATTGCTGGACATCAAGGCCATCAAGCTACAACCCGAGCAGCCCTTCACCTGGGCCAGCGGCTGGAAGTCGCCCTTCTACTGCGACAACCGCAAGACCTTGGCCTACCCGTCGCTGCGCACGTTCGTCAAGCTCGAACTCAGCCGCATCGTGGCCGAGCGCTACCCCGAGGCCGACGCCATAGCCGGCGTGGCCACCGGCGCCATAGCCCAGGGGGCCCTGGTGGCAGAGGAGCTGGCCCTTCCCTTTGCCTACGTCCGTCCGAAGCCTAAGGACCACGGCCTGGCCAATCAGATTGAAGGCGACCTGACGCCGGGCCAGAAAGTCGTCGTTATTGAAGACCTCATCTCGACCGGGGGGAGCAGCCTCAAGGCCGTAGCGGCGCTCCGCGACTTCGGCGTCGAGGTCATCGGCATGGTAGCCAGCTACACCTACGGTTTCCCCGTGGCCGAAGAGGCGTTCAGCCAGGCCGGCGTGGAACTGACCACGCTCACCAACTACGAGGCCGTGGTCGAAGTGGCCCTGTCGACGGGCTACATCCGCCCCGAGCACGTGGACCTGCTCCACGAGTGGCGGCGCGACCCTGCCCATTGGAACGCCTGAACCCAGGCCGGGCGCCCGCCGCGCCCATCCGCCACGCCACACCGCAGCGCCCCGCGCGCCGCAACTCCGTCATCACGCCGCTCCGGCCCGTCCCGCTCCCTACGCCCCGTCACGGGGAAGCGGACAGGCCGAAGCGGCTTTTTCCTTTCACTAACTCCAAAATCCCGACACCATGATGAAAAACCGATTCCTCCACTTCGCCGGCCGCTGCGCCCTGGTGGGCCTGCCGGTGGCCCTGGGCCTCGCCGCCCTCTTCTCCTTCACGCCCGCCGCCACCCGGGGGACCGAGACCGCAGCCCTGACCCGCACGGCCGACGACATACCGCCCAACGCCCTGGCCGAGGTGCCCGCCACCTATCCCGGCGGCGAGGCGGCCCTGCTCCGCAACATCGGCGAACGCCTCGAAGCCTTCGCCGCCGCGCAAGACGGAAAGGTGCGGGGGCAAGTCATCCTGCGCTTCGTCATCGAGCCGACGGGCCGGGTGGGCCAGGTGGTCGTTAAAAAAAGCCTGACGCCCGCCTGCGACAGTGCGGCCGTGAAGGCCGTGCGCGGCGTGGGCTCCTTCGAGCCCGCCCGCCAGGACGGACAGGCCATAAGCGTGTGGTTCACCCTCCCGGTGCCCTTCGGCTTCCGGCAGGGCCTCCCGTCCGCCTCCGACGCCGACGCCGCGTCCGCACAGGTTGCGGACCTCGAAGGCCTCGACCAGGCGACAGACCAACAGACGGAGCCGGAAGAGGACATACCCGACAACGCCCTCGTAGAGGTGCCCGCCACCTATCCCGGCGGCGAGGCGGCCCTGCTCCGCCACATCTCCGAACACCTCGTATATCCCGCCCAAGCGCAAGAGAAAGAGGCACAGGGACAAGTCGTCCTGCGCTTCCTCGTCAAGCCGACGGGCGAGGTGGGCCAGGTGGTCGTCAAAAAAAGCCTGACGCCCGCGTGCGACCGCGAGGCCATCGCCGTCGTGAAATCGCTCAAGCGCTTCGTCCCCGCCCGCGAGGGTGGACGGGCCGTAAGCGTATGGTTCACCCTCCCCATCCGGTTCCAGCTGCGCTAAGGCCCGCCGCCGGCCGACCGCTTCCCGTCCGCGTCCTGCCGCGCCCCGTGCGTGGCAGGACGCGGTGCGCAGACGGGCGGCGACGCGCCGTAAATTTTTGCCTTATCTTAAAAAATAACCGTCTAATATTTGCAGATTTACGAAAAGTTCGTAGATTTGCAACAGATACTTCCAAGACCTGCGAACCATGGAAAAGTTAACCGTACAAGAAGAGCAGGCCATGCGCCACGTATGGGAGCTGGGCCCCTGCACTGTGAAAGAAATCGTAGCCCGCTACGACGAGCCGCGCCCACCCTACACGACGGTGGCCTCGGTAGTGAAAAACCTGGAGCGAAAGGGCTACCTCGACGTGGAACGCGTCGGCAACACCTACCGCTACGCCCCGCGCATTGCGGAGAACGACTACAAGCGCGCCTTCCTGAGCGGCTTCGTCCGCAACTACTTCGCCGATTCCTACAAAGACCTGGTCTCCTTCTTCGCCCATGAGCAGAAGCTGTCGGCCAAGGACCTGAAGGAAATTGCCGAGCTCATCGAGAAAGGAGGCCCGTCATGATGCTCTATTTGATTAAGGCGAACGTCCTCCTGGCCTTGTGCTACGCGGGCTACACCTGTCTGGCGCGCCGCGACACGTTTCTGGGCTGCCACCGGGCCTACCTGCTCGCGTCGCTGCTGCTGCCGTTCGCGCTCCCGCTCCTGGCGCAGTCGGCCCTGGGCATGCCGCTCTTCGCCTGGACCGCTTCGGCGGACGGCGCGGCACGGGAGGCGGCGTGGCAACTGCCGGCCTTCGTCGTCGCGGCCGGCGGCGACGGGGCGGCGGGACCACTCGCCAGGGCCGCCGCCATTGTTCTCGGCGTGTGGGCCACAGGCGCGGCGCTGCTTTCCGCCCGCGTGGCCGGCCAGCTGATAAGCCTGGCCCGGACGGCCCGCCGCTGCCGGCGGACGCGGACAGGCGGCGTGGCCGTGCGCCTGCTCCCCGTCGGCAGCGCGCCGTTCTCCTTCTTCCGCCTGATATTTCTCCCGACCGACGCGGTTACGGCGGAAAGCGCCGCCGACATTCTGACACACGAACAGGTCCACGCCCGGCAGTGGCACTCGGTAGACGTGATGCTGGCCGAACTGGTCTGCGCCTGCTGCTGGTTCAACCCCTTCGCCTGGCTCCTGCGCCGGGAGCTGCGGGCCAACCTGGAATACCTGGCCGACCGGGGCGTCCTGGCGGCGGGATACGGGCGCCGCTCCTACCAGTACCACCTGCTCGGACAGACTTACCCCAAGGCTGCAGCCCACCTATATAATTACTCACATGTCTTACTCAAAAAACGAATCCAAATGATGAACAAACCCCGAAGTCAGTCGGCATGGCGAGCCAAATACCTGCTCGCCCTGCCCCTCGTCTGCCTGCTCGCAGCAGTCGGCACCGTCCGCGCCGCAGACGCCGGCGCGCTCCTGCCGGCCGTAGCCGCCGGGCAAGCCCGCGACATCGCCGCCCGAGACTCCGTAACCGTCGAAGATTTGGAAAAGAAAATCTACGACCAGGTCGAGGTGAAGCCGGAATTTCCCGGCGGACAGATGGCCTTGTACCAGTTCCTCGCGAAAAACATCCAATATCCGGCGTCAGCCATGGAGAGCGAGGAACAAGGGCGAGTAATCGTCACGTTCGTGATAGACCGCGACGGGAACGTGACCGACGCCAAGGTGAAACGGAGCGTATCAAAAGAGCTCGACCAGGAAGCCCTGCGCGTGGTCCGGTCTATGCCGAAATGGAAGCCGGGTAGGCAAGACGGCAAGGCCGTAAACACGCGGTTCACGCTGCCCGTGACGTTCCGTCTGAAATGACGCCCGACGACTCCGGCTCCCGGCGGGGCCGGCCGCCCGCTACTTCCCGTCCCCGCTGCGCCCGGTGCGCGGCGGGGACGGCTGTTTCCGGCCCGGCCGAAATCCGGCAGACGGGCCGCGACGCTACGCCTGCAATTCTGTAATCCAGGTATTTTAATCCGTAATCCAGCCGCCCGACTTCCGGCCCGTAGCTTCTACCTTTGCAAACGTAAGGACGGGCGCCCGCCGCCCGGACGCCGCGACGGCGGCGCAACGCTCCCGACTCACCAAACGTTTCGCAATATGAACAGAATCTCGTTTTACCTCTTTTTCCTCTTTATCATGATGACGAACACTACTCACGCACAACCGTCCGACCTGACCTTTCGGCTCAGCGATAAGGTCCGGCTGGAAGAAGTCACTTACAAGAACCGCTACGGCCTGACCGTCTCGGCCCACCTCTACACGGCGAAGGACCTGGACCGCTCGCAGCGCCACGCGGCCCTGGTCATCGGCACGCCCTACGGCGGCGTGAAGGAACAGGGCGCCGGCCTCTACGCCATGAACATGGCCCTGCGCGGATTTGTCGCCGTCGCGTTCGACGAGTCGTACAACGGCGAGAGCTCGGGCCAGCCGCGCCACGTCTCCTCGCCGGACATCTTCGTCGAGGACTTCAGCGCGGGCGTAGACTTCCTGGGGACGCTGCCCTACGTTGACCGCCAGCGCATCGGCGCCATAGGCATCTGCGGCAGCGGCGGCTTCGCCGTGACGGCCGCCCAGGTGGACAAGCGCATCCGTGCCGTGGCGACGGCCAGCATGTACGACATGAGCCGCGTGGCCCACTTCGGCTGGAAGGACGGACTGTCGAAAGCGGACTACGACAAGATGCTCGACCAACTGAGCGAGCAACGCTGGAAAGACGTCGACGCCGGGACGCCGCAATACCTGCCCAGCTTCCCCGACAGCGTAGCGACGTCCGTCCCCGAAGCACTCGACCCCATCGGCGCCGAGTTCTGGGAATACTACGCCATGGCCCGCGGCCATCACCCCCGGGCCCGCGGCGGATTTACCACGACGAGCAATCTCGCGTTCGTAAACTTCCCGCTCATGAACTACATCGAGACCATCTCGCCCCGGCCCCTGCTCTTCGTCATCGGGGAAGAGGCGCACTCGCGCTACTTCAGCGAGGACGCGTACCAGCGGGCCGCGGAACCGAAAGAGCTCTACGTCGTACCGGGTGCCCGCCACATCGACCTGTATGACCGCGAGGACATGATTCCCTTTGCCAAGCTCGAATCCTTCTTCAAGGAGGCGCTGCGGTAAGTGTCGCCCGACGCCGCCCGAAACAGCTACGGGGCGCACGGCCGGTCTGTCCGGTCCGTGCGCCCCGTTTCGTCGGCCGTCGCCCGGTCCGGGCAGGCGGTCCGCTACGGTGCGGCGTCACACAAAGAGGTTGAGCCCCGCCCCGCCGGCGCGCTCCAGGTAGGTGGCTACGCCCCCGAGCTGCACGTTGTCGAGGAGTTCCTCCTTCGTTACGCCCATGACGTCCATACTCATGGTGCAGGCAATCATTTCTATACCGTTGTCGATGGCTTGTCTAATCATCGACTCCAGGCTGTCTATGCCCTTGGCGCGCATCCGTTGCCGCATCATGAGGCGGCCCAGCCCCCAGAAGTTCATCTTTGAGAGCGGCAGTTTTCCGCTATGTGCCGGCATCATCCAGCCCATCATGCGCGCCAGCGGGTCTTTCGGCGTCGCCGGCTTGCGGTGCTTCCGGATAACGTTCAATCCCCAGAAGGTGAAGAAGAGCGTTACCTTTTTCCCCGCGGCCACGGCCCCGTTGGCCAGGACAAAGGTGGCGAGCGCGCGGTCCAGGTCGTCGCTGAAGACGATGAGCGTCTGCCGGTCGGAGCCCGGTTGCGCTGCCGCGGCGGACTGGGGCACTGCCGCGGCGGACTGAGGCGCGGGCACGGCGACGTTGCCCGGCTTCCGCACGACGGCGGTCACGGCGCCCTGCGACTGTTCCACGCGCACCAGCTCGGCGCCCGTCATGCGACACCATGCCTCCACGTCGCGGCCGAAAGCCGGATCGGTGGCCGTCACCTGCAGCGTGGCATCGGCCGGCAAGTCGGCGTAGTGCTTCTTCAACTGAAGGATGGGACCGGGACACATCAAGCCGCAAGCGTCCACGCGGACGGCGGCAGCGGGTGCCGCCTCCTGCTTCGGGGCAGGCGGGACGGACGGCGCCGGCGCGGCCACGGGCTGCGTGGCCGTATGCCACGTGCGATAGCCGCCGGAGAGGTTGACCACGTCCGTAAACCCGCGCTGCGTGAGGATACGGGCCGCCAGGTAGCCGCGAAGGCCCACGGCGCAGGTCACTACAATCGTCCGGTCGCGGGGCAGTTCGTCCAGGTGCTCGCGCAGTTCGTCGAGCGGCAGGTTGCGGAACCCGGGAATCGAACCCAGGGCAAACTCCTCGCGGGTGCGGACGTCGAGCCGCACGGCCGCTTCGTCGCGCAGCAGGTCGTCGCGCCACGTCACCGTGCGTACGCGCCCGGCCAGGATGTTCTCGGCCACGAACCCCGCCATGTTGACCGGGTCCTTCGCCGACGAGTAGGGCGGCGCGTAGGCGTGTTCCAGCTCCGCCAGGTCGTAGACCGTCCCGCCGCGCTGCAGGGTCTGTGCCAACATCTCGATGCGCTTGTCCACGCCGCCGTAGCCCACGGCCTGCGCCCCGAGCAGGCGGCCGTCCGTCGGGGAGAAGAGCAGCTTCAGGCTGAGCGACTGCGCCCCGGGGTAGTAGCCGGCGTGCGACGTGCCGTGCGTCCACGAGGCCACGTAAGGGATGCCCTCGCGCCGGAGCAACTTGGCGTTGGCCCCGGTCGTAGCGACGGTGAGGTCGAACACGCGCGCCACGGACGTCCCCAACGACCCGGCGTAGCGGTGCCTGTTCCCGTCCACGAGGTTGTCGGCCACGATGCGCCCCTGCTTATTGGCCGGCCCCGCCAGCGGGATGAGGGCGGGCCGCCCCGTCACCCGGTGGGTCACCTCGGCGGCGTCGCCCAGGGCGTAAATATCCGCGTCGGAAGTCTGCATATATTCGTTGACCTTGATGCCTCCTGTCGTGCCGATTTCCAGTCCGGCCGCCCGCGCCAGGCCGGTCTCCGGGCGCACGCCGATGCTCAGCACGACGAAGTCGGCCGTCAGCGCCGTCCCGTCGTTAAGGCTCACCGCCACGCGCCCGCCCTCGTCGGCAAACGAGGCTACGCCGTTGCTCAGGTGCAAGGCTACGCCGTGGTCCGTCAGCTGTTGGTGTACCATCGCCGCCATGGAGAAGTCCAGCGGGCCCATGACCTGGTCCGACGCCTCGACGAGGTGCACCTCCAGCCCGGCGTGGCGCAGGTTCTCGGCCATTTCCAGTCCGATGAATCCGCCGCCCACCACGACGGCGCTGCGGGCCCCGCCCTCCTGCACGGCGGCCTTGACGGCGTCCGTGTCGGGCACGTTGCGCAGGGTGTAGATGCGGGGATGCGCTATGCCGGGAATGCGGGGCCGGAGCGGCTCGGCGCCGGGCGAGAGCACCAGCTTGTCGTAAGCCTCCTCGTACGTCTCGCCCGTGGCCGTACGGCGCACCGTCACGCGACGGTTGGCGCGGTCAATGGCCACGACCTCCTGCTCCGTGCGAATGTCCACGCGGAAACGTTCCCTGAATCCGTGCGCCGTCTGTACGAACAGCTTGTCACGGTCGGCAATGGTGCCGCCAATATAATAAGGGAGTCCGCAATTGGCATACGAAACGTACTGTCCCCGCTCGAAGAGGACGATAGTGGCCTGCTCGTCGCGACGACGGAGCCGGGCGGCCACCGTGGCTCCACCGGCCACGCCACCGACAATGAGGTACTTCATGGTTCTTTTACTTTATAGGGTGAATATTTTTCGTTACGAAATATCCGGGCGCACTGTCCCCCGGGCGGCGGCGCTTCACCTGAGGCACGCCCGCAGTTGCGCGAAGAGCGCGTCGAGTTCCGCCGCGCTGTCGTGGAGTGCCGCAATGCGTTCGCGGCCCTGGGCCGTGAGCGTGAAGAGCATCTGCCGCTTGTCGGCCGGATTGAGCAGGCGGAGTATCAGTCCGTTGGTTTCCATCGTATTAACGATGTGCGACACGCGCGAATTGGACAGACCGACGAACTCACTCAGCGCGCCGGCGGTCCGTGCCTCGCCGTCCTTGAGGCAGCAGAGCACCATCGCCTCGTTTATCGTCAGCCCGTTTTGCTGACTGAATCTGCGCTCGAACTGGTAGAGCGTCTTGTACAGGTCTTTGATAGCACAAATAGGTTCCATAGAAATCGTCACGAGTTGACGGAGCAAAGATAGGGAAATATTTTCACCCGCAAATATTTCTTACTGAAAAATATTTTCATTACGACAAATTCCGGCCGTCCATAGCCGCCGGGCTGCGCCGCGAGCCGCCGCGCCGACGCGGACAGTTTCCGCAATCACGGGGCTAAGGCCAGTTTTTACGGGAATAGGCCCAGTTTTTACGGGGCTAAGGCCCGTGGCGAGGGGACAGATGCGAGGAGATGCGGAACAGGGGCGAGGAAATGCGAAGCCACACCCCGCCGCCGGCCCGTCCGGGGCCCGGCGCGGCAGCCCCGGCGGCGGGCGCGGCAGGAAAGGCGCCACGCGGGCGCGCCAGCGGCGGAAAAACACGGCCGGAACCGGGAGCGTTCCGGCGAAAAGCCCTAAATTTGTAGGGCCGGTGCGGGGCGCCAGTCCCGTTGCCACCGGACCGCTGCCGCCAGGGGCGGACGCGGGCTTCCCCTTGAATTTTCTACTTCAAACTACTCCGACATGAACATGGAATACCGAACACTGGGCCGCACCGGGCTGCGCGTGAGCGCCGTCAGTCTGGGCTGCGAGGGCTTTATGGGCCTTTCGCCCGAGGATACGTGCAGCCTGATGGACGCCGCCATGGCGCGCGGCGTCAACTTTATGGATCTCTACTCCCCCAATCCCGACCTGCGCCGCCGTATCGAGCAGGCGCTCCGGGGCCGGCGCAGCCGGTTTGTCCTCCAGGCCCATCTCTGCACGGTCTGGGAGGACGGCCAGTACCTGCGCACCCGCGACCCGGAGAAAACGAGGGCGTCGTTCGAGGAAGCCTTGCGCTTGCTCGGGACGGACTACGTGGACGTCGGGATGGTGCACTACGTGGACGACGAACGGGACCTGAAGGCCGTGCTCGAGGGCCCGGTGATGCAGATGGCCGAGGCGTGGAAACGCGAAGGGCGCATCCGTCACATCGGCCTGAGCAGCCACAACCCCGTCGTAGCGCAGCAGGCCGTGCGCAGCGGACGCATCGACGTGTTGCTCTTCTCCATCAATCCGTGCTACGACCTGCAGCCCGCCTCCGAGGAGGTGGAGGACCTCTGGGCGGAGAAGAGTTACGACCACCCGTTGCAGAACATCGACCCCGACCGCGAGGCGCTCTACGAACTGTGCGAGCGCGAAGGGGTAGGCATCGACGTGATGAAGGTCTACGGCGGCGGTGACCTGCTCAACGCGGCGCGCTCGCCCTTCGGGCGGGCGTTCACGCCGGCCCAGTGCATCGAGTATGCACTCACTCGCCCCGCCGTCGCGGCGGTTATGGTGGGCTGTCACAGCATGGAGGAACTCGACGCGGCCACGGCATGGTGCGGCGCGACGGACAGGGAGCGCGACTACACGGACGTGATGCAGGGCCTCGAGCAGTTCAGCTGGCGCGGCCACTGCATGTACTGCGGCCACTGCGCGCCGTGCACGGCGGGCATCGACATTGCGAGCGTCAACAAGTTCTACAACCTGACCGAGGCGGAGGGGTGCGTGCCCGAGACGGTGCGGGAGCACTACAAGCTGCTCCGTCACCATGCCTCGGAGTGCTTGGCCTGCGGCCAGTGCGAGGAGCGCTGCCCCTTCGGCGTGAACATCCGCGGGCAGATGCGCCTGGCGGCAGAGCGCTTCGGCTACTGACCGCCGCCGCGACCGCAGAGAAAAACGGGACACCGGCGGGCCGTCCCGTTTTTTTGTCGTACCTTTGACCCCGGCGGACGGGGCCTCCCTTCCGGGACACAGGCCCGGCCGCCCTACCTTATATTAAACCCTCTCATCCATGAATCCCCGTTATCTCCTTCCCCTCATGGGCCTGGCCGCCGCCGGCGCCGCGGCGCAGCAGCAACAGACGCCCAACGTGATTTTCCTCGTGGCCGACGACCTGGGCTACGGCGACCTGTCCTGCTACGGCGCGGAGCGCGTCCAGACCCCGGCCACCGACAGCGTGGCCCAGGCCGGCGTGCGCTTTGTCGACGCCCACGCGGTGGCTTCCACAAGCACGCCGTCGCGCTACTCACTCCTGACGGGCGAGTACTCTTTCCGCCGGCCCGACACCGGTGTCGCCGCAGGCAACGCCGCACTCATCATCCGTCCGGAGCAATACACCCTGGCCGACGCGTTTCGGCAACGCGGCTACGCCACTGCCGCCGTCGGCAAGTGGCACCTGGGACTGGGTGCGAAGACTGGCCAGCAGGACTGGAACACTACCATCACGCCCAACCTCACAGACCTGGGCTTCGACTACTCTTACATCATGGCCGCTACGGCCGACCGCGTGCCTTGCGTCTATATCGAGAACGGCCGCGTGGCCAACTACGACCCCTCGGCGCCTATCGAAGTGAGTTACCGGCAAAACTTCCCGGGCGAGCCCACAGGCAAGGACAACCCGGAGTTACTGACCAAGCTGAAGCCCAGTCACGGCCACGACATGAGCATCGTGAACGGCATCAGCCGCATTGGCTACATGAAGGGCGGCGGTAAGGCGCTGTGGCAGGACGAACACATCGCCGACTCCATCGTTAGCCACGCCGTCGCCTTCATAGAGCGCGAAGCCGGCGAGCGTCCGTTCTTCCTCTACCTCTGTACGAACGACATCCACGTGCCCCGTTACCCGAGCGACCGTTTCAGGGGAAAGAGCCCGATGGGCCTGCGCGGCGACGCCATCCTCCAGTTCGACTGGACCGTGGGCCGCATCACGGAGACGCTGCGCCGCTTGGGCATCGCAGAGAATACCTTGCTCGTCATCACGAGCGACAACGGGCCCGTGCTGGACGACGGCTACGCCGACGAGGCCGTAGCGCTGGCCGGAAGCCACAAGCCCGGCGGCCCCTTCCGCGGCGGGAAGTACAGCGCCTACGAAGCGGGGACGACGGTGCCCTTCATCGTGAGCTGGCCGGGACATATCGAAGGCGGCCGCGTGGATACGGCCCTCGTCTCGCACATAGACGCCCTGGCCTCGATGGCCCGCCTCATCGGCGCCAAGCTGCCGGACAACGCCGCGCCCGACAGCCGCGACTGCCTCGACACCTGGCTGGGACGCAACGCTGGCAGTCAGCGCAGCTACGTCATTACGACGGGCAACAACCACAACGTGGAAGTGCGCACCAAGGAGTGGAAATACATCGAGCCGCGTACGGGCGGTCCGATGGTCAGCTGGGGCCCGGTCATCGAGACCGGTAACAGCCGCGAGCCGCAGTTGTTCCGCCGCACGGGGAACAACGACGAGCGCGACAACGTGGCGGCCGAGCACCCCGACATCGTAACGCAGTTGCAAGAGGTGGCCCGCCGCGTCGAAGCCGGAGCCGCCCAATAGGCCGCCCCTCCGGCCCGGCAGCCCGGGCCATAAAGCCGACCGCGGCTGCGGGAACCCTTCGTTCCCGCAGCCGCGGTCTCGTTTTCCGGAAACGGGACGGCGTCAGCCCTCCCCCCGTGCCCGGCGCAGGCGGGCTACCATGTCGGCCGCCGCCCGGCGGGGGGCACCCGGCTCGCCCAGGCGCGCGGCCATGCGGGCATAACCCTCGAGCATGGCGACCCGGCGCGAACCGCCCGGCAAGATTTCCGAGAGGTGGCGGCGTACAGCCTCGACCGTCATCCCGTCGGCCACCAGTTCGGGCACTACTTCCTCGCGACACACGAGGTTGACGAGCGAGATGTAGGGTACTTTGAGGAAAAGGCGGCGCAGAAGGCTGACGAACCAGCCGAAGCCCACGTAGTAGCACACCACTTGGGGCACGCGGAACAAAGCCGTCTCGAGCGTGGCGGTGCCGCTCGTGACGAGCGCCGCCACGGCCTGCGAGAGCAGGGCGTAGGTCCCGTCCACCACGAGCCGGCAGCGGTCCTGCTCCAGGGCACCCGGCCAGTAGCGGTCCAGCAGCTGGCGGTAGAAGTCCAGGGGCAGGGCCGGCGCGCAGGCAATGGCCAGGCGGTAGCCCTGGTCGGCATAGGGCGCAGCGGCGCGGAGCATGCGCGACAAGTTGTCGTCGACCTCCTGGCGCCGCGAGCCGGGCAACAGGGCGATGAGCGGGGCCTCGCCGGCCTGTCCGGCGACCGCGGGATGGGCGGCCTGCCAGGCGGCCACCTCGTCCACCGTCGGGTTGCCTACGTAAGTGATGGGGTAATGGTGTTTCCCTTCAAAGAACTCTACTTCAAAGGGCAGGATGGAGTAGAGATGGGTCACGTCGCGCCGGATGGCGTGGATGCGGTGCTCCTTCCAGGCCCAAATCTTCGGGGAGATGTAATAAAAGACCGGGCAGAGCGCCGCCTCGCGGACAAAGCGGGCAATCCGGAGGTTAAAGCCGGGATAGTCCACCAGTATCACCACGTCCGGCCGCCACTCGGCAATGGCGGCCTCGCACTGCTTCACGCCGCGCAGGATGGTGCGCAGATGGAGCAGGACGGGGATGAAGCCCATGTAGGCCAGGTCGCGGTAATGGCGGAGCAGACGGCCGCCGACGGCCACCATGCGGTCGCCGCCGAAGTAGCGGAAGTCGGCCGACGGGTCCTCGGCCACGAGCGCCTGCATCAGGTGGGCGGCATGGAGGTCGCCGCTCGCTTCGCCGGCAATGAGAAAGTATTTCATGGAATACGGTTTTCGGAGAACGGACGCCGCGCGCCGACGGTTGCGGCCCGCGGGGAGCGGCGCGGCGGCTCAGAGCACGTTTTTCAGCACGTCGATGAGCTGCGTGGCTGTCACGTCGAGCTGCGTCGGGGTGACGGCCACATAGCCGTGGGCCAGGGCCCAGCGGTCCGTGTCCTCGGCCCCGGCCTCCAGCTCGCGGCACTCGCCCACGAGCCAGAAGTAGCGGTCGTCGTCGCGGCGGGGGCAGGGCGACAGCTCCTTTTCCCACCGGCTGCGGGCCATGCGGCACACGCGCACGCCCTCAAAGCGTTCGCGCTTGGGGAAGTTGATGTTGAGGCACGTGTAGGGCGGCAGGCCGGCGGCTATGGCCTTGAACACGAAGTCGACCAGATAGGGCGCCAGGGGCGTAAAGTCGGCGTCGGGCGAATGGTCGCAGAGCGAGAAGGCCACGGCGGGATAGCCCTGGAGCGCGCCCTCTGTGGCCACGCCCATAGTGCCGGAATAATGGGAATTGACGGACGAGTTGTCGCCATGATTGATGCCGCCTACGACCAAGTCGGGCTTGCGGTCGGTAAATACGTTGAGCGCCAGCTTGACGCAGTCCACCGGCGTTCCGGTACAGGAACAGACCGTGAGGCCCGGCTCCCGGCGCAACACGTCGTAATGGATGGGCACGACGGACGAGATGGCACACCCCGCGCCGGAGCGGGGCGAGTCGGGGGCTACGACCAGGAGGTCGGCCACGGGGCGCAGCGTCTCGACGAGGAAGTTGATGCCTTTCGCCGATACGCCGTCGTCGTTGGAGATGAGAAGATAAGGTCTTGACATAACTACTAATGGTGACGCCGAAAGGCGCCGCGACAGGCGCGTGCCGCCCGCGACGCCCTAAGGCAGGGCAAAAGTACGAAAAAAACGCCATCCGTGCCCGGCCGGACCGCAGAAATGCGCGGCGGGACAGGCCCCGGCCCATGGCGGCCTCGCCCGCGGCCCGGCCGACAACGCTCCGGGAGGGCCCGGCGCCCCCTCGCCGCCGGCCCGACAAGGGCCGCCGCCACGCGGCTAAGAACGGGAACAACGGGGCTAGGGCCAGTTTTTACGGGAATAGGCCCAGTTTTTACGGGGCTAAGGCCCGTGGCGACGGGAATAGGCCCCGTGGTCCGGAAAACAGGCGGCGTGGCCTGAAAAACCGGCGGCGGAGAAGCGGAAACAGGCCCTGCAGCCCGCTGAACTGAAAAAGGCGGTAAGATAACAGGCCGGCGCGACGCAAAAAATGTATAAAGCCAGACAGTTCAAAGAAAAATTGCTACCTTTGCAGAGGATTGTTGCCCTGCGCCGGTCAGCCCCGGCACGGCAACCAAACTTACGATTATGGGCAAAATCATTGCATTAGCAAACCAAAAGGGTGGCGTCGGCAAAACTACGACGTCGATGAACCTGGCTGCCTCGCTCGCGACACTGGAAAAGAAGGTGCTCCTCATCGACGCCGACCCGCAGGCCAACGCCTCCTCGGGCTTGGGCGTGGACCTGAGCAAGGTGGACTGCTCCATCTACGAGTGTCTCATCAACCAGGCCGACTTGCGCGAAGCTATCTACACGACGGACATCGAACGCTTGGACATCGTCCCCTCCCACATCGACCTCGTCGGCGCAGAGGTGGAGATGCTCAACTTCCAGAACCGCGAGTACGTGTTCCGCAACCTGCTCACACCCGTCAAGTCGGAGTACGACTTCATCCTCATCGATTGCTCGCCCTCCTTAGGCCTCATCACAGTGAACGCCCTCACGGCGGCCGACTCCGTCATCATCCCCGTACAGTGCGAGTACTTCGCCCTCGAAGGGATAAGCAAGCTGCTCAACACCATTAAGATTATCAAGAAGAAGCTCAACCCCGGGCTCGAAATCGAAGGCTTCCTGCTGACGATGTACGACAGTCGCCTGCGCCTGGCTAATCAAATTTACGACGAAGTGAAGCGCCATTTCCAGGAGCTCGTATTCAAGACCGTCATCCAGCGTAACGTGAAACTCTCCGAAGCGCCCAGTCACGGCTTGCCCGCCATCCTGTACGACGCGGACTCGACCGGTGCGAAGAACCACCTGTCGCTGGCCAAGGAGATTATTCTGAAGAACTCCTGAGCCGCAGCGTCTCCCTATTGCAGTAGACTAAAATAGAACATGGCTGTACACAAGAAATATCCCGCCCTGGGGCGCGGTCTCGACGCCCTCATCTCGACGGAAGAGGTCCACACCAACGGTTCCTCATCCATAAACGAGGTGCCCCTCTATAAAATCAAAGCGAACCCCAACCAACCGCGCCGCGAATTCGACCAGGCCGCGCTGGAAGAACTGGCGGAGAGCATCCGCCAGATCGGCATCATCCAGCCCATCACCCTAAGGCAGATGGAAGACGGCACGTACCAGATCATCGCGGGCGAACGACGCTGGCGCGCCTCACAGATGGCGGGGCTCAACAGCATACCGGCCTACATCCGGACCGCCGACGACGAGAACATGATGCAGATGGCCCTCGTAGAGAACATACAGCGCGAGGACCTGAACGCCATCGAAATCGCCCTGGCCTACCAGAACCTGATAGAGCAATACCACCTGACGCAGGACCAACTGTCCGAAAAGGTGGGGAAAAACCGCGCCACCATAGCCAACTACCTGCGCCTGCTCAAACTCCCGGCCCAGGTGCAGGTGGCCTTACAGAACAAAGAAGTGGACCAGGGGCACGCCCGTGCCCTGCTGGGACTCAACAAACCGTCGCTACAGGTGAAGCTCTTCGGAGAAATCAAGGAAAAAGGCTACTCCGTGCGGCAGGTAGAGGAAATGGTCAAGGCGCTCAACAACGGTGAGACCGTGAAGAGCGGGCGCCGGCAACTGACGGACAAAAGCAGCCGCCGCCTCCCGGAGGAGTATCACACGCTGCGCTCCCGCCTGTCTGACTTTTTCCACACGAAGGTCCAGATGACCTGCTCCAGTCAGGGCAAAGGCAAAATCAGTATCCCTTTCTCGTCGGAAGAGGAGCTGGAGCGCATCATTAGTCTCTTCGACAGAATGAAAGGATGAAAGTCTGCAAGGCGCTTATCTGTTTCCTCAGTCTGCTATGGGCAGGCACGCTGGCCGGTGGCGCGGAAGCTGCGGCCCAGGCCCGGCTTATCCTGAAGGAAAAGCCCGACACGGCCAGGACACTCGAACCGCGGACCGACACCGTCCGGCTCCGCACGGCCGCGGCGGAAACCGACACGGCCCGCCTCGCGCAAGTGAACGACTCACTCCTGAAGGACGCGCCCCAGGAGCTCAAAATCAGAAAGCAATTCGTCCCCGACCCGAAAAGGGCACTCTGGCTCTCGCTCGTGCTGCCCGGTGCGGGACAAATCTATAACCGTAAATTCTGGAAACTGCCCATCATCTACGGGGGCTTTCTGGGATGCACCTACGCCCTGATGTGGAACCAGCAGATGTACCACGACTACTCGCAGGCCTATCTCGACATCATGGACGACGACCCGACGACGGACAGCTATATGGACATGCTCCCCCCGCGCTACGACATCACGGGACGGGAAGAGCAGTTCAAGGAACTCTTCAAGAACCGCCGCGACCGCTACCGCCGCTTCCGCGACCTGAGCGTATTCTGCTTCGTCGGCGTCTACCTCATCTCCGTCATAGATGCTTACGTCGACGCACAACTCTCGGTCTTCGACATCTCGCCCGACTTGAGCATGCGCCTCCAACCGGCCGTCATCGAATCGACCCCGGTCGGGAAAAAAGCGCAATCGTCCTACGGCATAGGGTGTAGCCTCAATTTTTAACCCTACTACTCGGAATGAAACGCATCAAACTATTTCTCCTCACATGCCTGGTGGCCGCAGCTACGGCATCGGCACAGAATGAAATCACCGTCCATGACGACCGCAGCGGCAATAATGAAGTGATTGCCCTCCCCGAGGGCCTCTCCGTCGAAGCCGACTCGCTGCTGAAAGTCTGGCAGGCGAAGAAATACCTGTATCCCGACACCACGTGTACCGACACAGCCACGCGGCCCACGTTCCCCGACGCCGTTTATCAGGACCGCCTGCGCCGGCTTCCCACCATTATCGAAATGCCCTACAACTCTATTGTCCGGCAATTCATCGACGAGTACAGCGACAAGCGGCGCAGTCAGGTTTCCTTCATGCTCGGGGCCGGCAACTTCTACATACCCATCTTCGAGGAAGCACTCGACTACTACGGGCTGCCGCTCGAGTTGAAATACCTCCCCGTCGTAGAGTCCGCCCTCAACCCCACGGCCGTGAGCCGCGCGGGCGCCGTGGGCCTCTGGCAGTTCATGCTCTCGACGGCCAAGCGCTACGACCTGGAGGTGAACAGCCTCATCGACGAGCGCTGCGACCCGTCGAAGGCCTCCTGGGCCGCGGCCAAGTATCTGCGCGACCTCTACCAGATTTTCGGCGACTGGAACCTGGTGCTCGCCGCCTACAACTGCGGACCGGAGCAAGTAACCAAGGCCATTCACCGCGCAGGCGGAGCAAAGGACTACTGGACAATCTATCCCTACCTGCCTAAGGAGACGCGCGGCTACGTGCCGGCCTTCATCGCCGCGAACTATATCATGACGTACTACTGCGAGCACAATATCTGCCCGATGAAGACCCGTTACCCCATCGCTACGGATACCATCATGGTGTCCCGCGACGTGCACGTACGCCAAATATCCGAGCTTTGCAAAATCGACGCCGAGGCGGTGCGGGCCCTTAACCCGCAATACCGGACCGATATCATCCCCGGCCGTTCCGAACTCTGCGCCATCCGTCTGCCTATGGAGACGGTCACGGCCTTTATTGACTGGAACGACTCCATATATAATTATCGCGCGGAGGAGTTGCTCACGCGCCGCGCCCGCGTAGAAGTCACCCAGCCGGAGCAGCCCGCCACGACGGCCGCCGCCTCCACGAAAAAGAAGTCTACCCGCACCACTACCCGCAAGAAACGGACCAGCCGCACCCGTACTACCACCGTTCGCAAGGGCGATACGCTGAGCGAGATAGCCAAGCGAAACGGCACGACGGTTAGTAAGCTGAGACGCCTCAATAATATTAAAGGCAACCTGATCAAGCCCGGACAGAAACTGAGGGTAAGATAATACGGGGACCGCACAGCCGCTTCGCTGCAGCGAAGCGGCTGTGCGGTTTTTTCCCTCACCGGGAAAAGTCAGGAACAAGCCTCCCACCCCACGGCACACTGCGGCTCCGGTCCAGGCCAGGCGCCGCCAGTCTAACCCCTTAAACGCGAACACTATGCAAGCCACTAATTCAAAAGCACTCACTCCGCAGGAACAGAAGGACGAGCAAATGATCAACGCCGCCTTTCAGCACCTGCTCGACACCTATCTGGCTTCCAATCACCGCCGGAAGGTGGAAATCATCACCAAGGCCTTCAACTTTGCCAAACAGGCCCACAAGGGCGTGCGCCGCCTCTCGGGCGAACCCTACATACTCCACCCCATCGCCGTTGCCCAAATCGTCTGCGGGGAAATAGGTCTCGGCTCCACCTCCATATGCGCGGCCCTGCTCCACGACGTGGAGGAGGACACGGACTACACGAACGAGGACATCGCTAACCTCTTCGGGCCAAAGATAGCCAACATCGTCGAAGGACTAACGAAGATAGCGGGCGGAATCTTCGGCGACCGCGCCTCGCTCCAGGCCGAGACGTTCAAGAAACTGTTGCTGACGATGAGCGACGACATCCGCGTCATCCTCATCAAGATCTCCGACCGACTGCACAACATGCGCACGCTCTCGAGCATGCTCCCGAGCAAACAGTACAAGATTGCCGGCGAAACGCTCTACATCTTCGCGCCCATCGCCGAGCGACTCGGCCTCAACAAAATAAAGACGGAGCTCGAGAACCTCAGCTTCAAGTACGAGCACCCCGACGAGTACGCACAGATAGAGAAGAACCTGGCCGACACCCAGGAGGAACGCGACGCCATCTTTGCCAACTTCACGGCCCCCATACGCCAGAAGCTCGACGAAATGGGCGTGAAGTACGAAATCAAGGCCCGCGTGAAAAGCCCCTACTCCATCTGGACCAAGATGCAGAACAAGCACATCCCCTTCAGTGAAGTCTACGACGTGCTCGCTATCCGCATCGTCTTTGTCCCTGCCGACCGCAAGGAGGAGATAGACGAATGCTATCGCATCTATGGCGCCCTGACCAAAATCTATAAGCCCCACCCCACGCGCTTCCGCGACTGGCTCTCCAGCCCCAAAGCCAACGGCTACCAGGCCCTGCACAACACCTTCATGAGCAAGCAGGGCAAATGGATCGAGGTGCAGATTCGCTCCGACCGTATGGACGACATCGCCGAAGTCGGTTTTGCCGCCCACTGGAAGTATAAGGACAAGGACGCGGCCTACGACGAGAACGAGCTCGACAAGTGGCTCAACTCCATCAAGGAGATTCTCGACGACCCGCAACCGGACACGCTCGACCTGCTCGATACCATCAAGCTCAACCTCTTCACCTCGGAGATACTCGTCTTCACCCCGAAGGGCGACATCAAGACGATGCCCGCAGGCTCCACGGCCCTCGACTTCGCCTTCTCCATCCACTCCGTCCTGGGCTCCCACTGCTTCGGCGCCAAAGTGAACCACCGCCTCGTGCCCCTGAGCTACCGCCTCAAGAGCGGCGACCAGGTGGAAATCCTCACCTCGCGCACGCAACACGTCCAGCCCGAGTGGCTCAACTTCGCCACCACGGGAAAAGCGCGAGGCAAGATCCAGGCCATCCTACGGCGCAACGAGCGCGAGAAACAGCGCCAAGGCGAGGAGAAACTGCGGGACTTCCTCGGCACCAAGGACATCGAGCCCTCCACCCTGGTCTTCGACAAACTCGCCACGTTCCACCACCTGCCCACCCGTGAGGCCCTATTCACCTCGATAGCCGAGGAAAAAGTCACCCCTGGCGATGCCGACATCAACTTCCTGCGCGGCAAGCACACGGCTAAGGGCTGGCGCAAGTTCATCCCCTTCCTGGGAAAGAAGCAGCGGGCCGAGGCCCCCGTCGCTACGGACAACGTGGACTTCGTCAAGAACCTGAACCGCAAGCAGGTGCTCGTGCTCAACGAGGAGACGCTCGCCAAGTGCAAGATAGCTCCCTGCTGCAACCCCATACCGGGAGACGACGTACTGGGCTACATCACGCCGGACAATCAGTTAGAGATTCACAAACGCAGCTGTGAGGACGCCGTGAAGCTCAAGACGCGCTACGGCAACAACATTATTGCCTGCACCTGGGACACCCATAAGATGCGCCTCTTTGAAACGACCATTTACCTCAAGGGTATGGACAGCCAGGGCGTGCTCTATGCCATCGCCGACGTGCTCCATAAGCAGCACCAGTTCGTCATTCGCCGCATCACGCTCACTACGAACGACGGCATCTTCGAGGGGAGCATCGACATCTCCGTCTACGACACGGACGACGTCCGCACGCTCTGCGACTCGCTCATGCAGTTGGAGTACGTGGAGTCGGCCGTCCGCATCGACTGAGCCCGGGGCCCGCTCCGCGGCCCCCGGTTCTGCGCGCCACTGGGCTTAGCCCCGTTCCGACGGGGCTAAGCCCAGTTTTTACGGGCCCTATTCCCGTGTTTCGCCGGACTGTCGGGCGGCGGGCCGGCCCTATGAGCCCAAACGCGGGGCCCGGCGCACCGTCCTGGTGCGCCGGGCCCCGCATCCGTATGCCGGCGGCCGCTCAGCGCTTCTTGGGGCGCAGCGTCACGAGGGGGACTATCATTTCCTCCATCGATATGCCCCCGTGCTGGAACGTGTCGCGGTAGTAGTTCACGTAGTAGTTGTAGTTGTTCGGATAGGCAAAGAATTTGTCGCCCAAGGCATAGACGTAGGCCGAGGACAGGTTGGGCGACGGCAGGCCGAAGCGCTCGGGCTGGCGCATCTCGAAGACCTCCTTCGGGTTGTAGCCCAGGTTGCGCCCCACCTTATAGCGCAGGTTGGTGTTCACGTTGCGGTCGCCCACAATCTTAATGGGCGTCGTGGCGCGAATGCTCCCGTGGTCCGTCGTGATAATGATGTCGTAGTCGAGCGAAGCGAGCGTGCGGAAGAGCTCCTTGATGGGCGTGTGGCGGAACCAGGAAAGCGTGATGCTGCGGTAGGCCGACTCGTTGGCGGCCAGTTCGCGCACCATCTTCGACTCTGTCCGCGCGTGCGAGAGTATGTCGATGAAGTTGATGACCAGGACGTTGAGCGGCGTTCGCGTCAGTTGTGAGAACTGCGACAGGAGGCGGTCGGCGGCCACCGAGTCGTTCAGCTTGTGGTAGGTGAAGGCTTCGCGCCGGCGGTATCGCTCCATCTGGTGGCGTATGAGGGCCTCCTCGTTCAGGTTTTTCCCTTCATCCTCCTCCTCGTCCACCCAGAGCTCGGGGTACATCTCGCGAATCTGGAGCGGCATGAGTCCGGCGAAGATGGCGTTGCGCGCGTACTGCGTCGCGGTCGGGAGGATGCTGAAGTAGAGGTCTTCGTCGATGTCGAAGTCCTCGGCCAGCTCCTCACTGATGACGCGCCACTGGTCGAAGCGGAAGTTGTCCAGCACCAGGAGGAACACCTTGCGCCCGGCGCGCAGGCGGGGGAAGACCTGGCGGCGGAAAATGTCGGGGCTCATCTGTGGCCGGTGGTCCGGGTCGTTGACCCAGTCCTCGTAGTGCCGGCACACGAACTTGGCGAACAGCTTGTTGGCCTCCTCTTTCTGCATGCGGAGCATCTCGCTCATGGCGCCGCCCGTGCTTTCGAGGGCCAGCTCCCAGTGGACCAGGCGCTTGTAGAGCTGCACCCAGTCGTCGGCCGTCTGAATTTCGGTCATCTGCCCGCCGATGCGGCCGAAGTCCTCCCGGTAGCCGGTCTGCGTCACCTCCTGCTCTATCTCGCGGCGGTGAATGTTGCGCTTCAGCGACAGGAGTATCTGCTTCGGGTGTACGGGCTTGAGCAAATAGTCGGCAATCTTCGAGCCGATGGCCTGGTCCATGAGGTCCTCGGCCTCGTTTTTCGTCACCATCACTACGGGGACGTGGGGCAGCACCTCTTTGATTTCCTCCAGCGTGCGCAGGCCGCTCCAGCCGGGCATGTTCTCGTCGAGCAGAATCAGGTCGAAGTCGTTCTTCCGACAGATTTCGTAGGCGTCCGGCCCGTTGGAAGCCGTCGTCACGGTGTAGCCCTTCTTCTCGAGAAAGAGGATGTAGGCCTTCAGCAAGTCAATCTCGTCGTCCACCCATAGCAGTCGTCCGTTTGTCATATTCCCTCCGTTTCTTATTGTTAGGGGCGAAGTTACAGAAAAAACGCCTGGCCACAGACGGACCAGGCGTTAAAGAGTGTGAGTCTACCGGCGCCGCACCAGTATCAGGGCGTCGCGCACCTCGGTGACGACGACGGGCGTCCCCTCGTCGAGAAATCCGCTGACGGACTTCACCTCGACCGTCTTGCCCTCTATCCGGGCGTTGCCGATGAGGGCCAGCCGCGTCTGGGCCACACCCTCGTCGCCGGGCTTTACGGAAAGCTGTTCCGGCGTGGCGGAGGTGGAGTCGATGGTACTGTGGAGCGAGACGCGCTCCAAGGCCCGCGAGCGCCCCAGCCACCAGAAGAAGAGCAGCACCAAGGCCGTGGCCACCAGGAGCGCCAGGATGGCCCACCCGACCCCTGCGACACAATATATCAGGACACAGGCCACCAGCACGCAGACCGTGGCCAGCACGCTGGGAATACCGACACCGGGCGTCACGAACGCTTCGACGCCGTAGAGCAACAGGGCCAGGACGACCAGTAGCAGGATGATTAATGTCAAAGGCATGGCTGAAAGACTTTAGGCGGGACCGGCCCGCCGGGGAAACAGGGGGTGAATCAATAGGGCTGGCGGTACTTCGCCTCGTCCTTATCCTCGAGCATGGAGAGATAGGAGGCGTAGCGCGTGGGCGCCAGCCGGTGGTCCTCGAGCGCAGCGAGGACGGCGCAGCCCGGCTCGTGGGTGTGCGTACAGTTATGGAACCGGCAGTCGGCGGACAGGCGGAAGATGTCGCGGAAGTAGTGGGCCACCTCCGCCGGCTCCATGTCGAACGTCCCGAAGCCTTTGATGCCGGGAATGTCGATAACGGAGCCGCCGCCGGGCAGGTCGTAGAGTTCGCTGAAAGTAGTGGTGTGCATCCCGGTCCCGTGGGCCTCGGAGACGGCGGCCGTCCGGGCGTGGGCGTCGGGTACGAGACGGTTCAGTAGCGTAGACTTCCCCACGCCGGAGTGCCCGGCCAGGAGACAGACGCGCCCGTGCATGAGCGTCTCGAGCTCGGGGACGCCCTCGCCCGTCACGGCGGAGAGCGCGCGGCACTCGTAGCCCACGGCGCAGTAGAGGGCCATGAGCCCCTCGGCCGCGTCGCGCTCGTCGGCCGATAGTTCGTCCATTTTGTTGAACACCAGGACCACGGGCACGCCGTAGGCCTCGGCCGACGCCAGGAAGCGGTCGACAAACGTGGTCGTGGTCTCGGGCCGCGCCACGGTGACGAAGAGCAGCGCCAAGTCGATGTTGGCCGCCAGGATGTGGCTTTGTTTCGACAGGTTCGAGGCCTTGCGGACGATGTAATTACGCCGGTCGTCGATTTCCGTAATGAAGGCCACGCCGCCCGCACGCTCCTCAATCGTCACCCTGTCGCCGACGGCAACGGGATTGGTGGAACGGATGCCGCGCAGGCGGAAGTTGCCCTTGACCCGGCACTCCGTCAGCGCGCCCCCGTCCGTCCGGACGATGTAGCTGCTCCCCGTGTTGCGTATCACTGTTCCGTGCATCGCTGTTCGTTGGTTAAGTTCACCGGTCCGCCGCCCGATCGAAGGCCCGACCGACGAAGGGCAGGGCGCCATAGAGCGCCGTGTGCCAGTACTCCCAGTCGTGGCCGCCGTCCCGCACCCGCAGTTCGCAGGGCACGGCCGCGCGGCGCAGCTGTCCGTAGAAAGTCAGATTGTCCGTAAGGAGGAAGTCGTCGTCCCCGCAGTCGATGAACCACGCCACGGTGCGCAACGCCGCGCGCCGGTCCTCGTCGGCCTGGTCCATATAGGTCAGGGCGCTGTTCCGGTGATAGCCCTCCAGGGCCAGGTCCAGCCGCGAAGCGGGCTGCGCGCTGCCACCGTGATGCAGGAGGGCGCTCATCGCATAAACGGCGCAGAAGTCCTCGGGATGGTGGAGCGCATAGATAGCACTGCCCCCGCCGCCCATGGAAAGGCCCGCCACGGCGCGGCGCCCTTTCGAGCCGCCGCAACGGTAGCGCTGCTCCACGCGGGGCATCAGTTCCTGGAAAAAGAACGTCTCGTACGCCCAACCGGGAACGTCGAAGTAGCCCTGCCAATGGTGGGCCAGGTCCGGCCCCCCGGCGTCGGGCGTCACGACAATCATCTCCGGAATCTCGCCCCTATGGACCAGGCGGTCGTAAACGTCCTTGAGCCTGCCCTTCAAGTCCCAGCACGTATGGTCCTCGCCCATGCCGTGCAGGAGATAGAGGACGGGATACGTGCGCGCCGTGTCGTGGCCAAAGGAGGCCGGCAAGAGGACGTTGAAGCGACGCACCGTGTCGAGCACGCCGCTGCGCAGCGTGTCCTGGACCATGCGGCTGGCGCGACGGCCCGGCTGCGCGTCCGCCGACAGCGGCAGGAGCAACAGCAGGAGTACGGCAAAAAAATGCGGTATTCTCTTCATGTCCTACACCATATTATTATATATAGCCCGCGCGCGCGGCCGGCGCGCGGGTCGGACGCTCAGCGTAACCGGCCGGCCGGTTATACGGTCATGATTTCCTTGTTCTTTTCGGCCAGCAAGTCCTCCACTTTCTTCATCATCTTGTCGTGGATTTTCTGCAAGTCGGCCTCGGCGTCCTTCTCGTTGTCCTCGGAGAGTCCGTTCTTGACCGCCTTCTTCAGCTTGTCGATGCCGTCGCGACGGGCATTGCGGATGGCCACCTTGCACTCCTCGGCCTCGCGGCTGCACTGCTTGGTGAGGTTGCGGCGACGCTCCTCGGTGAGGGGCGGGATAGAGAGGCGAATCAGTTCGCCATTGTTCTCCGGCATGATGCCTACCTGGCTGTCGATGATGGCTTTCTCTATGACGCGAAACATCTGCTTGTCCCACGGCTTGATAGCGATGGTGCGGGCGTCGGGAGTGGTCAGAGCGGCCACGTTATTGAGCGGCACCATCGAGCCGTAGCTGTTCACCCGGATCTCGTCGAGGATGTGGATGTTGGCCTTTCCGGCGCGGATGTGCGACAGGGTGTCCTCCAAGTGGAGTACGCTCATTTCCATTTTTTCCTCACACTCTGCGAGGCAGTTCTTTACGTCAAACATAGTCGGTGTATTTTGGTTTTGAATGAAACATTCGTTCGGGATGCGTGAACAAAGGTACGCAATATTTCGACGCGGACCGCGCCCGGGCTCATGCTTTTTGCTCCGGCGCGGGCGGAGGGGCTATCTCGTCGATGCGGCGGAGCGTCTCGGCGTCGAAGGGCGGGCCGTCGAGGGCCTGGAGATTGTCGGCCAACTGGCGGGTTGAGCTGGCGCCCACTATGACGGACGTGACGCGCGCGTCGTGCAGGAGCCAGGCCAACGCCATGCCGGCCAACGACTGGCCGCGCCCGGCCGCCAGGTCGTTGAGGCGCGCCGTGCGGGCCAGGACTTCGGGCGTCAGCTGCTCGCGGTGGAGAAACTGGCTGTGCGTCACGCGCGAGTCCGCCGGGATGCCGTGCAGGTAGCGGTCCGTCAGGAGCCCCTGCGCCAGGGGCGAGAAGGCCACGAAGCCAACGCCGCGCCCGGCGGCCTGGGGCAGCACGTCGCTTTCCGGCGCGCGGCAATACAGGTTATAACGCCCCTGATAGACGAGGCAAGGCACGCCGAGCGCTTCGAGTGCGTCGTAGGCCCGCGCGGCCACGTCGGCCGGATACTTCGAGAGGCCAACGTAGAGCGCCTTGCCCTGGCGCACGAAGTCGGCCAGGGTCCGCACCGTCTCCTCGAGGGGCGTGGCGGGGTCGTAGCGGTGCGAGTAGAAGAGGTCTACGTAGTCGAGCCCCAGGCGCTGGAGGCTTTGGTCGAGGCTGGCGGTCAGGTGCTTGCGCGACCCCCACGAGCCGTAGGGGCCCGGCCACATGTCGTGCCCGGCCTTGGTCGTGATGAAGAGTTCGTCGCGGTAGGGGCGGAACGACTGGCGCAGGGCGCGGCCCAGCAGGGCCTCGGCCGCGCCGGGCGGCGGGCCGTAGTTGTTGGCCAGGTCGAAGGACGTGATGCCGTGGTCGAAAGCGTAGTGGAGCATTTCGAGGCAACGGTCGAAGCGACTGTCGTCGCCGAAGTTCTGCCACAGGCCGAGCGAGATGGCGGGCAGCAGCACGCCGCTCTGGCCCGCGCGGCGATAGCGCATGGCTCCGTCGTAGCGGTCGGAAGCGGGAAGATACATAGCCGTATTTTTTAGGTTCGGGACTGTAAGTTCTGGGGGCGCCGGAACGGACGGACCGTCCGCGCGGACGGTCGCTGCCGCTCGGCGGCTTCGTGAAACAAAGATAGGAAAAGGCGGGCGGCAGGCGAAGGGGATGTTCGCTTTTTCTTCGTCTGTCCGAGCCGCCTCCGGACTTCATGAAACAAAGATAGGGATTTTTCCCTAACCCGCACGCGGCGGGCTGCATTTTTTTCCGCCGGGCCGGCCGTCGCGGGGCCGGTGCGCCGCGCCGCGGCCGGCTGTCCCCGTCGGCACACGGACCGACGGCCAGCTAACGGGCCTTAGCCCCGTAAAAACTGGGCCTATCCCCGTAAAAACTGGCCTTAGCCCCGTGATTGCGGAAACTGACGCAGGAGTTGCGCCGCGTGAGGAGCCGTCTGGCCCGAGTGACGGCGGCGGCAGCGGAAGGCATAAAAAACAGCAAGCACGCGTCATCGCGACGAATGCTTGCTTCACAGAACTTATATAGAGATGAAAAAACTATTACTTCCTTATTGCAATTGCAAAGTTAAGCAGTTTTTTGAATGCGGCAATAGCGTTTGCGTCTTTTTCGACTAATTGCCCATTATTTCGGACGAATCAAACAAATTTTCCCTTTTTCGAGCAGGACGCGGCGCTGCTTGTAGAGCGTGCCGAGTGCGCGCTTGAACGTTTTCTTGCTCACGCCGAAACGGGCGGCAATAGCCTCGGGGCTGCTTTCATCGGTGAAGGGGAGCTCGCCACCGGCCTGGCGCAACTCGTCGAGCAGCTGGTCGGCAAAGTCACGGAAGCGGTCGGCGCCGAGCCGCTGGAGCGAGACGTCGAGCCTGCCGTCGGGGCGAAGGGTCACGACGCTGCCGCGCAGGCGGTCGCCCGTGTGGACCGGCGCATAAATCTGGTCGCTGTAAATCAAGCCCGCGTAGGCATTGTCCACAATGACCTTGAAGCCGAGCGGCGTGGCGTGCTGGACAAGCAAGTCCACCTCGCGCCCGCGCCGGTAGACGTCGGCCGGGGCCGGGCGCAGCCATTGCTCCACCTTAGCCGTGGCCACGATGCGCCTTGTCTCCAGGTCCTCGTAGACGTAGACCACGTAGGAGCGGCCCTGTTCCATGCGCTGCTTCTGCTCGCGGAAGGGGACGAAGAGGTCCTTCATGAGCCCCCAGTCCAGGAAGGCGCCGTACTGGTTTACCCACGCCACGCGCAGGTAGGCGAAGTCGCCGACCTTGGCCAGGGGCGTCTCCGTGGTCCCTACCAGGCGCTCCTGCTGGTCCAGGTAGACGAAAACGCGGACCGTGTCGCCGGGACGCATCTCGGGGCGCACGTAGGCCTTGGGCATGAGCAGTTCGCCCACGGCGCCGCCGTCGAGGTAGGCCCCGTGGTCGGTGAAACGGACTATGGGGAGTTCGTTCCAGTCTCCTAATTTCAGCATGTTTCGGGATTTTCGGTATGGCTGTCCGCTGCCGTTGCGTCGGCGGCGGGCGTATCTTCGGCGGTGCTGTCCGGCGCGGAGACCACAAGGCCATCGGCCAGATGAATCGTGCGGTCGGTCAAGCGCGCCAGGTCCTCGTCGTGTGTGACAATGACAAAGGTCTGGCCGAAACGGTCACGCAGGTCGAAGAAAAGCTGATGGAGCTCCTCTTTATTATGACTGTCCAGGGAGCCCGACGGCTCGTCCGCGAGGACCACGTCCGGGTGGTTCATCAGCGCACGGGCTACGGCCACGCGCTGCTGCTCGCCGCCCGAGAGTTCGTTGGGCTTGTGGCGGGCGCGGTCGGAGAGTTTCATGAAGTCGAGCAACTCGTGGGCACGCTGCTGCACCTCGGCGCGCGGCCGCCGGGCAATGAAGCCGGGAATCATCACGTTTTCGAGGGCCGAGAACTCCGGGAGCAGCTGGTGGAACTGAAAGACAAATCCGATGTGCTCGCAGCGGAAGCGCGACAACTGGCGGCGCCCGAGCTGCAAGACGTCCTGACCGCCGATGCGCAGCGTACCGGCGTCGGGACGGTAAAGGGTGCCCATCACCTGGAGCAACGTGGTCTTGCCGGCACCACTGGGCCCGACGATACTGACCACTTCGCCCTTGTTAATATGCAAGTCGATGCCTTTCAGAACCTCGAGCTGGCCGAAGGATTTCTTAATGCCGTGAATTTCTATCATAGCGGCGGATTGACTGTAACAGGGATTGCGGCTTCCGCCGACGCTGCGGGCAGCGCGCGGAAGCCAGGGAGGAGCGGCGCTTACTTGACGTCGCCCACCCGGATAAGGTACTCGGCAATCTGGACGGCGTTGAGCGCGGCGCCTTTGCGGATCTGGTCGCTCACGAGCCAGAAGGTGAGGCCGTTGGGATTGGCCAGGTCCTTACGGATACGGCCCACGTAGACGGGGTCCTTACCGGCAAGGAAGAGGGGCATAGGGTACTCCTTCTTTTCCGGGTGATCCATGAGCACGAGGCCGTCGCCCTGCGCCACGGCCAGGCGGGCCTCTTCGACGCCGATGGGGCGCTCGGTCTCGATCCATACGCTCTCGCTGTGCGAGCGCAGGGACGGGACGCGGACGCACGTGGCCGAGGTCTCGATGTCCGAGTGCATGATTTTCTTCGTCTCGTTGTACATCTTCATCTCCTCTTTCGTGTAGCCGTTGTCCATGAAGACGTCAATCTGGGGTATAACGTTGAAGGCGAGCTGGTAGGGGAACTTCTCCACCGTTACGGGCTCGCCGGCCAGCACCTGGCGGTACTGCTCGCAGAGCTCGTCCATGGCGGCCTGGCCCGCACCGCTGGCGGCCTGATAAGAGCTGACGTGAACGCGCTTAATATGGCTGAGGCGCTCGAATGCCTTCAGCGCGACGACCATCATTATCGTCGTGCAGTTGGGGTTGGCGATGATGCCGCGCGGGCGGTTGAGCGCGTCTTCGGCGTTACACTCCGGCACCACGAGGGGTACGTCCTCGTCCATGCGGAAGGCACTCGAGTTGTCGATCATGACGGCGCCGAACTTCGTGATGTCGGCTGCGAACTCCTTGCTCGTACCCGCTCCGGCGGAGGTAAAGGCGATGTCGACGTCCTTGAAGGCGTCGTTGTGCTCCAACAGTTGCACGGTGTACTCCTTCCCACGGAAGCTGTACTTCGTCCCGGCGCTGCGCGTCGAGCCGAAAAGCAGGAGGTTGTCGATGGGGAAGTCGCGCTCGGCCAACACGCGGAGAAATTCCTGGCCGACGGCGCCGCTGGCGCCCACTATTGCTACATTCATATATATAGGTATTCCTGTTTACGATGATAGGGGACAGCGCCCCAATCAGTTGCAAAATTATAACTTTCCGGCGGACTGTGGGCCACGATTGCAAACTTTTTCGTTACTTTGCACCGAAATGGAAAACGTAGGCCTATCGTTGCCCATCACAGATCCCACGTGGATTTTCCTTATCGTACTCTGCATCATCCTCTTCGCGCCGATGTTGTTAGAGCGCCTACGCGTGCCTTCCATTGTCGGCATGATCTTGGCCGGCACCCTAATCGGGCCGCACGGATTTCACTTGCTCGACCGTGACAGCAGCTTTGAGCTGTTCGGGCAAGTAGGTCTCTACTACATCATGTTCCTCGCGAGTCTCGAGATGAACTTGCAGGACGTGCAGAAAATAAAGGGCCGTGCGCTCACCCTGGGCCTGCTCAGCTTTGCCATACCCCTGGCCCTCGGCTTTACGACCAGCCATTTCCTGCTCCACTATGCCATCGCCGCGTCCGTACTGATGGGCGCCATGTATGCCTCGCACACGCTCGTGGCCTACCCCATCGTGCTCCGCTACGGCTTGGCGCGGCGCCAGGGCGTAAGCATCGCCGTCGGAGCCACGATCGTGGCGGACACGCTTACGTTACTCGTCCTCGCCGTCGTAGGCGGCACGTTCAAGGACAACGGCGACGGGCTACACTGGCTCTGGCTCGTGGGCAAAGTCGTTCTCCTGAGCGCGCTCACCCTGGCCACCTTCCCCGCCCTGACGCGCTGGTTTTTCCGGCGCTACAACAACAGCGTCGTGCAATACATCTTCGTGCTCGGCCTCGTCTTTCTCGGCGCCGGGCTCATGGAGTTTGTCGGCATGGAAGGCATCCTGGGCGCCTTCCTCGTGGGCATCGCGCTCAACCGCTCCATCCCGCCGGCCTCGCCCCTGATGAACCACATCGAGTTCGTAGGCAACGCCCTCTTCATCCCTTACTTCCTCATCGGGGTGGGTATGCTCATCGACATCCGCGCCTTCATCGAAGAACCCGCCATACTGTTCATCGCCGGCGTGATGGTCCTCGTCGGCGTCAGCAGCAAGTGGCTCGCCGCCTTCTGTACGCAGAAAGCTTTCGGCATGGAGACGGGCGACCGCAACCTTATGTTCGGCCTGACCAACTCGCACGCCGCCGCTACGCTGGCCATTGTCCTCGTGGGCTACGGTATTTTCCTGCCCGACGGCTCCCGCCTGCTCGACGACAGCATACTCAACGCCGCGATGATGGTTATCCTCGTCACGTGCATCATCAGTTCGTTCGTCACCGAGCATACGGCGCGCCGCCTGGCCGAGAAGGGACAGGCCGACGACCCCGAGACGCCGCGCGAGCACGACAGCATCCTCATCGCCCTCTCCAACCCGGAGAACGTCCCCCCACTGGTCAACATCGCCCTCATGCTACGCACGCCGAAGCCGCCCTCGGCCATGACGGCCATCAACGTAGTCCTCGAGGACGACCCCAATACGCGCAACGAAGGGCTCAAGCAGCTGGAGCACGCCGAACGCATTGCCGCGGCGGCCAACGTAAGGCTGACCACGCGCAGCCGTTGGTCGGTCAACGTGGTCAGTGGCATCCTGCACACGATGAAAGAGCTCGAGGCCTCCGACCTGCTGATTGGTCTGCACCAGAAGGCACGCCTGACGGAGAACTTCTTTGGAAAGCTGGCCGTCGACTTGGTCAGCGCCATCGACCAGCAGGTCCTCATCTACCGGGCCGTGATTCCGACCAACACGGTGAGGCGCCTTCACTTGCTCATCCCGCGCAAGGCCGAGTTCGAGCAGTACTTTCACCGCTGGGCCGACCGCGTGGCCTTGCTGGCTACGCAAATCAGCTGCCGCGTCGACCTCTACGGCGGCCGCGGTACGATGGCGGCCCTCCAGCAGTATTGGGAAAGCCGGCACTACAGCGTCGAGGCCGAGCAGCACATTTACACCAACTGGCAGGACTTCATCTCCCTGGCCCACGATACGCGCCAGGACCACATGGTTATTTTCATCGCCGCCCGGCGCGGCACGCTCTCCTACCACAGCTACATGGAGCGGTTGGCGGAACAGATAGAGCGCTACTTCTCCGCCCGCAACCTGCTCATCATCTACCCGGCGCAGCCCATGGCCGGCGCCGCGGGGGCCTACGCCATGCGCGGCGGCGTACCCGTCAAGGTGCGCTGAGCCGCCGGCCTGCGGGGCGGCCTTCGCCCCGCCACCCGAGCGCCGCCCGACAAGCGGCCCGGCAGCGGCGGACGGTCCGGCGCGGCCCGCGCCCACTC
>OHQT01000195.1_pt1 | contig 37004 bp, 37 predicted proteins | sample 1578221 | NCBI WGS metagenome assembly OHQT01 (sample SAMEA3879547, study PRJEB24766) | human gut metagenome | biome: human-associated habitat; feature: feces | place: USA | collected 1985/1987
ACTCGTCCTTCACTATCGCAAGCTGCTCTTCGGTGCTGGCGAGTATCTGCTCGCAGCGCGCTATGAACTTCTCGAGTTCGTCGAACTCGGCCTGAAGCTTCTCCTTCTCGAGCCCGGTGAGCTGGCCCAGACGCATGGCGACTATGGCAGAAGCCTGAATCATGTCGAAGCCGAAGCGCTCGATCAGGGCCTCCTTCGCCAGATCCTGGGTACGGCTCGCACGGATAGCGGCAATCACCTCGTCTATTATATCGATCGCCTTCAGCAGGCCCTCGAGTATGTGCGCCCTCTGGCGCGCCTTGCCGAGCTCGAAGCGTGTACGGCGCACGACAACCTCGTGCCTGAAGTCCACGAAGGTGGAAATCATGTCCTTGAGGGTAAGCGTGCGCGGCCTTCCGTTGACGAGCGCGACATTGTTTATCGAGAAGCTGCTCTGAAGCGCGGTATACTTGAAAAGCGTGTTGAGCACGACGGCGGCGTTGGCGTCCTTCTTGACGAGGAACTCTATGCGTATCCCCTCGCGGCTCGTAAGCTCGCGTATGTCGGAGATTCCGTCTATCTTCTTGTCGCGCACCATTTCGCTGATCCTCGCGATCATATCGGCCTTGTTGACCATATAGGGCACCTCGGTGACCACAATCGCCTCCCTGCCGTTGTCGAGCTCCTCGATCTCGGTCTTGGCACGGATAACCACCCTGCCGCGGCCGGTGCTGTATGCGTCTATGATGCCCTGACGGCCCATTATTATGCCTCCGGTAGGGAAATCGGGACCCTTTATATGCTCCATAAGGCCTTCAACCGTGATGTCGGGGTCGTCTATGAATGCGCATATGGCGTCGCAGCACTCCGAAAGGTTGTGCGGAGCCATGTTCGTGGCCATTCCGACGGCGATGCCGGAAGAACCGTTGAGCAGCAGGAGCGGCGCCTTGGTGGGTAGCACCGTGGGTTCTTCGAGCGAATCGTCGAAGTTCAGCGTCATGTCGACCGTATCCTTGTCGATATCGCCGAGCACGTCTTCCGCCATCTTCTCAAGCTTGGCTTCGGTATACCTCATGGCCGCCACCGGGTCTCCGTCCATGGAGCCGAAGTTTCCCTGGCCGAAGATCAGGGGATAGCGCTGGTTCCAGTTCTGGGCCAGCCTGGCCATTGCGTCATATACGCTGGAGTCTCCGTGCGGATGGAATTTACCGAGTACTTCACCCACGATACGGGCAGATTTCTTGGTCTGGCCTCCGTAGCTCAGTCCCAGTCCGTCCATACCGAACAGGACCCTGCGCTGCACGGGCTTCAGACCGTCCCTCGCGTCAGGAAGGGCGCGGGATACTATGACCGACATCGAATAGTCGATGTATGCGGTACGCATCTCGTGGTCTATCTCGACAGGCTCTATGATTCCCGCCGCCTCCTGAACTTCTTCTGTATTCTTTACTTCACTGTCCATTTCAATGTTCTTGGGCTTGTTTCCAAATATGCAAATTTAAGAAATAATTCCGATTAAATTGCTACTTTTGTCCCGATTTCGGCTTATGAAGATCAACTTCACACGGGACCTGTACGACATTTTCCAGGACGCCGCCTCGGAGGCTCTCCGCACGGGATACACTCTGATCGGTGTCGACCATGTCATGCTCGCGCTGCTGCGCAGGAAAGGCAGTCCGGCCTGCAGGCTGCTGCGCTCCATGGGCATAGACTGCGCGGAGATGAAGGACTACATCGACAGCGTGATATTCAGGCCGGAAGCCCTGCCGTACGACGCCCTTGAAAGCATCAGGCCGGGCAGGGATGCCGACAAGCTGCTGTGCATCTCGATATACGAGGCGATAAAGGCCGGAGACACCGCCGTACGGCCGGTACATGTAGTGCTGGCCGCCTGCAGGACGGCCGGAAGCGCCAGCGCGGTATTCCTCTACGAGCACGGGCTGGACTACGACATAGTCCTCCACCACTGCTCTTCGCACGGCCTGCTGGATTCCGGAAAGGAGTCCGATGCGGAGCAGGCACGAAAAATCCTCCGGGCGGTAGGAGAGGGCATCGCCCGCACCATGGACCCGGAGGACAGTTCCCAGATATATCCGAGCTGAACGGCCGTCAGCAGGAACTCAGCCTGTCGAGAGCCAGCCTTATCAGCTCACCGACCCTGGGCTTGTAATCGGTATTCGCATCCTTGAGGTAGCGGTGCGCTATCGCGCAGCACACCGTACCGGCATTATGGCCGAGCTTTGCCGCCATTCCGGCGAGGGCCGAACCCTCCATTTCGAAGTTGGTGATCCTGTATCCCCCGAACTCGAAGGATTCGAAGTCCTCGAGCATGTGCGGCATCGCCAGACCCTGGCGCACAACCCTGCCCTGCGGGCCGTAGAAGCCCGACGCGGAAACGGTCATGCCTTTCACGGTACAGTCCGAGAACAGGTCTATGAGCTTGTCGGACGCCCTGACGAAATAGGGGTCGGGGAGGTGCCTGTCCCAGTGCACATGCTCCTTGAACGCCTGTTCGAAGTCCGCAAGGGCTATCGAATCCCTGTCTTCGTACCAGTTCAGAAGGCCGTCGCAGCCTATGGATATGTGCGAGAATATGAATGCGCCGAGGGGTATCTCGGGCTGTATGGCCCCGCAGGTGCCTATGCGGAGTATGTCCAGAGTCCGGTGCTCCGGCCTCACCTCCCTGGTGGAGAAGTCGATGTTGGCAAGGGCGTCCAGCTCGGTCATCACGATGTCGATGTTGTCCGTGCCTATTCCGGTGGAGAGCACGGTGATCCTGCATCCGGAATACTTTCCGGTAATCCATACGAATTCACGGGAAGCGCCCTCGCATTCGACGCTGTCCAGCAGGGGACGGAAGGCATTCACCCTTCCGGGGTCGCCGACAAGTATCACCTTGTCCGCAAGCTGTCCGGGTCTGATGTGGATATGGAACACGGACCCGTCCGAGTTGATGATAAGTTCTGATTCGGGAATCTTCATGGCCTGGTCATTTTAATGTTTAGTGTTTTGTCTGCGCTTTGCGGAACGGAGCCTGGATGCGCTGCGCACGAGCAGCTCGTCCGCATAGATGTTCCTCGCCGCAAGCAGGTCCAGTATCACCGACGCGAGCGGAATCAGCGCGGTGACATAGAACCTCACGTTGTCGGGAGAGGTTACGAAGTAGTCCACGGCCAGCCACACCTGCAGCGCAAGCGTGATTATGGCCGAGAAGACGGCCGTCCTCATCTGGAACACCCTTATCCTGTAGCCCGTCAGGGCGAGCAGGTTGAGTATGGTGATTATGACGAGGAGTATGGTATACGGCAGATACGAGGTGAAGCGTATGGGTTCGGCTCCGCCCGCATCGATCACGGCCGCCTTGTCGCAGAAGAAGAGCGCTGCCACAAGGCCGGTCGAAAGCAGTAGATAGAGTGTCTGTATTCTTTGCCACATATCGGTTGTCGCTTTGTTACTGTCTAGAATTGAAACGCGCCAGCACGCTGCGCTCGTAGGTCCTGGAAATCGGTATGGCGTCCACGCCGTCCAGGCCGAGAGTGATCTTGTAGCCCTCCTTCTCGGCCTTGAGTATGCAGACCTTGTTGATGTTCACTATGAACTTGCGGTGGCACCTGACAAGCACGCTGCCGGCGAAACTGTCCTCGACCGTCTTCAGCGGGCAGCGCAGCATGTACTGCTTCACCTCCCCGACGCTGTCGGTATACCAGACCTTGATGTAGTTGTCGTCGGATTCGATGAAGTAGAGGTTGTCCTCGTTTATCGATATCTTCAGCACTCCGTTGCCGTCGAACAGGGTTATCCTCTTGTCCTCGTAGGGCTTTTCGGGGCTGTCGGTCACGATATTCGAGAAGTCGGTGAGCCGGACGATGTTGTCCTTCTTGACGACGGTCATTATCAGGGACGAGACAAGCGCCGGCACTCCCAGCCCGACCAGTCCGAACACGCAGGAGCCCAAGAACACCCGCAGCCAGCGCATACTGCCGGAATCCTCGTCCACGAGGCAGTACAGCGCGGTAAAGCAGGCATATATTACGGCTATGAAGAGTATCTCGGCAAGGTTCCAGAGTCCGAACGCGGCTATGCTGAGCCGTCCCCTCCTGCCTGTCCAGTACATCGCGACCCTGTCGAGTATCATGACGAGAAGGGCCACGAGCACGAACGCCCCCGACAACAGATACACGGGAAGCGGATGCGTCCCGAGCCAGATGTTGTCGCAGAACGGGGCGGCCACGAACAGCGACGCCAAGGCGAAGAGGGCCGTGAAAGCGACGGTCCACATCAGCTGGTACTTGTCCAGCAGATACCTCGGCAACTGTCTGTTCAAAACCATAGTCCGCCGCTACTCCTCTCCGGCCTCCTTCAGACGCTCGGCGTTCTCGGCTATCTGGAGCTGGTCTATGCACTCCTGTATGTCTCCGTCCATAAAGGCGGGAAGGTTGTACATCGACCAGTTTATCCTGTGGTCGGTAACGCGGCCCTGGGGATAGTTGTAGGTACGTATCTTCGCAGACCTGTCTCCGGTAGAGACCATGGTCTTACGCTTGGCGGCTATGCCGTCGAGGTACTTCTGGTGCTCGAGGTTGTAGAGCCTAGTACGCAGTTCCTCGAAGGCTCTCTCCTTGTTCTTGATCTGGGAGCGCTCCTCCTGGCACTGCACGACGAGACCCGAAGGGATATGGGTGAGGCGTACGGCCGAATAGGTGGTGTTCACTCCCTGCCCTCCGGGACCGGACGAGCAGAAGAGGTCGAGCCTTATGTCGTCCCAGCTGAGGTCCACGTCGAACTCTCCGGCCTCGGGGAACACGGCCACGGAAGCGGCCGAAGTCTGGATACGTCCCTGGGTCTCGGTCTGGGGAACCCTCTGCACGCGGTGCACGCCGGACTCGTACTTCATGACCCCGTACACGCCGTCGCCGCCGCTGAGCTTGAACACTATCTGCTTGAAGCCGCCGGAAGTTCCGGGTGTCTGGTCGGTGACCTCGACCTTCCAGCCCCTCGACTCGGCGAAATGCTGGTACATGCGGAAAAGGTCGCCCGCGAAGATCGCGGCCTCGTCGCCTCCGGTGCCGCCACGGATCTCGACTATCGCGTTCTTGGAATCGTCGGGGTCGGCGGGAATCAGCAGCAGCTTTATCTCCTGTTCCTTCCCGGGAATGCGGGCCTCGAGTTCCGAAGCCTCCTCCCTGGCCATCTCGCGGAGCTCCTCGTCCTTTTCGTTGACGAGTATGTCCTTGGCCGCGGCGAGGTCGTCTACCATTTTCTTATATTCCTTTCCTGCCGCTATGATAGGTTCGAGTTCCTTGTAGTCCTTGTTGAGCTGTACGTATTTCTTCATGTCCGACATCGCCTCGGGACTCGAAAGCTGGTCCTGGAGCGACTGGAACTTGTCCTGTAGGGAGAGCACCTTCTCCAATAGCTTGTTGTCTGCCATAACTGTATAAATTCACGGCAAAGTTAGCAAATTCCCGCACTATGGCAAACGCCTACATGCCCTTCGCCTTGGCCTCGTCCCAGTAGGAGTCCATTTCTTCGAGGCTGAGGTCCGACAGACGGCGGCCGCTCCCGAGTGTCCTGCTTTCGACATAGCCGAAACGGCGGCGGAACTTGGAGCAGGAACGGTTCAGAGCCTTGTCGGCATCGACACCGTAGAGTCTCGCGGCATTGATTACTGCGAAGAGCAGGTCTCCGAACTCCTCCTCGGCATGCTCGGCGGAACCTTCGCCGCAGGCCTCGCGCACCTCGGAAAGTTCCTCCGACACCTTGTCCCAGACATCCTCCCTCTCCTTCCAGTCGAATCCGCAGCCCCGGGCCTTCTCCTGCATCGAAAGCGCCTTGAGCATCGAGGGCATCGTGTCGGGAATCCCCGACATCACCGTCTTGTTCCCGCCTTTCTCCCTGGACTTCACGAGTTCCCAGGTATCGGCTATCTCCTTCGCGCTGAGGGTGCGGCCTCCGGCATCGGGGCCGAACACATGCGGATGCCTGAACACCATCTTGTCGCAGACGCAGCCGAGAGAGTCCGCTATGTCGAATTCGCCCCTCTCCTGCCCTATCCTCGCATAGAACACGAGGTGGTACAGCAGGTCGCCGACCTCCTTGCAGACGGCTCCGTCGTCCTTGCGCAGTATGGCGTCGCTGAGTTCGTACACCTCCTCCTCCGTCATCACGCGGAGGCTGTCCATGGTCTGCTCCGCATTCCAGGGACACTTCTCGCGCAGGGCGTCCATTACATCCAGGAGCCTCGAGAAGGCTTTCAGTTTCTCTTCCTTTGTATGCATCTGATTATTTTCTTATTTTTGCGAGCGCAAAACTAATAAAATTCTCGTTCCGTTTATGAACAAGACGCTGCATTTCGTCTCGCCCGATGAGGCCGTGAGCCACATCCCCTCCCATTGCCATGTACATCTGAGCAGCGTCGCCAGCGTGCCGCACTGCCTCGTGCAGGCGCTGTGCCGCAGGGCCGACGCGGGAGACGTCACAGACCTGCATTTCCACCACTTCCATACGGAAGGCCCGGCTCCGTACAGCGATCCGGCATACGAGGGCATCTTCTTCGAACAGGGTTTCTTCGTGGGTCCGAACGTGCGGAAGAACGTCAACTCAGGCTACGCGGACTACCTGCCCGTGCATCTGGGCGAGAGCCAGAAGCTCTACCGCAGCGGATGCATCAGGCTGGGAGCCGCCCTCGTGAATGTCTCCCTGCCCGACGAGAACGGAATGGTCAGCCTCGGCACCTCGGTAGACTGCTCCGTCGCAGCCGTCGAATGTGCCGACATGGCCATAGCGGTAGTGAACCCCAACGTGCCGTACGCCTACGGCGACCTTGTCAGCATAGACAGCTTCGACTACCTGGTGAGCGACGACGCGCCGCTCGTGACAGCGGCATTCGCCGAGCCTTCCCCTACGGAAATCCTCATAGGCAGGAACTGCGCCGCCCTGGTGGAGGACGGAGACTGCCTGCAGATGGGCATCGGAGCACTTCCCAACGCCCTCGCCGCCCAGCTCTCAGGTCACAGACACCTCGGGCTGCACACCGAGATGTTCGCCGACGGGCTGCTCAGGCTGATAAAGGCGGGAGTCATAGACGGCTCGCGCAAGAAGACCGACACCGGCAAGGTGGTGGCCTCGTTCCTGCTCGGCTCCCAGGAGGTATATTCATTCATAGACAGGAACCCCTCCGTGCTGATGAAGGACATAAAATACACCAACGACCCCTGGACGATATCCCGCAATCCCAACATGAAGGCAATCAACTCCGCGACCGAGGTCGACCTCACGGGGCAGATAAGCGCCGATTCTATCGGCTCGCGCATATTCAGCGGCACGGGCGGCCAGCTCGACTTCGTAAGGGGTGCGTGCATGTCCGAGGGAGGCAAGAGCATCACGGCGTTCGCCTCCCGCACAAGCAAGGGACAGAACAAGATAGTGGCCACGTTGAAACCCGGGGCGGGAGTCGTCACCCCGAGGGCGGACGCGCACTGGATAGTGACCGAATACGGAGCCGTAGACCTCTACGGCAGAAGCCTGCAGGAGAGGGCGAAGCTGCTTATAGGCATAGCCCACCCCGATGACAGGGAGGCCCTGGACCGCGAAGCGTTCGCCAGGTTCGGGCCCCACTACCACAACTTCTCGATATAGAGCTACAGCAGCCCCTCGCGACGGGCGAAGTCGATGATCAGGTCGGCCGTCCCCTCCAGCCCGAGAATGGACGAGTCGACGCAGAGATCGTAGTTGGAAGCCACGCCCCAGTTGCCGAAGGTAAAGAAGTTATACCAGTATTCGCGGGTCTTGTCCTTCTTGACTATCAGCTTCTCCGCCTCTTCGGACGAGAGCCTGGAGCGTTCCGCCACAAGGGCCTTCCTCCATTCCAGAGGCGCGCTCACGAACACGTCCAGGCACCTCAGGTCGCGCAGCACATAGTCCGCCGCCCTGCCCACGAACACGGCGCTGCCGTTCTCGGCGATCGAGCGTATGGTGTCGCTCTGTATCTTGAACAATCCCTCGTCGTTTATCGCATTCTGCGAATATCCGAAAGTGAAGAAGCGCTTGCGTTCGTCGTTGTGCCTGAAAAACTCCGGATGCACCCCGCTGCTCTCGGCGGCCTTGAGCAGGAGCTCGTTGTCATAGACCTCGATACCGAGCTTGCGTCCTATGAGACTCGCCACCGCCCTGCCGCCGCTTCCGAACTGGCGTCCTATGTTGATTATCACCCTGTTTTCCATATTGACTGTCATTTTACTTGATTGCACTGCCGAGTATCGACGCGTCCTCACCGTCCTTGAGCCTGTCGAACTTGCGCATAAGGCGCACTATGAATATCACGGCCATGGCAAGGCTTATCACGTCGGCTATGGGGAAGCTTATCCACACGCCCTTGGCCTCGAACCATATCGGCAGCAGATACAGGAAGGGCAGCAGGCATATCAGCTGGCGCGAAAGCGAGAGCACGATTGCCGTCTTGACCATTCCGAGACACTGGAAAAGGTTACCGGCGACGATGTTGAATCCGACGAAAGCCACTGCCAGGTTCATTATCCTGAGGCCTTTAGCCGCCATGTCTATCATCCCGGCATCGTTGGTGAACAGTCCTACCGCCACCCTAGGTATCAGCATCGAGACGAGGAAGCACAGCGTCGTCACCAGCATCTCCCACTTGGCCGTCAGGATGAACACTTCCTTGACCCTGTGGTATTGGCGGGCACCGTAGTTATAACCGGCAATGGGCTGGAGTCCCTGATTGAAGCCGAAACATATCATGATGAAGAATGTCGTCACGCGGTTGACTATTCCGTATGCGCCGATAGCCATGTCGCTGCCGTACTTGCCGAGCTGCTGGTTGATCATCATGGCCACGACAGAAGATGCGGCGTTCATCAGGAACGGGCCGAGGCCTATCGCGAAGCACTGGCCCGCGATCCTGCGGTCTATCTGAAGGACGGGCCTGGTGAAATGCAGCAGCCTCGACTTGTCCGAGAAGAACCTGAAGGTATAGAGCAGGGCCGCAAGCTGGCATGCCACGGTCGCGATAGCCGCACCCCTGATGCCCATATCGAAGCCGAAAATCAGTATCGGGTCGAGTATTGCGTTGGATATCACCGTGAACAGCGTAAGCCCCATCGCGGTCTTGGGGTGCCCCGAAGAGCGGATGAGGTTGTTGAAGCCGAAGTACAGGTGGGTCACCACGTTACCCAAGAGGATTATGGACATATACTCCCTCGCGTAGAATATGGTCCTGTCGCTGGCCCCGAAGAAATAGAGTATGGGGTCGAGGAAGGACAGCGTGACTATCGAGAAGAGGATACCGATCAGCAGGTTCAGGGCGAAGACGTTCGAGAGCACTTTCTTGGCCGAATCGTAGTTCTTCTGCCCGAGGAGTACTGATATCAGGGTCATTCCTCCCACGCCGACGAGGGTTCCCATCGCCGCAGCAAGGTTCATCAGGGGGAAAGTCACCGCAAGCCCGCTTATCGCGTCCGCGCCGACTCCGGGAATATGGCCGATATAGATGCTGTCGACCATATTGTAAAGGGATGCCGCAGTCTGGGCGATAATGCCCGGAACCGCATACATCTTCAACAGTTTGCCGATTCTCTCGGTGCCGAGCTCCGTAGGAGCCGCACCGGCTGAAGTTGATGCCATTCTACACTATTTTACTACTAACCAACATATATGCAGCTCCGCGACGGAGACTGCGGTAAGGCCGGGAAGGGTTTATTCCTCCTCCTCGGCCGGCTTGTCGACGACCTCGATCTCGAACATGAGCGGCGAAAATCCCGGTATGGCATTGCCCGAACCGCTCGAGCCGTATCCGAGGACGGAGTAGAAGATTCCCACGCCCTTCTCGTGGCTCTTCATCCTGGAAATGGTATAGGAGAAACCGTCTATCAGGGTACTGCCCGACTCGCCCATCGTAATCTCCGAGTAGCTTTCGGTATTCTTGTACGAGATGGACACGGGAGAATATGTCCTGGAATCGGAATACAGGCCGTAGCGCTTGGCCGTATCGCGTATCGTGGTATCGAACACCTTGCCGTCGAGCAGGCGCCCGGTATAGTTGATATAGATCGTCGTATCGTCGGGGAAAGCCTCCGTCGAAGAGGGCTGGCCGGTCTGGCGGTAATAGCATCCGAACTTGACCGAATCCTTCTTGGAAATCCCGAAGTTGCGCTCGAGGAACGTGCCTATCGAGTCTATCTCCCATTCGACCACGTCGTCGAAAGCATCCACGACCTCCACATCATATATCGCGTCCGTACCGGTCACGTTGTCGTAATATTCCTGGGCCGTGGCATACTCGGTATAGGAGAGCAGCCAGCCGGGAATGATCAGGGTCCTGCGGCCGCCGACTTTCATCTCCTTGAGGGACTCCTCTATGCCCGCATAGACCGAGCCGCCGCGTACCCATATCACGGGGCCGTAATAATAGGTCTCGTCATAGTCGCCGATCTGCTGGGCGACGCTCTCGCGGTTGGTATAGACCACCGTCCCGTCGAGATTGCGGCGGGTGCAGTTGACCCTCACGTAGGGATAGTCGTCGGGCGAAGCGAGCGACGCGCCCGTGCCGGGAACGTCCTCCAGCACATAGGCACCGAGCGCGGTAGGCTCCAGCTCGGGATGGTTCACCTGCATCCAGGCGTCGAAATGGAGCTTCGCCGACTCGTTCACATGAGTCTGGACCTTCTTGGCACAGCCGCCGCACACCAGCGCGGCAATCGCGATGAATATCGTCAATCTTTTCATAATCTTCAAAAATCAGTCTTTTCCGCCGGGCCGTCCGCAGGACTCCGCACCCTCGCGCAAAAACCGCGCCGACACCTTTTCGACATAAGCCCCCGCCGTTGCGGCCGAAGCTATGTCTCCGGGGATGCCCAGCCGGCCGCCGGCCGCGTTCTCATGTCCTCCGCCGTTGAAATACCGGCGCGCAAGGCGGCTGGCCGAATATCCTTTCTTCGAGCGTATGGAAACCCTCATCACATCTCCGTCCTCCTTGAGGAAGATGCTGAAATTGACCCGTCCGATGCCCAGTGGCAGGTTCACGAACCCTTCCGTCTCTCCCTCTTCTATCGAGAAGCGCGCGAGCGTCGCGGCGTCGAATACGGCATAGGCTACTCCGCCTTCCGTTATATGAAGCTTCTCCGAAAGGAAGCAGCCCATGGCACGCAGCCTGTTCTCGCGGTAGCTGTTATATAAGGAGTCCAGCAGGCCGTCCCTGTCGACTCCGGCATCGAGCAGGTCCGAAGCCATCTTCAGCGTCGACGGGAAGACCGAATTCGCGAAGTTGTTGGTATCGGTGGTCATTCCCGCCATTAGGCAGTACGCACAGCGCGCCGGAAGGTCGGCGGCCCCGCGGACTCCGGGCATCTGCATCAGTATGCCGTAAAGCAGCTCGCAGGTCGAAGAGACTTCCACGCTGCTGAACGCCAGGCCGTAGTCCTGCAGCGAAGGGTTCTGGTGGTGGTCGACGAGCACCTTGCGGCACTGCGCCTCCCGCAGATACGGCTCCAGCTCATCGGTACGGCTGAAATCGCCGTGGTCCAGGCTTATCAGAAGGTCGCTGCCGTCAAGCCATTCCCGGGCGGCCTGCATGTCCGCAGAGGCATCCAGCACCTCCGCCCTGTCCACGAGAAAGGCAAGGGTGCCGGGACAGGGATCGGGAACGAGGATACGCACCTGTGTCCCGAAGCTGCACCGGAGATATTCCGCAAGCGCCGAAGCGCTCCCTATGGCGTCTCCGTCCGGGCGGGCGTGCACTGCAAGGCTCACACGGCGTGCCCCGGAAAACCACGAGTACAGGGTGGAACAGGAATTTTTCGCAAATCTCGCCATACTCACAATTCGAGTGCAAATTTAATAAGAATATTGCAAATGATAAATCGATTTCGTAACTTTGTACGACTTTGAATATTCATCGGAATATTAATAAAATAACATAAAACAAAATGAAAAAGCCAGTAAAGATCGTCATCGAAGTGGTGCTTTTCGTAATCATCGTAGGCCTGGTCTACGCAATCTACAGCAGCATCATGGAGCCTGTGAACTTCGAGAAGCAGAGGACTTACCGCGAGAGCGTAGCTATCCAGAGACTCAAGGACATACGTACCCTCCAGGTAGCATTCATGGCGGAGAAGGGACACTATGCCGCCACCGTAGACTCTCTCAAGTCCTTCTATGAGAACGAAGACATGGTCGTAACCCTCAGTATAGGCTCGCCCGATGACTCGGCGGCCGTAGCCCACACCGAAGAGCTCAGGAAGGCCAACCGCAGGATAACCAACGAGCAGCTTTACGAGAGGTATCTCGCAGGCGACAGGAACCTGGTGTTCTCGATCGACAACAAGATTCCCGTACGCGACACCCTGTTCAAGGGCCGCACCGACTTCAGCATCGACTCGCTCAAGTACATTCCCTTCTCAGGAGACACCCTGATCATCGCATCCACGGTGAAGACCGTATCCGGAGTTCCCGTGCCTCTGTTCGAGGCCAAGATGCCCTATAAGTCACTGCTCAAGGGTCTTGACAACCAGCTCAGGATCAACCTCGACGACGAGCGCAGGACCCAGAACAGATACGAAGGCCTGCAGGTAGGCTCAATCAACGCGCCTAACAACAACGCAGGTAACTGGGAGTAGCAGCAGTGTTCACGCTGGTTCCCTCCAACTTCTTCGATCCCGCCCGCGAGCTTGAAGCCCTGAAGGAAGCGGGAGAAGTCATGGAAGGCTGCGGAACCGGACACATGGACATTCCGCAATACGACGCCGTCCTTGTCTACACGAAAGACGAGGACGGTGTCGCTTCTTTTACGACGGTAGCGGAAATGCTGCAAAGGCTGCCAGCCTGCCCGGAATACAACAAGATACTCTGCAGACGCTACGCCGGGAGAATCTACCTCGCTATCGCCCAGGGCAAGCAGCTGCTGCTCGTCAACGCGTTCGACGCCGCCGACTTCACCACGACCGAATACTTCATATTCCTCGCCGTAAAATCGCTCCAGATCAATCCCGAGGTATCGACCATAAGCTGGAGCGGAGAGCTGAGCGGCACGGAAGAGATGTCGCTTTACAGATACTTCAAATCAGTAGCCCGCGTATGAGGATCATAGGCGGAAAGCTCAAGGGACGCACGATACTGCCGCCCCAGGGATACGGGGCAAGGCCGACTACAGACTTCGCAAAGGAGGCCCTGTTCAACATCCTCGACAACGAATACGAGCTCGAAGGGCTGAAGGTGCTCGACCTGTTCGGAGGTACAGGCTCGATAAGCTATGAGTTCGCATCGAGGGGCGCGGAGCGGGTCTACTGTGTCGAGATGAACCGCGAGCATGCCTCGTTCATCAGGAAAGAGGCGCAAAGGCTCGGGCTCGGGAACATCACGGCAGTACATTCCAACGTATTCGACTTCCTGCCTATATGCCGGGAGAAGTTCGATATAATATTTGCAGACCCCCCATACGCGCTGGAAGGTCTGCAGACTATTCCCGACAAGGTCCTTTCACTCGACATACTCCACCCGGAACGCTACCTGATACTGGAGCACGGTGCGGAGAACTCTTTCAAGGACCACCCCTGCTTCGTCAAGGAAAAGACCTACGGCAGGGTGCATTTCAGTTTTTTCGAGCGGCAGCGCTAACTCCCGCCGCCACAACACTTACCGGACGATATGTCCGCTGATCTCGCCGCTGCATGCGGCGGCGTTGGCCTCGTCGGTATCGATGTGCATAGCCAGCGCGGCCTTGTCGGAGACGCGGATGACCGTATCGCCGAAGACAAGCTTCCTGCCCGTCTCCTGCTCCACCTCTACCGAAACTATCTGGCCGTTGACGACACCGAAGCGCTCGGCGTCGGAGGGGGTCATGTGGACATGCCTGCGGGCGATGATGACTCCCTCCTTAAGTTCGACTTCTCCGCAGGGACCGACTATCCTGCAGGGAGCCGATCCCGCCACGTCGCCGCTCTCCCTTACCGGGGCGACGATGCCGACGGCACGGGCATCGGTGAAGGACAGTTCGACCTGGTTCTCGGGACGCACCGGGCCGAGAATCGAACATTTGAGGCTGGACTTGGGGCCTACCACCTCGACCTTCTGGTTCGAAGCATACTGGCCGGGCTGAGAGAGAGGCTTCTTGACCTCGAGCTCGAACCCCTTGCCGAACAGGATATCCAGCGTCTCGCGTGTAACATGCACGTGACGCGCCGAAGTCTCGATTATAAAATTATCCATATCTGACCTTTATTATAGTTCTGAAACGATGTGCATCGTATCCCTGGCAATCACCAGCTCCTCGTTCGTGGGGATCATGGCCACCTTGACGGCCGAGTCGGGTGCGGAAATCATTATCTCCCCGGCTGCATTGGCCTGGGCATGGTCGTCGAGCCTGATTCCGAGATAGGTGAGGCTGCCGCATATCTTGCGGAGCAGGTCGGGATTGTTCTCTCCGATACCGGCGGTGAAGACTATCAGGTCGACTCCGTTCATCTCGGCCACATACGCGCCGATGTTCTTGACCGTGTCGAGCCACAGTTTCTTGAGGACAGTCCTCGCCCTCTGGTCTCCCTCGGACGCGAGCTGCGTGAGGTCGCGCATGTCGGAGCTCTTGCCCGACAGGCCGATGAAGCCGCTCTTGTTGTTCAGCACCTCGGTCATCTGGTCCGGAGTGAGGTTCTCCTTCTTCATGATGAAGGGCACGATGTTGGCGTCGATGTTGCCGCAGCGGGTACCCATTATCATTCCTTCGAGCGGGGTGAATCCCATCGAGGTGTCGATGCTCTTGCCGTCCTGAACTGCCGTTATCGAGCTTCCGTTGCCGAGGTGGCAGGTTATTATCTTCGAGTTGCCGAGGTCGAGCCCAGCGAGGGCCGCTCCCCTCCTCGACACATACTGGTGCGAGGTTCCGTGGGCACCGTAGCGGCGCACGCGGTATTTCGTATAATACTCGTAGGGCAGGGCGTACATATATGCCTGCGGCTGCATGGTCTGATGGAACGCCGTATCGAAGGTGACGACCTGCGGCACGTCCGGAAGCACATGAGAGATCGCATGTATACCGAGCAGGTGGGCGGGATTGTGCAGGGGCGCGAAATCGCAGCAGATCTCTATCTTCTTCAGCACATCGTCGTTGACGAGCGTACTTCCGGAGAAGAAGTCCGCACCCTGTACGATACGGTGTCCTACGGCCTCGATATCGTCGAAGCTGCCGAGCACACCGTGCCCGGGATCGACGAGGGCTTCCAACAGGAGCTTCATTCCGACCTTATGGTCGGCTATAGGCTGTTCCACACGATAAGGCTCCTTGCCGGTAGGCTTGTGCGTCAGCCTTCCTTCGGGAAGGCCTATCTTCTCCACGATGCCCTTGGCAAGAAGTTCATAGACATCATCGCTCTTCATATCGAGAAGCTGGTACTTGATCGAAGAGCTGCCGCAATTGATTACTAGGATTATCATATTAAACGATTACAATCACGCGAATTTACTAATAAATATGTAGATTCGGAAAAATTTCTACTATGAGACTTCGTTCGGATATCTGTCTGGCCTGTATCCCGTTCACGTCAGGCGTCGCCCTGGCGGCCATGCTTCCTGAACATCTGTGCGCCGCCGTGGCGGCCGTCTCCCTGCCCTGCGCCATAGTGTCTGCCCTGGGCTTCCTGTACGACGGGCGCAGGAAGGCGTACATACTGTCGGCGCTGCTGTTTGCCGGCATATTCTGCCAATGCTGCTCGGGACTGGGAGTCAGCGTGCACGCAGGAGGCGGCATCGCTGAAAGGGCAATGGACCGGCTCTGCGCCCGGATAGACTCGCTGGAGTTCAGGCACGCACGAACGGGAGGCCTCGTCAAGGCACTCGTGACGGGCAGGAAAGACGGCCTGGATCCGGACACGACGGAGGCGTTCCGCATCTGCGGCACCTCGCACATACTCGCACTTTCCGGCATGCACCTCTGCGTGCTGTACGCCATGATCTCCACAGCCCTGTCATGGACAGGCGGCAACCGCACGGCACTCGCGGCAAGGAGCATCCTGTCCGTGCTGCTGTGCTCGTGCTATTGCGCGATGGCAGGTTCGGGAGAGTCCCTCGTAAGGGCAGTGCTGTTCGTATGCGTGAACGAGGCGGCAAGGAACTTCCCGGGCAGAAGACGGCTGAGCGGGAACGTGTTCTGCGCCGCACTGACGGTACAGCTGATAATAGACCCGGGAGCCGTCAGGTCCGTAGGATTCCAGCTGTCCTATCTGTCCGTACTGGCAATAATAACGCTGTATCCGAAACTCGACGCGCTGGTCCGTGCAGAAGACGGAAAGGCCGTAAAGAAGATCTGGTCGGCCGCGGCACTGAGCATATCATGCCAACTGTACACGGCACCGGCTGTGCTGTGGTATTTCAGGAGCTTTCCTCCCTATTTCCTGATAAGCAACCTGATAGGAGTCCCCCTCAGTAGCGCGCTGATGGTCGTTTCGATAATATGCATACTGCTGGGCCTGACGGGAACATGTCCGGATATGATGCTGAGACTCACCGAGATGCTCTCACAGGCGCTGATCCTGACGATGGATACGGTCAGCGGGTTCTGACGGAGCCTTACTACTCCGCATCCCTGACACAGCGTACCGAGGCGGCGAGGCCCTTCTTGTCGGCCTCGAACCTGTAGACTATGTCCTTCTCCTCATAGATATAGCGCAGTACACCCTTGTCGCCGGCATCCTCGGAAGTCCAGAATGCGGCATAGGAATAGACATTGCCGAAGCTGAAGCCGTCGACGGACATCACGGCATAGCCGGCAGGCATCACCGACAGGCGGGATGCATCGGTCACCTTAACCTCGGGCCAGTACTCCCACATCCTCGTGCCGTTGAAATAGAGATCAGCCATGAGTGCCCCTGCCAGTCCCTTGAAATCAGACCCGGGCTCCGGCTCTCCGCCGCTGCCGTATTCACGCGCCAGTTCGAGCCAGTCCTCTTCGGAAGGGAGCCTCCACCCGGGAGGGCATGCGGTCTGCGCCTCCTCCCAGCTGTAATAGCGGCCGAACACCCCGTCCATAACGTCGCAGTCCTCATATGCGACTCCTGCGCCGCCCCAGGCAAGGTTCGTACGCATCCAGTAGGTGTCGCCGCAGCGCACATAACTGTAGTCCACCGGGATATCCTCCCTAGTGTCGGTATACAGCAGATCGTCGTCATGGTTCACGAACCCGGTTATGGAGCCGTTTCCGTCGAAACCGCTCTTGACCACGGTCATTTCGGCCTCGGCCGTCGTCCCGTAATACTTGTCGCTCGCAGAGGCTCCGAAGAGCAGCGTGACGGGGCCGAGAGTGTCGGAGACCGTCACGGTATATACAGGCACAAGGATATTCCCCTGGGGATCGACGACGGTGTCGGTGAAAGGATTGTTGAAATAGTAGCCCAGAGGGCCGCCGTCCCCTCTCGATGCCGTCATCAGAGACTCGACATCGAACTCCATTACCGAACCGGGAGCGACATACGCAGGAACCGACAGCGTCAGATCGCCGTCGAGGAACTCCCTGGTGGTGGATTCCGGTTTCTTGCATCCTGCTGCAAGCACGGCCAGCACGGCAGCAAATATGAATATCCTTGACAATTTCATACTGTTCCTGAAATAAATCTCACAAAGGTAATCAAAACCCGAGAGCAGCGCAACCAAAAACAGTTAACTTTGTACAAATATTTTGCCGTATATCATGAAAGGACTCATAAAATTCATTCTCCCCGCAATCGCGGCTCTGGGCATGCTCTCCTGCAGCGGCACGGCAGGTAAATACGAGACCTTCACAGGATACGCCCAGGGCGGCGTATACAGCGTAAGGGCCAACATGCATGGCGTTCACACCCCGCCGCAGGAAATCGCAGAGACCATAGACTCCCTGCTCGCCGGGATAGACTTCAGCATCTCCGGATACAACCACGGCTCGCTCCTGAGCCGGCGCAACGCCGGAGAGCAGATCACTCCGGACAGGCATTTCTCGGCGCTGCTGGAACTTTCCCGGAAGTACGGTGAAATGACTGACGGCGCATTCGACGTATACAGCGGCCCGCTCTTCGACATCTGGGGATTCGGCTTCACCGCCGACAGCCTTCCTTCGGACGAGAGGATAGAACAGGCCATGCGCGACAGCAGAGAAGGCAAAATACTGAACTTCAATGCCATAGCGCAGGGATACAGCTGCGATGTCATAGCCGCCTACCTGTACTCCATAGGTGTGGAGGACATGCTCGTAGACATAGGGGAGATATACTGCGATGGAGTCAACCCTTCCGGCGAGGGCTGGAAGATAGGCATAGACAACCCGGTGGACGGCAACAATACTCCCGGGAAAGACCTGCGCGCGGTCTGGTCCTCTGGAGGAAAGGCCTGCGGGATAGTCACTTCCGGCAACTATCGCAAGTTCTATGTCAAGGACGGGCGCAAGTACGCGCATACCATAGACCCCCGCACCGGCAGGCCGGTAACGCATAACCTGCTCAGCGCCACGATAGTCGCACCCACGGCGGCCGAGGCGGACGCGATAGCCACGGCCTGCATGGTCATGGGGCCCGAGAAGGCCAGGGCATTCATCGAGGAGCACGAGGGGCTCGAGGCGTTCCTCGTCAGCGACGACGGAGTCTGGGCATCGGAGGGCTTCACGCTGCTCGAAGAAAAATAAGGTCTGTCCCCGGTGCCGTGCCCAGCATAAAGGCCTCCGAAGGCGACAGCGCAATACTATCCAGAACCTGAAAGACAACAGACGGTACAGGGTAAGGGCCGTGCTGGCATTCTAAGTATGGGAGATATCAAATATTACAGGTTATGAAAAAGATTTTATACGGATTGGCCATGGCCGCCGCGGCAGCCGCCCTCAGTTCATGCGAAAGCCGCGACAACGACGGGCCGACATACGATGTGGAAGTCGAGGCGGCAATACTTGACATAGACTATTACGGCGAGTACGACCCAGGTGTGGGGAATTACTGCCTATACCTGAGCGACAAGGGTTTCCACGGCGAAGATGAACTTTTCTATCCCGATGCATTCTACTATATAGTCGACATGTACGGTGCTGTTTCTGAAAGCGGCCGGGTGAAGCTGCCTGCCGGGACATACACTTTCGACGCCGACGACACTATGGCTGACGGCACATTCTCATACTCCTACAGCATGTACTACGAGACAGACGAGGAAGCGATAAGGATAGAAGACTCCGTGCTGGAGTTCGAATCCGGCACGCTGAGCGTGTCGTGGGAAGGCGACGACTGCGTGGTGGAACTGGTCGCCCTCACTTCCGACGGGAAGTCGAGACATGTCACCTTCAGGGGACAGCCGGGAGTGAACGATTATTCGGAATAATCCATATCCCGCATACAGCTATTGCCCCGGTAGATTCCCGCCGGGGCAATAATGTTTCATCAGCAGGCTGAAGTCACATGTATAAACTTGTGTCATGATTTTACATATGTCCAGGCGATATTTGCCATATAAATAAATAGTTCCGATATGGTAGAGATCCATACACTGTCAGCCGCCGACTTCAAGCATACGATGAGGAACAACGACCTGTACGACTGCAACATAGAGCAGCGGACAGATGTCGCCGTCATCTCCATAGGCAACTCGTCCGAAGACAGCGAACCAGACGATATCTTCGCAAACGGGCCTTCGTCGAGGTGGTTCCGGCAACGGCACAGGAATGTGCTGAATCTCATATTCGACGATGTTTCAGCTTCAGGGACTGAACCGCTTGCCGGCTCTTCTGACGGAGACGGCTATGTCATTTTCGATGAGAGTATGGCCTGCGAAATAGCCGCTTTCGTGGATGCTAACAAGGACGTCGCCGTCTGGATAGTGCACTGCAGCGCCGGAGTGAGCCGCAGCGGTGCTGTGTCCAGGTGGCTGAAAGACAGGCTGGAGTTCAAATACGGCATCGAGGCGAACAATGTCGACGGCAGGCACGCCGTTCCCAACGCGTATGTGCTGGAGGTGCTGGACAGGGTGCTGTATCTGTAGACTATGGGGCAGATAATAATAAAGGCCAGGGCTCTGGACTGGACCGAAGGCAATGTCGGGCATGTTCATGTTCTGCTGGACGGTGGGACTTGTAAGGTGGACTGGGGAGACGGGCATACTTCCGGTATGGCGGCAAGGGGCTTGGAATGGGTGACGTCGGACCATGTATATCCGGAGGGCAGCAGGAAGTCCGGGGACAGGTTCTACATCGTCATATCTTCCTGCTCCGAGAATATTACCGGCATTCTCGCCAGTCAAGGTGAAATGCAGGTTGAGGACATCGACATCAGCGGATGCCAGTCCCTGACCTATTTCCATGCATCATGGCTGATAGACCATTTCGACCTCGGAAAGAATCCGGGAATCAGGAAGATTGAGCTCCAGGGGAAGGCCTGCGCCCTCGCCGACTTTTCAAACAGCAGGGAATTGAGGGAGCTGAGCGTCGAATACGGGGATGCAGGCTTCACGAGGCTGGATTTGACCGGTTGTGGCAAACTGGAGACCCTGAACTGCCGTTTGAACAATCATCTGACGCGCATAGCCATCAGCAACCGCTCGGCATTGAAGGAAGTTGTCTATGTGTCAACTCCGTTGGAGGGCCGCTGCCTTGAAGTGCTGGACAGAATTGTCGTCCGTCAGAACGGAGGCACCGTCACGGAGATTTCCTCGGAACTTGATGAATTATTTTAATCCTGTTAAGGTTGCATGAGGTATCCTATTACTTTTTGATAGTTGGAGATGAAGTATTTCGTAAGCCTGTACTGTTCAGTTTCCTCATATTTGATTTGAGACAATCCTCTATTGGTTATTACATAGATGTCGGCGCTGGGGTAGGATAGAAGTATAGGCGAATGAGTTGCAATGATGAATTGCGATTTCTTGTCCACCAGTTCTTTCATCTTGACGAGAATCTGCATCTGGCTCGCTACGGACAGAGCGGATTCCGGTTCGTCAAGAATATAAAGTCCACTACCGTTCATTCTGTTCTTGACAAGTGCCAAAAAACTCTCCCCGTGCGATTTTTCATGCAAACTTCCGCCGTAGTTCTCGTATAGCTGTATGGAATTTGAGATTCTATCAAGCTCGCTTGCTACATTATAGAAACTCTCCGCTCTCAGAAAATAACCGTCTTTGTTCCTCTGATCACCTCTTACAAGCCTGATGTCATTGAACAAAGAAGAATGGGTGTCGTATGTGCTGTAGTTCAGATACAGGCTTCCTCCTTCGGGATTGAATCCTGCGCTAATGGCAATTGCTTCTATCAGGGTGGATTTTCCTGTCCCATTCTCACCGGTGATGAATGTGACGCTTCTCCGGAACTTGAATTTGTGTAGATTTCTGATAGCCGGTATATTATACGGATATTCCGACCTTTCGCCATTCGGCTTGTCATTTATAAGTTCTTTGATATATATCATATTTGCCGGTCAATCTCTATATTGATTTCAGTCTCGAACTTGCGCACATAGAGGAAGTCCGTTATCGCGAACTTTGTATGGTCTAACAGATGATGGAACGGACTTATGAGGTGCAGGTCTTTCGTGAGTTCCTGGTCAAGGCCTTCATTCCAGTTCGGCGGCGGACAGTCCATGCCGGTCAGAGAATCGAAGCTGTCACCGGAGTCCTGAGGGAGCGTAAGCGTGGATATTGTGACCCCGTCTTCATACAAGGGATTCCAGCCGCTGTCGCAGATAGCGACCCACAAATCCTGACGGTCGTCACCCTGCACCGGATGAAGCTCGGGATAGTCGTAGCCGAGAAAACATTTCGCGCTCAGTTCAATGTTGTCTCCGAAGGAATCCTTGTCCTTTATTTCCGTCCATATCCGGTGCGCCCGGTCGTACATTTCTTTCAATGCGTTGCGCAGGGCGTCGTTGAAAGCGATGATGTCCGGGAGAATCTCTTCCTGACGGGAGAGAACATGGCTGTTGATCAGGGTTTTTCTCAAATCGAGAAGAGCACGGCAGTGCGTATATAAGCTCGGATTTCGATCATCGTAAGTCATGATAATCTGCCGCTCTACGAGGGCCAGATCTGGATTGGATAGTATCGTAAGCATAGCTGAAGTGTTTTGACTGCAAAATAAATTGTGACATCTGCCAAAAGAGGGCACAAGTTCTACAGAAATATAACTTGAGTCATGTTTTGGCGCATGTTTGCGATATTTTTGCAGAAAAAAAGAAAAGCAACAGCCGAGTCAGACTTTTTTGAAGAAATGAAAAATAATCATATCTTTAAAGGAATTTTGACGAAAACGAACGTGTTGGTCAGTTCTCGGATACGAATCTGGAACATTCAAAGAAGAGAGAACAGGCGGACATCTTCTCACGTCATATCACTTGTGGTATGTGCGTGGGGCTGTTGCTTGTTTCATCTTCAAGGTTTTCCAGAACCTGTATCCTGAAACCGGCGGTGGCACCACGCTTTTCTGTTCATTATTATATAACACGATAAACACTAATAACATGATTAAAAATGACACGATCACGATGTCTGACAACCTGAAGGATTATCGGTTTCCGCCAATCGACCTGCTCAAGGATCATAAGTGTGAGCATAGTGGATTGTCTGTCAGAGAACTTGATAAAAACATAAACAGGCTCAAGTCCGTACTTTCCGATTGCAAGATAGAAGTAGCAGATGTAAAAGCCTTTGTGGGGCCTACGGTTACATTATATCAGGTAATCGTGGCACCGGGAGTGAGGATTTCTAAAATCAGGCGGCATCAGGATGACATTGAGTGGGCTATGAGTACTAAAAACGTACGAATTGTAGCATTGTCTGATTCTCTGGGCATTGAGATTCCCAACGAAAGACCAGAGAAGGTTTCGCTCAAGTCAATGCTCGATGACGATGCTTTTCGCAAGAGCAATGCCGTTCTTCCTGTGGCTATCGGCTACACCACTATGCAGGAAGTGAAAGTCTTTGACCTTGCGGAAGCGCCACATCTGCTTGTAGCCGGAGCGACAGGACAAGGGAAATCTGTATGCTTGGATGTGATAGTGACATCACTCCTGTATGCAAAACTTCCTTCGGAATTGAAATTTGTCTTTATCGATCCGAAGAAGTCGGAATTTTCTCCTTTCAGCAAATTAGATTTCCATTATCTTGCCATGCTGCCTGATACGGCATCGGTGAAAGATGCGAAGTCTGATGCTGTAGTAAAGGACTCCGTAACGGCGGAAAAAGTGCTTCGTTCGCTTTGCATGGAAATGGAACAACGGTGCGAACTGTTGTCTGAAACCGGCGTCAATAATATCGGTCACTACAACGAAAAACACAAGGGGCACAGGTCGGATTCGGACGATGACTGCGGCTCCCTGCCATATATCGTTGTCATGATCGATGAATATGCCGATCTCATCATGAACGATTTTGACCGTAATTCCAAAGATTCTGCAAAAAGCATTTATTCCTCCATCATCAGACTTGCCCAAAAAGGAAAAGCCGTCGGAATACATTTGGTAATTTCCACTCAGCGACTGTCGCGCGATATAATCACAGGTTTGATCAAGGCCAACTTCCCGACAAGATTGGCTTTCAGGGTTTCAACAAAGGAAGATTCCTTGACAGTAATTGATTCTTCTGGCGCAGAGAAGCTTATCGGGAATGGCGATATGCTGTATTGTTCTGGGACAGATATGGAACGTCTGCAATGCGCTATGATAGATGAAGAAGAAATAAATGCTGTAACAAAATTCATAGGAGAGCAGGCCGGCTATGGAAAGAGTTGTGATGCACCATATTACCTTTCTGCTGTAGACGATATGGACAGCGATTAGGTTTAGGAAACCTGTAAAGGAATGTGTCAGATAAATTTACAATGCCTTTTATAACCCCATAATGTATAAGTACGATGAAAGATGTATTTGAACAGATGAAAGCCAGACTTGAAGAGCTTCTAAGTAATAAATCTTGGGAGGAGGATGAAGATTTTGATTTCAATGCTTTTCAAGATGAAATAAATGAAATGGAATATACGGTTCAGGAATATGAAGGATATCCGTTCCACGGCAATGAAGAATCGTTATACAACAAAGTCAAGAAACTCATAGCCCGGCTAAAAGAAGAAGCTGATTTTATGGACGATGACGACATGCTTGATATGATGTTTCCTAACGGGCAGGATGACGAAGATGAGAGCTCTGACGTTATAGAAAAATATTACGAAATCATCCCTAAAGATGATGATCATGAAGTAGCAATTGTTTTGGACAGGATAACAGACAGCGCCAAAAGGCGAATCGATTTTAAGGCTTTGGAAGAATCGATCGGCCCATACATTGATCCTGATTTTTTCGTCTACGAAACATTGTGCCGTTTAAATAACAATGAAACACCTGAAATTATTGCCGCAAGAACTTGCGCAGAAGTTATGATGCAGGGATTCGTGCTGGATGAAAAGTTCATTATAGAGATCGTCAATAGTATCAATGATAATTGTCAGGTAGAGTTATATGCGCTCAAACTTGCTTGTTCTCTGATGTTTGCAGACGGGGCCGATCCGATGATGGTGTTGGCGAATTTGGAAAGGATGTTGATATGAGAAACGATCCACGCTTTACTCTAAAGAAACATTAAATTAAGCAAATATGATAGAGATAGGATATTGGGATGGTTGGAAAACTGATTTCAACTATCGGTTAAAGGCCAGATTCCCAGATGTAGAATGCTTTATTTCTGCAAGAGAAAAACAAAGAAAATCAAATAGATATATTCAATTTTCGAGTGCATATAGACTTGGATTCAACACGGGAAGGGCGAATGAAGGCATTCATTATGAGTATTTTAATGGGCGCTTGTATCTCCATATTGAAGATTCGAAGTTAAAGGATATTGCTGAATTTTTGCGTCAGAAGACTCGCGATAACGAGAAATATATATGGGAACGAAATTCTTGGGGGATTAAAGGGCATTGCTATAAAAAGGATGCCGAGATTGATAATGAAGAGCAGCTTTTCAATGAACTCGAAGAAATGATGCATTTGTTCAATCCATTGCTTGTTCAGGCAATGAATGAATGTCAGATTGAGCAAAGCGATGCTCCGTATACGAAGGAGTGCATCTTCCGCAATTTGGAATCAGATTGTGACGAAGATGTATTTTGCCGTCCGATGAACATTAAAGAATTAATGTCGTACAATCTAACTATTCCGGACTATCAGCGAGACTATTGCTGGGAAAACGAACAAATTGTGAGTTTGTTTGAATCGCTGAAGGATTTGTCCGAAACCAAGACAACTCATCATCTCGGCACAATTATTCTCCATAAAAGCGATGATGGCAAACTTAATATCATCGACGGGCAGCAACGACTGATTACACTTACTCTCTTGTTGAGAGAGCTTGGATATAAAGAACAATTGCCTATTCTAAAACAAGAATTCAGATCTGAAAATGCAATCAAGCATATAGCGAATACCAAATATGTCTTGAGAGGGCTATCAAAAAGGCTACATACAGACAAATGTAAACTTGCAAATATAGTTGCGGAACATATTGCTTTTTCAGTGCTGGTACTACAAAAAAACAATCTCGATTTGGCATATACATTCTTTTCAAATCAAAATTCCCGTGGAGTGCCATTAACGGATTATGATATTCTAAAAGCTCACCATCTACGCTACATTAATGTTGATGCTCAAGCGGAACATCTGGCAAAACGCTGGAATAAGCTTACCACTGAGGGAGACGGATGTGACAATCGCAATAATCTTTCCATTACCCTCGGCACGCATCTATATCGTTTAAGGATGTGGATGCGCTGCAATGATTTTGATGATCGTGCCAAATGGAAAGTGAAGAAAGAATTTTCAGCAGCTCCTATAATGTTCAGTATTCCTCCGTTCGGAGAGAACTTCTCGTACAATGAAAAAATACAAGGTGGCGCACATTTCTTCAGTTATTCAGAGAAGTTCGTCAATTCATACCGCGATTTTAAACAAACTCCTCAATATAAAGCGTTGAACACATATGTCAATTGGGGTGCCCACCGACGATACGCCGATGTGATCGAAACCATATTGCTTGCATATTATCTTAAGTTCGGGACCCAATACCTCTCTGAAGCGTTATATTGTATCAGTGGTATTATGGCAGACCATCGCTATGATAACCGCCGTGCGCTTATGTGTACAATACTAAAGTGGGCTAATCAAAGTAAAATGGTTTTGATGGTAGACCAGGCGTCTTCACCCACATTTTTCTTGGCTGAAGCGGTTTCCAATATAAGAAAAAGCGGACTTGACTTGCTGGAGAATGATATACGTACACATTTCTGGCAATGCTTACAGAAAATGTTCGATTCATTGGATGACTACACAGAAGAAGTTATATATCATAAAATCATTGAAGAGTATGAAATCAGACACTAGATATACCCCTGAAATTTTGGTACGCGAAAATATGCGGTTCACTATTCCTTTGTATCAAAGATTGTTCGCATGGGGTGAAATCCAAGTGAATAAATTGATGGAAGATTTATATGAACACTATAAAAGCCCATTAAAAGACTGTCCTTATTACTTAGGACAGATGACTATAGTGCATAAGGATGGCTGTTTTAGTTTGATTGATGGCCAGCAACGTTTTACTGTGATGACCCTATTGGCAATAGTGTTAAAAAAGTACCCTTGCTGGAAGGATTTCTTTTATGTAAATGGTTGTGAACGTCTGACTTTTGCCGGAAGAAGAGAAGACCAACAGTATATTCGTCATAAGATGCAGGGTGAAGATAAAAACGATATGAACTATAGCAATGCGAAGATGGATCAAGCCCTATCTTGTATGCAAAAGTTTATGGATGATCAAGAAAAGTTCGGAACGGAGCACGAGAAAGAAGAATTTGCAACATGGGTTTTCAATCACATGAGCTTTTTCTTCTCAGAACTCCCTGATTCTTATCTGCAGGATCCGTCATCGCTGAACAGATACTTTGAAACGATGAATTCGACAGGTAAGAATTTGGAGAGTCACGAGATTCTCAAAGTGGAACTAATGAGAGGCTGTGAAGAGCAGGAATATCTCACAAGGATATGGAATCTTGTGAGTAGAATGGAATATCCCCTTATGGGGAATAAGGCTGATAATGGTATAGAAGAATGTCAGGGTCGTTATACACAGGCTATTCAAAATTGTTTAAACGGTGATTTCACCTCAGCCTTGGACCTTTGTCTATCTGATAAGAATAATTATTCGGATAATAACCATTGTAAGGTAATTGCAGAAATAGAAGCGAAGCCATTGACATCACAGATATTTCGTGGCAGCACAGAAAGTTCCGTGCTCTCTTTTCCTGACTTTTTATTATTAGTGCTTGATTTGACAAACAGTCCGGAGCTGCGTGATACATCGGACTATGATTTCTACAAAAGAGATAAACTTTTAACTCGCTTCCATGATTATAAGCCCAAAGAAATCAAAACGTTTTATAATAACCTGCTGATGTACCGTCTGATGATTGATTATTATGTTGACAGGGTGGAGTATATACAAGGTGTTGGACATCATTATCTGATTTTTAAAGATGATAAGGACAACTCTAATCTTAGACAGTATGAAGCCATGCTGCATGTCTCTACCAACTATTATGAATGGCTCGTGCCCTTTCTCCAATTCATAAAGGAAAACTTTACACATATATCCTCATTACAATTATTGTCAAAATTAAAAGAGATTGATAATCATAGACATCCTTTTATTGACAATGAAAACGCCTTTTCATATGGAGTAGTGGATCGTTATTGGTTCTGGAGACTTGATTACTACTTGTGGGAGCAGCGGTCATCGGTATTCAAAGATTTTAATGTAGATAATGATAACGCGATCCTTAATTATGAATTCAGAGCAAATCGTTCCATAGAACATTTACATCCGCAAGATGAAAGTAATAATCTTAAATGGAATAAAGATAAGTACGACTTGAATCGCTTTGGGAACCTTGCAATGATTTCTCAAAGTTTTAATTCCACACAAAGTAATGATTCCGTTAAAGTGAAATTTGCCCGTATTGAAGATCAGGCTGCTACCAATGATTTACAAAGCTTGAAGTTATATCATATGTACTTATCTGCAAACAGATCACAAGATAGCTGGAACGAAGAGGCTGCAAAAATACACGAAACCAAAATGCTTGATATATTAAAAGACTCTTATGGCAATATCATTGCCTGATCTCGGCAAACACTATAAATTTTTTGTTTGAATGTGTATCGTTTGCTCCAAAGTTATCATGATTGAGCTATAATTTGACATATCCTTGTATTTTCTTTGTACTCAACAAATGGAAATACAAGGATTTTATATTATGAGTATGGGAACAAATACTACACTTCCGTTTGCCGACACAATCTACTGCGACATTCGGAAAATCAGTGATACTATTTTTAGTGGTTGCACTCAAAAGGATTTGGATAGACTTTGTTTGATGGCTTATTATTTCAATAATGACCTATTCCTAACGGCCGAAAAAACTATTGGGTGCGCTTTTCGGTTTAATGTCGGAGGTAAAGGACTTCCAGACGGGAAATATAAATTGAATGTTTTATGCGGTTCCTCCAAGGATAACCCCAATAAAGAGGAGGAAATCAAAACACTTTATGAGGTTGTCTTTTTTGATGGTCATAAAACTGAAGAAAATGTTTTTGTTGATTTGCATTCGGCTCTTACATATTGCGATAGCATTGAGAACGAAACACAAAACGGCATTAACATAGACGACTATGTCTTAGAGATAGAATAGATAGAAGGGATTGCAATGAAAGATTTTGCGGCGATAGATTTCGAGACGGCGAACGAATACCGTTCCAGTGTGTGCAGAGTCGGGGTTGTCATTGTGAGGGACGGGCAGGATAGCGGACAGGTTTTACAGCCTTATCCATCCGTTTCCGGATTATTACTCGTACTGGAACACGCAGGTACACGGGTTAACGGAGGATTCTACAATGACGGTATCGGCCTTTCCTGAAGTTTGGGTCAAGGTCAGTCCACTCATGGAAGACTTGCCGCTGGTAGCTCACAATAGCCCTTTCGATGAGGGCTGCCTGAAAGCGGTCTTCGACGTGTATGGAATGACATATCCGGACTACCGGTTTTATTGTACCTGCAGGGCGTCCAGACGAGTATTAGGCAAGCGGCTCCCGAACCACCAATTGCCGACTGTGGCGGGATATTGCGGTTATGACCTGAAGTATCATCACCACGCGCTGGCTGATGCCGAAGCCTGTGCCAGGATTGCGATAGAAATTCTTGATTTCTGATTCCAGATATCTGTACGAAGTATACCAGAACTTATGTCACGATTCGGCATATATCCGAACTTTCTTTGTAATTGAAACAAATTAAAGGCACTTATGGCATTTGTACATCTTCATGTTCATTCGAGATATTCTGTCCTGGACGGGGTGGCAGGTATGCCGGATTTGTTCCGTCGGGCAAAGGAATTGGGACAGCCGGGGCTGGCATTGACGGATCATGGGGCGCTTTATGGTGTTCCGGAGTTTCTGCAAGTCTCAAAACGCTACCCGGATATCAAGCCCGTAGTCGGCTGTGAAATTTACCTGACAGACCATTATGACCATAAGATAATGGATCACAGTCACCGCAAAGTCTTTCATCTGACATTGCTTGTTAAAAATCTTGGAGGATACAGGAATTTAGTCAGGATTGTAACCATCGGCAATCTTGAGGGAGTATATTATGCCAAGCCGCGTATAAGTCACGAGGTGCTCGAAGCTCATCACGATGGCCTGATAGCCTTGTCAGGCTGCATTGCCGGAGAGATACCTCGGGCGATATTAAGTGATGACGAGAATAAGGCGGAGACTGCCATAAGATGGTACAAGGAGGTTTTCGGAGACGATTTCTACTTAGAAGTCATGGCCCACAACTGGTTGAAACCCAGCAAAGGCCACAATCTCAAAGAGAGACAGGACAAGGTCAATGCTGCAATCTTCGGTCTTGCCGAAAAATACAATATAGATGTTGTTGCGACTAACGATGTGCATTTCGTCATGAAAGAGGACGCGGCCTTGCAAGATGCCGTCCTGGCGGAATATCTGTTTGAAGGAGAACAGTACAGCCCGTTATGTACAGGAGAGGAGTATCTGAAATCCGAACAGGAAATGCTCACACTTTTCCCTGAATATCCGGAAGTGGTCAGCAATACGATGAAGGTGTTGGACAAGGTGGAGCGTTACAGTATAGAGTGTCCTCCTGAGGTGCCGGATTATCCAGTTCCTGAAGGGTGTTCGCAGGATGAATTTCTTCGGCGGCTCTGTGAGGACGCTTTGGAACAGAAAGGGTGCAGCGACACAGCACATAGTGGCCGGCTTGAAAACGAACTCAAGATGGCAACAGAATCCGGACTTGCCAATCTGTTCCTGATTCTCAGGGATCTTGTATGGACTTGCAAGGGAAACGGGAAGATTCTGATTCCCGGAAGTAGAGATATGGTAAGTTCGCTTATAAATTATCTTCTGGGGATTGTGGAGTCTGATCCCGTTGAATCTAATCTGCCGGAGAGATTCCAAAGTAATCGCGAGTATAGATATCCGGAAATAAGGTTTATGGTCCACAAGGAAAATCTTCAATTTGTTGTATCATATCTGAGACATAAATATGGCTGGCAACATATGGCAGAGACCATACGCTACATTGGTCCAAGTTGGAAGGAAGCTGCTGAGATTGTGGAAAAATTTAATTTGCCGCCAGATAGGCAGTATGATTTGTTCAAGACTCGTTATTCGGTTCAAGAACGAAAGGGAAGTATCCTTCTTGGGAAAAAGCCGATGTCAGAATATGTGCCGTTCTCCTCGTTCAGTTCAGACAAAGACATGGTCAGTCAATACTCTTGTTCCAATCTTCTGGATATATCAGTAGGACCTGTATTATTTAATTTTGTTCCAACGGACTGATAGACGGCCAATCTTAGCGATCTTGTCAGCAGGGGAAAGTATCATAGTCGAAAATAATGTCAAAAAATGACGGTTTTTCCGATTAGGTTTTGTCTACTTGGCTAAAAACATCTATTTTTGTAATCGAAAACCCTGTCATAAACTGACATAAATTTCGATTATTATGATGCATATAGAAAGAAAAAAATATCTGGACGAACTCATATCCTTGCGGCATAACGGCATGATCAAGGTCATAACAGGTATGCGCAGATGTGGCAAGTCCTATCTTCTCTTTGAAATATTCGCCTCCTGGTTCGAAAAGGACGGCATCGCTTCAGACCATATCATAAAAGTGGATCTGGAAGACTATAGGAATCGGGAAATGAGAAATCCCGATAATCTGTACGCATTTGTGGAAAGTCGCATTACAGATGACTCCATGTATTATCTCCTGTTGGACGAAGTTCAGATGCTCGACCATTTCGAGGATGTGCTGAACGGTTTTTTGCGAATGCGGAACATGGATGTGTATGTGACGGGCAGCAATGCAAAGTTTCTGTCAAAGGATATAGCCACGGAATTCAGGGGACGCGGTTTTGAGGTGAAGATGTACCCGTTGAGTTTCGGCGAGTACATGTCGGTTTATCCCGGAACCGTTCAGGCAGGCTTCAATGAATATATGCTGTATGGCGGTCTTCCGCAGATACTGTCGTACAACACGGATGAACAGAAAGCGAAGTTCCTGAAGTCATTGTTTGACGAGACCTATATCAAAGACATCAAGGATCGCTATGAGATACGCAAGGACGACGACCTGGAGGAACTTGTCAACATCATGGCTTCCGACATCGGCGCACTCACGAACCCGAACAAGCTGGCGAACACGTTCCGGAGCGAGAAGAAGTCCTCCATATCATACGATACGGTCAAAGAATACATCGACTATCTGTGCGACTCGTTCCTGGTCGAAAAGTCCATGCGCTACGACATCAAGGGGAAACGGTATATCAATTCCCCATACAAGTATTACTTCATGGACTTGGGATTGCGCAACGCCCGTATCAATTTCCGTCAGTCGGAAAAAAGTCATCTGATGGAGAACATGGTATACAACGAATTGCGGATACGGGGGTTCAATGTAGATGTCGGTGTCGTTCCGACGGTGCTGACCGATGACAACGGCAGGCAGCAGCGTGCCAGTCTCGAAGTCGATTTCGTCTGCAACATGGGAAGCAGGAGGTATTACATACAGTCAACCTACAGGATAGAGTCTGACGAGAAGATGAGGCAGGAACAGGCATCACTGTTGAAGGTGAACGATTCATTCAAGAAGATTATCGTCACAGGAGAAGAAGGCCCGGTAACAAGGGATGAGACAGGTGTCATGACCATCAGCATTTATGATTTCCTGCTGAAGGTCAATTCTTTGGAATTATAGTGGCTTGAAAACATACAATGATCGGCAAGAAATATGGTTTAGAATTTCCATGTTTGGCCAAATTTTATTCCGTATTTTGGCTGAAATTCCGCTATTCGGCTGAAAATTATTTCGTATCTTCGCGGCGGATTCAGGGAGAATCCCTACAGGAAAAGCATCAAGAATGTGCTTCGGCACATACCAACCGAGTCTTCATTGACTTTGAGCAGTCCGAAAGACCGCGGTGGTTTACCGAAAGGTAGATGTGAGCATTGCGCTAAAAATGACATAGCTCAAGATGTGTTTTCCTTGCTCGAAGTCTCGTCGGACTTTCTGTGATAGCATCGGACCAAATGTACCACTCATATCACTTTGAAATGTACCGTCTATAGCGGAAACAAATGTACCGTCTGCAGCACTTTGAAATGTACCGGGCATATCAGAATGAAATGTACCACCTGTATCACTTTCAAATGTACCGCCTATCCAGGTTAACCCGTGCCAGTTGAGACTGGACTCAGAAGTGTGTTGCTTTAGCAAGTGTAACGATATCTTTGTGTTAGAAAATTCTAATACACAAAGATATGGCAAACAGAAAAGTAACAATGACCGACCTAAGAGTAATCATCAGGGAGTTCGCAAAAGGGACTCCTCTGCGAGAAATCGAGCGGAAGCTCGGTCTCAGCCGCACATCCATCCGCACATATAGAGAACGTGCGGAGCAATCCGGCAGGACAATGCTGGAACTTCAATCCCTGGAGGATGCTGAACTGCATGTCATCTTGTCCCGTAATGATGCCCACAGAGGACGTGATGAGGAGCGATACAAATACATTCAGGACAACATCGAGGAATATGCCCAACAAATGAGGCGCAGATACATGACCTACGATGTCCTGTACGAGGAATATTGCAAATCCACCTCCAATCCTTATGGATATACGCAGTTCAAGGCAATCATTCAGGAGTATATAAAGAATCACGATTACAAATATCACAACGTCTATTCACCTGCCCAGGAGATGCAGTTCGACTTTGCAGGAAAGACCATGTGGGTAGTTGACACGGGAACTGGAGAATGCCGGCAGGTATATATACTGGTAGTCCTGTTGCCTTATTCCATGATGAGCTTTGCCATTGGAATGCTATCCACAAAAATGGAATATATGTTCGATGCGTTGTCAAAAGCGTTGAGTTACTTTGGCGGAGTTCCGGAAGTGGTCAAGACCGACAACATGAGTCAATGGGTCAAGAAGTACGACCGTTACGAGCCGTCACTTACCGAAGCCTGCCAGCAATGGTGTCTGCATTATAAGACCGATCTTGACTCATGCCGTTCCGGCAAGCCTCGAGACAAAGGAGCAGTTGAAAGCCTTGTAAATCAAGTGTATCGTTACTACTACAGCCGTGCATACCATGAGACCTTCACCTCTATAGGAGAGCTCAATGCCAGATTGATGGAGCTGAATGATCAATACAACAATGAGGTCATGAAAGGCAGGACATACAGCAGGCGTGAAAGGTTCGAGTCGGAAGAACAGCCATATCTTCTTCCTCTTCCGTCCGAGCCATATCGCTTCAAGTATGAGAAGTCCATCAAGATAAACAGCACATATCACTTCCAGATAGACAGGAACCACTTTTACAGTGTTCCTTTCCAGTATGTTGGTCAAAAAGCGAAAGTCGTGTATGATGCATACAGTGTCGAGGTGTGGATCAATATGAAAAGAATAGCAACGCACGTGCGTTCATATAATGAAGGTTATACGACCGTTCCTGAACACATGCCGGAGAAACACCGTGCTTTTGCCCAGACCAAGGAATACAATGCAGCCTACTTCTTGAAGAAGGCCCGCCAGATCGGTCCACAGACAACATCAGTAGTTGAATCAATCCTGACATCTGCAATCTTTGTACAGCAGTCCTACAGGGCCTGTCAGGGTATCATCAGACTGACCAACAGATACGGCAATGACCGGGTTGAGTCTGCCTGTAAAATACTTGAACCAAAGTCAGCAGCCACATACAAACGGGTAAAGACCATCCTGGAGAACAATATGGATCTTCATCCTTCGGATAATACTCAGGCTCTTCAATCCTACATCCCCCACAATGACAATGTCAGAGGTGCAGGAGCATATCAATGATAAAAACTGGCACATAATGCATATAACAAACGATGAACACACAAGAGACAATCCTCCAATTGGAGGGACTTAAACTGAAAGGCATGGCAGACTGCTACAAAGCCCTGCAACAGATGCCAGTAACCGAATGGCCTACACTGGACCAGTTCGTGGCCCGGATGGCAGAATCGGAAAATCTGTACAGAAATCAGAAACGGACAGAGTTGTATCTAAAAACCAGCAAGTTACGCTATAATGCCGTGCTGGAGGATGTAACCTGCTCAGCGGAAAGGAATCTTACAAAAGAGACATTGCTAAAAATCGCGGATTGCAGCTTCATAAACAGAGCGGAGAACATCCTCATTGATGGCAAGACCGGATGTGGCAAATCCTTCCTGGCTTGCGCAATAGGTCGTCAAGCCTGCTTCATGGGACACAGAGTTGAATACTTCTCCATGAACAAGTTCATAGAGCGTATTGCTCTCGCAAAACTTGACGGAACGCTGCTGAAAGTCATCAATCATATCGAGAGAAATGGCCTCGTCATCTTTGATGACTTCGGCTTGCAGCCTCTCGACAACAACTCGCGATTGGCTCTCCTGCAGATACTGGAAGACTGCTATCAACGAAAATCAGTCATCGTAACCTCTCAGTTACCGGTGGCTAAATGGTACGATTATATCAACGAACCCACTCTTGCTGACGCTATCATGGACAGGCTCCTGGCTAACGCCAGTCGCATTGAACTGAAGGGCGAATCAATGAGACGGAAAACTAAAAAATAATAATAACTTTGCAGAACCTTAAAGCACCACTTCTGAAGCGGTACATTTGATTGTGCTACGGATGGTACAAATCAAAACGCTACAGACGGTACATTTACTCCGCTATAGACAGGTAAGCATTATCATTACAAAAAGATCAAGGTAAAAATGGAACAATCACAAGAGTTTTCGGATGTTCTTCAGTTCCTGAAACTTTATATACTATTACATGGCATGGCTCCATTTGAGAATTCAGAAGGATATCGCGGCTAGTGATTAACAAATCAATAATACATAGAAGCTCAGCCAGATATCCGATATTATCTCAATCATGGTAAAGCTCTTGACAAAAAAAGAATTCATACCCTTTAGGTACAATAACGCACCATGGCGTTCTAACACCTCACTTTGCGTCAGAGCATCTGCTATAGCTACAGCTTTTCCTTCATATTTTATCAAGTCTTTGATAATCTCTTTCTCTGTCTTTTTATTTTACAGATTCTTTATTTAGAATCCTGTTGCCCCTATTAATGATTAATGTATTCATTCTTATGCCATATCCAAGCTGTTAATTAATGCTCGTTTTAATGTTTCCCTATTAGAACTATCTTTCAATAATAGAAATAACTCCTTATCAATCACTGCATATTTGATATACTTGTGAATAGTCGCAGCGGAATATGGATTTCCTTTTTGTAGCTCTACGATAGTCGCATATCCTCCTTCATAAGGAATCAGTTGCCAAAATGGTTCTGAATTAAGATGCCAAAATGGTGTCCCGGCTTTTGGCTTAAATATAGATACTTCTTTCACATATCGTTTCCAGTTCTTCAAGAAACATTTTTCCAATTCTTCATTGTAAATAATCTCATTTGTTGTGATATGCTGAGAAGATATAAGATCGATGACACTGAGTAACATGATAGCCTTATGAGGAGCACTCTTCCCTTTTTGCTTATTTGTATGCAAGTTTGAAAATAAATCTATATAATCAGCCAATTCATAATTCCTCTCTAGTTTAGAGATTAAATTAAAACGATCGGTATCTATCTCCATCTGATAAATCTTTATATCAGGGTTCAATGTTTTTGCTAGTTGAGTTATTTTTTCTTTTTCGGTTTGTTCAATATTTACCCCCAAATAGATGGACTCAAAACACTCAGCTTTTAGTGGCATGTAATGGCGTATCTCTTTCCAATCCCATATCTCTTTATTCTGCTTGGCTTGTTCAGGTGTAAAAGCAGCATACATAGCACTTGGATTCTGCATTACCAATCTGACCTCCTGCTCATATTGCCACTCCTTCGCTTTTGTTTTCCATTGATATAGAAATATATTTTCAGCTCTTTGGTGTGCATCAGGGCGCTCTATTATATTTCGGTATTGGACTTCAATAACAAAAGGTTTAAGATCTATTGTGCCAAACATTGGAGGTATGGATTGCATCACTTTATCTATATCAAGTCCAATGCAAACACCTTTGTGATTATAACAGTAATGGCTCCACATAAGCAATGAATCATAAACCTTCGACAGACTGCAAAGCCATGTTTCATTGCGCAAATTAAGAGCATCATTTTCCTCTTTCTCCATCCACCATTCTTTAGGTATCCATCCTTGAAGTTTACTCTCCGGAACATTTGAGTAGTCAATTAATTTAGGATGACAATCGAAAGGGTCGTTTAGCTGAGAGGCATTAGTGAATTGGAGATTTTGGTTTCCAATCATACACTTTGCGCCATTGATATCAAGATATTTATATAGAATATTACTCATGGGAACACATTAGTGTCCCGTTAAAATCGGGACAAATTAATATTAATCAAACAATCCCGGA
>OHQT01000208.1_pt1 | contig 36108 bp, 36 predicted proteins | sample 1578221 | NCBI WGS metagenome assembly OHQT01 (sample SAMEA3879547, study PRJEB24766) | human gut metagenome | biome: human-associated habitat; feature: feces | place: USA | collected 1985/1987
TCGGTAGAGCGCATCCTTGGTAAGGATGAGGTCGCCAGTTCGAATCTGGCTAACAGCTCCAAAATGTGTTGATGAAAGATGCAACGCAGAAAACGCCGCACAAGAGTGCGGCGTTTTCACATATAATGCGCCACTTTTAGAATGAAAAAGTTGCAAAAACTCGATTTTTCAACATTTCAGTTTTTCCGCGCGAGAGGCGACATTTCAGAGATGCAGCAGAGCACTCTTGCGGACTGGTGTGACTTGAACACCGAGGCTAAAAAAGAATGAAGAATAAGAAGGCAGGCCGCCGTTCGGCTCCCTATGTGGGAGCGGACGGCGGCCTTTTTCGTCTCATTGGTGCTTATGTTGCTTTCGCTTCGTTTGTCTATCATTCCTTGGTGGTGTTGGTAATAGCTTTCTCGTAACCTTTCGGGTATGCTTGCGTTACAAAAATACGAAAGAGGTGTCCGAGAATGGCAACCACCAAAAACTTGTGCGCTCAGATCCCCATTGACCTGCATGAGCGGGTCAGCGAAGAACGGGAACGGCTGGGCCAGACCACCAGCGAGTACATCGCCAACCTCATCCAAGACTATTACAACATGATGAAAAATCAGAAAGGCGGCATTCAAATGACTGAAAAAGGCAGAACCATGGCATTCCAGATTCCCGAAGAACTCTTCCAGCGCATCAAGCGTCACTTGGAGCGCGAGACGCTCCGAACCGGCAAAAAGCTCACCCAGCGAGACTTCGTGCTGAACCTGATCACGCAGGCACTGGACGAAGCGGACACTGAGAACGCCACGGAGCAGAACACCCACACTGAGGCCCCTGTCGCGCCCTGTGTAGCCAACGAGACCGTCCCCACAGGCACGGACACCCCCAACGAAGATAAAGCCGTGTAAGCCCACATAAAAGCCAAAACAAAAGAACACGATTTAGGGAAAAGCCACCCAGGGCATCCGAGATATTCGGATGCCCTGGGTGGCTTTTTGCGTTTCACCAGAGAGGAGGGCATCACAATGACAAGCGAGATCAAAAGACGCTTCACAGACACAGAAATGCAGACTGCCAGAGAAACCGACCTACCGGAGCTGCTGACCCATCTGGGTTATCAGGTCAAACGCATCGGCAGGTACTACACCACCGCAGAAATGGACAGCTTGCGGATCAAGGATCGGCGCACCTGGTTCCGCTACTCTCAAGGCATCGGCGGCGACGCGATCACTTTCCTGCAGCATTTCTGCAACCAGTCTTTTCCGGAGGCAGTAGAGTACCTGCTGACCTTTCAAGGCAGACCCAGAGACGCTCCCGTCAAAACAAAACCAGTCACCAAGCAGGACAAGCCGTCAGAGCAGTTTGCATTGCCTCCGCGCAATGCCGATGACCGACGCGTATTCGCTTACCTTCGCAAACGCGGCATCGCCGCACAGGTGATCCGTCAGTTTATGAACAGCGGATCACTGTATGAGGATGCAGTCCATCACAACTGCGTTTTTGTTGGCAGGGATCACATCGGACAAGCCAGATATGCAGGACTGCGCGGCACCTATGACCGTGACGGGAAAGGGTTTCGTGGAGATGTATCCGGCAGTGACAAAAATATCGGCTTCGCTATCCCTTGCGATCCTGTTTCCGACCAAGTCCGAGTCTTTGAAGCGCCTATCGACCTTATGAGTTATTACACCCTCCACCGAAGCTGCTGCAATGCAGTCGCCTTGTGCGGTCTGTATGATGGCGCCTTGCGAACCTATCTTCGGAACAATCCTCAGATCAGGCGGATCGTTCTTTGCCTGGATATGGATCAACCAGGGCAAGAGACGGCGGAACAGCTCCGAAAAAAATACGCGGAACTGGGATATGAGATATCGCAGGAGAAGCCCCGCAGCGGGAAGGACTGGAATGAGTACCTGCAAAAAAGGAAAGCGCTGGAAAGGGGGCGATGACGCGATCGATCCACAATAGCCGGAAAAAACAACAAGGAGGAAAACACGATGAGACCGAGAAAATTTGTTCGCAGCACGGCGCTCATGCTCGTGCTGACGGCAGCGCTGACTGTCACTGCTTTCGCGGCAGATCCCACACAGCAGCCAGCAACCAAAACCGACAATAAGTCTTCGTATTGTCCCACTTCGGTGGAAATGACCGAAGATGACGCCGGGAATCCCATGATCCGAAAGACCTACCAGCTGAGCGTTTCGGATGACCCGCAAAAACTCCCTGTCGCAGACTTTGAGCGCGACGGCAGACGGTATTACCTTTTGGACATGACGAAAGAGGATAAGATCGGCGTAGATACGAAAGAACACAGCGAAACGGTCAAGCTGTCCAGCGATACCAAAGAGATGGAGCAGATCCTCCAAAGACTGGACGCGCAGAAGGAGGTCACCACAGAGGACGGTCATACCGGAGTTCTGACACTGGATCATACCAGCGTCAAGGTAACTGCGGACGGGTATGGTACAAAGAAACGCACCCTCTCAGCGACGCGCACCTATCCCAATTTGTCGGATGCCGATGTAGCTCTGATCCCCAAGACGATTCAGGACAATGGCCATACCCTCACGCTGGCAGATGTCCGGTGGGACAGCGCTTACCAAACCGAAGCAGACGAAGCCGTGGTGCGCTACTGTGCTACCGCACAGTACACCGGCGAAAGCAGCAGTCAGTATGTGACCGGTTACACGGTCACTGCGGATTACTCCGGCAGGGTCACAAAAACAAGCTGTGATACTGTCGTTTACACAGCGATCTTTGACAGTATGCCTCTGGAAGCGGAACAGCCGGTGGAAGAAACGGATCACCGCCTGCCCATTGTGCTTGGCGGCGCGGCACTGCTGGGAGCAATTCTCGGCGGAGCAGCAACACAGATCAAAAAGAAAAAAGAAAGGGGGACGAATCGTGAAAATGAAATTTCGTAGCCTGATCGCGGCTGCGGTTCTCTGCACTCTGTGTGTTGGACAGGCCAGCGCATTGGAATACACCGTAGATGCGCCGGAGGACTATCTGTTCGGCACGCCCACCAGTGAAGGAACTGTGTACGAGCAGGAATCGAACAATGTGGATCGCGGGAAAAACACCGCCCTGATCCCGCCCGGTTTCGGAACGGCCACCAGCTATCTGCCGGGCAGCGGCGAGCCGTTGACGCCGAACCTGCTCCCCGGCGCAATGTCCGGCGGACTGATCAGCTCAGTCAAAACGGATAGCAGCGAAGTGAGTTATCCAACAGTTGACTCGACTGCGGATCGTTGGACCGGTACATCCTTTACGGCGGTCACGCCAAACCTCTACTACAACAGCGATCATCTGGGAACTTTGAGCATTCCGTCCATCGGTCTGAATGTCAAGGTCTACCAGGGCACAGACAGTGCCGCACTGCGGAAAGGGGCGGGACACTTCTCAGAAACGAGCATATGGGACGGAAATGTCTGCCTTGCGGGGCATAACCGAGGCGTTGCCAATCATTTCGGCAAGATCCATACGCTGAAAACAGGAAACATCATCACCTATACGACGAAGCTCGGCACCAGAAGCTACACGGTCCGCAGCGTTTCCAAGGTGTTGTACACCGATACCAGCGGAACCTCTGCTTCTGATGAGAACTGCCTGACTCTGTACACCTGTGTCATGGATCAGCCCTCGTACCGATGGATGGTCCGAGCGGCAGCACAATAAATTGGAGGTGTGACCTTGAAAAAACGATTGATTTCCATGTTCCTTGTGTTGGTGATGGCGCTTGGGTTGTTCCCCATCTCCGCTTTTGCCGCCAGCAGCACCATCGACGGTGCGCTGGGCGAGGTGAACATCACCAATGGTGACTACAAAATGTCCTACCTCAGCATGAACGGCGTTGTCCGTTCCCAGTCCTATACCTACTTCAATTTCAAGTCGGCCAGCGGCGCGATCAAGGAGATTCCCGCCTACTGCATCAACCCTACAACAAAGGGTGTGCCGCAGACGGTCAGTCCCGGCGAGAGTATCAAGTATATTGCCAACGAAGCCAGCAACGACCCGAAGATCGTCGGCATCATCGCCAATGGCTACCCCCATCGTGGTCTGTCTGAACTTAAGCTGGACAATAAGTATCAGGCGTACTACGCCACGAAGATGGCGCTCTGGTGCTATCTCATCGACGGCTGGAGCATTGACCGGCTGACGGTCAATCCGTCCCTGTCCGGTGTGGAGAAGGAACGCGGCGAAAAACTGCTGGCGGCGGCAAAGGACATCTACAAACGCGGTATCTGGTGGAACCGTGTGCCGCAGCCTACCATCACGGTGACAGCCGATAAAGATTCGGCCTATCCCGTCACCATAGACGGCAAGGAATACTTGCAGCAGGTGTTCACAGCGGATTCGGAAACATGGGTTTGCGACTATGACATCGACATCGGATTTACCATGCCCGATGAAGTGCCGGAGGGCACCCGCATCGTAGACATGAACAACAACGACATCACTAAGATCAGGACCTCGCCCAATGGCGCCAGCTATGCCGGTCAGTTCAAGGTGCTGTACCCCAAGGACAGCGTAAGCGACCAGACCGGCTCTGTGCAGATGTCGCTGCACGCTAATGTCTATAAGTACGCCATCTACTATGCCCTGTGCGCGGAGACCAGCAAGTATGGCACCCTCCAGCGCTATATGTGCGACACCGATCCTACGACGGAAATCCGCCAGTCTACCTTCAGCCGCTATTCTTCCACGCCGTCTGATACCCCAGACGAACCGGAAACGTCCACAGAAACTACCCTTATCATCAAAAAGGTAGAAACCGGAACGAATACGCCCCTTTCCGGCGCAACTTTCGAGGTAAAGGCACCGGATGGGACGGTCCTCGGCAGCTTTGTTACGGATACCAGCGGCAAGATCATTATTCCGCTGACCCTCTCCGGCCAGTATGTCATTACAGAGAAAGCAGCGCCCAGGTGGCACCTGCTGGGCACGGAAACCACCAAGACCGTTTCCGTGGACTACGGCAATACCGCGACTGTCACCTTTGAAAATGCACCCTACGGCAATCTGCGCGTGGACAAGATCGATGCGGACAGCGGCGCTTCTCTCGCTGGTGCGACTGTGGAGATTAAGCACATCGAAAGCAGCGTCACCCAGACCGGCACCACCGACCTCGGCGGCAGCGTGTACTTCGACAAGCTGAAGCCCGGTGCATATCAGGTGCGCGAGGTGTCTGCCCCCGGCGGCTATGTCAAGGACGACCAGACCTACACCGTGAATGTGACTTCCGGCACGGAAACCAGCTTTGTGCTGAAAAATCAGGCCAAACCGGGTCTTATCATCACCAAGTACGATGAGCAGACCCACGAAGTTCTGCCCGATGTGACCTTTGAAGTTACCCGCGATACCGTCCTCATCGGCTCGTTCTCCACAGATGAGATGGGCCAGATCCGCCTGACCGACCTCCAGCCGGGAACCTATCTGGTGAAAGAGGTTTCCACCAGTGCAGGCTATGTGTTGGACAGCACGCCGCAGCAGATCGAACTCACCGCAGGCGGCGGTATCAAAACACTGACCTTCTTCAACACTGTCAAGCCCGGTATCCACATTATCAAGGTGGACAGCCGCACGATGGAGCCGCTAACCAATGTCAAGTTCCGCATTTCTCTGGTGGGCGGCCCCTTCTCCAAGGAATATGTGACCGACAAAAACGGCGAGATCAATTTGACTGCACTGGAGCAGGGCGCATACACCGTGGAGGAGATCACCGCGCCGAATGGTTATCTGATGGATGATGACAAGCGCGTTATCCAGATCAACGCCGGAGAAAATGCCCGTTTCGTGTTCACCAACACGGAGAAGCCGGTTCTGTCCGTGGTGAAATACGACGCAGAGAACGACACCTATCTCGCCGGTGCAACCTTTAGGATCGCAAAGATCGAGGACGGCAGCCACTATCTCGACCGCGTGACCGACACCAACGGGCGCATCTCCATCTCTGATTTGGAACCCGGCGTGTACTCGGTCAAGGAGATCGCAGCGCCCAGTGGTTATGTGCTGAATGACACGGAATACCATGCAGAGCTGTTTCCCGGCAAGGACAGCACGCTGGTGGTGAACAACGAGAAGAAGCCCAATCTCAAAATCGTAAAGACTGACGCTGTGACGGGCGCACCGCTGGCCAGTGTGACCTTCACCGTAAATAAGGCAGACAGCAGCACACTCACCACCGTCAAGACCGATGCCAACGGCGAGGCTCTGCTCACCGCCCTTGACCCCGGTGTGTATGTGGTGCGTGAAACCAGTGTGCCAGACGGTTATCTGCTGGACAGCGAGGCGCAGACCATCACCCTCGTTCCCAATAAAACGGGTACGGTGCGTTTCCGCAATTATCCCAAACCTACCCTGACCATCGACAAGGTGGACAGCATTACGAAAGACCCGATCAAGGGCGCAAAGTTCCACATCACCTATGCCAGCAACAACAGCTTCACTGGAGAACTGAACGATCTCGGCACCTATTTCACCGATGAAAACGGTCAGATCAAACTCAGCAAGCTGCGCGACGGCTGGTATCGTGTGACCGAAGTGGAACCGGCTGCGGGCTACGCCATCAAAGACCCGGCCACGCAGGACTGTTTCATTCAGGCAGGCACCGGTAAGACGCTGACCTTTGAGAACACGCCGCTTTCGGCGCTCATCATCAAAAAGGTGGACGCGGACAGCGGAGCCATGCTGCAAGGCGCAAAGTTCCGTGTGCGTTATCTGGGCGGAACCTCCGGCACCGGCGGCACGGTCATCGGAGAATACACCACCTCGGCTAACGGCACCATCGTCATTACCGGGCTGAAGGCCGGAACCTATGTCGTTGAGGAAACGAAAGCCCCCACAGGCTATGAGATCGAGGACACGCCGCAGACCGTCTATCTCTCCGGTAAGGAGCAGGATGTGGTGACGGTGGAGTTTTCCAACGGCAAACATGGAAATCTCATCATCACAAAGATCGACAGCGCGACCAAGCAGCCGCTTCCCGGCACACAGTTCAAGATCACGACCTCGGACGGTTCGTTTGTTGGAAACTACGGCGGCACAGTCACTTCCAACGGCATTTACACCACGGACAGCAACGGCCAGATAAAGCTGGTAAACCTTAAACCGGATACCTATGTGGTAACGGAGGTAAAAGCGCCGGACGGTTATGTGCTGGACAGCACCTCACAGACTGTAAAGGTAGACCGCAACGACACGCAGACGCTGACCTTTACCAACACGCCCATCGGCGGCGGCCAGATCATCAAGGTGGACGCGGACAGCGGCAAGCGCATCAAGGGTGTGCAGTTTGAGATCGCCAAGATGAATGGTGAGCGCATCGGCACTTATACCACGGACAGCAACGGCATTATCACGCTCCCGCAGCTTGCGGACGGCTGGTACACCGCCACGGAGCTGAAAGCGGCTAAAGGCTATCTGCTGGATACGACACCCCACAATTTTGAGGTGAAAGCCGGAAAGACGACCTCGCTGACCGTTGAAAACACGCAGGCCAGCTCCATGCTCATCCACAAGATCGACAGTGTGACCGGCAAGGGCATTTACGGCGTGACCTTCCTCGTTTCGGACAGTAAGGGCAACCCTATCGGCCAGTACACCTCCGACCAGAACGGCTATGTCTATATCGACAAGACGCTGACGGACGGCAAGTATCTGGTACGGGAAATCCAGGCGGCGGACGGTTATGTGCTGGATACCACAGTCAAAACCTTCTATGTGGAATACGGCGGCACTTCTACGATCACATGGAAGAACACGCCCATCACAGGCCAGATCCAGATCGTGAAAAAGTCTGCCGACTATAATCCCACCAACGGCCTGCCAGCCGGGACACTGCTGGAGGGCGCAGTCTTTGAGATCACTGACAAAGCAGGCAATGTGGTCGATACCATTCGCTCTAACAGCCGAGGACTGGCTGTTTCCAAGCAACTGCCCCTGTCCCGCTACTATGTGCGAGAGATCAAGGCGCCGGAGCATTATGGTATCAACGACAAGGAGCTGACTGCCTATCTGGAATACGAGGGTCAGATCCTGCGCTTTGAGGTGGAGGACAAGAGCCTGAGTACCGGCGTAGCTATCACAAAAACAGGACCGAAGGAGATCGTGGCCGGACAGCCGGTGCGTTATGCGTTCTCCGGCATCGCCAACACCTCCAATGTCAGCCTGAGCAATTTCTACTGGCGCGATACGCTGCCGGCACAGGTGCGGTTGGATACCGTAGTGACCGGCACCTACAACAGACCCGGTACTTATAAGATCGTCTACCGCGTCAACGGCGGCGATCACCGCACACTGGCCGACAATCTGTCTACGCAGAAGAACTATACGCTTGCCGCATCGGCCACGGCGCTGAAGCTGGCATCCAATGAGCGCGTGACAGAGATCATGTTCGTGTTCGGACAGGCACCCGCAGGCTTCGCGCAGGTAGAGAAACCGTACCTTCACTGCAAGGCGGTGACCGGGCTGTCCGCAGGTTCCTTCGTCAATGTAGCCGATGTCGGCGGCACTTACGGCGGCACCTGGGTACAGGGCATCAGCCGTTGGGTCACAACGGTCTACGGAAAACCTGTCATTCCCACACTGCCCAAGACGGGCTATTGACTCACATGAAAACTGCGGCAGACGCACGAAGCGGAGCGTCTGCCGCTTTTTCTATCCCATTCAACAACATATCAAACAAAAAAAGGAGAACTGAACTATGCTGAAGATCACTGCCATTGGCAACCTGACCAACGATGTGGAACTGAAAATGAATGAGACCACCGGCAAGCCTTACGCCATCCTGCGGATCGCCTCGGACCGCCGCTACAAGGATAAGGCCGGCAACCGTCTCACCGACTTCATCTCCATCAAGGTGCGCGGTCCTCTGGCCGAGCGCTGCGCCGAGTTTGCCTGGAAGGGCTGCAAGCTGGCGGCGTTCGGTGATTTCGAGACTATCACCTTTGAGAATGAGCCGGAGCGTCAGCCCGGTTTCCTCATCAAGGCCAGCGATGTGGAGTTCCTCTCGCCCCGCAAGGCGGAGGCTTCTGCTGCCGCACTGGAGAATGAGAGTACCGGAGGGGTCGCTGCCTGATGAAAAATACCGGGATCACATATACCAGCGCTGAACGCAGCCCTGTGATCCTGCCGGAGATGGCCGAGCTGCTCCCGCCTTTGAGCGCGGAGCAGCTCGACGCTCTGGAAACGGATCTGGTCAACAATGGCTGTTATTCTCCCATCATCGTCAATGAGGACATGGCCATCATCGATGGACACAACCGTCAGACGCTGTGTGAAAAGCATGGCCTGCCGTACACGATGGCCGTTTTCTCGTTTGAGGATCTGTTGGAGGCCAAGCAGTGGGCGCTCGATACCCAGAAGGGCCGCCGCAACTTGGAAAAGTGGGAGCTTGGCAAGATTGCCCTGAAGCTGAAACCGGAGATCGAAGCCAAGGCCAGAGCAAATCAGTCTGCTGCCGGTGGTGACAAGTTCTCTGAAAAACCGCTTTCGGCAACATTGCCGGAAGCGGTTTCCGCTGTCGATACCAGAAAGGAACTGGCAGAAGCGGTCGGTCTGGGCGAGCGTACTATGGGCAAGGTCATGCAAATCGATGGGAATGCCCCGGACGCTATCAAGGAGGCGCTGGACAAAAAGGAACTGTCCATCAACAAGGGCTATGACCTGACCCGCCAGCTTCAGGATGTACCGGAGGATCAGCGGGAACAGGCTGCCGCGGAGCTGCTGGAATATGAAAAGGCGAAGAAGGATCTCAAACAGCAAAATGCGGAGATCGACCGCAGGGGCAAGGTTGCCAATCTGTTCTGTAAAGCCTACGAAAAGGCTGCCCTCCTGACAGTCACAGAGGAAAATGTCCGCTGCTGGACGGAAGGCACTCGCATGACGTTGGAAGAACTGCGCGACACCGTGAAAGAGTCCCGCGAGATCGCTCAGGCGTTCGCCGCCATTGCCGATATCATCGAGCAGAAGATCCTGCCCGCGGATTGGAGGTGTGTCGATGCAGGAAACGAAGAAAATGGCGCCCAGCCGGACGGGAATCCCGCCTGACGCGCAGGCGGAGATTTTGCAAAAGCTGTCTGCCGAAACGAAGATTACTTCCTGTGAGATCGCGGAGATATTGAAAAAGCACGATGTCTGCGGAGATATGGACGCGCTCCAGGACGCCTACCGGAAACGGCTGGGACAGCGGCTCCTGTCCGGCATCCGGGACGAGAACGGCAAGCGGGAAATCCTTTCCACCAGCGGCGGCGAGTATGTCATCGTAGATTGCTGCAATGACCCGCAGAAGCTGAAAGCCATCCAGCGCCGCATTCAGGCGCAGATGAATGGGCTGGATGTGTCTGCCGGGAAGGTGCATGGGCGCGTTCACTTTTTAGAGCGCTTTATGGGCTGGGTAAGAAAGGAGCGGTCAGATGGAGCGGCATGAGGAAATGCTGTCCCCGGAGGAACAGTACGCGCAGCTTGCGCCAACGCTGGACACAGACGGTTTCTCGCTGTATGCCGCCGCGGAAGAAGTCACCGGGCTCAAGGTCTATGAGGAATTTCCCTATGAGGATAACCGGGGAATGTTTGAGATGGCAGACGGACACACGCTGCTGCGGTATCTGGAAGCGGCATACTTTGGGACCGTTACCTGGGAGATCGTCCCCGGCACGCCCTATGAGCGGGCGATTCTCGGTGAAGTGGATAAGACCACACCGGAGTATCGCGCGTTTTATCAAAAGATCTGCGCGGGTGCGGCAGCGCACATCAAAAAACGTATTGGGAAGGAGAGACAGAATGTGAAGGGACCGATCACAGAGATCAACAAAGAATCCTTCTGGGACCTGATCCATGAGGCAAAAAACGCCTGCGGGCAGGATATGGACGCCATGCTGACCTACCTGAAAGACCGGTTGGTTTCTATGGGCCCCGCGCAGGCACAGAATTTCCACGACATCATCCACGCCTATGAAGATCTCGCGGACAAGTTCGGCTTGTGGGACGCGGCAGGGATCATGAAGGAATACGGCTGCAGCGATGACGGTTTTATCGACTTCCGCGCCTGGCTCATCGCACAGGGGCGCGAGGTCTATTTTGCCGCGCTGGCAGACCCGGACAGCCTTGCGGATGTCGTTCCCTACGGAGATTGCCGCTTTGAGCAGTTGAGCTATGTCGGGGACTATGCCTACGAGCAGCTCACCGGGAAAAGCGCCTATGATCAGACAGATTGGAGTGCATATGAAGCACTTTTGATGAAGCTGGAACAGGAAATCGTCTATAAGGGCGGCATCGAGTTTCCCAGAGAGGGCGCGGATCTGAAGAAATATCTGCCCCGCCTCTGCGCAAAGCATCCGGAGTGGGACGGTCAAACACGCTGGAATCCGCAGCTGAAGGAGATTCGGGATCTGATCCATGCCGGAAAGGACTATGACCGGCGCCAGACATCAAATAAGAAGAAACGCAGCCGTGGAGGTGAGGCAAGATGAGCGAGTCCATGATTGTTGGTGTTGACCACGGCTATGCCGCTATGAAAACGGCCCATTTCTCGTTCCCCTCCGGTCTGGTGGTATATGAGCATGAGCCATATACGCTGAAGGACGTGCTGGAATACGGCGGAAAATTCTATGTGGTGGGCAGCGGGCGTCAGGCGCTGCAGAAGAACAAAACGCAGACAGAGGACTACTACCTCCTCACGCTGGCGGCCATCGCAAAGGAACTCTCCTTCCGTCATGCGGAGCCTGCGGCAGAGATCCATCTGGCGGCCGGACTGCCCCTCACCAGCTTCGGGCGGGAGAAAAACGCATTCCGGGAGTATCTGCTCCGGGATGGGAAAACGGTGAATTTCCGCTATGAGGGACAGGAATATTCCATCGCCATCCGCAAGGTGTCACTGTTCCCACAGGGCTATGCCGCGGTTTTGACCCAGAGCATCCTGCTGGACGAGCCTTCTGTGATCGTGGCGGATATCGGTGGCTGGACGGTGGATCTGATGCGTTTGGACAACCATATCCCCAATGCATCGACCTGCCGCAGTCTGGAACTCGGTATGATCCGCTGTCTGGATGAGATCGGTGAGCAGATCCGCCGCGCACTGGGCCTGTCTATGACGGCGGCACAGATGGAAAGCGTGCTGCGCGGCGATGCTGTCCATATCAACGAGGATGCCAGAAAAATTATTGACCGGCAGGCAGACGCCTATGTCCATCGCCTGCTCTCCGCCATTACGGAGAGCGGACTGGATACCCGTGCCATGCCTGCTGTTTTTCTGGGCGGCGGCGCGGCGCTGCTGAAGCGGAATGTATCCGCTGCGGACGGCCTTTGCCGCCCAGTCATCCTTGACGATGTATCCCTCAATGCCAAAGGCTATGAGCGGCTGGCAGAGCGGCTCACGAAGAACGATGAGCAGTAACAAAAAGCGGATCAATCTGTCCTTTTCCATGTCCTCACCCATCCAGCGCAGGGCGTGGAAGAAGCTGACGGAGATCCCCGCAGGACAGCGCACCGCCGCGGTATGCCGCATGGTCTGTGAGTATAAAGCGCAGCAGGAATTGCTGGATGCCGTTCGCCAGACCATCCGGCAGGAACTGCGGGGAGTGCAGCTCACCAAAGAAGAAGCGCAGGATAGCGGCAGAGCCGGGGATGTAGATGAAAGCGTCCTCGGCTTTTTGCTTGCCCTGCAGGAAGGAGATGAGATGACCTGATCCGATATTTTGATATGTTCGCCGGCATCGGCGGCTTCCGCACGGGATTGACCCGCGCGGGCGGTTTCCAGTGCGTAGGACACTGCGAGATCGACAAATACGCCAATGCCAGCTATGAGGCCATTTATGAGCCGGGAAAGGAGGAACGATATTATCACGATGCCACAAAAATCGACCCCGCAGACCTGCCGGACTTTGACCTCCTGTGCGGAGGATTCCCTTGTCAGGCATTTTCAATCGCTGGCAGAAGAAAGGGCTTTGACGACACCCGCGGCACTCTCTTCTTTGAAATTGCCCGATTGGCTCAATCCAAACGACCTTCGTATCTTCTGCTCGAAAACGTTCCGGGACTGCTGTCGCATGACAAAGGCCGGACGTTTTCTGTCATCCTCGCCACGCTTAATGACCTGGGGTACCGCGTGGAATGGATGGTGCTTAACAGCAAACATTTTGGAGTCCCGCAATCCAGAAGGCGGCTGTTCCTTATCTGCTATCTTGATCCCCGATGCGCCGGAAAAATATTTCCTGTCTTCGGCACAGGTGGAAAAGCTCTTATACAAGTCCTCGGAGGCTCGCAAGGCTCCCGTGTCTACGACGCAGACGGAATAGCCTGCACGCAGACTGCCGGCGCTGGAGGTGTGGGTGGGAAAACCGGATTATATCTGGTAGGTTTTAATCGGAAAGATGGGATCGTCGGAAAGAGGGATACCGCAATTTCACTGAACGCCAGCGATTTCAGAGGCATCAACCGGAATCAAACGCAAAACGCTGTGCTGATAGACCTTTGCAGCGGGCATCCAAAGCAAACGGACACCGCCCGCTGCCTCACCGCCCGATATGGACAGACAACGCTGTCTAATCATAGAGCAGAGCGTTCCGGCGTTCTGCTCATCAAAGAAGCCACGAAAAAAGGCTATAAAGAGGCGAATCCCGGCGACAGCGTTGATCTCGGCTTCTCCGGGAGCAATACCCGCCGTGGTCGTGTGGGACAGGATATCGCCCACACATTGGAGACGAGCTGCATCCAGGGCATCGTAGAGCGCGGCGGATGCATCCGCCGACTGATGCCGCGGGAGTGTCTGCGGCTGCAGGGCTTCGATGAGTGGCAGATCGACCGCATCCTCGCCATCCAGTCTGATGCACAGGCGTATAAGCAGGCAGGCAACAGCGTCACCGCCAATGTCATTGAAGCCATCGGGCGCCGTATCCGGGAGGTGGATGCGGAACTGAAAGTCGGTGCTGCCGCATGATCGGGCTGAAGGACCAGTGCTTCGGCGTGGAAGTTGAAATGACCGGCATCACCCGCGAGCAGGCGGCAACAGCGCTGGCCGCGTATTTTGCAACGGCCGCCCGCTATGTGGGCGGCGCTTACGATAAATGGTGTGTGACGGATCGGGACGGCAAAGAGTGGACGGTCATGAGTGACTCCAGCATCCACGGGGAGCAGAAGATCGGCAGCGGCTATCGTGCAACGGGTGACTACAGATACCGCGTGGAGATGGTAACGCCAAAGCTCACCTATGCGGAACTGCCCAAGCTGCAGGAGTGTGTCCGGCAGGTACGCCACGCAGGAGCCAAGGCCAACAGCTCCTGCGGCATCCATGTCCATGTGGACGCCGCAAACCATAACCGGCAGAGTCTGAAAAACCTCATCGGCATTATGTACTCCAAGGAGGATATCCTGTTCAAAGCGCTGCAGGTCAATGAAAGCCGGGCGTCCCGCTGGTGTCAGAAGGTGCGGGAACCCATGCTGAAGCAGGCACGCAGGCTCTCGTCGGATGAGACAAGGGATCTGACGCAGCTGGAGAATATCTGGTATGAGGGAGATAACGGCAGCGCAGACCATTATAACTGGACCCGCTATTACGCACTGAATCTGCATTCGGTCTTTTACCGGGGAACGGTGGAATGGCGCTGTTTCAATTCCACGCTCCACGCGGGAAAAGTTGCTGCCTATGTGAATCTGTGCCTTGCCATCTCCGCCCAGGCTATCGCCCAGCGCAGCACGGTCATGCGCAAGACCCACAGCGACAATGAACTGTTCACCTTCCGGGTCTGGTTGGTGCGGTTGGGGCTCAACGGCGAGGAATTCAAGCATACCCGTGACCACCTGTTGGCAAATCTGGACGGTGACCGTGCGTGGCGTTTCGATAAGGACAGCTATGCAGTCAACAAAAAGAGGAAAAAATCCAGAGAAATGGAGAGGTGAAGCCTTTGAAGATTCAAATTGAAGATACTGTGTACGAAGGGACCGCAGCCGGGATCATGGAACAGCTTCGGGATCTCAGCTTTGATCCCACAGAGTTCCCGGATGTGGAGACCTACATCTGGTTTGTACAGAATAATGTCATCCGCACCACGGGAATGGACTGTCCGCTGCCGGATGGCGATGCGGAGACACAGGCGGCAGCCCTGCTCCGTCATCTGGACCGCTTTGGCGCTCTGAAGCTGCTGGAGGTGTGACGTGGAGGAAAACCTGTATTTTGCCTACGGCAGCAACCTTGATCTGGAGCAGATGGCGCAGCGCTGTCCGGATGCCGAGATCGTGGGACCGGTCAGGCTTGAAAACTACGAACTGCGGTTCCGCGGCAGCGGCTTTGCTACCGTTGCGCCGAAAAAAGGCAGTACTGTCCACGGACTGGTGTGGAAGCTCACGCCAAACTGCGAACAGTCTCTGGACCGCTATGAGGGGTATCCCCGCCACTACACGAAAGAAACCGTGACTGTTAAAGACGCGGCTGGCGCTGAGCTCCCAGTCATGGTCTATATCATGGCGGAGCCGTATTGCCGCCAGCCTGCACTGCCGTCCCCATATTATTACCGCGTGATCCAGCGAGGCTTTGAAGCCAACGGCCTGCCGGTGGAGTCATTACAGGCTGCGTGGAGCAGGACCATTGACGAGGTGTGGAGCGGCAGGATTGACAAGCCAAAGCGAGCGCCTGAGCGAAACAGAGGGCCGGAGCGGTAACTCAGAGCAGCGCTGGCGTCTGTGCAAGAAAGAAGATCACCAGAATAGAGATCACAAAGGCCAAGATCCCAACGAGCAGGAAAACCTTTTTGCCGGGGCGGATTTTTGCCGCCTTGCCGATCAGCGCGGCCGCGGCGACGCATACCGCAGAAACCAGTAAAGCGACGCCAAGCATCTTCCACAGCCATGAAAGCTCCCAAAACCATATCATCACAGCCGCCTCCTCATATTTTTGTTCGTAAGCACAGTGTATCACAGGCGCGGTATCCGCGCAACAGACGGTCGGAGTGAAAAAGAGGTGTTCATTTTCCACGGTCTGTGTTACAATAACCCCTGTTTGTGAAAGGGGGGCGGATATGTTTTATACAACGGAGGAAGCTGCTGTCCTCGGCGGCTTTCTGGAACTGTATCTGGAACGGGACAGCGTGGACCCGGCCGTGCGGGAACGGCACCGGAAATTCCGGCAGGGACTGATGCGTGGCGCTCTGGAACGGGCCGATTATGAATGGGCGGCTGCGGCGCTGGGATTCCTGCGCCCCCAATGGTGGCCAGAGCATGAAGACCATCGGGCGTTGGAGAATGCCCTGCTGAAGACCCGGACGCTGGCATCCAAAAAAGAATAAGAATCACCATTTGCGGCAACGGCAGAGGAATCTGTCGCTGCCGCTTTTCTTTTGAAGAAGGAGGAACCCATATCAGCACAGAAAAAATGAAAGTCCTTGTGGTGCGCCCCATGGAAATGCCTGAAGTGCAGGAGATCGACCACACCCTTTCTGCCATGCAGGAACTGGTCGGCGGCACCATTCAGGCAGTTTACCCCTTCGATGACCCGGTGGCGCTCGTCTGCAATGACGAGGGCAAGCTGCTGGGCCTGCCGTGGAACCGCGCCCTGACCGATGATCACGGTGTGCCGTATGACATTGTCTGCGGCACATTTTTTGTTGCCGGTCTTAAAGAGGATGATTTTGCCTCGCTGACGGAGCAGCAGATCGAAAAGTACAAGGACAAATACAGCAACGAAATGATCCTCTCTGTCCCGAAACAGCCGGAGGCACATAAGAAACCAATGAAAAAGGAGAAACATGAATATGAAAGATAACTGCATTTTGACTGCTGAGTCAGTCACCGAGGGACATCCCGACAAGCTCTGCGACACCATCGCGGACGCGGTGGTAGATGCCTGTCTTACGCAGGACGCCGCTGCCCGCGTTGCCTGCGAGGTCATGGCCACAGCCGGAAAGATCATCGCCGCAGGCGAGATCACGGCAGCGAAGATTCCGGATATCCCTGCCATTATTTGCAGAACGGTGCGGGAAGCCGGATACGGCGGCAGCGACTATGAGGTGGAGGTCATCACCCATGAGCAGAGTCCCGACATTGCGGAAGCTGTGTGCGGCGGCACGGAGACCGGCGCAGGAGATCAGGGAATCCTGTACGGCTTTGCCTGCGATGAAACAAAGGAGCTGCTGCCTCTGCCTGTGGTGCTGGCCCATCGACTGACCCGCCTGTTGACCGATACCCGCAGGCAGGGCATCATCCCCGGCCTGCGTCCGGACGGCAAGGCGCAGGTGTCTGTGGAATACCGCTCTGGAGTCCCGTGCCGCGTTGCCGCAGTGGTGGTATCCTGCCAGCATGAGGAGGAGCTGCCCCTGCCGGAACTGCGCCGGGACATCCTGCGCCATGTGATCCGACCCGCCATGCAGGAACTTCCGCTGGACGAACATACCGAAGTGCTGGTCAATCCGTCCGGTCGATTTGTCCAGGGCGGTTTTGAAGCGGACACCGGACTCACCGGACGCAAGCTGATGGTGGATACCTACGGCGGCCTCGCCCCTCATGGCGGCGGCGCGCTGTCCGGCAAGGATGGAACAAAGGTGGACCGCAGCGGCGCGTACATGGCCCGTTATATTGCCAAGAATATCGTGGCGGCGGGACTGGCCAAGCGCTGCACCATCAGCCTTGCCTATGCCATCGGCAAGGCACAGCCTGTAGCGGTGACGGTGGATACGGAGCATACCGGCATCTATTCCGATGACGCGCTGGAGCAGGCTGTCCGTACCGTTTTCAACCTGACGCCGGACGGCATGATCGGAACGCTGGGACTGGATCGGCCCATGTTCCAAAAGTTCTGCAATTACGGACACTTCACCCATGCAGATGCGCCCTGGGAGCGCACGGACATGACAGAGGTTCTGGAATGTGCCTGTCGTGCCAAGGACATGGGCGTATCGGACCGATGACAGAAAAGGCCCGCGAGAGATGGTCTCTCGCGGGCGTGTTATCACTGCACGGAATCCTTGAATGCCTTGCCGGGCTTGAAAGCCGGCGCTTTGGAAGCGGGGATTTCAATGGTGGCTCCGGTGGCCGGATTCTTGCCGGTGCGGGCGGCACGTTCCTTCACCTCGAAGGTGCCAAAGCCCACCAGCTGTACCTTGTCACCGGACTTCAGCGCGGTCTGCAGCGTGTCGACAAACGCATTCAGAGCGGTGTCACAGTCCTTCTTGGTCAGGCCGCTGGCTTCCGCCATGGCGGTGATCAGTTCTGTTTTATTCATCGTATTTCGTCTCCTTCATATCTAAAATGACTGGAAATGATATGCGTTATTATACCAGACTCCCCGCCTGCTGACAATACTGGCAGTAAAAACAGAATCAGAGAGGATGATCACGATTTCAAAAGAAAAGAAGAAAACCCTGCATATCGCGTCCTGCTCCTTCGGTAAAGACAGCCTTGCCACGATCCTGCTGGCGCTGGAGCACGGGGAACCGCTGGATGAAGCGGTCTACTGTGAGGTGATGTTCGATAAAAGGACCTCCGGCGAGGTGCCGGAGCATCGGGCATTCATCTATGAGACTGCGCTCCCCAGACTGGAACGGTTGGGCATCCCTGTCCGTGTGCTTCGTTCGGATAAGACCTATCTGGACCTGTTTGTCGGAGCCATTACCAGCGGTCCGAAAAAAGGACTTCGGCGCGGATTCCCTCTGTGCGGGCATTGCTACGTTCAGCGGGACTGCAAGCTCCGTCCCATCCGCCGGTATAACAGGACTCTGACGCCGGATACTGTGCAGTATGTGGGCATCGCCAGCGATGAGCCGGTGCGCTTGCGCCGCTTGCAGGGAAATCAGGTGTCCCTGCTGGAAAAATATCACTACACCGAAGAGGATGCAAAGCAGCTCTGCCAAACGGCAGGGCTGCTTTCACCTGTCTATGCGTTCACAGACCGTGGCGGCTGCTGGTTCTGCCCGAATGCCAAGCGGAAGGAACTGCGGCACCTTTATGACCACCATCCGGAGCTGTGGGCGAAAATGCTGGAGCTGCAGGCAATGCCGGGAAAGGTGTCTGAGAAATTCAACCGCACGGAGCGCTTTTCCGACATCGATGCGGCATTCCGAAAAGAAGATGCCCTGTGCCAAAAAGCGGCATAAAAAAGAAAAAGGAGATGAGAACCATCAGCAATCAGAAATATGAGATCACAGACATGGCCCATGAGGAATATCCGTTCCTGCACCGCATCCGTGCGCTGCGGGATATCTGCGGCGAGATCCGCGCAGGCGACATAGGCGGTTTCGTGGAAAGCGAGAGCAATCTGTCCGCGGAGCCGGGAGACTGCGCATGGATCTTCGATGACGCCATTGCAGCGGGTGACGCCTATGTGGATCGGGATGCCTGTCTGCGGGGCGACGCCATTGCCTGTGACAGAGCCTATATTTCCAAAGGCAGCGTGATGAGCGGTCACAGCCGCGCCGAGGACAACGCCTATCTCCGCGGAGCCTCCATGACCGGAAAAGCGCTGGCTTCCGGAAACGCGCAGATCATTCACGATCCCCATACGATGGGGACTCCCATCCTGTCCGGCAACTGCAAGGTGTATGGCACGGTGCAGGGGGATATCCGCATCACCGGTTCTGCCGTGATCCTGCCCTGCGAGGAAGTCCGCAACGATACAAGGGATACCTTTGTCCTGAGCGGCAAGAGCCGCAGCGTGATCCGCGGCATCGGGCGTGAGACCTTGAAACCTCTGCAAAAAGAAGTAAGTCCTATGAAAACAAAAACGCCAAAGAAACGAGGTGTGGAGCGATGACCGTGTATGAACAGGAGCTGCGAAAGCTGTTTGAACACAGCAATCTCGTGGATCGGCCTCAATTCTCCGGGCGTGTGTGCGTGGGAGATCTCGGAAAGGACCTGCGTGTACGGGCAGAGTTTCTCTCTACCCATATCTCCAGCCAATATGACGCCATCCGCCTCACGGTGCTCAACCGCGCGGAGGGCGTGGTGGACCGGACGCTGCTGCGCTTTCAGGATGTCTGGGGCAAAAAGCAGGTGCCGAACAACCCGAACTTCCGCAGCGGCGTCATTCCCCACCTGTGGGATGACTACGGAAAAGTGGAATGGTACGCCTATCATCCCACTGCCGCGGACTATGCCGCTCTGCGGGATGCCGTCGGTCAGTATCTGTCCGCATTCCGGGAGCGCACGCCGGAGCTGGAACGGAGCGGCCCCAAGCTGGTCTATATCTGTGCTCCGCTGCGGGGCGATGTGACAAACAATGTAGAGTTTGCGCGGCAGAAAGCGCAGGAGGTGTTTGCGGAGGGGAATATCCCCATCTGTCCGCATCTGCTGTTCCCGCCTGTCGCAGATCCCACCAATCCCGCCCAGGACGAGAAAGCCAGGGCGATGGGACTGCGCCTGCTGGAATCCTGCCAGCAGATGAATGTGTACGGTCCGGTCTGGACGGATGGGATGTGGCAGGAGATCTATAAAGCCGGTGAGCTGGGCATCCCCGTGATGACGGATCAGACAACCATTGGACGGACGCCGCCTGCACGGCATCCCAAAAGAAAGGAGAGATAAATGCCAATTGAGAGGATCACCGCGGACGATCTGCGGGATATGGAGCATCAGGAGGGACTGGTGCTGCAGGGCTGCGGCGGAGAGGCGCAGGAGTGGCTGGATGGCATCAATGACCTGTTGACGCAGGACAGCATCCTGCAGAATGGCAGCCGCTTTGAGACGGTCAAGGTTTTTCAGCACGATGGACTCACCAATCTGCTGTTCCCCTTCGAGAACATTCAGGTGGATATGGGGAAACTGGCAATGTGGCGCTTGCAGACCCACGGCGTATTCGGCGGTACATGGCTGTCCGACTATGTTCCCAACAGGTTGGGCGGATTTCGCTCCGCCCGGCAGGAGAACCCCCGCCCTCTCTGCCCCCTGCTGGGGCAGGACGGCAACATCTTCCATCTGATGGGCATTGCCGCCAGAGTTCTCCGGCAGAATGGCATGGCGGCAGAAGCAAAGGAAATGCAGACCCGCATCATGGGCGGAGCGTGCCACAGCTACGAGGAAGCACTGGGAATCATCAGCGAATATGTGGAAACGGAGCTGTCTCCGCCCCGCGAAAATCGAACAAAAAAGAAGGAGAAGCATGAGCATGAGCGATAATCAGAAATGGAGCATCCTCCAGGGGGATGCCCTGAAGGTGCTGGGGACCTTTGCCCCCAACACCTTTGACGCGGTCATCACCGATCCGCCCTATGCGTCCGGTGGGCGCACCCAGGCGGAGAAAAACAAATCCACCGCCCGGAAGTATTCCAGTATGGGCGAGAATGCGCCGCCCCCTTTCGATGGGGACGCCAAGGACCAGCGCTCCTGGACCCGTTGGGCGGCAGAGTGGCTGTATGAGGCAAGAAAGGTATGCAGGAGCGGCGCGCCGGTTTGTATGTTCATTGACTGGCGGCAGCTCCCGGCAGCCACCGACGCCCTGCAGTGGGCTGGCTGGATCTGGCGGGGCACCGCTGTCTGGGATAAGGGCAACAGCCGCCCGCAGAAGGGGCGCTTCCGCCAGCAGGCGGAATATATCGTCTGGGGCTCCAACGGCGATATGCCTATCAGCCGCCCGGTCCCGTGTCTGCCGGGCGTGTTCAAATACGGCAATCCCCAGAGCCGCATCCATCTGACGGAGAAGCCGCTGCAGCTGATGCGGGACATTGTGAAGATCACGGAGCCGGGTGGTCATATTCTCGACCCCTTCGCCGGTTCCGGCACCACGGTGCTGGCGGCTGTGCAGGAGGGCTATACCGCCACCGGCATCGAAGTCACAGACACCTATGCGGAGCTGGCACGGGAACGTATCCGAGCCGAGCTGGAAAAGGCGGCATGATCTACTGGGCTGTCTGGCAACACTACTTGCTAAAACAGGGATAAGTCGGTATAATAAAAACAATAGAATGGTGTTACAAGCGAGGACGCAGGTATGAATGATCGAAACGCACAATATGATCCGGAAACGGGAAAGCCGCTGGACCAGTCCTATTTGGAATGTGGACTGCCGGAAGACCTCCACGAATCCATCCTGAGAATGGAGGAATCATGGAACATCATTGATAGCGGCAGGCAGGATAACCATTGGGATCTCTGGTGGTGCGACCTGAATGCGCTGATCAATTCATATGAAGTAGAGCAGGTCATCTCATCAGAACAGGCATGGTATCTGAGAGGAAAATATCTCCGCATGGGAAAGGAGTGAGTGCAGTGCTTGATTTTACAGCCTTACCCACCCGCAATAAGTTTTATGCAGGAGCAAATGGCGCAAAGATCGCTGTCATTTATGACGGCGAACAGTATATGCTGAAATTCCCGGCACCCGCTCCTAAAAATAAAGAGTTGAGTTATGCCAATAGCTGCATTTCAGAATACATTGGCTGCCATATTTTCAACAGCGTTGGTATTGCCGCACAGGAAACGCTTCTGGGAATCTACAGAAAAAACGGTGCGGAAAAAATTGTTGTTGCCTGCAAGGATTTCACTTCACCAGGAATCGTGCTGCAGGACTTCGCATCTCTGAAAAATACGGTGATCAATTCCGGACACAGCGGCTATGGTACAGAACTGTCTGATATCGCACAAGCTATGGAGGACCAGACAGCCTTTTCACCCGCGCTGCTGAAACAGCACTTCTGGGATATGTTCATTGTAGATGCCCTGATCGGCAACTGGGATCGGCATAATGGCAACTGGGGATTTCTGTATAATACCATGACGGATGAGATCCACGTGGCTCCTGTATATGACTGCGGCAGCAGCCTTTACCCACAGGCTGACGAAAACATCATGCGAAATACACTGGAAAGCCAGAAGGAGCAGGATCTTCGGACCTTTTCTCTACCTCTCTCCGGCATAAAGATCAACGGACAGAGAATCAATTATTTCAACTTCATTTCGTCACTGGCTCATTCAGATTGCAATGCGGCGCTGAAGCGAATCATTCCGAGGCTCAACATGGAGCAAATATTTACGATCATTGACGAAACGCCATTTGCGTCTGACTTGCAAAAACAGTTTTATAAGACCATGCTACAGGCCAGAAAAGAGCGAATTCTTGATTTCTCAATGCGAAAATTGAAGAAACGGGAGCGTTTAGCGCACGACCATGATTTTGAACGGTAATAATGACAGGCAGGGTGTCATCAAGACACCCTGCCTCTTCTATTTTGGGTGTTACATTGACACCCTGTGCGGAAGGACCCTGCGAAACCGGATGTCTGGCGCTGCTGCCAGACATTTCTTTTTTCTGGAAAAGGTGCGGACCGTGTCCGCCTGTATTGGAATCAACCTACCTCTCAAAAAACGCCCCGCCGACGGCGGGGATCAGCCAACGCCGCCGTGGCGGCGCTGGCGCAAGCATAGCGTTTGTATGACAAACGCGCTTGCTGGGGCTTGCCCCAGTCCCCAATGCCGCCTGCGGGCGGAAGATTTTGCGGCAGCGCCGCAGGAAAGGAGGGCGATATGCCCGGAAGAACGCACATGATCTCCGTCCGGCTGACCGACGCGGAGCGCAGGAAACTGTCGCAGATCTGCGCCGTCTCCGGCTTGCCGGTCAGCGCGGCGGTCCGGGAAATGATCGGCGGCGTTACCATCCGCCAGCGGCCGCCGCAGGAGCTTCACGACCTGTATGTGGAGATCAACCGCATCGGCAATAACATCAATCAGATCGCCCGCAAAGCCAATGCCGGCTTTGCTACGAAAGAGGATGTCCGGGAACTGAAATTTCTAATGCGGACGATAGAGGCAAAAATGGCAGAACTGGTGAAGCAGTAATGGCAGTCACAAAGATCCTTGCCCGCAGAGGCGGTTTGGCTCAGGCCATTGCCTATGTGGTCAACGGAGACAAGACGGAGGAACAGGTGCTGACTGCCGCGCAGGGGTGCTCGCTCGGAAGTGCCTGCGCCGAGATGCAGGATGCCAAGATCCGCTGGAATAAAACAGACGGAGTGCAGCTCTATCATATCATCCAGTCCTTCCGTCCAGGCGAGATCACGCCGGGATTGGCGCTGGAGATCGCGCAGGAATTCGTGCGGGAGCATCTGCCCGGATACCAGGCCGTCATCGGCATCCATACAGATCGGGATCACATCCACGCCCATATCGTATTCAATTCCGTCAACCAGCTTACCGGCGAGAAATATCACAGCAATGCCCGGAGCTACTATCAGCAGATCCGGGGCATCTCAGATAGGCTGTGCCGGGAGCATGGACTGTCCGTTATCATGACAGGGGAGCCATCTAAAGCAGTCAGTTATATCGAGTGGCTTCGGCAGTCCAAAGGACAGCCGACCTTTCGCTCCATGCTGGAAGCGGATCTGCGGACGGCCATCCAGGACGCAAACGATCTCGGACATTTTTTCCTGCTCATGGAGCATATGGGCTATGAGATACGCCACGGGGATCGTTTGGGTTTTCGCCTGCGCGGGCAGGAGCGTTTCATGTATCCCGGCAGACGGGACCCTTTGTTTACCGAAGATGGTATCCGTGCCGCCATTCAAGGGAATCTGGCAGAGATCGAGGCAGGCCATCGCCCTGCTGTCATCCAGCGGCCGAAGTATCGACCCTACCGAAAGCATCCCAAGTACACCGGCTTTCTCACACTCTATGTCCATTACCTCTACCTGTTGGGCAAGATCGGGCAGCGGCAGTATCCACCTCGCATGACACCCCATCTTCGCCAAGAGGTCATGCGCTTCGAACAGTATCAGGTACAGTTTGTCTTCCTGCGGGAAAATAACATCGTCACGCAGGCGGATATGGATGCCGTTCAGTCCCGCACAGAGGAATCGCTGGCCAAACTCATGAAGCAGCGTACCATCCTCAATGTGCGGAAAAAGAGACGGCAGCACCTATACACGGCACTGGCAGACGCAGAGGCGCTGGCTCCCAGCAAGGCGCTCTACGAAGAAGGACTCACCGGCATGGAAACGGAGTTTGAAAAATACATGGAAGCTGTAAAGCAGTTGGAGAAATGCGGCATTTCCGCGGAACGGCTGACAGAAGAAAAAGCCGAGATCTATGAGCAGCTGGCGAGCCTGAATCGTGAGATCCGGGCGGAGCGCCGGAAACTGAAGCTCTGTCAGGAGATCAGACAGCAAATTCCTGCTATGGAGCAGGACATCCAGAACACAGATGAACACCAGAAGGAGGTGCAGGAACATGAACATCGGAGGCGGTGAAGCGGCGGACCAGTTGGTACGCATGATGCTATCTGGCAGCGAGGTAGCTGTCCGACTGAGCGGCTCCGCCCTCAAAAATGTGCTGGCGCTGAGCATGGCGCTGGCGAAGAACCACAAGACGATCTCCGGAAAGGTCAACCTTGCGAAGATGCTGAGAGAGACCCGCGATGTGCGCAAGTTTACCATGTCCCCGGAGCAATACCAGGAGTTTCGAAAACGAGCTGGAAAGCAGAAGCTCCTGTTTTCCGCCATTCGGGATACAGACGGCCACGGTAAGGTAGTGGATGTCATCATGCCGGTCACAGAGATCGACCGCGCCAATCTGATCTTTGGTCGTATCCAATACCTTGGCCGACCGGAGCAGGTACAGCAGGAGCAGCAGGAACCACAGCGAGAGGCACCGTCCAAGGACAGAGAGACCCGTACAGCGCAGGGGGCACCCCAGGTCGAACAGGATCACCATCCGCAGGCCAAAGCCCCCGTAACGCCGCCTGTGGACCAGCGTCAGGAGGTGCCGTCAAAAAAAGGATCTCGGTCGGGACGCGACTCGCCCGCTACCGTGCCCAGCTCGACCTCGTCCAAAGACGAGAGCCGGACGATGAGTGAGGAACGCCCTTCTGTGCTGGAACGCCTGGAGCGCTACAAGACACAGCTGGATCAGCAGCAGAAGTCTGCCCCGACCAGAACGAAAAATCGGCAAAAGAGCAAAAACGGTAAAGTGAAATAAGCATTATAGATCACCCAAAGCAGTCTCATCGGCGGATCGTGTACCGCCGATGGGACTGCTATTTTGTTCTCTCGGAGGTGGATCGCCTGAAACAAACATCCAAGCAAAGCGACCTGATTTTGCGCCTTTTCCTCTATATCCCGGTCGTCTGGGCAGCGCTGCTCATTGCACAGTCGATGGGCGGCGGCTTGCCGGAGCTGCTGTCTAAGCTGACCGCCGCGCTGGAGCATCCATTCCAGATCCAATGGACGGACAAGAGTTTGCTGTCCATCCTCATTTGCACTGGCGCTTACATTATGGGGCTGTGTCTGTATGATGCGGAGGGGAGAAGGACGCGAAACGGCGAGGAACATGGTTCTGCCATGTGGGGCTCTCCCAAACAGGTCAACGCACAGTTCTGCCAAAAGCAGAATAAGATCCTGACCCGCCATGTCCGGCTGGGGCTGGACACACATAAACATCGACGCTCCCTCAATGTGCTGGTCATTGGCGGCAGCGGCGCGGCCAAGACCCGCGGCTATGTGAAACCCAACATCTTGGAGGCAAACACGAACTATGTCATTACAGACCCGAAGATGGAGGTGCTGACAGATACCGGAGGCTACCTCAAACGGCAGGGATACGATGTCCGGGTACTGAATCTCGTCAATTTGGACCAGTCTGACGGCTATAACCCATTCCGCTATCTGCGGGATGAAAAAGATGCGCTGAAGCTGGTGAACACGCTGATCCAGGCGACCACGCCCAAGGGCAGCCATGAGTCGGACCCGTTCTGGACGAAATCCGAAACGGCACTTTTGCAAGCAATCATCCTCATGCTGCACCAGGAGGCACCGGAGTATGAACAGAATTTCTCTATGGTCATGCGGGTGCTGGAATATGCTGAGGTCCGAGAGGATGACGACGAGTACATTTCGCCGCTGGATCTGCTATTTCGTGCCATAGAGCATGAAGATCCGGAGAGCGTCGCGCTGCGGCAATACCGGGTATTCAAGCAGGCCGCCGGCAAGACGGCAAAAAGCATCCTGATCAGCGCCGCTGTGCGGCTGGCTCCCTTCAACCTGCCGCAGATCAAGGCGATCACGGACCATGACGATATGGACCTGTACACACTGGGCGAGAAAAAGTGCGCCCTCTATGCCGTGATCCCGGACAATGATACGACCTTCAACTTTTTGGTAAGCCTGCTGTACTCCCAGATATTCCAGACGCTTTACTACTGTGCAGACCAGCTGCACCATGGCGCACTGCCGTGTCATGTCCACTTCATCCTCGACGAAGCGCCGTCCGTCAACCTGCCTGGGCTCCCAAGGGAACTGGCGACCATGCGTTCCCGCAACATTTCGTGCAGCACGATCATCCAGAACATGGCGCAGATCAAGGAACTCTACAAGGATTCCTGGGAAACCATCCCCGGCAACTCGGACACGCTGCTCTATCTCGGCGGCAACGAGGCAAGCACCCACAAGTACATTTCGGAGGCCCTGGGCAAGTCCACCATCGACACCAAGACCCATGGGCAGACGAAGGGACGCTCCGGCTCCTACTCCACCAACTTCCAGATGAGCGGCAGAGAGCTGCTGACCCCGGACGAGGTGCGGATGCTGGACAACCGGTATTGCATCCTGTTCATACGAGGGGCCAGACCGATTCTGGATTTGAAATACGAACTGATGGAGCATCCCGCGATCCGCTACACCATGGACGGCGGAGCGCCGCCCTATATCCATCACGGGACAGCCGCACCGGCCCTGACGGGAGATCCGCTGTTCCGATTTTATTCTAACAATGAAAAGGAGAACGCTGCGTAATGAAACACGATCTGAAAACCAAGAACTTTGAAAGAAAGGCAAAGCGCGTCTACGCCGTCCTTGCCTGCACTGCGATGGTGATGATGGTCACCGCTGTTCCTGCATTGGCTGCAGATGACCCGCTGGCGGTAGTCAACAATCTGAGTGAGTTTATTTTCTCGCTGATCCGCGCCATTGGCCTCATCCTGCTGGGCTTCGGCATTTTGCAGGTGGGTCTGTCCCTCAAGAGCCACGATCCCTCCCAGCGCGCCAATGGTATGCTCACCGTTGCAGGCGGCATCGTGATCACCTTTACCAAGGAGATCCTCAACCTGATCACCGGCTAAGCATAAGAAAAAACGCTGTGGACCGCAAGGTCCACAGCGTAGCATTTAAAGGGGCGGCAGAAGCAGAAAGGAAAGTCAGGCACTTCAATGATACAAAAAGGACACATGACAGCGCACTCACAACATCCGAAGCCGTAGTCAAAAATTGAATAACCATAGGCAACACCCCCATAACAACTATCGACGATTGCCCCATGTGGATGCCGAAGTCGCTTGACGGCTTCTTTTTCTACACAATGCCCCCGCTTTGGGGCTGACCTAAGTATATCCTACTCGACGCCAATGATCAAGGAGGTGATTTTGAATGGGAAGTGGAAACTGGATCGTAGACAACCTGAACTCCGCACTGGAGATGTGGAACGGCAGACTGGCGGAGATCTGGCAGCTTATTACCACCTCGCCGGAAAACTTTAAGGGCGGCGGTATCTGGAATGTTATCGTCAATATCAACGATGGGTTGAAGGCGGTCGGCTATGCGCTGCTGGTGTTGTTCTTCGTCATGGGCGTAGTCAAGACCTGTGGCAGCTTTGCGGAGATGAAGAAACCGGAGATGGCGTTCAAATGCTTTATCCGCTTTGTGCTGGCGCAGGCTGCGGTAAGCTGGGGCATGGAGCTGATGACAGGAGCTTTCCGGGTAGCCCAGGGCATGGTGACCACGATCATCGACTCGGCTGGACTGAGTGCCATGTCGGCCACCGCACTGCCGGACGAGATGGTGAGCATCATCGAGGATGTGGGATTTATCGACTCCATCCCGCTGTGGGCAGTGACACTGCTGGGATCGCTTTTTATCTGGGTGCTGTCCCTTGTGATGATCCTAACGGTGTACAGCCGTTTTTTCAAGCTCTACATTGCGACGGCTATCGCGCCTGTGCCCTTGGCCAGCTTTGCAGGACAGCCCTCCAGCAGTATTGGCGTAGCCTTTTTGAAAAGCTATGCCGCCATCTGTCTGGAGGGCTGCGTCATCGTATTGGCTTGTGTGATCTTTTCGGCGTTCGCGTCCTCGCCGCCCGCCATCGCGGACGATACGCTGGCCGCAGCCACCATCGTGTGGAACTATGTAGGCGAACTGATCTTCAATATGCTGGTGCTGGTGGGCGCGATCAAGATGAGCGACCGGATCATCCGGGAACTGATGGGGCTGGGTTGATTCAACGCCACAGGCCCTCGGTGCTGATGGTGTCCTCGCCGTTCTCTCTTGCCTTGCGGACGCGATATTTGAAATATTCTACGGTGGCGCGGTCATCCTGCCTCTCCTGAATGAAGCTCCAGACCCGCCCTAACAAAGAAAACAGCCAGGACAGAACGACCAGACCGACCAGCACGAACAGAATATTGTCCGCCAACGCGGTATGCGTCTGATACCAGCCGTGAAAAACAGTCAGCATGGACACCGTGTACAGCAGCGGGATCGTCAGCCGGGTCAGTGCGGCAAGGCGGAACAGGAGTGCCAGGACGCCGAGTCCTGCGCCGATCATCCAAAACATCATTTGCCATGACCTCCTTATCAAGTTTGGCAGATGGTAACATAAACGGGCAGAAAAAGCAAGTATCTGTTCAGCAAAACTCAGAAGATATCGGAGGTGGTACATTGGAGGTACGCATCAACAAAGAAGTACGCAATTATCAGGAAAGCTTGTTTTTCGGACTGTCACTGCGGCAGTTTTTGTTTGCCCTGCTGGCGGTGGCCGTGGCGGTAGGCGTTTATTTTGGGCTGCGCCCCGTGCTGGGGCATGGCGAGATCGGCTGGGTCTGCATTCTGGCCGCGTTTCCTTTTGCCCTGGGCGGCTTTTTTCAATATAACGGCATGAATCTGGAACAATTTTTATTGGCGTTTTTCCGCTCGGAATTTCTCACCCCAAAACGGCTTGTGTTCAAATCGGAAAATATATATGCAAAACTGATGGAACACACATCGATGAAGGAGGCGCTAAAACTTGATTAAAACTCTGCAAACCACACTCAAGCAGGACAAAGAACGGTTCAAGGTACCGAGATCCGTACAAGACATCATTCCCATCCGCCGCATCTGGCCGGATGGGGTCTTTCAATTTGGCAGCAAGTATTCTAAAACACTGCGTTTTAGCGACATCAACTACGCCATCGCCTCGAAAGAGGATAAGACGGCGATGTTTCTCAGCTATTCCGAGCTGCTGAACGCACTGGACACCGGCTCCACCACGAAGATCACCATCAACAATAAGCGCCTGGACCGGCGCAATTTTGAGCAGGAGATCCTCATCCCGCCCAAGGGAGATGATCTGGACGGCGGACGCAAGGAATACAACGCCATGCTGCTGGATAAGGTTACCGATTCATCCAACAGCGTGGTGCAGGAGCGCTACATCACCCTGTCCGTCCACAAGAAAAATGTAGAGGAAGCCCGCGCGTTTTTTGACCGCACGGTCCATGACGCATCTTCCCGTCTGAATCACATGGACTCCCACTGCGAGGAACTGGACGCGGCAGACCGCCTCCACATCCTGCATGATTTCTACCGTGTGGGAGAGGAAAGCGAGTTCCGCTTTGACCTCCGGGAGAACATGAAGAACGGGCGCTCCTTCAAGGACGCCATCTGCCCGGACAGCATGGAATTCAAAAAAGATCATTTTATCATGGGCGGTAAATATGGCCGGGTGCTGTTTCTGAAGGAATACGCCAGCTACATCAAGGATTCCATGATCAATGAGCTTACCAGCCTGAACCGCAGTCTCATGCTGTCCATTGACATCATCCCAGTCCCTACCGATGAGGCGGTGCGGGAGATGCAGAATCGCCTGCTGGGTGTGGAAACCAATGTGACCAACTGGCAGCGCCGGCAGAACGCGAACAATAACTTCTCCGCCGTTGTACCTTACGATTTGGAGCAGCAGCGCAAGGAGACCCGCGAGATGCTGGACGATCTCACCACCCGCGACCAGCGGATGATGTTTGCCGTGGTGACGCTGGTACATCTGGCAGACAGCAAGGAGGAATTGGACAGCGACACGGAAACGCTCCAGTCCATTGCCCGCAAGCACCTCTGCCAACTCACGACGCTGAACTGGCAGCAGGCAGACGGGCTGGTGACGGCGCTGCCGCTGGGTCTGCGCCGCATCGATGCACTGCGCACCCTGACCACGGAAGCGCTGGCTGTTCTCATGCCCTTTAAGGCCCAGGAGATCTGGGACCGAGGCGGCGTGTACTACGGGCAGAACGCCATCAGCAAAAATCTCATCGTGGCGGACCGCAGGCAGCTTCTCAACGGCAACGCATTCATTCTGGGCGTCTCCGGCTCCGGCAAATCCTTCAGCGCCAAGAAGGAGATGGTGTCACTGGCGCTGTCCACGCAGGACGATATCATCGTCATCGATCCGGAATCGGAGTACCGCCCCCTCATCGAAGGACTGGGCGGTCAGGTCATCAACATCTCCGCCACCTCACCCAACCATATCAACGCCATGGATATGGAGCAGGGCTATGGGGACGGAGAGAACCCCGTGGTGCTGAAATCCGAGTTCCTGCTCTCCCTCTGTGAACAGCTCATTGGGGCAGGCAAGCTGTCTGCCAAGGAAAAATCCGTCATCGACCGCTGCACCGCGCAGGTGTACCGGGACTATATCCGCAGCGGCTATCACGGTGCGGTCCCCACCTTGCAGGACTTCCACGCCGAGCTGCTCCGCCAGCCGGAAAAGGAAGCACAGGATGTGGCGCTGGCCATTGAGCTGTTTACGGACGGCAGTCTCAACACCTTTGCCAAGCCCACCAATGTGGACACCAATGCCCGTATCCTCTGCTACGATATCCGGGATCTTGGCAAGCAGCTCCTGCCGGTGGGGATGCTGGTGGTGCTGGACAGCATCTTCAACCGCATCATCCGCAACCGTGGGCTGAAGCGCAACACCTGGATCTATATTGATGAGATCTACCTGCTGTTCCAGCATGAGTACAGCGCCAATTTCCTCTTCACCCTGTGGAAACGAATGCGAAAATATCAGGCTTGCGGAACGGGGATCAGCCAGAATATCGAGGACCTGCTGCAGTCCCACACGGCCCGCACCATGCTGGCAAACAGTGAGTTCCTCATCATGCTGAATCAGGCGGCCACAGACCGGGAGGAACTGGCACGCCTGCTGAACATCTCGGATAATCAGCTCTCCTACATCACCAATGTGGATTCCGGGCGGGGACTCATCAAGTGCGGCAGCGCCATCGTGCCTTTCGTGGACAGCTTTCCCCGCCACACCAGGCTGTATCAGATGATGACGACCCGCCCCTCCGACCTTATTGCGTGATGTGCTATGAAAAAAATCAAAGAAAAACCCACGCTCTCTGAACGCATCAAGGAAAAGGCGGTATCGACACCCAGAGAACTGCTACGCAAAGGCTTAGACGACGGCTCTGAGCGGCTGCGGACGCAGCTGCGGGATACGGCCCAGCACGGGCAGGCAGACGAGTACGGCGGCGACACCATTGAGGATACCGCCGCCCGCGGCCTGCGTCGGGCAGAAAAGGAACTCACCCGGCAGCGGAAGAAGAAACAGCAGGAGCAGCCGCCGGAGGGCGGTGCTCCTGCTGCCGATGCCACAGAGCAAAAGCCTGCTGCTATCAAGGGAAAAGATACCACTTCTGCCGTTTCACAGCCGCAGACCGCTGCGGAGCGTGGTCGGCATCAGGCGCGTCAGAACGCCGCGCAAAAAGCTACCAAGATCAAGACCAAAGACGCCTATATCGGCGCACAGACAGAGACACAGGTCACAGTGGCAGCGGAACCGCAACGGCAGGGGCAGAGAGCATTCATGGAGGAACGCGGGCGCAAAGCCGCCCGACGGCAGGCGGAGCAAAAACGAGCCGTATCGCGGCACCAGGTCAAGACGGCGCAAGCCTTGCATTCAGACAGGGACGGCAGCACCATGCCCGACAGGAAACGTTCAGCACAGACTCCTCGCATTAAAGAGCGGGCGGCAACCAGCTTGCCAAAATCGGCGCGAAAACACAGTCTGCCAATGGAACGGAAAGTATCACCGACTTTGTCTCGTTCACGCAAGACGGGCGACGCGGTGAAAGCCGCAGAGTCCGTACAGAAGCAGGCGGCCATGCTGCAAAGCAGCGCCCATGCCGCACGGGAAGTAGTGGTGCAGACAACGCGGTATCAGCAAGCCGCGAAAGCGGCGCAGGCCACCGCGCAGAAAGCATCCCAGGCGGCGGGACGGGCGCTGCGGGCGATCCTGTCCGCCGCCAGAAGCCTTGCGGCGGCGATGATGGCTGGCGGCAGTACGGTCCTCTCAATGGTGTTAGTCATTTGCCTGATCGGGCTCCTGATCGCGTCGCCGTTTGGGATATTCTTCTCCGGCGAGGACAGCGGCACCGGATATACGATGCCGGAGGCTGTGACCATGCTGAACGCGGAGTTCACAGACCGCATCGAGCAGATCAAGGTGGATAACCCCTACGACGAACTGGATATGGACAACGCGGGCAGTGCCGCTATGGTGGCAAATTGGCGGGATGTGCTGGCGGTCTATGCTGTGCGGACAACGACAGACGGATCGTCACCGGACGAGGTTGCGACGCTGACAGCAGAAAAGCTGGATATTCTGCGGCAGATTTTCTGGGATATGAACGCCATCTCTTATTGGGTGGAAACCATCTCAGGCGACGAGGATGAAAGCGATACCGTCATCCTGCACATCACTGTCACAGTCAAGGATCATCTGCAAATGGCGGAGGAATACCATTTCACGGCAGAACAGCACAAGCTGTTGGAAGAACTGATGCAGCCGGAGTATGAAGAACTGTTCATGCGGCTCACCGGCAGCTACCAGGATATTGCACTCGGCGATAAGGAAGCTGCGGAGATCATGAAAAAGCTCCCTGCGGATCTCAGCGAGGAGCGCAAGCAGGTGGTGCTGACGGCGTATCAGCTTCTGGGCAAGGTCAACTATTTCTGGGGCGGAAAGAGCCTTGTGCTTGGATGGGATTCTCGCTGGGGTACGCCAATGGAGGTCACGGCGGCAGGCAGCTCTACGACCGGAACGATGCGCCCATTCGGATTAGACTGTTCCGGCTTTATCGATTGGGTGTTTTACAACCAGTCTGGCGGCAGTTATGTCATCGGCCATGGCGGTGGAGCGTCCAGTCAGCACAGCTATTGCACCGATATTTCATGGAGCGATGCCCAGCCGGGAGACCTTGTGTTCTATCCGGGAGACAGCCATGTCGGCATTGTCTGTGGATTTGACGGAAACGGCAATGTGCTTATCATCCACTGCGCCAGCGGGTACAACAATGTGGTTGTGACGGGAAAGAGCGGCTTTACATCCATTGGCCGCCCTACATACTATGCCGATTAAAAATATATCTCATTTCTGAGCAAGCGCACCCATCCAGCCGCCCGCCGCGGAACACAAGCACTGCCTCTGCGGCAAGACGCACAAGGACATCGGCGACCACGCGAAGGAGACGCTGGTCACTTTCGACGCGGTAGGGAGCCTGGCCGACCTGCAAGCCGCGGTCGCGAAGGGCGGCAACTATTACTTGAGCGCAGACATCGACACGAAGGATATGCTGAAGATCGAGAAGGATCTGACCCTCTGCCTGAACGGCCACAGCATCAAACTGGAACAGGCAGAGACCAATGCAAATACCCCTGTCATTTGTTGGTCCGAGGACAAAAATGCAACGTTTACCTTGACCGACTGTGAGCCGGCGGGAACGGCGGGAACGATCACACACAAAAGCGGCAAATATGGCGGCGGTGTAAACGCCTACGGCACATTTAATATGTACGGCGGCAGCGTGACCATCAAGGCGCCCACCAACTTGACCTATGACGGCAAGGAAAAGCATGCAACGGTTGTGGGATCGGGAAATTGGAAGTCTGCGTTTTTGGAGGACATCGCCATCTCCTATTATAAACTCGCCGCCGGCGGCAATTATGTAGAAATGGGTGAAGGTCCCACCGCTGTCGGCAAGTACAAGGCGAGCACCACCGTGAAGGGCGCGACCGCTTTTGTGGAGTTTGAGATCACCGGTGGCGGCAATACCGGCGGCAGCTCCGGCGGTAGTTCCGGTGGTAGCTCCGGCGGCAGTTCCTCCTCCGGCGGCGGTGGCGGCAGCGGCAGCAGCAGCTCTAAACCTACCACACATCCCGTCAAGGCGGAAGTGAGCAAGGACCCTGACGGCTCCGTTTCCCTCTCCAAGACCAGCGCGGCCAAGGGCGACAAGGTGACCATCACCGTGAAGCTGGAGCGCCATTACGAGGTGGACGAGGTGATCGTCCGGGATTCTAAGGGCAAGCAGTTGGCCGTCAAGGATAACGGCGATGGCACGTTTACTTTTGAGATGCCCGCCGACAAGGTGACGGTGGAGCCGTCCTTCTCCTGGGTGAATCCCTTTGTGGATGTGAAGGACAGCGCCTACTATGTGGACGCAGTGGAGTGGATGCTCAAGCGCGAGGTTACCCAAGGCACCTCGGACACCACATTCAGTCCCGATCAAAACTGCTCCCGCGCACAGATCGTCACCTTCCTGTGGCGGGCCGCCGGTGCTCCCGAGCCGAAGGGCACGGTCAGTTTTGCGGATATTTCCGCAGACAGCTACTACGCGCAGGCCGTGGCTTGGGCCGTGGAGAACGGCATTACCGCCGGTGTTGGCGGCGGTCGTTTCGACCCCAACTCCACCTGCACCCGCGCCCAGATCGCGACCTTCCTCTGGAGGGCCATGGCTGAGTAAATCAAGCAACTGCCAGATCATCCATTCGCTGGCATAATTCCACAACAGGCAAAGGACAGCGCGGCGGACGGTCAACAACACCGGCCTCCGCGCTGTTCCCTTTTCGCCACAGGAAACTCTGTACGCCATTCACACGCCGACCATTCAGGCCCAGTCCTCCGGCGGTTCTTCCTCCGGTGGCGGAGGATTTTCCTCAGGCGGCTTCAGCAGCTTCGGCGGCGGTTCATCCTCTGACCGTGACAATTCCGGCAGCACCGGAAAGGTGGAGACCACCACCAAGCCCGACGGCACCAAGGTGGAGACCACTACAGCCAAGGACGGCAGCACTTCCAAGACCACAACCAATCCCAACGGCAGCTCCGTCACCGAGAACAAGGCCGCTGACGGCTCCACCG
>OHQT01000218.1_pt1 | contig 34826 bp, 33 predicted proteins | sample 1578221 | NCBI WGS metagenome assembly OHQT01 (sample SAMEA3879547, study PRJEB24766) | human gut metagenome | biome: human-associated habitat; feature: feces | place: USA | collected 1985/1987
GACGGATGCCCGCTGCCACCTCCTTTTTTGATTATTCATTATTATTTGTCCTGTGTCTGTATCCTTCGGGAGACATAAACCCCGGAGAACAGTCTCCCGAAGGATACAGGCATCGGACAGAATTGCTGCTTTATGTGGATAGGCTGTTTCCTGCAATTCAGCCGTCCGGACGATGACCGGCAGGCCGTGACGGGTCCGGCTGTGCCTTATGCTACCAGTCGTCGGTGCGGAACGGGGAGGCGAGCACGCCGTTCCTGCCGCAGAGGTTGGCGCCCTCGGGATTGTTCGCCCATGCGTAGCGTACTGCCACGGGATGCTCTACCTCGGGCGAGCTCACTACCACGGTCTTCCCCCTTATCACGGCGTCGGCCCAGACGAACCTGCCGTCCTCTCCTGCTATCGCGAAGTGCTTCAGGGGGCCGCCGTCCTTTGTCCTGAGCCCTGAGCCGGCTTCGTCGAAACGAAGTATTATCCTGTTTCCGTCAATCTCCATGTCCCTGTAGACAGGCCCCATGGCAACGATGTCCTCTCCGCCGTAGAGCTGTCTCGTGCCGAGCAGTATGGTCGCGGCCATGTCCTTCTTGTTCAGCGGATGTATGTCGTTCCATTCTCCGGTGTCGTAGCTCGTGGCGAGGTAGGTGAAGGGAACCTCCCTGTAGACCTTAAGCTGCGCCTCCCTGAGTCTTGCCCACGACTCGTCTACCGGATGATCGTAGGCTTCCATGTAGTTGGGCAGCTGGCAGATCACGAAAGGCAGATGCTCGTCGCCGAAGTCTTCCCTCCAGCCGTATATGAGTTCCTCGAGGTAGTCGTCGTAGATGTCGGCCGCGCCTGCGTTGCTCTCGCCCTGATACCATATCACTCCGGCGACGGCATAGTTCCTCAGCGGCCATATCATGCCGTTGTAGAGTCCGGCTCCGGTGAACGACGGCGTCCTGCGGAACGCTCCCGGCCCGAATCCCTGGGTGGGCCTCGTGCGCATTCCTATATTGTATTTCCACTCGCCCGTGAGATCTACCGAGGCCTCGTCGCCTGCGAGCCTGTAGGGTTTGTCCGGTACGAAACCGGCGTCGGAGGCGTTGGCTGCAAGCCTTACGGCCACGACGTTCCTGCCCTCGTGCAGCACGCCTGCCGGTACATCATATTTGCGTGGAGGGCCGAAATAGCCGGTGCTTCCGACAAGGGTGCCGTTCACATAGACCTCGTCCCCGTCCACGAGGCGTCCCATATAGATCTTCGCATGGCGTCCGGCCATGGATTCGGGAATGTCTATGGTCTTCCTGTACCATATCACCACTCCCGGCTCCAGTCCGGCGTCGCTTAGGTAGGTCGGATTGTCTATGGTCTTCCACGAGGAGTCGTCGAAGTCCTCTTCCTGCCACCCCTCCGTCCTTCCCAGGTCGGTGGAAGCCAGGCGGGCGCTGTCTGCTGCCGCCTTTCTCGCGGCGAGCGCAGGGAACTTCATCAGCCTCTCCTCGCATACCCAGCTTTCAATCGCCGAGCCGCCGAGGCTGGATACGAGCATGCCCTGCGGCACTCCGGTCTGTTCGTAGGCGAGCATCGCATACCAGTAGGCGAGTGCCTTCCAGTTCAGCACGTCGGACGCCACGGCGGAATGCCAGCGCTCTCCGGCAGGGATGTCCTCCTTGAGCTGTCCCGGACTGTCCTGGGTGGGCACCTTGTACATGCGTACCATGTGGTTGTTGGAGAAGTTGATCTCCGGATACCTGTCCAGCAGCCTCTCGACAGGGGTCTCCTGGTTTGACTGTCCGGAAAGCAGCCATACGTCGCCCACGAGCACGTCGCGGACGGCGATTTCGTTCACTTCAAGCAGATACGGGCCTCCGGCCTCGTGGGGAGGCATCGTCACGCACCAGTCTCCCTCGGAGGACGCCTCGGTAAAGTAGTGCTTCCCGTCGAAGCGTACGGTCACTTTCTCGCCGGGATCCGCCCAGCCCCAGATCATGAGTTCGCGGTCTCTCTGCAGTACCATGCAGTCGGAGATCACTTTCGGAAGCCTGACTCCGGCCATAGCGGGCCTGGCGCTGCCGCATAACATCATGCATAATGCCAGAAGCAGGGTTGTTGACAGCTTGTTTCCCATACAGGTTGAAAATTGATTGTTTTATGTCCTTATATGCAGTGTAGACGATAAAATTAATCATTTTCTGCGGAAAAACATTACTTTTGCGCCCTTGTTATGAGATACGGGACATTAAGCAGACAGCTGGCTGCGCTAGCCGGGCCCATATTTGTCGAGACCCTGCTCGTGATGATGCTGGGCGCGGTGGACACTTTCATGCTGAGCCGCCATTCGGACAGCAGCGTCGCGGCGGTGGGGCTGGTCAACCAGTTGCTGAACCTCGTGTTCATCGTGTTCGAGGTGATCTCGCTCGGAACATCGATACTCTGCTCCCAGTATCTCGGGGCCAGGATGCGGGACAGGATGATCCAGACTGTAGGCGTGTCGTTGCTGTTCAATACCTGCTCCGGATTGATAATCAGTGCTTTCCTCTATTTCTTCGCCGAGGAGATACTGCTGATGATGGGCATGCGCCCCGACATACTTCCCGACGGATTGGCATATATGAGGACAGTGGGCGCCTTCGCGTTCCTGCAGGCCGTGTCCATGGCGCTTTCAGCCTCGCTCAGGAGCGCCGACAAGGCAAAATACCCGATGTATGTGGCCATGGTCGTCAACATTCTGAACATCATAGGCAACTATACGCTGATATTCGGAAAGTTCGGCTTCCCTGCAATGGGTGTCGAAGGTGCGGCGATATCCACATGCATAAGCCGCGGGGTATCCGTGCTGCTGCTTTTCATCATATTGCTGCGCAAGCATATACCTTCTTTTCCCCGCAGGCTGTTCACTCCCTTTCCCTGGGGAGAGATGCGCAGGCTGCTCAAGATAGGTGTCCCTTCGGCGGGAGAACAGCTTTCCTACAGCCTGTCGCAGGTGGTGATATCGTTTTTCATAAACATGATAAGCAACGAGGCCCTGGCGACGAGGACATACTGTGTGAACATAGTGATGTTCGGCTACCTCTTTTCCCTCGCCATGGCCCAGGGAGGGGCGATAAGCATAGGGCATCTCGTCGGCAGGGAGAAGTTCAGGGCGGCCTATACGCTCGGGAAGCGCGTGATGAGACTGTCCGTGGGGGCGTCGTTCAGCCTGTCGCTGCTGACTGCGCTCGCTGGACCGTACATCCTGTCGTTCCTCACCGACAATCCCTGGATTATCGCCACGGGCTCGGCCGTGCTCTGGATAGATGTGGCGCTCGAGACCGGCAGGGCCGTGAACTTCTTTGCCGTCAACGCCCTGCGTTCCGCCGGTGACATCTACTTCCCGGTATCGGTCGGCATAGTGGTGATGTGGAGCGTGTCCGTCCTCGGCAGCTGGCTGCTCGGAATACATCTCGGACTCGGGCTGGTCGCCATGTGGGTCGCGTTCATGCTGGACGAGGACATACGCGGAATCATATTCATCTTCCGCTGGAGGAGCATGAAGTGGGTGGGGAAGCAGTTCACCGCGAAGCCGTAGCCCCGGACGCCTCTCCTTCAGCTCCGAACATCTCGTCGGCGATGCCGGAATTCCATACGACTATCGCGCTTCCGTAGCGGAAATATGTGTCGAGCACAGGATGATCGAGGCCTGAGGGTTCGCGTGCCGCCTGTCCCGAGCATATCTGCGATACGAGTGCCGTCATGTCTTCTATATAGCTGATGCCGAACTCTCCGTCACCGAGTTCGGGGAACCAGTCCTTCTGCCAGAAATGACCGCCGAAGATGCGCAGCGCCTGCCTGTCGATGTCGGAGCCGTCGAGGTAGGCGTTGAGGGTGTTCAGGCCCTTGACATAGTTCTCGAAACCCTGACGGTCGAATATCCACACGCCGTGTCCCGAACCTATCGCGTCGCCGGAGAACATGATGTCCTTTCCATCGAGGAAGAACACTACCGAGCCTGCGGTATGCCCGGGAACGGGCAGGCTTTCGACTACCGTGCCCCCTCCGAGGTCGAACTCATGCTCCTCATCGTAGAGGTAGCTCCTTTCTTCGGGAAATCTGTCGGAGAGCTTCTCGAAATCCGTCCTCGGCAGGGCGAAATACACTTCCGGCTCGCTGCTGAACGCGTCGAGCATGCCTGTATGGTCGCCGTGGTTGTGGGTGAAGGTTATGGTGAGCTTCCTGCTTCCGATGCGGTCGTATACTATGTCCCTGAGAGCTTCATCTGCGTTGTCGGCCCAGTCTATACGGTTCGACAGGTCGATGAGCAGCGCCTGGTCCCTGCCGTTTATCAGATACATGTCCGAGCAGTTGTTGAAGTGGGTCTTGTTCCCTTCGGCGTCGAAACTTTCTCCTGCAGGATTCGTGGCGTTGCTGTCCTCGATCCTGTAGACGCCGTTGTCGATTTTGTAGACCGTGTAGGGGATTGAACTGTCGGGGGCGCAGGCGCACAGCATGGCTGCGAGCGCTGCGAGTACGGGTATCTTCTTCATTGCGGTAGTGATTAGTCTCCGACGAATATAGCAAGAAACCGACTGTAATGCAAGAAAAGATGTGCCGGGAATTCCGGCACATCTTCGTGACGCCTGCAGGATTCAAACCTGCGACCTTTTGATCCGTAGTCAAATGCTCTATTCAGCTGAGCTAAGGCGCCGTTCAACCGGCCTCGGCCGGTTCTGTACTACTCCTCGGCGGCTTTTACCACGTTGCGCTTCGCCTCCTTGATGCGGGCCTTCTTGCCTGCGAGGTTGCGGAGGTAGAATATGCGTGCGCGGCGTACCTTGCCGACCTTGTTGAGTTCGATCTTCTCTATGGAGGGAGATTCGTAGGGGAAGATCCTCTCGACTCCGACTCCGTTGGAAATCTTGCGGATGGTGAAAGTCTTCGTGTAGGGGGTCGCACCGCTTATCTGGATGACGACACCGCGGAAACTCTGAAGCCTGAACTTGTCACCTTCCTTGATCTGGTAGGTCACGGTAATCGTGTCGCCTGCCTTGAATTTCGGATAAGTTTCAGCCTTGTTCTGTGAAAAAGACTGCTCTACTAGTCTGATTAAATCCATAATTGCCGAATTATGTAAAATTGCGCAGCGTCATCAAACCGTCTGACGAGAGGCTGGGCTTTTTGGGACTGCAAATATATGGAATTATTTTCAAACCAGCCAACTTTTTCAGAAAAATTTGCTTTCTTTCTCAAACAGCGCCTTGTCTTCCCTCGTGGGGTCGGGTCTGAAACTGCTGCTCGCACGCATCGATTCGATAGCCTCTTTCTCGCTGCGGCTGAGCTTGTGGGGTATCCATACAAGTATCTTCACATACAGGTCGCCCTTTCCGTATCCGTTCATCGCGGGCAGTCCCTTGCCGCGCAGGCGCTCTACCGTACCCGACTGGGTTCCGGCAGGGAGTTTCAGGCTCTGGACGCCGTCGAGGCAGGGAATGTCCACCTGGCATCCGAGCATCGCGTCGGCAACGCTTATCACCCTGGTGTAGAAGAGGTTCTCACCGTCCCTCTTGAATTTTGCATGGGGCTGCTCCTCGATTATTATATAGAGGTCACCGTTGGCTCCGCCGTTCGCTCCGGTGCTGCCTTCACCGCGCATGGTGAGCTGGGTCCCGTGCTGTACGCCGGAGGGAATGTTGACCCTGAGGGTCTCCCTCTGCCTAACGACGCCACTTCCGTGGCAACTGCCGCAGGGGTTGCTGACGACCTTTCCGGTACCGTTGCAGTTCGGGCAGCGCGAGTATGATACCGACCTGGTGAACAGGAAGCTGCTGACATGCTGGACCTGGCCGCTTCCGTGGCAGGTCGGGCACACCTTGACATCGGACGGGTTGAGCGTTCCCTTGCCTCCGCAGGCGCTGCAGGGCCTGTATCTTTCTACCGTGATGTCTTTCGAGCATCCCGAGTTGATCTCTTCGAGGGTCAGGCGCACCGTGACATACACGTCTTCACCCCTGGCGGAACGCGAGCCGGAACGCTGCGACGACGCACCGCCTCCTTCGAATCCACCGAACCCTCCGAAGCCCTCGAATCCGCCGAATCCGCGGAACAGGTTGTTCAGCAAGTCGTTGAGACTGCCGAAGCCCTGGCTCCAGTCCTGCTGCGCCGCACCTTCGACACCTGCGAACCCGAACTGGTCGTACTTGGCCTTCTTGTCAGGGTCGCTCAGTACCGAGTAGGCCTCCGACGCCTCCTTGAACTTCTCCTCCGCGGTCTTCTTCTCCGCGTCGGTCCCGGACACCCAGCGGTCCGGGTGCCATTTGAGCGCAGCCTTCCTGTATGCGCTCTTTATCTCGTCGGCACTCGCGCCCTTGCTCAGCCCGAGCACCTCGTAATAGTCTCTTTTCTCTGCCATGATCCTATGCTCCAACCACTACCTTGGCGTAGCGCAGCACCTTCCCGTTGAGGGTGTATCCGGTCTGCACCACATCTATGACCTTTCCTTTCATGTCTTCCGACGGAGCGGGGAACTGAGTCACCGCCTCGTGGAAGTCAGTGTCGAATACCTCGCCCCTGGCCTCTATCCTTGCGAGACCCTTGGTCTTGAGGTAGTCCATGAGTTTGGTGTATATCAGAGACGTGCCTTCCCTCGCGGCGTCGTCGGAGGACTTCTCAAGTATCTCCATTGCCCTTTCGCAGTCGTCGAGCACCGGAAGCAGTCCCTTTATGGTGTCTGCGGCGGCGGATGCCACCATGTTCAGCTTCTCTTCGGACGAACGCCGGCGGAAGGTCTCGAATTCGGCCATCAGCCTGATATAGTCGTCCTTTTCCTTCGCCAATTTGTCAGAAAGCTCTTCGATCTGCTTCCTGAGGGTCTCGTCCTCCTTCTTCTCCTCCTTCCTGGACTTCCTTTTCCTGTTCTCCTGTCCGTCCTTCGCCTCTGCTCCGGCCTTTCCCTCTGCGGACCCGGCCTGCTGACTTTCACGGTCTTTCACTTCAACCGTCTCTTCGATATTCTTATTCTCTTCCATAATCTGATTCCGATTCAAACACTGCGCACAGTGAGCAAAATGCCTGCCAGTGACAAACTGGCAGAACAAGGTGCGCCGCCCCTCCTACCTGAAGAACTTGTCTATCTCCCGGATAGACTGGGGCAGGGCGAATACCGCAACCCTGTCGTAGGCTTCTATGACCGTGTCGCCGACGGCTATTATCGCCTCGTTGCGGCGGATCACACCGCCGATGATCGCGTTCTCGGGAAAGTCTATGTCCTTGATCGGCCCCTTGGTTATGGCGGAGCCCGGCACTACGGTATATTCTATGACTTCGGCGTTCGTGCCTGTCATGTAGTGTACGAAGCGGGCCTTGCCCGAGAGCGTGAGGCGGAAGATCCTGCCCGCGGTCAGCAGTTTCTTGTTGATCACGTTGTCTACGCCCATTTCCTCGGCGAGCTTGATGTATTCCATGTTCTCCACCTCGGCCACCGTCCTCGCGACGCCGAACTTCTTGGCGACTACGCACGAAAGCACATTGCTCTCGTCGCTGCTCGTAAGGGCTATGAACGCGTCGTAGCCCTGGATGCCTTCCTCGAACAGGAAGTCGGAGTTGCGTCCGTCCCCTATGACCACCTCCACGCTGCTGGGGAGTTTCTCCGAAAGTTCGATGCAGCGTTCCCTGTCCCTTTCCACGAGCTTGACCCTGACTCCGCTCCGGTCCAGCGAGCGGGCGAGCATCGCCGCCGTGGCGTTGCCGCCTATGATCATGGCGCTGCCGATGTTTATGTTGCTCTTGCCGAACAGGGCGTTGAGGGTACCGACGGCGTCCCTCTTGCTGACCACGAACACCAGGTCTCCGTACTGGAACTTGGTGCCGAGTTTCGGGATTATCGTCTTGTCCTCGCGCGTGATCGCGATTATCCTGAACTGCTTGAGCGTCTCGGGGTCGATAGGCTTGATGAACTCGGCGAGCTTGAGGTCGAGCATCGCGGAATCTTCGTTTATCTTGTATACCGCGATCTGCAGCTTGCCGCGGGCGAATTCCATGGTTTCCGCCGTGGAGTTGTGCTTGAGGAAATCGATGATCTCGTCGGCCGCGGACCTCTCGGGATAGAACAGCAGTTCGATGCCCATTTCCTTGAACAGCAGCTTGTTCTCGGACGACAGGTAGTCCTCGTCGCTTATGCGTGCGATCACCTTGCGGGTGCCCAGCCTCTTTGCCAGCAGGGCTCCCACTATGTTTATCTCCTGGGCCGCGAAGGGGTACACGGCGATGAACAGGTCGGCGTCGCCGACATTGGCTTCGCGCAGGACGCTTATCGACGACGGATTGCCCACCACGGTCTCTACGTCCGTGTAGGCGCGCAGGGCATCGATGCGCTGCTGGTTGTCGTCTATGACCGTGACGTCGTTGGCCTCGCTCTTGAGCATGTTCGCGAGATGGGAGCCTACCTCTCCGGCGCCTTCAATGACGATTTTCATAATCCCTTAAATATTTGAAAATATTCTTTCCGTGTATGAAGTACCTGAATATTATGCTTATCTCTTCATATCCCGTGACAGTGGCTCCGCCATGCCGGGGCGGCGGTGTACCGGAGTCGGCCAGCCTGAGCTGCGCGACTTCCCTGTGCGCCTGCCTTACCGCGCGGAAACTCTGTGTCTGCCCCGAAAGCAGGTAAACGGCTGCAGCCAGCCAGTCGGCGGCCCGCCTTACCGCTATCCTGCGCCTGGCCTTCGCCCTTCCTACCGTCGGCGGAAGGTTGCCCAGCAGCATAAGCAGCGAGTTGCGGTAGTTCAGCCTGAGTTTCACCGGAGATCTCCTGGATAACGTACCCCCTCCAAGGTGGTAGACCCTGCTTTCAGGCACGATGCATACCCTGAATCCCTCGAGCTGGGCCCTCCAGCAGTAGTCTATCTCCTCCATGTGGGCGAAAAAGCGTCGGTCCAGGCCTCCGAGCCTTTCCCAAAGGGATGTCCTTGTCATCATGCACGCCCCGGAAATCCACATCACCTCGCGTATGGAGTCGTACTGCCCGTAGTCGTCCTCTGTCCTGTCCATGACCCGGCCTCGGCAGTAGGGGAATCCGTAGCGGTCGAGCAGTCCGCCCGCGGCTCCGGCATATTCGAACCTGCCGAGCTTCTCGTAGCTGCCGTCGCCCCTTGCCGCCAGACCGAGGAGTTTCGGTCCGCAGACTCCGCAGTCAGGATGTGCGTCCATATAGTGCACCAGCGGCTGCAGCCAGCCGCTGTCGACCTCTACGTCAGAGTTGAGCAGCACCATATAGTCCGGCGCGTCCGGCAGCGACCGGAGCATATCGACGGCCCTGTCGTAACCGCCGGTAAAACCATAGTTCTCGTCCAGCCTCAACAGCCTGACCGAGGGGAATTCCCTTTCGAGCATCCCGGTCGAGCCGTCGGTACTGGCGTTGTCGGCGACTACGACTTCGGCGTCAAGTCCCTCTACGCTGCCGAGCAGCGCAGGCAGGAAACTCCGCAGGTAACCCTTCGTGTTCCAGTTCAGTATGACGACGGCCGTCTTCAACTCTCTTTGGCTTCGTGGCGGCAATGTCCCTTGCCGTCGTGGCCGCAACGGCCTTCTCCTTCGTGGTGGCAGTGTCCCTCTCCGTCATGGTGGCAGTGGCCTTCGCCCTCGTGATTGCAGTGTCCCCCGCCTTCACCGCAGCAGCCCTCTCCCTCGGAGCCGCAGCATCCTCCGCCGCAGTGGCATCCTTCCTTGGGCAGGTACTCTCCGTGCAGGCCTTCGAGCAGTTCCTTGTCGGTGGCGTCCCTTACCGACTCTACCTTTCCGGTGAAATGCAGGCTCTTTCCCGCCATGGGGTGGTTGAAGTCCATGCTGACGCTTTCTGGCTTCACCTCGACTATCATTCCCTGTACGACCTGTCCCTCGGAGTTGAACATCGGGATCGTGTAGCCGGGCACGAGCAGGTCTTCGCGGAGCTTGCCGTCAACCTCGAATGCGTTCTTGGGGACGTCCACCTTGTAGGCCTCGTCGTATTCGCCGTAGCCTTCATCAGGGCTGAGCGTGAACTCGAAGTTGTCTCCCGGCTGCTTGCCCTCGAGCTCGGACTCGAACCTGGGGAGCAGGGTCCCGGTCCCGTGGATATATTCGAGCGGAGACTCCGCTTTCGCCTTGTCGGCAATCTTTCCCTCCACTTCCAGCTCGTAGCTCACCGCTACGACTTTGTTCTTCTCTACGTTCATTTTGTCTATCTTTTTTTTAAATAACTATCCGCTGAAGTCGACGTTTGAAAACGCTAAGGTAGGAATAAGTTTTGACATACAGCTCCGCGCATCGTCTGCGGAAGCGATGAAGTCCTTCCACAGGGAGATGAAGTTCCCGGTCACGAGCATTCCGCTGACGGGGCGTGTTATCTTCCCTCCTCTGAACAGGTATCCCTCTATCCCGTAGGAGAAGTCTCCTGTCACTGGATTGCTGTTCCCGCCGTTGAAATCGGTGACGAGTATGCCGTCCGAGCATTTACCGAGCAGGAAGTCCCTGCCGGTCCCCCTGTCGGTCGGAAGCAGCACCGGCCTGGTAGCGCTCTCGACGGTGGGGGCTATCCCCATTTTCCTGGACATGTATGTGTTGACGAAATACTCCCGGACCGTACCTCCTCCGATTATCGTACTGTCGGCCGTGGCCACTCCTTCAGAATCGAAGTATTTCGAGCAGGTCTGGCCGGGTATCCTGGGACAGTCGACTATGTCCAGCCGTTCCGAGAAAAGCCTTTTCCCGAGACTGTCCATGAGGAAGGAGTTGTTCTGCTGCAGCGCGCTTGCGTTCAAGGCCCTGAGCAGGGGAGAGACCAGCCTCGATGCGACTTCGGTGTCGACGACCATGTTGTAGCGTCCGCTTTCCGCAGGGGCGGAGCCTATCTGCCCGCAGGCCCTCTCGATGGCCTTTGTCCCGCATTGCCCCGGATCCAGCCTGTCCGGATCGGGGGAGGAGTCCCACCAGTATCCGCTGTATCTGTTGCCGCCTGATTCTATGGTGACTTCCACGCCGTAGTCGAAGCATTCCTCGCTGTGGCAGCAGAGCACCCCGTTCGTGTCGGCGAGAACTGTGTCATAGACGGAATCGGAGTATTCCCCCTCTTCCGAAACCATTCTGTACCTGGCTCCGGCAGGCGTGCCGCCCGGGAATATCCCGGCCTTGAGCGCGATCTCGTTCCGCATGCGCGGCGTGACCGACTCTCTCCGGCCGCCGAGAAGGCCGAGTTCGTTGCCGCTGACCGCGTCGCGGCAGCAGCGGGCCGGGTCGGGAAGATCCCTGCATGCGTCGGGAGCGAGCATCCTTACTATGTCGGCGGATTCTCCGATGAACCTGCGCAGCGACTCCCTGTCCAGCTTGTCGGTCGAGAATGTCCCGAACCTGCCGTCTACGAAAAGGGCCATGCACAGCGAACTGTCGGCACAGTGCGTCACCTTGTCTATCTCTCCGTTGAGCGTGGCCACGAGGTCTTCGCCGCTTCTCGAGAAAGTTGCCCTTGCCTTGTCGGCTCCGGCCCGGAGCGCCGTTTCCAGCGCATATTCGACCAGCCTTATGTCTTCTGTCTTGATCATCTGTCATTCTCCTCCTACCGTGAGTCCGCCTATCAGCACCGAGGGTATTCCGCAGGAGACGGGCACGCTCTGCTCTTTCCCGCAGGTCCATGTCCCCTCGTCTATCTTCAGGTCCGAAGCCACGCCGCGGATGTCGGCGAGTGCCTCGGGGCCGTTGCCTATTATATTGATATCCTTTATCGGAGCGGTAAGCCGTCCGTTCTCTATGAGCCGTCCGCTCTTGACATAGAACGTGAAGTCACCCTCGCCGATTTTCACCTGTCCGTTCGAGAACTGGTCCACATATATGCCTTTCCTTACGGACGCTATCAGGTCTTCCGCGCTTCCGTCGCATCCGCTTTCCATATAGGTTGCGCGCATGCGCGGTATGGGATTGTAGCGGAACGACTCCCTGCGTCCGTTGCCGGTCGGGCTTACGCCGAAATATGCGGCGCTTATGCGGTCGTGCAGATAGGATGTCAGTATGCCGTCGGTGACCATGTATGTCTTCTGCCCCGGGACGCCCTCGTCGTCATAGTTGCATGCCCCGCGGTTTGCGGGAATGGTCCCGTCGTCCACTATGTTGATGCCGCTGCGGCATATCCTCTGCCCGAGCCTGCCCGAGAATATCGACTGCCCCTTGCGGATGAAGTCTGCCTCGAACGCATGCCCCATTGCCTCGTGCAGCAGTATTCCGGAGGCGCCGGCGCCCATGACTACGGGCATCTTCCCGCCCTTGGGCCTCCTTGCCTCGAACTGTGCGTCGATTCCGGCCACGGCCCTCGCCGCAAGGTCCTCCAGCAGGGCGTCGTCTATCATCTCTGCCCCGCACCTGAGGCTGCGCGACACATTGTTCGTGCAGCTCTGTCCGCCGGAGGTGAAGATCGCCTGCAGGGATATGCTGCCGATCGGACGGCTGTCCGAAACCAGCTCTCCGAGCGAATTGTACATAAGGATCTCGCTCGTGCAGTATGAGAGCACGGCGATTACCTTGCAGGTGCGTGCCTCGCGCCGGCGTATCTCGGAGTCCAGCTTCCGGAGGAAGGGGACGAACTGCGCCGCCCTGCATTCCCTCCAGTCGAGCAGGGAAGGGTAGTACTGCGGGGCAGGCGATGCTGCGGCCTTGACGCCTGCGCTGATGTCCGGCCCCTTTGCCGATATGTTTTCCGAAGCTATGGCCGAGGCGGCCTCCGCCGCTGTCATAAGGGCCTTCCTGTCGGTGCTCTCTGCGTATGCATAGCCGGTCTTCTCGCCCTTGAGCACCCTTATTCCGCACCCGTAGTCCATGTGGTGCCCTCCGGAGCTGACCTCTCCGTCGCGCAGCATCAGGTCGAAGTAACTGCTCTCTTCGAAATACAGGTCGCACCAGTCTCCTCCGGATGCCATTGCCTTCGCGACTACGGCCCGGAGCGTGGGAAGGTCGACTGAAAATCTGTCAATGTTGTTCATCAGGAAATACTATACTTCTTATCAGGCGGTATTTCTCGTTGTCGTTGATGTGCGTATACTGTTTCGTGCCTTCGGCCACCACGGTGAAGGGCGTCTTCGTGTTGTCCGCGAGTATCCACCTGTCGCATACGGGGATGTACGAGTTGAAAAGGTAGTCCAGCCCCATCACATAGCGCCTCCTTACGACATTGTCGGGGATGTTGTGTCCGCCTGAGGCTACCCTTTCCCTGACCCTCTGGATCGCCACTTCCGGGGAACTCACCCAGAAATAGAGCAGCGTCACCTCGTAGCCGACTTCGTGGGCCTCCGCGATGATGTTGAGCAGCGTCCTGGTCGCGAGCGTGGTCTCGACGCTGAAGTCCTCGTACCTGCCGAGCAGGTAGTGGATCCTCATCAGCATGTATTTGCTCGCGGTGATCGACGCTGCGGACGGGTCGAACGGCGAGAGGCTCTTCGCGAACTCGTCGGAATTCACGAACTGCCTGCAGTCCAGGATGTCCGGGAGCAGGGTATAGGATGCTGTGGTCTTTCCAGAGCCGTTGCATCCGGATATGATATACAAGTTAGGCATTGTCTATTCCGTATCCGAACAGTGCGAAGTCCCCCTTCGCGGGATCGCCCGGGAAAATCTCCCGGAATGCGTCGGTGATCTGCTCCGCCGTCGCGATGTCCTTCTGCCTGCGCGAGGTGAGGCCGAGCTCCACGGCCTGGCCGTAGACATGCACGTCCAGCGGTATCAGCAGCTGCGCGGGCGAAGTGTGCGTCCACAGGCCGAGGTCCACCTTGCCGTCGCGCCTGACCATCCACCTGCGCATCATGTTGATCTTCTTGTCAGGTGCCCTGGGGTCGGGCTTCTGGGCGAATATCATTTCGCGTATCTGCTTGCAGCCGAGTTCCTCGAGCGATCCGTGCCCGGAGTAGAATTCTTTCAGGCGGGCGCATATCGCCGCGGTGTCGGACCACTTGACCGTCCTGTGTATGCTGGTGGGATCGTCCCTCCAGCAGCCGGACATCACATAGTCCAGAGGCCGCCAGCCGATGTAGTCGAAGAACCTCTCGCAGTCGCGCACTATCATGGCCCTCCTTCCCCATGCGAAATGCGCGGAGAAGACCGCAGCGATCTCGATGTCCCTGAGTTCCGCTCCGCGGCGCACGAATTCGCGCGGAAAGGCTATGGGGTCTTCTTTAAAATAGACTGGGTCTTGCTCTAAGTTCGGGGCTCATCGGCTATTTTTCGGGTATGGCCTCGAGAACCTGCCTCAGGAAGTCCCAGGTCTTCTGCACGGAGGGTATGTTCACCTTCTCGTCGGGAGAGTGGGGGTAGAGGATAGTGGGCCCTATCGAAACCATTTCCCAGTGGGGATATTTCGCTCCGAGCAGCGCGCACTCGAGTCCGCCGTGGGTCGCCATTATGTGCATGGGCTCGCCGAACATCTTGGTGTGCATGTCGTTGAGCAGCGCGATCATGGGGGTGTCGGGCCTGGGTGTCCAGCCGCAGTATCCGCCGGTGAACCTGATCTTTGCGCCGGCCGCCTCGAAGATGTACCTCATCCTGTCGGCCAGCTCCTGCTTGGATTCGTCGAGGGCGCTGCGCAGCAGGGCGGAAGTCACCAGCTTCCTGCCGTCGCACCTTACTATCGCGAGGTTGACGGAGGTCTCGGTGAGGCCGTTCATGCTCTGGCTCATCCTGATTACGTTGGAGGGGCAGGCCGAGATTGCCTTGAGGGCGCTCAGGGCCACGTCGTCCTGGATGTACTTGCGGGGAGCCCTGGCGGATTTCCCTATCTTGCAGTCCATGCCGGGATCGCTCTCCTTGTACCTTGCGCATACCTGCGCGAAATACTTCCTTATCGCCCTGGTGACTGCGGCTGCCTTGTCCTCGGGAACCAGTATCACGGCTTCGGCCTCGAAGGGAATCGCGTTGCGCAGGCTTCCTCCGTGGATGTCGCAGAGCTTGACTCCGTACTTCTCCATTACCGGAATCAGCGCGTTGACGGCGATCTTGTTGGCGTTGGCCCTGTACAGCGATATGTCCATGCCGGAATGGCCGCCTGAGAGTCCCTTTATCGTAATGGTGTAGGCTGCGTATCCTTCAGGGGCGGGGAGGGTCTTGTAATTGAACTCGGCTATCGCATCGAGTCCGCCGGCGCAGCCGATGCAGAGTTCGAGCTCGTCCTCGGAGTCGAGGTTGAGCAGGATGTCGCCCTTGAGAACGCCCGCCTTGAGCGCCTTGGCTCCGCTCATGCCGGTCTCCTCGTCGTAGGTCACGAGCACCTCGATAGGGCCGTGCCTGAGGCTCTTGTCCTCGAGGATGGACATGGCCAGCGCCACTCCCATTCCGTTGTCGGCTCCGAGCGTGGTGCCCTTCGCCTTAACCCAGTCGCCGTCTACCACGGTCTCTATGGGGTCCTTGAGGAAGTCGTGTACCGTATCTCCAGTCTTCTGGGGTACCATGTCCATATGGCCCTGGAGTATGACTCCCTTGCGGTTCTCGTATCCTGGAGTGGCGGGGGAGCGCATTATCACGTTTCCGGTCTCGTCGGCGAAAGCCTCGATGCCTTTCTCTGCGGCCCAGTCGAGAAGGTGGCGGCGTACTATTTCCTCGTGCTTCGACGGCCTCGGGCAGCGGGTGAGCCCGTAAAAGTTTTCCCAGACTATGGCCGGGTGTAGATCTTTGATTGTCATAATAATATCTTTTGATTGGTTATTTCCATCTCTTGTGTGTCCACAGGTAGTTCCACGGCTGCTTGCGGATGTCGGCCTCCAGCAGGTCGTAGTATTTCCGCAGCATCTGTGCCGGATCGTGCTGCGAAGCGTCCTCGGCGATGATGCTGTAGCGTATCAGGTAGTTCCCGTCTTCCTTCACTTCCATGCCCATATAGAGCAGGGGCAGCGACAGCCTGTGCGCCAGCGTCACCGCTCCGTCCATCGACAGCGTCTTCTGCCCGAGGAAGTCCCCGACCGGCACGCACGACGATGCGGAGTAGGGGAACTGGTCGGTTATGAAGTTGTATAGCATGGTGCGGCTGCGGTGCCTCAGTATGAAGCGCAGTGCGCTGAACGTCTCTACCATGCCTTCGTAGTTCCTGCGGTCCGCGAGCGGAGCGGTCCTGTTGATTCCCATGAAGTAGTCCCAGGCCGCATTGCTGAGTTTCCTGTAGATTACGCAGATGTCGTTCTCCGCGATCTGGAGAGGTTCGCCGTATGCGTAGCTGACATAGCCTCCGATCAGTTCCCAGTTGCCGTTGTGCGAATACATCGTGCAGACGCTCCGTCCCTGGGCGAAAAAGCGATTCAGCAGTTCAGGATTCTCTATCTCCACTATGTGCGAGCGCCTCAGCCTCGCGGCGTCAGTGCATCCTCCGAACCACAGCGCTTCGCCTATTATTGTGCCGAGGCGCTCGTAGAACCTGTCGCACAGGGCGACTATCTCTTCGTATTTCTTCTCGGGGAACGACTTCGCGAGGTTGATCATCACCACGTCGCGGCGGTACCTTACGACCTTGCCTATGAAACGGCCGAGGACTCTGCCGCAGGCGCGGTGGAATCCGAGCGGCAGCAGGGCGAGCGGTCTCGTCAGGCAGAGCAGGAGCGTCCCTCCTATCTTTCCCGGTTTCTTACTCATCAGCATAGTTCCGTGATGAAAACAAATATACGCAAAAACCCGTGCGGAACAAAATTATTCGTATATTGGAACCTGAAGTTCCGCCGTGTTTCCGGAATATCGATCGCTTAACCGACCATGATGTATATGAAGAAGCTGTCTGTATTGATTCTGTCGCTATTGTGTGTCCCGATGCTCGGTGCATACGCGCAGACTTTTACCTCTAAGCAGGGATATGTCCTTCCGGACAACGAGATTTCGGTCTCGTACGGCGCCTTGAGCCATGTGCATATCGGCAGCGCCCTGGGAGGCGCCCTGGGGGTCGCCTTCACTCTCGGCTTCGTCGACCTCGAGGAGCTGTCGTCCACGGGCGCGTTCAGCGTGGAATACAGGCGCTACCTGCACCGTAACGTGGCTGTCGGGGGCGTGTTCGCCTACGAGGGGTGCACGCTGCGTTTTTCCGGAAACGCCAGGACGGGCAGTTATTCGTATCTTTCCCTTATGCCTTCGGTCACGGTCAAGTGGTTCAGCCGTCCGCATGTGAGCATGTATTCGAAGGCCGCCGTCGGGGTAATGCTCGCGCTCACGCCCGACAGTAGCGTCAGGCCCCTGCTTTCCGCGCATCTCTCTTCCGTCGGCGTAGATTTCGGCGGCCGCAGCGTGCGCGGCTTCGCCGAGGCCGGCTTCGGCAGCCTGGGCCTGCTCAGCGGCGGACTCAGGTTCTGCTTCTGAAGCGTGACTGCGGAAATTACAAGTTTATTTGCATTGCTCTCGGATTATTCGTATATTCGGCTTCGATGTGCCTGAACGGCGCCATCCGCGCAGCAAGGCGTTGGACGCCGGAAGTCCGGGCGCAGGTGCTGAAATCTGAATCTTAAAAAATAGAAACTATGTTCAAAGGACAACCTAAAGGCCTTTTCGCCCTGGCTCTCGCGAATACCGGCGAGCGTTTCGGCTATTACACCATGCTGGCCATTTTCCTGCTGTTCCTCCAGGCCAAGTTCGGCTGGGAGGCCAAGGTGGCCACTCAAGTCTACAGTATTTTCCTCGCGGCGGTGTATTTCATGCCCGTGCTCGGAGGATGGCTTGCCGACAGGATAGGATACGGCAAGTGCGTGGTTACCGGTGTGGTAGTGATGTTCCTCGGCTATCTGGCCCTTTCGATTCCGACGGCGGCGAACGGCATGGGCGTGGCCCTGATGATAGGTGCGCTGCTGCTGATAGCGGTCGGTACCGGCCTCTTCAAGGGAAACCTCCAGGTTATGGTGGGCAACCTCTACGACGACCCCAAGTATGCCTCCAAGAGGGATTCCGCGTTCAGCCTGTTCTATGTGGCGATCAATATAGGCGCCATGTTCGCTCCTTCGGCCGCCAACGCGATCAGCAACTGGTTCCTCGGCGACCACGGGCTCATATACAAGGCTGACATCCCGGCGCTCGCGCATCAGACCCTGGACGGAGTCATCTCTGCCGACAATGCCGCGAGACTTGCCGGCCTGCAGGCGCAGATGCCTTCCGCCGACGTGCTCGCCATGTCGCCCGAGGCGTTCAGCCGCTACTACATCGACAACCTTTCGCAGGCATACAACATGGGATTCGCTATCGCCTGCGTATCTCTGGTAGTGTCGCTCCTTATCTATTTCGGATGCAGGAGCTGGTTCAGGCATGCCGATGTCAACGCCAAGCAGGCCGCGGCTTCCGGAAACGCCGCGGTGGAGGAACTTACTCCCAAGCAGACCAAGGACCGCATCGTGGCCCTGTGCCTCGTGTTCGCGGTCGTAATCTTCTTCTGGATGGCGTTCCACCAGAACGGACAGACCCTGACCCTGTTCGCCCGCGACTATACCCAGGCCTTCGTCGAGGGTGTCCCGAGGTTCGGCTTCAACATCTGGATACTCGCGATGCTCGCCGTGTCTATCTACACCCTGTTCGGTGCGTTCCAGTCTGAGAAGGCTAACGCGAAGATTACCAACGGCCTTGTTACACTGCTGCTCTGGGGCGGTGCATACTGTGTCTATTCCGGCCTTCCCGCCAGCATCGGAATCCAGCCCGAGATCTTCCAGCAGTTCAATCCTTTCTTCGTGATATTCCTGACCCCTATCTCGGTAGCCATATTCAGCAGTCTCGCGTCGCGCAAGAGCGACAAGTATCCTAACGGCATGGAGCCGTCGGCGCCCAAGAAGATAGGAATCGGAATGTTCATCGCCGCGCTCGGATACCTTATAATGATTTTCGCATCGCTCGGACAGGCCTCTCCCGCAGAACTCGGCGAGACCGCGTCGCCCGACCCCGTGGTTCCGACCTACCTTATCGGTACCTATCTGGTGCTTACCTTCGCGGAGCTCCTGCTCTCTCCCATGGGAATCTCGTTCGTGTCCAAGGTGGCTCCTCCGAAGTTCAAGGGACTGATGATGGGCATGTGGTTTGCGGCGACGGCCGTGGGCAACTACCTCAGCTCGATACCCGGACTCCTCTGGAGCGAAGTGCCCCTCTGGGTGATCTGGGCGATACTTATGGCCCTGTGCTGCATTGCCGGCACCATAATGTTCGCAATGCTGCGCAAGATAGAGGCGGCTACCGCCGATTAGTCCGGAAATCTTGAAGATAAAGGTTTTCCATACGCTCACCTCGCTGATTTTCTGCGCCGTCTCCCTGTGCCTTCTGGCGGAGTCGGCGCAGTACGGCTTTCTGTCCTCGCTCGGACTCTCGCTGCTCCTGGGCCTGGTGCAGAGGGGAGTGTGGCTCGCAAGCAGCCGCAGGGCATGTATCTCGTATTCGCTGGCGTTCGTGCCGTCGTGCCTGTTCGAGATAGCCCTCGTGCATTTCTCGCCGCTGCTCTATGCGGCGGGAGCGCTCTGCGCGCTGATCTACATCTCGGTGCCTTCACGCAGGCTTCCGGTGTCGCGGCCTTCGACTTCGCTATGGCTGGGCTCTCTCGTATTCATGTTCGAGACGGCCCTCCTGGCCGGTATCCTCGCATGAAAGGCGGCCTTTCCGGGCTTTTGTGGTGAAATTTGTGGCGAAAACGCCGGTGCGCGGCCTGCGCGTAATGGCATTTTCGCTATTTTTGGGCGCTAAATACTAAAACTTAAATATGAGCAGAATTGCAATAACAGGCATGGGCGCTATCACGCCTGTCGGAACCGGTGTCGGAGAATTCTGGCGCAGCCTGGTTTCCGGCCGCTGCGGAATAGGCGTCCTCGACCGTTTCACAGATGAAGACATTCCGGTGAGGGTCGCCGCCCTTGTGCGCGGCTTCGACGCCGGACTTTATATGCCCAGGAGGCTTGCGAAGGATTCGTCCAGGTTCTCGCAGTACGCGTTTGCCGCAGCGGCCGAGGCGCTCGGACAGAGCGGACTCGACACGGCTTCCGAAGCCGGCAGGACAGGTATCACCATGGGTACGGCAATGGCCGGAGTCGTTGACATAGCCGCGACCCAGGAAGAGATGACGCGCAGCGGCGAAAGCAAGGTCAGCCCGCGTTTCGTCCCCAAGACCCTGGGCAACATAGCGGCGGCGCAGATAGCTATCGAGTACGGCCTCACGGGCCCCAGCATTACGGTGTCCACGGCATGCTCGTCCGGAGGCGACGCCATAAAGCTGGCGATGATGCTGCTGCGTAGCGGCGAGGCCGACGCCATGGTCGCCGTCGGTGCCGACAGCATAATCTGCCCTCTGGTCACTTCGTCGCTTTCGATGGCCAGGGCCCTGAGCCGCGAGACCGATCCTATGGCCGCATGCCGTCCTTTCGATGTCAGGCGCAACGGTTTCGTAATGGGTGAGGGCGGCGGAGCCCTCGTACTCGAGACCGAAGAGCATGCCCGCGCGAGAGGCGCCGCGATACTCGGCTATGTGCTCTCCGCGGCAAGCAACAACGACGCATACCATATAACCTCTCCGGCTCCCGACGGCCGCGGTGCCAGGGCCTGCATGCGCGAGGCCATCAGGCAGGCAGGGCTCGGGCCGGAAGATATAGGCTATATCAACGCCCACGGAACTTCGACCCCTGTGGGCGACGGTATCGAGGCCGCCGCAATAAGGGAAGTCTTCGGCGCCTGCACTCCGGCGGTCAGCTCCACTAAGGCCGCGACGGGCCACATGATGGGCGCCGGAGGAATCACGGAAGTCATCAGCTGCGTGCTCGCCTGCCGCGAGGGCGTCCTCCCGGCCACGATAGGCACTTCGGAACTCGATCCGGCGTGCGAAGGCGTCGACATAATCACGGCGGAAGCCAGGAAGTGCAGAGTCAGGACAGCCATGTCCAATGCCTTCGGATTCGGAGGACAGAATTCCAGCATAATAGTTTCAGCAGAATGAAAACGGACCGCAAAGAGATTTTCAGGGAGACTTTCGAAAGTACCTTTACCTATATTGAAGGCTTCATGCGCAATGTCCGCCGCTACGGCGACCGTCCGGCGGTGTTCTCTCCGGCGAGGGGAATCCGTCTTACATATTCGGAACTCAACTCGGCCGTGAACCAGCTTGCCGGAGCGTTGCAGCGCAGCGGTCTCGGCAAGGGCGACACGCTGATGTATATGCTGCACAACAGCATCGAATTCATCCTGTGCTATCTTGCCCCGCAGAAGATAGGGGTCGTGAACTGCCCCGTGAACTACTATCTTTCCGCCGGCGAGCTCGCGCTCAACATCGAGGACTCCCGTCCCAGGGTATTCGTATATGAGGATGCGTTCGCCGATACCGTGGAGGCCGCCTTCAGGCTCAGTTCATACCGCCCCGAGATAGTGCTTTCGGTAGGAGGGACCGCTCCGGAGGGGCAGCTCGGCTTCGACGGATATCTGAGCGGAGGAAGCGAGGCGGAGCCGCAGCCGGCCGAGCCCCTGAACATCTATGACGAATGTACGCGCCTGTACACTTCGGGAACCACCAGCCGCCCCAAGGGTGTGCCTCTGTATTCGATAAACGAAGTGCTGTCGGCGCACGACGTGATAATGCATTTCCCTCTGTCGCCCTCCGACCGTACGATGAACATGACGCCGTGGTTCCACAGGGGAGGCCTGCATTCCGGCGGCCCCTGCCCTACGCTCTATGCAGGCGGGGAGGTGGTGATCCTGCGCGAGTTCAACGCCGGACTGACATTGCAGTACACCCAGGACTACGGGATAACCTTCCTGGTGGGCGTGCCTGCGGTGCTCTCCCTGCTCTGCCGCGTGCAGGAACAGACGCATGCCGACCTGGGCAGTCTCAAGGGCATAGTGACCATGGGTGCGCCGCTCGACAGGGAGAACTGCATGCGTTTCATGGAAGTCCTCACGCCGCGCATCTTCAACGGTTACGGGACTACGGAGACATTCTGGAACACGTTCCTCAGACCCGAAGACCTGCCCGACCATGCAGGCAGCTGCGGCAGGGCGTGTACGGACGACGACGTGCGCGTCGTCAAGGTCTATCCTGACAGGTGCGCCGATCCGGACGAGCTCGTAAGCAGGGACGGTGTGCAGACGGGCGAGATCATAATATCTTCCGTGTCGAAGTCAGGGCTGCACTACATGGGCAATGACGAGCTTACCGGCGCGCGTTTCCACAAAGGGTTCTTCTATACCGGCGATCTCGGCACCTGGGACAAGGATTCGTATGTCACGCTCGTGGCGAGGAAGGACGACATGATAGTGTCGTCGGGCGAGAACATCTATCCCGCCCAGGTGGAAAGCGTGCTGCTGGAATATCCCGGCGTGGCCGAGGCCTGTGTCGTAGGCCTGCCCGACAAGCTCAGGGAGCAGGTGGTCGTGGCCTATGTTGTGCCCGGGGACGCCGCTTTCTCACTGAAGGACCTGATGCATTTCGTGAACACGCATCAGATGCTTGCGGCATACAAGAGGCCGAAATACTACAGGGTCTGCAGCGGATTGCCGCACACCGCTACCGGAAAGCTCCAGAGGGCCATGGTGCGCGAGCAGGTACTCGCCGATTTCGAGGCGGGACTGCTGCACAGGTAGCACAAGGCCGCAGCCCCGCATGCGGCGCGGATACCCTTATCTTCCGGCGAACCTGCGGAATGCGACGCAGGCGTTGTGCCCTCCGAATCCGAACGAATTCGAGATTCCCAGGGTGATGTCGCACCTGACCGCCTCGCAGGGGGTGTAGTCGAGGTCGCACTCCGGATCCGGAGCCGTCAGGTTTATTGTCGGCGTGACGATGCCCTCTTCCAGGGTCTTTATCGTCGCTATTGCCTCTGCCCCCCCGGCCGCACCGAACATGTGTCCCGTCATCGACTTGATCGAACTCAGATGCGCCTTGTAGGCGGCCTCGCCGAGGGCCAGCTTGCAGGCCTTGGTCTCGGCGCTGTCGTTGAGCCTGGTTCCCGTTCCGTGCGCGTTGATGTAGAGAGTGTCCCGGGACTCGTCATATCCTGCTTCGCGCAGAGCGTCTTCGATACATCTCGACTGCGTCAGGCCGTCGGGCCTCGGTGCGGTGGCGTGGTAGCCGTCGCAGGTGTTGCCGTATCCCACCATTTCGGCATATATCCTCGCACCGCGCTCCAGTGCGTGCCCGAGTTCTTCGAGTACCAGCACGGCCGCACCGTCTCCCATGACGAAACCGCCTCTGTCGGCACTGAACGGGAGCGACGCATAGGCGGGGTCTTCGGCGCGGGTGAGCGCCTTGGCGTTGGCGAAGCCCGCAATTCCGAGCGGGGTGGTCATGTGTTCGCAACCTCCGGCTATTATGGCGTCGGCATAGCCGTGGCGTATCGCGCGGAAAGCCTCTCCGAGCGTGTTGGTGGACGTGGCGCAGGCGGTGACTACATCAAGGCAGGGGCCGTTGGCGCGGAAGCGTATGGCTATCTGCCCTGCCGCCATGTTCGAGATTATCGTCGGAACCATGAGCGGAGAGACCCAGCGTCCGGTGGGCTCCTCTATCATCTTGGCCGTCTCGCGGTACTGTGTCTCGAAGCCGCCGATACCGGAGCCTACATACACTCCGAGCCTGAAAGGATCGATGTTGGCACCGTCGCCGCCGGTGTGCAGTCCCGAGTCCTCCACCGCCTGTATCGCGGCGGCCATGCCGTACTGGACGAACCTGTCCTGCTTGCGCACGAACCCCTTGTCGAGGCCGGCCTTCTCACCGTCGAAGTCCTTGACCATTCCTGCTATCCTGACGGGCAGGCCTTCTGTCGGGAAGTCGGTGATGAGGCCGATTCCGTTCACTCCCTTGACGAGCGAATCCCAGAAAGTCTTCACGTCGTTTCCTACGGGCGAAATGACGCCCATGCCCGTGACCGCTACTCTATGTTCCATTGTCTGTGTGTGTTTTAAGGTCTGACGAGCTCCGGAGCCTCCCGGAGCAGTTTCTCGGCACCGCCCATTATGTCCTCGACTATCGCCGCCGCGCTCTCGCGCCTTGTGATCATTCCTGCGACCTCTCCCGCAAGGAAGCTTCCTCCGGCGTTGTCTCCGTCGAATACGGCCTTGCGCAGCGAACCCGCACCGAACCTGAGCACCTCTTCCCTGGGTACCGACGGGTCGTATTCCATTTGGAAGAACTTCTTGGAGAAAGGAGTCTTGAGGCAGCGTACGGCATCGCCCATGGACTTGCCGGTCACCATGGTCGAGACATCCGAGGCCTTTATCAGCTTTTCCTTATAGTTGTCGTGAATATGGCATTCGTCAGCCATAAGGAAGCGCGTGCCGACCTGGACTCCGCAGGCTCCGAGCATGAATGCCGCCGCCGCTCCCCGTCCGTCGAAGATCCCTCCCGCGGCCATTACCGGAATGTCGAGGGCATCCGCAATCTGGGGCACGAGCGCCATTGTATGGTTGTTGCCTATGTGCCCGCCGGACTCCGCCCCTTCGGCGATCACCGCGTCGGCTCCGCACTCCTGCATCTTGAGCGCGTATGCGACAGATGCGACTACGGGGATGACCTTGATTCCTGCCGCCTTCCACGCGGGCATGAATGCCGCCGGAGAGCCTGCTCCCGTCGTCAGTATCTTCACTCCTTCCTCTATTACCATGGATGCGATTTCCGCGGCGTCGGGCGCCTGGAGCATTATGTTGACTCCGAAGGGCTTGTCTGTCAGTTCGCGGCATTTGCGTATCTCTTCCCTGACGGCCTGCGCGCCGAAGTTTATGGACGAGACGAGTCCCAGCCCTCCTGCCTCCGATACGGCCGCGGCGAGACGCGCGTCGGCTATCCACGCCATTCCTCCCTGGAACAGGGGATAGCGTATGCCGAGCATTTCACAAATCTTACTCTTGATCATCTTCGCTTCTTGTTTAGTGCGCAAAATTACCTTATTAATTGAAATTCTCAAAAAATTTGCAGATAGCAAATTTTGAGGTAATTTTGAACCTGAATATGTCCGGCCTGTTCAAGGAAATACCGCAGTACCTGCGCGAGGAATACCAGCTTACGGCGACGGTGATGTTCACCGCGTTCTTTTCGCTGGTGTTCATGCTGTTCAGTATCCCCTTCTCGCATAACGCGTGGTTCGAGCTCGCTACCGGGAGGGCTTTCGGCTATACGGTGGCGTTCTTCGCGATAGGCCTGCTCGTGATTATCTTCAGCAAGAGGCTCATGTACCTGAGCCGCAACAAGATAAGGATGAACTACCTCCAGTATGTGCTCTGGAACTTCGCCGAGGTCGTGGCAATCTGCCTGCTCTACGCCCTGTTCTCGATCAGGGGCAACGCAAGTGGGGTCATAAGGCTGCAGGACGATTCTTTCGTGTCCATATTCTTCAACGCCCTGCTCTATTGCTTCACCTCTCTCGTGGTGCCGTATGTGATTGCCGGAATGTACTTTGCGATAATCGACAAGAACAATACGATACGGCTGATGAACTATTCCGACACCGTGTCCGACGAGCCGGAGACGTCAGGCGACGCCAAGAAGATAACCGTCTTCGACAACAAGGATACGATGAGCCTGTCTGTGAGCCTGTCGAACCTGTATTTCATAGAGTCGGACGACAACTATATCAAGGTCTGGTATACCGACAGCTCCTCCATTCTCCGGAGCTATTTCCTGCGCTGCAGGATGAAGACGGTCGAGGAGAGTTTCAAGGGCAGCAGCCTGATGCGCTGCCACCGCAAGTATATAGTCAATATCGACAAGGTGCGCGCCCTGTCCAGGGGCGTCGGAGGAGGATACAGCCTGCTGCTCGATATCGCCGACATCCCTCCTGTGCCCGTAAGCAAGACTTATGAGCAGTCAATCCTCGAAAGTTGCGGAAAATAGCTGCCGGCCATAATGACGGCAGCTGCATATACAAAGAAAGACCGGCTCCCCGACGGGAACCGGCCATATCTTCTTGCGTTGCGGGAAGGACTACTCCTCGGCGCTGACGCTTACCTTGACGGTGGCGAAAACGCCCTTGTAGCATTTCACCTTGCCCTCGTACTCGCCGAGTTCCTTGATCTCGGGGAGGGTTACGTTCCTCTTGTCGACCTCTACGCCCTGGGCTGCGAGAGACTCTGCAACCTGGGATGAGGTGACGGCTCCGTAAAGCTTTCCGCTTTCGCCCACCTTGGCGGTAAGGGCTACCGTGAGAGCCTCGATCCTGGCGGCCAGGGCCTGTGCCTCGGCTACGAGCTTCGCTTCCTTGTGAGCCCTCTGGCGGAGAGTCTCGGCATGCTGCTTGAGAGCCGAAGGGGTGCCTACAGAGGCGAAACCCTGGGGAACGAGATAATTGAGAGCGTACCCGGTCTTTACCTCAACCACATCTCCGGCCTCGCCGAGATTGGCAATATCTTTCTTGAGTATGATTTTCATAACGCTTCAATTATTATTTAAGGAGGTCAGTTACATAGGGAAGAAGTGCGAGCGAACGGGCGCGCTTTACAGCCTGGGCCACCTTGCGCTGGAACTTCAGTGAAGTGCCGGTGATGCGGCGGGGAAGGATCTTGCCCTGTTCGTTGAGGAACTTCTTGAGGAACTCGGGATCCTTGTAGTCGACATATTTGATGCCTGCCTTCTTGAAGCGGCAGTATTTCTTCTTGCGAACCTCTACGGTAGGAGGGTTCAGATAACGGATTTCGTTGTTCGTCGTATTTGCCATGATTGCTCCTCCTGATTATGCTTCAACTGTTACTTCTGCATTGTCTGCGGCAGGTGCCTCGGGTGCGGCGTCCGCTGCTGCGGGCTCTGCCTTGGGCTCTTCTGCCTTGGGCTCCTCCACCTTGGGGGCGGCTGCCTTTGCGGTGCGGTTCTGACGGCGGTGCTCGGCGTATGCCACGGCATCCTTGTCGAGGGCTACGGTGATGTAGCGGATGATGCGCTCGTCGCGGTGGTACTGGGTCTCGAGAGTCGCGATGAACTCGGGATTGGCCTTGAACTCAATCAGGTAGTAGAATCCTGAGGTTTTGTGCTGGATGGGGTAGGCGAGCTGCTTGAGCCCCCAGTCCTCCTGGTACACCACCTCGCCGCCGTTGTCGGCGATGAGCTGGACGTACTTGGCAACCGCTTCCTTCATCTGGGTCTCAGACAAAACGGGAGTTGCAATGAAAACGGTTTCGTACTGTTTGATCATTTCTGTTGATATTTTATTGATAATAAAGCCCCCTGTCAAGGGGGCTGCAAATATAGCCATAAAATTTAATGTGTGCAATAGTTCTCCGGGTTCTTCCCGACGAGGTGCAGGGCTTCGTACTTCTTCTGTATCAGTTCCGTGTCTGCCCTGGCGTTGTCGCTGCAGATGAACCTTTCGCCGATGCTGACATGCTTGTTGCCCCAGTTGAAGTAGCCCAGGTAGACGGGGCAGTCGAGGGCCCTCGCTATCGAGTGATAGCCCATTTTCCATTTCTTTACCGGTTTGCGCGTCCCTTCCGGAGCTATGCACAGGTGGAACTCTCCCTTGCATTTCTCCATTTCGGTGATGACGCTGCGCACGACCGCCGCTCCGTTGGTCCTGTCGACGGGGATGCATCCGAACTTGCGCAGCAGCGCCCCCAGCGGCCAGAAGAAGAATTCCTTCTTTATCATCACATGTGCGGTGTGTCCGAGGCTCTTGTAGTAGAAGTAGGCCACGAGGAAGTCGGCGATGCTTGTATGCGGCACCCCGAGGATCACGCATTTCTGCTCCGGTGCGGCTCCGCTGTCGGCCACCCAGCCGAGGGCGCGCATTATCCTGGCGTAGAATTCAGGTTTCATGGTCGTCAGATGTTTACGTCTTCGAGTTCGGCCTCGCTGCGCAGGTTCCTGCAGGTGAAGAGCTGGCGGTCGAGGGTGTTGTCGCCCATGTAGAACTCCATGAGCTCCGCTATGGACTCCTCGTCGGAGAGCTCCACGAGGTCGAGCCTCATGTCGGGGCCGATGAAGCCCACGAACTCGTCCGTCGAGATTTCTCCGAGACCCTTGAATCGGGTTATCTCGGCTCCCTTTTTGAGCCTTGAGACGGCCTTGTCCTTCTCCTGGATGCTGTAGCAGTAGACATTGCCCTCCTTGCCCTTGACCCTGAACAGGGGGGTCTGGAGTATGTGCACATGCCCGCGGCGCACGAGGTCGGGATAGTACTTCAGGAAGAAGGTCAGCACGAGCATCCTGATATGCATTCCGTCGTCGTCGGCGTCGGTGGCTATTATTATATTGTTGTAGCGCAGGTTCTGCAGGTCGTCCTCCACACCGAGGGCCGAAATCAGCAGGTTGAGCTCGTCGTTCTCGGCGACCTTCTTGCGGCTTTCCTTGTAGCAGTTGATAGGCTTTCCGCGCAGGGAGAAGACGGCCTGGTAGTCGGCGTTGCGCGCCTTGGTGATCGTTCCGCTCGCGGAGTCACCCTCGGTGATGAATATCGACGAGTTCTTGACGTTCTCCTGGTTCTTCTCCGTGATCCTGTCGTTGTAGTGGTAGCGGCAGTCGCGGAGCTTGCGGTTGTAGACGTTGGTGCGCTTGTTGCGTTCGCGGGTCTTCTTCTGTATTCCGGATATCTCTTCGCGCTCCTGCTGGGAAGAGCGTATCTTCTCCTCGATTACCGGCACTATCTCCTTGTGTATGCGCAGGTAGTTGTCGAGGTTCTTAGCTATGAAGTCGTTGACATAGGTCCTGATAGTGGGGCCTACCTCGGTGTGCAGCACTCCGGCGGCGTCTGGCGCCTGCCTTTCCCACATGTAGTTGGAGCCGAGCTTGGTCTTGGTCTGGCCTTCGAAGTTGGGCTCCTGTATCTGGATGCTTATCGCACCGACTATGCCCTGGCGGCAGTCGGCGGGTTCGTAGTTCTTCTTGAAGAATTCCTTCAGGGTCTTGGCGACGGCCTCCCTGAAGGCGGCGAGGTGCGTGCCTCCGTCGCGGGTGTTCTGCCCGTTCACGAAAGACGCTATGTTCTCTCCGTAAGAGTTGCCGTGGCTTATCACGACTTCGATGTCCTCTCCTTCGAGATGTATCGGAGGGTACAGCGGCGCTTCGCTCAGGTTGTCCCTTACGAGGTCGAGAAGTCCGTTCTCCGACTTGAAGCCCTTCCCGTTGAGGTTGAGGGTGAGGCCCTTCTTCAGGTAGGAGTAGTTCTTCATCATGGACTCCACATACTCGTCCTGGTAGGCGTACTCGCCGAATATCAGTCCGTCGGGCACGAAGCTTACCAGGGTGCCGTTCTTCTCGGAAGTCGTGTCCTTTCCGCTGCCGGTGAGCTCTCCGCGCTCGAAACTCGCCCAAGAGCATTCCCCGTCCCTGTACGAGCATACATAGAACGACGACGACAGCGCGTTGACCGCCTTCGTGCCCACGCCGTTGAGTCCGACCGACTTCTTGAAGGCCTTCCCGTCGAACTTGCCTCCGGTGTTGGGTATGCTCACGGCCCTTACCACGGAGTCGAGCGGGATGCCTCGTCCGAAGTCCCTGACCGTCACCTTGCAGCCCTCTATGCCTATTCTGATCTCCTTGCCGAAGCCCATTGAGAACTCGTCGACGGAGTTGTCGACTATCTCCTTGAGCAGCACATAGATGCCGTCTCCGGGATTCTTTCCGTCCCCGAGCCGGCCGATGTACATTCCCGGGCGCTTGCGTATGTGCTTGAGACCGACGAGGGTCTTTATGTTTTCGTCGGTGTAGCTGTTCTGTGCCATTATTTCCTCCTGCCGGATTCTTTGACTACCGTGCCCCGCAGATGCAGGACTATGGGCTTCTTCTGTGCCGAAGTGTAGACCGTGAGCGACTTGTCGAAGGGATAGGGCCCTTCGTCGTTGGTGTAGGTCGCGGTGACGGTGCCTTCGGCGCCAGGGGCTATGGGCTCCCTCGTCCATGAGACATTCGTGCAGCCGCAGGTGGAGATGACGGCGTATATGCTGAGTGTGTCGGGAGAGTCGTTGGTCAGCGTGAAGCTGCAGCTGAGCTCTCCGTCGCTCATGCGCACCTCCCCGAAATCATGCACGGTCTTGTCGAACCTGACAGGGCCTTCTGCGGCGAGAAAGGCAGCGAGAAACAGTATGATGATGCTCTTCATAATGTGCAAAGATAGCAAAAATATAATCAAAAACTTTGTGCTTAAATTTGGCGGTTTGATTTTTGTCGCTTACATTTGCAAGACTATCTAAAAGAACATTTTTATGGCATACAAAATCAATCCGGACACCTGCGTGGCTTGTGGAACTTGCCAGGGTGAGTGCCCTTCAGGGGCTATCAAGGAAGGAGACGTATATTCTATCGACCCCGAGGTCTGCATCAGCTGCGGTGCCTGCGCCGATGCCTGCCCTATGGGGGCTATCTCTCCCGACGAGTAGTAGTGCCCGGACGCAAATCGAATGGACACGGCATCTTCGGTTCCGTTTCCGCTCCGGCGGAAGTGAGGCCGGAGATGTTTGTTTTACAGGTATGATTGAAGGATATGGTTGTCGAGGATTTCAGGCTTAAGGTGTTCGTCGCCGCCGCGAGGCTGGGAAGTTTCTCTGCCGCCGCCCGCGAGTTCGGCATAACCCAGCCGGCCGTGAGCCGGCATATCGGCGAGCTCGAGAAATATACGGGGGCGAGGCTGTTCTTGCGCAACGGCTCCAGAATGGACCTTACCCCTACGGGAAGGCGCCTTCTCGCGAGCGCGGAACCTATACTTGCCGCCTATGCGGATATGGACCGCGAGTTCATGACGGGAGGCAGCATCCTGCTCAAGGGCGTGCTCAACGGCACTTCCCGCGCGAACATACTGATTACCGACGGGCGCTTCGCCGATCTCGACGCCCCGGACGACACCCGTGCCGACAGGGTGGTGGACGCCTCGGGACTTGCGATAATCCCCTCGTTCTTCAACACCCATACGCATGCCGCGATGACCCTGCTGCGCGGATATGCCGACGACCTTCCGCTCAAGCAGTGGCTCGAAGACCATATCTGGCCGTACGAGGACAGGCTCACGCCCGACGACATAAGGCGCGGGAGCGATATCGCGGCGGCGGAGATGCTCTCGTCCGGGAGTACCTTCTTTTCCGACATGTACTTCGACATAGAGCAGACGATAGAAAGCGTCGACCAGTCGGGCATGCGTGCCGCCATAGGCATTACGGTTATGGAGAACCACACCAAGGCCGTGGAGGAGCAGAAGATGGATTTCGTGAAGAACTTCAGCGACCCCACGGGAGGGCGCATACAGCTCGTGATAGCCCCGCATTCGGTGTATACGGTGGGGGAGAAGAAGCTCCGCAGGGCCGCCGACTTCGCCCGCAGGTACGGTCTGAGGCTCCATATACATGTCTCCGAGACCGAGACCGAAGTGCGCGACTGCCTGAGGGAGCACGGGATGACCCCCGTGCGCTATCTCGATTCGATAGGCTTCCTCGGACCGGACGTGATAGCCGCGCACTGCGTGCATGTCGACAGGCAGGAATGGGAGATACTCTCCCGCCGCAGGGTCACGGTGTCGCACTGCCCCTGCTCCAACATGAAGCTCGGCAGCGGCCGCTTCCCCTATGAACTTGCGATAGAGTCCGGCTGCCGCATCACGCTCGGCACGGACGGCGCGTCCTCCGACAACTGTCTCGACATGCTCCAGGAGATGAAGTTCGCCGCCCTGTTCGCCAAGGTACAGGGCAACCCCACGCTCGCCCCTGCTGAGGAGGTATTCCTCTGGGCGACGCTCAACGGTGCCGAGGCCTTCGGCATAGACGCCGGAAAGATAGAGAAGGGCAGGCTCGCCGACGCCGTGCTGCTCGACCTCTCCAGCCCGAGGATGAACCCCTGCCACAGCCTTGTCTCCAATGTGGTGTATTCTGCCGACAGCTCCTGCATAAGGGCGGTGCTCTGCGGCGGCCGCATCGTTTTCGACAGGGAGCGCGTGCGCCAGACCCTACCCCTTTCCTGAGAAGGATCTCCGGCCCGTTTTGCTTCGAGCAAAACATCCGCCGCGCCGGCATGTCTTCCAGGTGTCCGGGAGCCGGTGGGGCGTGGCGGATACCCTCATTTTGGCTATACCGGCCTACCTTACATGCCCTGCAACGCTATGCAAAGCCGTCGGGGATGGAAGATGTTTTGCTGGAAACTGCCTGCCGACAAGCGACCAAGGCTTGTCGTTACTTCTTTTGCCTGATGTATGTGCCTGCGGGAGACATAAATCCTGGAGAACAGTCTCCCGCAGGCACATACATCAGGCAGTGAGATTGAACAAGGTCATTTATTTGCATTGCTCTCGGCTTCTGCGGAATTCGGCTGCGCCGCATATACCGGTGCGCCTCGGTAATGAAAAATGAATAAATTCTTTTTCATTACTCTCGGCTTCTGCGTATATTTGCGCCCGTTTTCAGAAACTGGCAGCCAGAAGCAACCGGCAGTTAGCAGTTAGTAGTTAGAAGTTAGAAGGATATGACAGCAGGTACCAGGAACACGGCGATAGGCTACGGTGCCGGAATAATCGCCGGAATGTCGTACGGGACCAACCCTCTTTTCGCAAGGCCGCTGCTCGACCACGGGGTCACGGTTCCGACCATGCTCTTTTTCCGCTATGTAATGGCAATGGCTTTCATGGCGCTGCTGATGCTCTTCAGGGGCGAGTCTTTCAGGGTGCGCAAGGACCAGATCCCGTATATGATACTGCTCGGGCTGCTGTTCTCCATGAGCAGCATACTTCTTTTCGTCTCGTACGAATATATCCCCTCGGGGCTCGCGACGACCCTGGTGTACCTGTATCCTGTATTCACGGCCCTTATAATGGTGCTGCTCAAGGAATATCCCGACTGGAAGGTGTGGCTGAGCATACTCGTGACCTTCACCGGCGTGGTGATACTGTGCATGCCTTCGTCCGGCGTCGTGCTCGACACCCTCGGAATGCTGCTTGCCGCGGCGAGCGCCCTGAGCTATGCCCTCTACCTTATTATAATAGGCCGCTCGCGCAGGATAAGCGACATCTCGGCGCACACGATGACCTTCTATTCGCTCGGCGTCGGCTCGGTGATATTCTTCTCGCTGAGGATGTCGGCCGGCGGGAATATGCTCGAGGGCCTGTCTGGTTTCTCCGTATGGAGCAACTTCATAGGGCTCGCCCTTGTGCCCACTATGATTTCCCTGCTCTCCCTGTCTCTGTCTACCAAGAGGATAGGGGCCACCAAGACCTCGGTGCTCGGAGTGTTCGAGCCGCTCACCGCGATATTCATAGGCACGGCAGTGTTCGGAGAGCCGCTGACTTCCAACATAGTCGCCGGTGCCCTAATCTGCATCTGCGCGGTGGTGTTCATGGTCGCGAATCCCCGGCGTCACGCCGCTGCCTTTTCATCACATCGTTAACCCAGTTCTGGACGGTATTCCGGCTTGCCCCGTTCAGCAGCCTGCCGTCCTGCCATTCCAGCTCGGGATATGCCCGTTTCAATTCTCTTACGCTGCCCGTTATCCCGCTTCCGCCGGATGTGGCAAACGGCACGAGCGTCTTGCCATTCAGGTCATGGCTCTCGATGAAAGTGTTGATGATTCGCGGAGCCTGGTCCCACCAGACAGGATAGCCGATGAAGATGACATCACAGGCTGCGACATCCGGTTCCGCGTCCTTCAATGCCGGACGAGCCTGCGGATCGTTCATTTCCACCGAGCTGCGCGACTGCCTGTCGTTCCAGTCGAGGTCGTCTGAGCTGTAGGCCTGTTGCGGGACAATCTCATATAATGTGCCGCCCGTGACTTCCGCAATCGTCCGGGCTGCCTTGGCGGTCGTGCCTGTGGCTGAGAAATACACGACCAGCGCTTTGTTTCCGGTTTGCATATTCTTTTCTCCTTTGTCTTGTGCGCAGGCGGCAGGGCTCATGGTCATTGCCGCCGCCAATGTCAACATAATCCTGTTCATGAATCGGTTGTTTTAATAATGTCACCGGGCACATTCCTGTCCGATGATGCGGAGCGCCTTGATAGCGGCGGGGAAGCCGATATAGGGCAGGCACTGGATGACGGCGGCGGTCAGCGTTTCGGGCGAGTTGCCCGCGTTGATGTTGCCGTGATAGTGCGAGTGGAGCTGGCTCTCGGCTTCCAAGGTGGTCAGTACGCAGTAGCCCAACAACTCGCGTGTCCGCAGGTCGAGCGTGCCGCGGCTGTAGATATCGCCGAAGAAATAGTCCGTGAGGAACTGTTCCACATCCCCACCCATATTGCCGGGCAGGCCTTCCATTACCGAGTCGATGCCGCCGGGATAGAGCCTGTCCTGAATGGCCTTGCCTGCCTCGTGACGTGTCCCCTCCGTCACCGTGCCATGCCTTTCCAGCGGCAGGCTGATGCCACGCTCCTTGAACACTTCGTTCACCGTGGAGACGGCATTCAGCATCTTGGGAAAGCCGATGAACGGGGCTGTGAGGTACATGACTTCGCGCAGTTCCTCCGGGGTGACGCCCACATTGAGCGCCGCCCCTGCATGGGCTTTCAGTTGCGGAAGCGTCTGCATCGTGGCAAGGGTGATGCAGGTAATCATTTCGCGCTGTCTCAGCGTCAGTTCGCCTGTCTGGAATACTTCACCAAAGATGAATTTCTGGAGGATGTCCATCATTTCCGGATCCGTACCCTGCCCGGTCAGCGCTTCACCGTCGAACAGGGTGTGATAAGTCTGCTTGCATACTTCGATTCTGTCCATATCGTCTGTTGTCTGTGCCGTCGCGCCCAGGCTTCCTGCCAGTGCGAGAGCGATGATTGCGGTTATTCTTTTCATTGATTCTCCTTATGTATGTTTCCCGGAACAAGTGACTCCCTAATCCCCAGCAATTCCGGACAATCCTTTGAGTATTTCTATTTCGTTTGATTCCAAGGGAATGACAGTCTCGACCGGAACTGCGGCACCGGCAGGGATTTCTCCGTAATGGAAATAACGCAAGAGCTGCCTCGGCGTTACATGGTGGCGGTCTGCGATGAAGCACACCGCCTCGTCCGCGCACAA